>Ga0209692_10000087_pt1 | contig 321211 bp, 190 predicted proteins | sample tdDd472_FD_187129 | JGI IMG/M metagenome (GOLD analysis project Ga0209692, IMG submission 187129) | Marine sediment microbial communities from the Atlantic coast under amendment with organic carbon and nitrate - tdDd47.2 (SPAdes)... | ecosystem: Environmental > Aquatic > Marine > Coastal >... | reverse complement strand
CAAGGACCCGGACCTCGCCCGTCAGCTCAGGCGTGCGGCCGCGAGCACGCCCCTGAACATCGCCGAAGGCGCGGGTTCGCTCGGCAAGAACAGGCGCGCGCGATACGCCAACGCCCTCGGCTCCGCCTATGAGGTCGCCGCCTGCTTCGACGTCGCCGTCGCCATGCGCTGCATCCCCGACCCGGGGCCCGACGTCAGGCAGCGCCTCGACCACGTCATCGGAACCCTCGTCAACCTCACCCGCTGACCGAGCGTGGCGGCCGGATGCGCAGCGCGTCCGGCCGCTCCACCCCGATGCACCAGTCCTGCAGCTGAGGGAGAGCGGGGCCCCTCGAGGCTCGCGGCGCTCCCTCCGCTCCCGAACCACTCACGCCCAGCGCACCCGCTCCTGCACCACTCACGCTCCCGCTTCCGCGCTCCGCCCCGCCCCTCACCCCGCACCAGCACCAGCTTGCGCGTGCGCGCCGCCCTGCCTTCCGCGGCGAGCCAGTTCACCGAAGAGTCAGCCGGCGTGTGAATCACACCCCTGTGATCTAATACTTTGCGGTCAGGCGGCGGCGCTGGCCTCACCGCTCGCGGTGCGGGTCGACTCGAGGTGCCACTCGCCGCGGCGCCAGGCGGCCCAGGTGGCGGCGGGGGTCGGTGGCTGGCGGAGGCACCAGTCGATGTAGGCGACGAAGGAGATGTCGGGGTCTTCGGCCTCTTCGGGTGGCAGCGTCACGCCGTCGCGGATCGCGGCTTCGACCGTCGCGAGGAGGTGCTCGTGATAGCCCTCGTAGACCACCAGATCGCGGAGCCAGCGGCTCTTGGCGTCGTCGCGCGCGATGACCTCGCGCGCTTCGGCGAGGAGCTCCTCGAGGGCGCCCGGGTAGCCGCTCAGGATCTGCAGGTCGTAGACGAACTGGTTACCGTCGTGATGGGTCCCGACCATGTGGCGGACGAGGCGCCGGCGCGAGCTGGTGAGCCCCGAGAGGTCCCATGGGGCCACGCTGCCCGCGACGAGCAGGAATGGGCCGCGGAGCGGACGAAAGCGCAGGATCCGCGCGCGGAGCCCGGGGCGGACGGGCTGGGTGGCGCTCATGCCGATGGTCTCCGGGCGCGTGAGGATCCGGTGGACCATCCGGGCGACGCCGAGGCTGATCTGCCACAGCGTCGGTACCTCCGGGATGACCCCCGACCCATGCAGCTGCTCGAGGTTCTGCTGGACGCGGCGGGGCGCGAGGAGGGTCAGGTGGGACCACAGCGGCGGACGGGTCATCGGGGTTCTCCAGCGGACGCGGCGAGGCGCTTCAGGGTGAGGGCGTCCCGACGGGCGAGCAGCGCCGCGACCCCCTCGACGGGCTGGGCGCGCGGCGCCTCGAGCCAGCGCGCGAGCACCATGTAGCCAGCCACGTTCGAGGCGGGATCGGCGTAGATCGCGTCCCGCAGGCGGTCGAAGTGGGCGACGACCTGCAGGACCGGGTTGAAGCAGAGCTGCAGGACCGGGCTCCCGGTGGCGTCGAGCAGGGCCCGCAGCACGGCCATGTCGGCCGCGGCGAGGCTCTCGACATCCGGGTCACCCGAGGCGACCGCGACGAAGCGATCGATCGCCTCGCGGACCGCCCCGAGCCGCGGCGCCGTGCCGCTCGCGACCACCCGATCGAGGACGGCCAGGGCCAGGTGCCGCCGCACGAGGAGCAGGTCGCGCGCCGTCTCGACGACGTCCTCGTGGTCCGCGCTCAGCGCCAGCAGCCCGGGCAGCAAGTCCGGGCCGCCGTGCGACCGGAAGTCCTGGACGACGTGCCCGCTGCCCTGGCGCGTGGTCACGAGGTTCGAGGCCGCGAGCCGCGTCAGGGCCGAGCGCACCGTCACCCGGTTCACGCCGAGCTGCTCGGCGAGCTGCCGCTCCGGGGGGAGGCGCTCTCCCGGCGAGATCTCGCCGCGGAGGATCGCGTCGCGGATGACGTCCGCGCAGTCGTCGACGACGGTCCGAGGTGTGATGGGGTCGAACATGGCTGGCTGGTATATTGGTACGACCAATCTGAGTCAACAGATTGGTCCGACCAATTTTCAGGGGCGACACGCGGGCGGCCTCGGAGGCCGTCGTCAGTCGAGCAGGCGCTCGCGGAACAAGGCCAGGACGCGGTCGAGCGCCTCTCGCGTCGGGTGACCGGCCTCGTCCACGAGATCGTTCGTCACCACGGAGTGCGCCAGCCGCCGAAGGCCCCACGGGTTGCCGGGACCCGAGTCGATCTCGATGGTCTCGACGCCGTCGCCGAGCTCGCGCCGGAGCGTCTCGAAGCGCTCGGGCGGGACCAGGCGGTCGTGGGTGAAGCGCATCGCCAGGAGCGTGCAGCCCTCGCTGACGCGGCGCTTCACGACCTCGAGCTCGGCGTCCGTGATGTGGAGCGCGGCGCGCTTCTTCTTCGTCAGGCCGAGCGGTAGCGACGGCTGGCTCAACACCGGCGCCATCACGACGGGATCGGCCATCAACGACAGGGCGAAGTTGCCGGTCAGACACATGCCGATGACGCCGACCCCCGGCCCGCCGCAGCGCGCGTGGGCGTCCCGGCAGAGCGCGCGGAGGTGCTCGGTGACCGGGCTCGAGCGTCGCGAGGCGAGGACCGCGAACTCGCGCCGGACGCAGCTCATCACCATCTGGCGGGCGGTGTAGAGCGCTGTCATGGGCTTGTTGGGCGTCCCCAGGAGCGACGGCATCGCGACGGTGAAGCCCTCGGCGATGACCCGGCGCCCGAACTCGGCGACCTCGGGGGTGATGCCGGGGATCTCGTGGATCACCACGACCGCGGGGCCCGTTCCGCCCCAGTAGACCGGCCTCGTCACCCCGTCGTGGGTGAACGACTCGACGGTGAACCCCACGACCTGAGGTGTCTTTCCCATGGCGCGACGATATCGGCGCGCCGCGCGCCCGTCCACGCGAGCCCGAGCCGAGCGCGTCGGTCAGAAGGCGTCGACGACGTCCTGCTCGTCCTCGACCTGCCGCATCGCGAGCAGGGTCGCCGCGGCGGTCGCGCCGAGGCCGAAGCCCAGCAGGAGCCGCGCCATGACCCCGATGACCTCGTTGGCCTCGAGGGCGCCGTAGTAGCCCGCCACCGACGCGATGATCGCCAGGATCGCCATCGCGATGACGATCCCGAGCCCGGTCCGCAGCAGCGAGTGGACGTGGGTGCCGCGGTGCCCGGGGGTCAGGGCGACCAGGACCACCGCGACCAGGGCGATGACGATGTCGAAGCCGATGGTCCCGACGATGTGCATGGCGCGGCGGGCGGAGAAGCCGACCCAGAGGACGTCGATGGACGACAGGAAGCGCATCGCGAAGGCGCCGGTGGCGAGGAACGCGAACACCGCCGCCATCCGGATGCGACCCTGCTCGACGTGGCTCGGGTCGAAGCGCGTCAGCAGCACGACCGCGACGATGGAGAGCGCGCCGACCGCGAGGTTGCCGAAGGTGATCCAGTCCTCGACCACCCACCAGTCGAGCGCGAGGGCCATCGGGACCTCCGCCACGGTGACCACCGCCATGGCGGCGAGCGCCGCGGCGAACAGCTGGAGCGACAGGCGCCGGGTCTTGCGAACGGAGGCGAGCATGGCGGGACCATAGCCCTCGCCTCGGCGGCGGTCCACACCGCTGGACCTCGCGCCGCGCTCGTGCCAACTCTGTCGGTATGAGCGACGCCGCCGACAGCCTCGCCGCCGAGCTCCGCCCCCTCGGGCGCGTCGTGTGGTTGACCGGCGCGGGGCTGAGCGTCGCCAGCGGGATCCCGCCCTACCGGAAGTCGAGCGCCGCCGTCTGGAGCCGCTTCGTCACCGAGTGGGGGACCCAGAAGCGGCTCATGGCCGAGCCCCTGGCCTGGTGGCGCGACTTCTGGCTCGAGTCCCACGACCTCGACCCCCGCAAGGTCCACCCGAACCCCGGCCACGAGGCGCTGACCCGCATCGTGGCGGCGCGACCGCGGCACCTCGTCGTGACCCAGAACGTCGACGGCCTGCACCGGCGGGCCGGCCTCGTGGACAGCCACCTCATCGAGATCCACGGGCGCCACGGCCTCTATCGCTGCACCGACGGTGGCTGCCGGCACTTCGCCGAGCCCCTCGGCCCCGAGGCGGTCGACGACGACGCCATCCGCGCCGGTGTCGTGCCGCGCTGCCCGGCGTGCGGTGAGCTCCTGCGCCCGCTGGTCCTGCTCTTCGACGAGCGCTACGACTCGCACCCGTTCTTCCGGGCGCGCGACGCCTTCGCGGCCTTCGGCGAGGCGGACGCCATCGTCTTCGTCGGTACGTCGTTCTCGGTCGGCGTGACGGAGCTCGCGCTGGAGACCGGCCAGCGCACCGGCGCCCGCATGATCAACCTCAACGTCGACGGCTTCGCCCCGGATCAGCCGTGGCTCTGGCGCCGCGTCAGGGTCCATGACGTGCTCGGACCGGCGGAGGAGCTGCTCCCGCGCCTGGCCGACCGGCTCACCTGACCTCTCGGGGCTCCCGCGACGCCCCCCGGAGGCTCTACCCCTTCGATCCCGCCGGCGCCGCGCCGCTGCCCGCGGCCTCGGTCATCAGCTCCTCGGCGTACTCCGCCACGAGCTTGGCCGCCGTGACCGGATCGCGCTCGGCGACCCACTCCAGCATCGCGAGCAGCTTCTCGCGGAAACGCTTGTCCTTCGTGCTGGTCGTATCGTCGTTCACGGCTGGCCCCCGACGTGGTTCGGACTCTGCTTAGGTACGCCTTCGTGGCCCGATGGGTCACAAAAAAGACGTGCGGTGTGCGCTTTTGCGTAACCCCTCACGCGCGCGCACCGACGGAAACCGGGGCGCGACCCGGTCTGTTCCCCGATCTCAGGGCGCGGCGTCACTTTCCTCGGAGCGCACCGGTGCGTCCCCGCCGGTCGTATCCTCGATGGGGATCCCGCCGGTCTGCGCCGAGGTCGGACGCGGCGGCTGGCGAGCCTTCTGACCGTCCTTGGCGGCCGCGCCGACCGCGGGGGGATCGGGGACGTCCTTCGGCGGACACCCCAGGAGCGTCGCGGTGAACAGAGCCAGGAGCAACCAACGCATGACCGACCTCTATCGCGCCGATCGTGTGCTGTCCATGCCGGCAAGAGGGGCGAGACTCCCGCGGGCCGAGCTCCAAACAGCTGAACGGTCGCGACGACCGCAGGCCAAGTGGGCTGCGTTGGCGGAGCTGGGCGGTCGAGACGACCGCAGGCCCGATCTCTTGCTCGGCCCGCGGTCGTCCTGACCGCCTCGACGCTGGTGTGCGAGACCTCTCCGGCCCGCGGTCGTCCCGACCGCTTCGACGTAGGCGCTCCCCCCGTCGACCTTGCGCCGACCACTCGGATCAGGCGACGAGCGTCGACGCGTCGAAGCTCGTGGGCTGCTTGGCGAGCCAGCGCTGGGCCTTCTTGGCGGCCGGTCGCCACTCGTCCCGATAGCCCTCGCCGATCTTCCGCTCGAGGATGGCGAGCGCGACGGCGGTCGCGACGATCGCCTCGCCGTGCTGGGCCACCGCGGCGTCGAAGGCGGCCCGGTCGTCCAGCCAGCTCTTCAGGGGGTCCGAGGCCTCGAAGTGACCGTCCGCCCGCTGGGTCGCGAGCAGCGCGTAGAGGCGGTCCGCCATCGACTCACCGTCGCGATCCGCCGCCGGCGCCTCGGCGAAGGCCGTCCGCTCGTCGCGCTCCTCCTCGGTCTCCGCGAACGCCGGGCGCCGCCGCCGCGCGACCGGCTCGGGCTCCATCGGCATCGCGTCGAAGCGCGCCGCGAAGTGATCCGCCGACTCGCTCTTCGCCGGCTTCGCGCGGCCCTTGAAGGCGTCGGCGACCGCGCCGAGGATCGAGCGGCTCTTCCGCTTGCCCTGCGGCATCGGGATCGAGGCCGGCGCGGCCATCGGGGCGGGCGGCGGCGCCGCACCGGCGAGGGTCCTGCTGGCGCCACCCCCACCCCGGGCGCGCTGGTGGTCGAGGACGCTCCCGTGCCCGCCCCAGCCGGCGGTCAGCGCGATCGGCACCCGCCGCAGCTGCGCCTGGGTCGTCGTCCTGTCGTCCTCGCTCCGCACCTCGACCGCGACGTAGCTCGTCGCGCTCGACATCAGGCCGTAGCGCTTGCCGAGGGTGACGATCCGCTCGCGCTTCTTGTCCTCGCTGCCGGCGCGGCGCTGGTTGGACCCGCGGCTCGTCCCGGTCTCGAGGTCGCGGATCGCGTGGCGCGCCCACATCACCGGGACCGGCGAGCCGGCCAGGGCCTGCTCGAGGTCGACGGCCACCTCCCAGCGCTGGCCACCGGCGGTCAGCGCCACACGCTCGGCCTGGCCCGAGCGGACCCGGGCGAAGACGGTCAGCAGCTCGCCGGCGAAGACCGGCGGGACCTCGCGCGGGGCCTGCTCGACCTCCATCCCGCCCCAGTCGAGCCGCAGATCGGTGTAGGCCGGGGTCCTGACGCGGTTGAACATCCGCAGGACCTTCGCCTCGATCCGCTCGCCCGGGTAGATGAGCTCGGCGGCGCCGCGCGAGGCCCGCGCAACCCCGCGCACGAGGTGCTCGCTCGCGCCAGCGCCGATCCCGAAGGTGAAGATCCGGGCCGTCGACGCGTTCGCCTCGGCCAGGGCGATGACCTGGTCTTCGTTCGACACCTGCCCGTCGGTCAGGAGCAGCAGCTGCAGCGGCCGCTCGGGGTCCCGCGAGCGGCCGAGGATCTCGGTCAGCGGCGACAGGATCTCGGTCCCGCCGAGGTTCGCGTCCGACGCCCGCACCCAGGCGACCGCCTCGGCCATGCTCGCGTCGTCGAGCCGCCGCGGCGCCTTCCACATCGTCTGGTGGCGCGAGCCGAAGCGCGTGACGTTGAACGTGTCCTCCGGCGCCAGCGCCCGGACGCACAGCTCCAGCGCCCGCCGCGCCTGGTCGATCGAGTCCCCGCCCATCGACCCCGAGCAGTCGAGCACGAAGTGGACCTCGCTGCCGCGGTCGGGCGTCGCCTCGGGATCGGGCACGAAGCTCACCATGCAGACCCGCGTGCCGTCCTCCTCGCGGCCGACGACGGCGTGCGGCGCGTGGGCGTCCTCGGCCTCGACCAGCAGCACGAAGTCGCGGTCGAGGGCGGCGACGCCCTGGGAGAGCTCGACCGTGGCGCCGTTCTCACGGAGGCGCGTCCGGACGGTGTGGCTCGGCGACTCGACGCTCACGATCGGCCCCGGAGCGTCGACGTCGACGGTCAGCGTCAGGCCGTACGGGACCTCGAAGCGGCGCTCGGGGTTCACCCGCTCGCCGTCCGGCTGGCCGACCTCCGGCCCGCTGTCCGGCACGTAGCGCGGCGAGATGGTTGTCGGGATCGACAGCCGCGCCGCCGGCCCGTCGAAGCTCGCGAGCGCCACGTAGCGCAGCTCGATGTCGACGGTCTCACCGGGCTTCAGGTTCCCCACCGACGCCGTGAAGACGTTCGTTCGCTCCTGATCGAGCAGGAAGGCCCCGTGCCCGTCCGCCATCGCGTCGTCGTAGGCCGCGAAGGCCTCCTCGCGCTCCTCGACGCGGCCCTCGACGACGCGGTCGCCGATCCGGGCCGCGAAGCCGCAGACCGCCGCCCCCTCCTCGAGCGGGAAGACGTAGACCGCCTCGAGGGGGACCTGCTCGGTGTTTCGGTAGCGCTGCGTGACGGTCACCTCGACGACCGCGCCGACGAGGTGCGCGTCGACGCGCACGCCGTCGAGGGGGATGGGGGTGCTGTGGGCGTAGAGGCCGCTGGTCTGGTCACTGGTCGTCATCGGTCTTCTCCTTGGCGGGCGTGGGGCTCGGGCTCGGGTCTTTGAGGTGTTCGGTACACAGGCGCAGCAGGGTCGCGACGGTCGCGCGGTCGAGGGCGCCGTCACGGACGTGGAGCTCGACGCCGTCCGCGACGACAGCGCGGCTCCAGCGATCGAGATGGGCCGTCGGCGCTCCCACCGGGCGAGGCGGCGGGCCTCCGGGGGCGCTCGGCGTGGGTGGCGCCAGCGCGGCCGGGATGTCGGCGAGGGGGACGCCGGACTCCTGGAGCTCGCGGATCCGGACGAGGCGCTCGAGGTGCGCCTCGCCGTAGTGGGCGCCGCGGCCGAGGCCGTCAGGGGCCGGCAGGAGCTCCCGCTGCACGTAGTAGCGGACGGTCCGACGGCTGACCCCGGCGCGCTCGGCCAGCTCGCCGATCGTGTATCGCGGGGTCCCCGTCGGTGGGGTGGTCGGTGTATCGCTCATGACAGGACAAGAATGCGACACCGTCAGTGTCGCATTCAAGTGTCATGTTTGTCGGAGCTGTCGCTTTCTCCGCAACAGCTGGAATCTAGACGATATTTTTCCGCCTACGGCCGCGCCCCAGCGCGACGAGGCCCAGGAGGAGGCCCAGCAGCCCACCCAAGCCGCCCGCGCCGCCGCCCGCACAGCCGCCCCCGCCGTTGGCCTCGATGCCGTCGGCCGGGGTGTCGTCGCAGGCGTCGCCGATGCCGTCGTCGTCGAGGTCGAGCTGATCGGTGTTGAAGACCGTTCGGCAGTTGTCGCGGAAGTCGACGACGGTGTCGTGATCGCTGTCGATTTGCGAGCGATCGATGTTGGCCGCGCAGTCGGTGACGTTCTCGTTGCCCGACGGATCGGTCGCGGTCACGGTCCAGACCACCGCGACCCCGTCGTCCCGCCACGGGACCGACCGCACGAAGACGGCGCGTTCGCCCTGGATCTCGACGTCGCACCCCGCGGTGAAGGGCGCGCCGCTGCCGCCCTCGACCTTGGCGATGCAGCGGACGTCCGAGATCTCGAGGGACGCCGTGCAAGCGTCGCTCGCCGTCGGCACGAAGGCCCCCGGGAACGGCGCCTCGCCCTCGCCCACGCCGCAGTCGACCGACGGCGGTGTCACGTCCTTCACGAGCAGCTCCGTCGTGCAGTCGGCGACGTCGCCGCGGCTGTTCGTCGCGTGGAAGCTGACCGCCGACGACCCGATCGGGAAGTTCCCGCGCTCGCTCTCGACGGACGCCCCGATCGCGCAGACGTCGATGATGTCGGCCTTGATGGTCTCCGGCCAGCCGCACTCGGCGGGGGGCGCCTCGACGACGAGGTCCTCCGGGCAGTCGATGCGGAGCGGCGCGACGTTCTCGACGGTCACGCTGGTCTGGCACGTCGCGACGTTGCCCGCGGCGTCGATCGCCGCGTAGGAGAGCGTCGTGGTGCCAGGGCCGTAGAGGTCCTCGCCGGTCGGGCCGACGATCGTCAGGTCCTTGCCGTCGCAGCTGTCGGTCGCTTGGGGCGCGATCGTCAGGACCGCGCCGCAGAGGCCCTCGCCCGCGTCGACGGTGGCCGCGTCCGGGCAGGTCAACACCGGCGGAGTGGTGTCCTCGACCACGACCGTGCTGGCGCAGAAGCTGCTGTTGCCGGCCTCGTCGGTGGCGGTGTAGGTGACCGTCGTCGTGCCGACCGCGTAGCTGTCCGGGGCGTCGCTGGTGACCGTCACCGGGCCGCACCCGTCGCGGGTCGAGGGGGCGCCGAGGTCGATCGAGACGCCCCCGGCCACGCACTCGACCGCGCCGTTGAAGACCGGGCAGGCGAGGCTCGGGGGGTCGCTGTCCTCGCCGCAGACGAGGCAGGCCGAGCGGGGCGCGTCGGAGATGAAGGCGTGGACGCCGTCGCCGGTCGCGGCGCCGCCGACGACGCGCCCGCCGACGCCGATGGCGGCGGACTCGGACCCGACGCCGCCGAGGCTCCCGAGGGGCTCGAGCCCGCGCTCGTCGTCCCAGTAGAAGGCGCGCGTGTGGCCCGCGAAGGTCAGCGTCCCGGCGACGCGGCCGTCGGCGTTCACCGCGACGGCGAGCGAGCTCTGCGCGCCCGCGGTCCCGAGCGCGATCGGGCCGGCCTCCCACCAGAGGGCCGCCTGAGCCGCGCCCCAGGCGGTCAGCACGGCGCCGGCGATCGGCCCGCCCTCGGCGACCGCGAGGCCGCGTCCGCCCTGGCCGCCGACCAGGGTCCCGAGGTCCTCCATGCCGCCGTCGGCGGTCCACACGAAGCCGCGCTGGGCCTCGTCGGCGTCCAGGGCCCAGCCGGTGACCCGCCCATCGGCCGCGACGTCGAGGGCGCGGGACTCGCCGCCGCCGAGGTCCCCGAGGTCGGTCAGGCCGCCGGCCGCGGTCCACAGGAAGGCGTGGCTGGCGCCGTCGCCGTCCTCGTACCAGCCGACCACCGCGCCGGCGCCGTCGATGGCCCGGGCGACGAGCGCGGTCGCGCCGTCGGGGGCGGCGATGATCGTCGCCCCGTCGTCGGACACGCCGCGGAAGTAGGCGACCGGGGCGCCGCTCTCGTCGAGGCCGTTGCCCGCGATGTCCCCGGCCTCGGGGCCGATGACGGGCGGGCGCTCGGAGCCGGGGGCCTCGTCGGTGGGCCACATCGGAACGATCCCGCTGGTCTCGCTCGCGGCGAAGGCCCAGGCGCCGTCGCCCGTGTCGATGACCCCGGCGACCCGGTTGTCGTCGTCGATGCCGGTGACCGCGCCCGTCACCGGGCCGTCGCCGTCCGGGGTGAGGTCGATCATGCCGCCGCCCGCCGTCCACACGAAGCCGTGCGTCCGGCCGCTCTCGGTCTCGCTGGCGCCGACGACGACGTCGCCGGAGTTGATGTCGAACGCGCGGCTCGTGGCCCCGCCGAGGGTGCCGAGGTCGGTCATCCCGATCGGCACGGGCTGGTCGCCCTCTTCGACGAAGGCGAAGTCGCAGACTCCGGTCGCCGGGTTGCAGACGCCGGGGAGCTCGCACTCGCCCGGCGGGCCGCACTCGACCACCCCGGCGCCATCACAGACACCCTCGACGCAGCGGTCCTCGAGGCTGCAGGCGTCGCCGTCGTCGCAGCTCGCGCCGTCCTCGACGGGCGTGCTCACGCAGCCCGCCACAGGGTCGCAGCGGTCGCTCGTGCAGGCGTTGTCGTCGTCGCAGGAGATGTAGCTCGTCGCCGCGCAGGTGCCGTTCGAGCATGCGCTGGTCCGCGCGCAGGGGCCGGCGTCGTCGCACGTCGTCCCGTCCGCCGCGGGGGTGCAGTCGTCGACCACGACGCCGTCGACGCAGGCGGTCATCGCGGTGCCGGCGCAGTCGCCGACGCCGCAGCTGACCTGGACGCTCGGGTAGTCCTCGTCGACACCCTCGTCGCAGTCGTCGTCGATCCCGTTGCAGACGGTGTCGGCGGCGGCTCCGTCACCCGGGGTGCAGGAGTCCGTCTCGGCCCCGTCGACGCAGCTCAGCGTCCCGTTGGCCTCGCACGCGCCCACGCCGCAGGTGGTGGCGGTCTCGACGTAGTCCTCGTCGACGCTCTCGTCGCAGTCGTCGTCGACGCCGTCGCAGGTCGCGTCGTCCTCGCCGAGGGGTTGACCGGGCTCGCAGTCCGTCACCACCTGCCCCTGCTCGCAGGTGCGCGTGCCGTCGGCCTCGCAGGCGCCGGTCCCGCAGGTGATGTCGGCGTTGGGGTAGTCCTCGTCGACGCTCTCGTCGCAGTCGTCGTCGACGCCGTCGCAGGTCACGTCGTCGTCGGCGGGCGGGCCGGGGTCGCAGGAGTCGTGCTCGACGCCGTCGACGCAGCTCGTGACGCCGGTGGACGCGCAGGCGCCGACGCCGCACGTCGTGTCCGTGGGGCTGTAGTCCTCGTCGGTCTGGCCGTCGTTGTCGTCGTCGACGCCGTTACAGCCGGTCTCGTCGCAGGTGCCGAGGCCGGCGCACTCCCAGCCCCCGCCGGTGGTGCAGCTCCAGAGCCCGCACAGCCCGTCGGCGAGGCACGGGTCGCCGGGGACGACGGTCGTGTTGTCGTCGACCGTGTACTCGTCGGTCACGCCGTCGAGGTCGTTGTCGAGCCCGTCGCAGATCTCGGGCAGCGAGGCGTCGGTGTCCTTGCAGCAGATGACGCCGCCCTGACGGTCGGGGTAGCGCTTGGTGACCTGGTTGGCCTCGTTGGTGCCGCTGCCCGGGCAGGCCCAGGCCCAGCTCTCCAGCGTGTCGTACCCGTAGTCGGTCGCCGGGTTGTCGAGGTCGTGGGAGCCGGACCAGATGAAGTCCTGGAGCCCGGTGCAGAGGTTGTGGCCGAAGCGGTTGAGCGGCGCGCAGTTGCTGCTCGATGGGCGGCCCATGTTGCCGCACCCGAAGACGTCGTTGAACCAGACCGGGACGCCGTTGACCTGATCCTCGCAGACGCCCACGCCCGAGCCCGAGGCCTGGGTCATGAAGAAGGCGCCGCCCGGGGGCAGGGTGATGGGCGTCGGCGGGGTCGTTCGATCGTCGTATATGCCGAGGTCGCCGGTGCCGTAGTTCGGGTAGTCGGCGGCGACGGCGTCGGTGCAGCCGAGGCCGCCCGTCCGGATGTCGACGTCGTTGGGGCCGTTGCAGACGTGCCAGCCGGGGGCGCAGAGATCCTCGACGTTGCAGCCGACACCGTCGGCGTTCGTCCCGTCGTTGCCGGCGGCGCGGTCGCACGCGGGGCCGTCGTTGTAGACGCCAGCGATGTCCCAGGCGCCGCCGCAGGAGGCGATGGCGGGGTAGGCGAAGGCGTCGACGTAGCCCTCGCGCGAACCGTCGGCGCAGCCGATCACCGTGGGGATCACGAGGTCGGTCGGGACGCCGGGGGTGTCCGTCGCGCTCGAGGTGCGGGTGAAGACCGTCTCGGGGCCGATGAGGGCGCCGGTGTAGGTGACGGTCGCCTGGTTCCGCAGGATGGCGTCCTCGGGCTCGGGGACGACGAGGACCGAGAAGGTCACGGTCGCCTGGTCGCCCACCGCCATCGTGCCGCCGTCGCCGTTCGTCGCGCCGGCGCCGAGGTAGACGGTGACGGTCCCGCCGTCGACGCTGATCCCGCCGAGGCCGTCGGCCGGGTCGTCGCTGACGGGGGTGCCGTCGATCGCGAGCGAGCCGGGGACGTACACGGCGTCGCCGGGGATGGGGTCGGTCAGGACGACGCCCTCGGCGGTGTCGTTGGCGACGTTCTCGATGGTGATCGTGTAGTCGACCCGGCCGCCGGGGACGAGCGGGCCGCCGCTCGGCGTCGCGCCGGTCTTGTGGACGCGGAAGTCCGGGGCCTGGATGTCGATGGCGAGGGCGGCGAGCTCGAGGAAGAAGTACTCGTCCGCCGTGGAGCCCAGGACGACGTCGACGGAGGTGGCGCCGCCCGGGACGACGCCGTCGATGGAGAAGACGTCGAGGTCGAGCCCGGTGATGCCGAAGGCGACGCTCGGGTCGAGGCCGGGCTGGGTGACGCCCCGGTAGGAGTTCGAGTGGTTGAAGACGCCGCCGGCCGGGTTGAGGGCGTTGGTGAGCGGCGTCCCCGCGACGGTGATCGACTCGCCGACCTGGTAGTCTGTCTGGCCCTGGTTGCCGGCGAGCATGACGTCGCCGGTGACGGCGGCGGCGGGGGTGCGGATGCCGTCGAGGGTGGTGGTGATGCTCGCGCGACCACTGGAGCCGCGGAGCCAGTCGCCGATGCGCCACAGCCGAACGGCGCGGAGCGGGGCGCCGTCGACCTCGTAGACGACGAAGAGGACCCAGGAGTTGTCGGAGGTCAGCGCCCGGATGTTGCCGAGCTGGAAGGTGAAGCTGCCGCCGCCGTCGGTCAGCGCGGCGACGAGGCCCGTGACCTCGGCCTGGGCCACGCGCTCGTCGACGGTCACGCCGCCGAGGCTGATCGTCTGCACGTCGGCGTAATCGGCGGTGACCGCGTGGTAGGGCTGACCCGCGAGGCCGAACGGGACGGTGTTGTCGGCCGCGACGGCGCTGATGGGATAGGTGGGCGTGGGGACGGGGATCCAGTTGGAGACGCCGTCTTGCTGCCACGAGAGCAGCGCGTAGACGACCCGCGCGCCGTCGGGCAGGACCAGGGTCGCGCGGGACGAGTCCGAGGTCGCGTCGTCATCGTCGACGTCGGCCGACATGACGTTCGAGGCGACGTGGCTGCCCGAGTGGTTGTTGTTGCCGATGGCGAGGAACGAGCCGTTGACCGCCGCCGACTGACCCGGCGCCGGGAACAGGACGAGCTGCGCCGAGGCGGGCAGCGTCGCGAGACACAGCGCGGCGGTCGCGGCGAGGGCGAGCGAGCGTTTCATGGGTGCTCCTGGGTGGGAACGTTCCGAGCTGGACGCGCGTGGCGCTGCGGGAACTGGCCGAGAAGCATCCGGAGCGGCGTTCACGGTGTCAAGCGAGCCCAGTGGTTGGCGCCGGCGCGAAGAGGCCCGGGCGCGACGCCGACGATCCGCGTCCGCCCGCGGACTCGTTGAAGCGCGGGTCGAGGCTGGCCCCCTTCGATGGCTCCCTGTGCAGGCGTTGTCGCGGCCATCGCCCGGGCGAGGTGTCGAATTCGTTGACAGGCTTACGATGTAAGTTTAGGTCTTGCTTACGCTGTAAGTCCAACGACAGGAGTCACCCATGAGCTCAATCACACAGGCCCTCTCCCCATCCACTCGGTCCAGAACCCCGGCGGCCAGCCATGAGAACGAGCGCGACCGCGATGTCTCGCGACGACGCGCCGCGATCATCGCGTTCATCGGCCTCGTGATCTCCCTCATCGGGGTCGCCGTGGCCGTCGCTTGTGGCGCGCCAGCGGACCTCGCCACCGGTGACCTCGCCGCGACGACGCGTCTCCTCACCGAGGGCGACGCCCTCTTCCGCGTCGCCGTCCTCGGCTGGGTCGTCGCGATCCTCGGCGACGTCGTGAGAGCCTGGGCGCTCTATGTGTTCTTCGCGCCCGTGAACCGCAGCGTCGCCTTGCTCGCCGCGTGGTCGATGCTCCTCCACGACGCGATCTTCGCGGTCGCGCTCGTCGCCCTGCTCGCCGCGTCCCAGCTCGCGAGCGGCGGAGGCGCCCTCCCCGCGACGCCGCCGGACCAGCTCGAGCCGCTCGTGCGGGTCCTCCTCGACGTCTTCCACCTCGGCTTCCACCTCGGCCTGCTGATGTTCAGCTTCCACCTGCTCCTGAACGGCTGGCTCGCCCTGCGCTCGGAGGAGGTCCCGAAGGTCCTCGCGGTCCTGCTGTTCCTCGCGTTCGCCGGCTACCTCCTCGACGCCGTGTCGGTGCTGGCCCTGGCCGATCCGCCCGCGGTGATCAAGCAGATCGTCGCGGCGCCGAACCTCGTCGGAGAGCTCGCCGTGATCGTCTGGCTGCTCCTGCGCGGTGGCGAGCGCGCGCGGCGCGTGGCGGGAGCGGGTCCCCGGGGGGATCGGCGCCCGGATCCGGCGTAGGCGGTCCACGCCTCGAACCCGGAGCTCCCTCGGGTGTCGCTCGCCTCACGTCCCGAACCTCGGGCGCTCGAGCGGCGCGTCGTCCCAGGGCGCCTCGCTCGCCGCGGGAGCGCACGATATTCCGTCCGCGCCTCGCGTCTTGCGCAAGCACAAGGACCGCAAGTTATTTAACCGATAGCCTAAGAGCATCACAACCCATCCGTGCCTCGCATCCGCAACACGTCGCAGCGCCGCTGCGGGAGAACCTCGTGATGCCGACATCAATGGTGTGCTCTGGTGTGGTCTTCACCCTGACTGCGGTCTTCTCGATCGGCTGCGCCGGCGAGGCGCAGAACGCCCCCGAGCCCGACGAAGGCGGCCGAATCGCGATCGAGGTCGCGCCCCTGAGCCTCGCGGGGGTGACGGACGCGTCCTACACCATCCGGGTCACGACCGCCGAGGACGGTGGCGGCGTCGTCGTCTGGGAGCGCGCGGCGCTCACCTCCGACCAGTACGGCGACGGCGCGGGCTCGCTCTCCTTCGTCGGCCCCTGTGACGCGTCGGTGGCGACCAAGAACTCGGTCACCGTCACCCTCGACGCGCTGTACGAGGGCGACGGCGTCCTGATGGACGCGGGCACCTACGACAACCCCGGCGCCCTCGTCCGCAACGTCGAGTGCCTCGAGAACCAGGACGTGAGCGTCGTCTTCGACATCACGATCGCCCGCGACGCCCAGCAGGGCTTCTTCGACATCGCCGTCGACTTCGACGACATCTTCTGCTCGGCCAAGCTCGACTGCGAGCGGGACGACGGCTCCGACCTCGAGCTGCTGCACAACCCGGCGACCGGCGGGCGCGACATGACCGCCGTCATCGGCTTCGCGTGCACGCCGGGGCCGGGCCTCGACGACACGTTCCTCTACATGGACGACATCGAGATCACCTGCGACGGCGTGGGCTTCGCGCCGGTCACCATCGACCCGACCGGGCTGGGCAACATCGACACCAACGGCTCGGGCAGCTCCGACGTCGACGGCTACCTCTTCGGCGCCTCCATCTACCGCGGCACCGAGCAGCTCGCCGGCAAGGCGTACTGGAACATCTCGTTGGGCATCGACGAGACGAAGCTCGGGGCCGCCGGCGACTGCACGCTCACCGCGCGTGCGACCGCCTCCGCCGAGGAGTGGAGTCAGACCACCTCGGGCTTCCCGCTGCCGGAGGGCACCGTCTATCCGCTCATCGAGTGGAACGTCCCCCTGACCGACAGCGCCGATCGCGTCTGCACCAGCCACGCCGTCAACGCGGCCGGTAGCGGCGTCGAGACGGTCTACGACGGCTACCTGCCCCTGGCCAACGGCTTCACCTGGTCGTCCGGCCCCGTCTACCTGGACGTCCGCTACAACGCGACGCTCGGAGAGGTCACGCGCGCGCTGCTGTGCGAAGCGGGCCTCCTCCCCGATGGCGCGGGCGGCTGCGTCGAGTGTTCGGCGGCGACCGACTGCCCCGACGACGGTAACGACTGTACCGAGCGGACCTGCGTCGCGAACGCCTGCGGCCAGGCCGATCTGGGCGCCGGAGCCAGCTGCGGTGACCCCAGCGACACGGCGTGCACCGATCCCGACACCTGCGACGGCGCCGGGACCTGCCTCGCCAACGACGAGGTCGTCGGCGCCAGCTGCGGCGACGCCGGGACCGAGTGCACCCATCAGGACACCTGCGACGGCAGCGGGGCCTGCACCGACAACGGCTTCGTCACCGCCGGCACCACCTGCGGCGAGGGAGCCACCACCTGCTCCGGACAGGACACCTGCGACGGCGCCGGCATCTGCCAACCCAACCACCTCTCCACATCGACCCCCTGCGGCGACGCCGGCACCGAGTGCGCCTACCAGGACACCTGCGACGGCGGCGGCGCCTGCGCCGACAACGGCTTCGTCGCCAGCGGCACCGGCTGCGGGGACCCCGACGACACGGCGTGCACCGATCCGGACACCTGTGACGGCGCCGGGACCTGCCTCGACAACCACGCCGCGAGCGGCGTCGCGTGTGGCGACGGGAGCGACACGGCGTGCACCGATCCGGACACCTGCGACGGCGCCGGGGCCTGCCTCGACAACCACGCCGCGAGCGGCGTCGCGTGTGGCGACGGGAGCGACACGGCGTGCACCGATCCGGACACCTGCGACGGCGCCGGGGCCTGCCTCGACAACCACGAGGCGAACGGCACGTCGTGCTCCAACGGCGCCTGGTGCGACGGGCCGGAGACCTGCTCCGCCGGCGTCTGCGTCGACGGCGCCGCCCCCTGCGACCCGGCGACCGAGACCTGCGACGAGGTGGGCGACGCATGCGATGTCGACGAGTGCGCGGCCGGCAGCGACAGCTGCGACCTCAACGCGACCTGCACCAACACCGTCGGGAGCTACTCCTGCGTCTGCAACCCCGGCTATGACGGCGACGGCGTCACCTGCACGGACATCGACGAGTGCCTGACCGACAACGGGGGCTGCGACCCGCTCACCACCTGCACCAACACGCCGGGCTCGCGCAGCTGCGGCCCCTGCCCGACCGGCTACGCCAACGACGGCGAGATCGGCTGCGTCCCCTGGAGCTGCGTCGTGTGCGCGGACGCCGACGCGTCGGCGGGAGGGGACGGCTCGTGTTGGGGCGGCGCGGTCCCCGACCTGCAGACCGCCCTGAGCTACGCCGCCACGGCCCTGGCCGGCGGCTGCCCGGCGGTCGAGGTCTGGGTCGCAGCGGGCACGTACCTGCCGTCGTCGACAGGGAGCCGCACGGCGTACTTCGAGCTCGAGTCCGACACCGCCCTGTACGGCGGCTTCGTCGGGGGGGAGACGTCGCGCGCGGCCCGCGACGTCGACGGCAACCCGACGATCCTCAGCGGCGACCTCGAAGGCGATGACGTCCCGCCGTTCGGCAACAACGGCGACAACTCCTACCACGTCGTCTACGCGAGCGGCGTGGACGCCAGCGCGAGGCTCGACGGCTTCGTGGTCGAAGGCGGCAACGCCGGCGGCTCGGGCGACGCCGGCCGAGGAGGGGGCGCCTACTTCAACGGCGGCGCGGCGCCGACGATCGTCGGCACGACCTTCCGCCACAACTCGGCCGGTACCGCCGGCAGCAGCTACACCGGCGGCGGCGGCGTCCACAACCGATACGCCTCGCCGACGTTCACGGGGGTCTCGTTCATCCGAAACCGGGCCGGGTGCGGGACCTCCTACATGGGGGGAGGGGCCATGTACACCTATGGCGACAGCCAGCCGGTGCTGACCGACGTGCTCTTCCTCGAGAACGAGACGACGTGCACCAGCGGGATCTACCGCGGCGGCGGCGCGATCTTCAGCATGGGCCACAGCGACCCACCCGTGCTCGAGCTCAGCATCACCAACGCCCGCTTCGTGGGCAACGTGTTGAGCACCGACGGCGGCGACTACGCGGGCGGGGGCGCCATCTTCAACAACACGGCGTCGTTGGAGCTGGTCAACGTCACCTTCGAGGGCAACCGCGTCGACGGCGCCGGGAGCGGCGGCGCCATCTTCTTCATGGGCAGCGCGACCCAGAACGTCTGCTCGGACGAGCTCGAGGCCTGCCTGGAGGCCTTGCCCTGCGCCATGGGCTCACCCGGCTACTACGACTGCATCGACAACCTCCCCTGCCAACCGGATTGCACCTGGCAAGAGGAGCGGGCGTGCGAATGCGACTTCGAGGACGAGGCTCCGTGCCACGACGCCTACTTCGACTGCACGACCCCCGACATCCAGCTGCTCTCGCACCGGTTCACCAACGTCACCGCCGTCGGCAACTCGGCCTCCCACAAGGCCGCCGCTTTCAACCTCTGGGGTGCCGGTAGCAACCCGATCTCGCTGACCAACGTCGTCCTCGCGGGCAACACCGGCGCCACGTCGCAGCTGTCGACCTCGAGCTCGTCCGCGGTGTCCGTGACCTGGTCGTGCATCGAGGGCTGGTCCGGCGGCGGCACGGGCAACATCGACAGCTGCGCCCCGGACTTCGTCGACGCCGACGGCGCGGACGACGTGCCGGGGACGCTCGACGACGACGTCCGCCTCATCCCCGGCTCGCTCGGCGTCGACGCCGGCGACGACGCCGCCCCCGGGCTCGCCGGGATAACGACCGACGTAGGCGGCGCCCAGCGCTTCTACGGACAGGTCGACATGGGCGCCTACGAGACCGTGCAGTGTGGCGCGCTGGGTCGCTGCCCGGTCGGCTTCGCGTGCGTCGACGGCGGGATCTGCCAGAACCTCGCCACCAACGAGGTGTCGGTGCCCTTCGGCACCTTCTACATGGGCTGCAACGCCAACGAGAGCGGCACCGACCCGGCCTCGAACGACTGCCTCGCCAACGAGCTCGAGCAGCACGAGGTGACGCTGTCTGCCTACGCGATCGACCGAACCGGGGTGACGGTCGGAGACTACGCCGCCTGCGTCGCGGAGGCCGCCTGCACCTACACGGCGCCCGCCGGGGACACGGGCCAGAGCTACCTCAGCGGGATCGACGCGCTGCCGATGAACCACGTCGATTGGAACCAGGCGTCGGACTACTGCGCCTGGGCGGGCAAGTCGCTATGCACGGAGGCCCAGTGGGAGCGGGCGGCGCGCGGCGGCTGCGAGACCGTGGCAGACCCCGCCCAGTGCCGAGAGCAGATGCGCAAGTACCCCTGGGATGACGGGGACGGCGTCGGATTCGAGAGCCCGACCTGCGCGCTCGCGTTCTACGCCCCCTGTGACCCCGACTTCGACTTCCTGCCGGAGCCCGCAGGCGCGAGGCCCGCGGCGGCGTCTCCGTATGGCGCGCTGGACATGGCGGGCAACGTCTGGGAGTGGACGGCCGACTGGTACGCCGACTCCTACGGCGCCGACGGCGTCGTGGATCCGACGGGACCCGAGACCGGCTCGAACCGGGTCAGGCGCGGCGGCAGCATGAGCGACAGCGCGACGAGCATTCGGACGTCGAGGCGGTGGTATCAACCCGCCAACAGCAAGACCTATTACGTCGGCTTCCGCTGCTGCAGACCGGTACAGGCTGCCTCCGCCCAGGTCGACTGACCGAGATCGACCAACGCAACCCCGACCCCGCCGAAGGCGACGAGCCGCTCGACGCTGCGTCAATCGGCGACTCGGGGAGCCCGTGAGCTCGGGGGCGTGACGCGCCGTCCGCCGAGCTCGCGGGCCGCCGGCGCGCAGGTTGCGGGCGCCTCGGGCGTCGGGTTGATGTAGGATTGCCGGCGATGAAGCGCCGCAAGGGCCGAATGCCCCCCCACGTCATGATCGTCCTGTTCGCGGGTCTCGTGAGCGCCTTCGCGATCGGGACGATCCTCGGCAAGCGGGTCGAGCAGGACCAGCTGAGGGCCTGCCACGACGGCGTCGCGAAGGCCGCCGAGCTGCTCGCCAGCGAGCGGCCGAGCGCCATCGCTCGGGCGTGCGCGCCGCTGGTCGCGAAGAAGCCCTGTCGGGAGGCGCTGACGGCCTTCGCGGATTCGCGGGAGCCGGCGCGCCTGGGGACCCTGGTGATGACCTGCCGCGAGGTCTACTGCGACAAGCTCGACCCCGCTCCCGAGGCCTGCGTCGTCAAGGTCGCCACTCCGGACCACGCCGCCGGGCTCTTCGCCGCGGTCTTCAAGAAGGAGCACGGCGGGACCGGGGACGCCGAGCTGCTCGGCCGGGTCTTCGCCGCGGGGCTGGGCGCGCCCACCGACTGAGCTCGCGCGTGAAAGTGAGAGATCGAGGGGGCAGACCCCATCTTCTAATACTTTCGCCTCGTCCCCGAGAGAAAGTGCGAGATCGTGGGGGTGTGATTCATACCCCGGCTGACTCTTCGGTGAACTGGCTCGCGGCGGAAGGCAGGGCGGCGCGCAAGCTGGTGCTGGTGCGGGATGCGGGGCGGGGCGCGGAAGCGGGAGCGGGAGCGTGAGTGGTGTATGAGCGGGTGCGCTGGGCGTGAGTGGTTCGGGAGCGGAGGGAGCGCCGCGAGCCTCGAAGGGCCCCGCTCTCGCTCAGCTGCAGGACTGGTGCATCGGGGTGGAGCGGCCGGACGCGCTGCGCATCCGGCCGCCACGCTCGGTCAGCGGGTGAGGTTGACGAGGGTTCCGATGACGTGGTCGAGGCGCTGCCTGACGTCGGGCCCCGGGTCGGGGATGCAGCGCATGGCGACGGCGACGTCGAAGCAGGCGGCGACCTCATAGGCGGAGCCGAGGGCGTTGGCGTATCGCGCGCGCCTGTTCTTGCCGAGCGAACCCGCGCCTTCGGCGATGTTCAGGGGCGTGCTCGCGGCCGCACGCCTGAGCTGACGGGCGAGGTCCGGGTCCTTGCGCCCGATGCGATCGGCCGCGTCGGCAGCGTCGGCCGCCACGCGCAGCGAAACAGTGTAGATGCGCAACATGAGTGTCTCCTTGTCGAAACGTGACGTCCCGAAGCGGCCTTGTGCCGCGAGGGACGACTCGTCTCGACCTCGCGCGCACCGCCCTGCAAGGCTGCGACGCAGTCGCACCACGGCTCTGCCGCCCGGAGCCGCGCACAGCGGAGCGAGCGCAGCGAGTGGAGCGAGCACGGCGAGGACGGCGGAGCCGTGGCTTGGCCTTGCGGGGCGGGAGCACGAGGTCAGACTGAGGAGACCCACGCGCACACTCCGCTCTGTCCGCCTTCGCTCCGCCCCCGCTCTCCCTCACCACTCCGCGCGCGCACACGCTCCCCGCGCCGCTCACGCTCACTCTCCCCGCGCCGCTCACGCTCACTCTCCCCGCGCCGCTCACGCTCACTCTCCCCGCGCCGCTCACGCTCACGCGCACGCGCACAGCTCAGCTCAGCCCCCGCTCCGCCTCTCCTACCCCACCGCTCCGCCACCGGGGGCGAGGTCACACCAGAATACCGAATGGAAACGGCAGCTCAGAACCCATGCAGCCATCATCATGCCTCGCAAACCGAGCTGTGCCGGCTTGTGGATCACACCCGATCGTGGGGTCGGACCCCGTCTTCTAATATTTTCTCGCGTGGCGGCGAGTTTCACTCTCGCCGGCCCGGTGCGTCTCTCCGGGTGATGCCCGAGGCTCTGCGCGTGCTGGGTCGTGGTGGTCGAAACGCGACCTCCGGGACTGGCGGCGCCCACCCACCGCGTTAGAATCCGCGCCATGCACACCCAGAACGCACGTACTCTGCTGGCCGTCGCGCTGGCCGCGGCGCTGTCGCTCTCCGCGCCCGCCGCGCGAGCCGAGACGAAGGTCGAGCTGCCGATGATCTGTCCGGTCCTCGCCGTCCAGCCGGCCGAGGACGGAGGCGTCGACCTGCTGATCGGGCGTGGCGCGGTCCACGGCCTGGTTCCTGGCACCCCGGGCAACGTCTATGAGCCCGGCGCGAAGAGCGGCGTCGGCTCGGTCGTCGGCCGCGTCGTCCTCGTCGACGTGGGCCCCGAGCAGTCCAAGGGGCACGTGGCCCCCTCGGCGCTCACCCGCCTCGACCGGGTCGTCGCCGGCGCCAGCGTCGAGGTGAACACCCGCGTCGACGCCGGTGTGCACCGGGGCCTCCTGCTCGAGCTCGCGCTCGACGGCATCCTCTTCCTCGACAACTACAAGAAGCCCCTCACCACCCTCGAGGCGCTGCTCGCCGCGCGTGATGACGCCCTCGAGAAGCGCGTCCTCGACCAGATGGTCGTGTGCGGCCACGAGGTGATCGAGTTCACGACCGAGATGACCGAACCGGTGAAGCGCGGCAAGTGGAAGGGCCGGATCATGGCCGACATCCTCCGCGAGAGCGCTTCCGAGGACTATCGGGCGTTCCTGCGATTCGTCCGCGACTTCCCCGGCAAGTACATCGGCAAGCCGTGGAAGATCAGCGAGACCTACGCGACCTGGATTCTCAACGACATGCCGCCGTCGGAGGACGACCGCCTCGCCGAGCTGATGGACGCGAGAGGCAAGGACTTCGAGGCCCTCGCCGCCGAGCCCGACGACAAGTCGTTCCACAGCTTCCTCGTCCACCATCGGCGGGCCATCACCAACTTCGCCAGCGATCGCACCGACGACGCGTGGAAGATCCTGAAGGTCCTCGAGCGCGCGGCCCGCGCCCGCGGGCGCAAGCGGCCGGTCGGGGTCGAGGCCGAGCTGCTCCACATCCGGGCGCGGCTCCTCGACCGCGACCCGAAGAAGAGCCGGCAGGCTGCGCGCGCCTACGAGAAGCTCGCCGAGCTCTACTTCGAGCTCGGTGAGCACATGGAGGCCTTCGTCGCGCTGAACAACGTCGTCAGCCAGGCCTATGGGGACGAGCGCTACGACGACGTCCTGAAGCTCGTCCCGGAGACGCTCGCCGTCATCCGCCGCGAGAAGGCCCGGATCACCGATCCGCAGATCGCCGCCCACGTGCCGACCAAGGAGGCCTTCCTCATCCGCCTCGCCGCCGACATCTCGCGGCGGCGCGGTCAGTACAAGGAGGTCGTCGCGCAGCTCACGCCGCTGGTCGGGACCTTCGAGGCCGTCGGCTACCCGTCGGCCCGCGAGGACGAGATGAACCTCATCTCGGCGCTGGCCGGGGCGCACACCAAGCTCGGCGAGTACGACCGGGCGCGGGCCCTCTACGAACAGATGGAGGCCCTCGCCGAGCGCGTCGACGACGACACCAAGCGCGCGGACCTCGCCTGGGAGGTGGGCGAGCTCTACTGGCAGCAGTCGAAGTGGGTGGAGGCGGCCGCCGAGTACGAGCGGATGGCGCAGCTCGCGAAGAAGGCGGGTAGCGCGGCGCTGCAGGCCAAGGCCCTGGCCGCCGAGGGGCAGGCCCTGTGGACCGTCGGGCAGCACGCCGAGGCGCTCGCGAAGCACGAGCAGGGGCTGGCGCTCCGCGAGGCGGCCGGCGACCAGAGCGGCCTGGCGTGGCAGCTGACCCAGATGGGCAAGATCCTCGTCGAGACCGGCGATCGCGACCGGGCGCGCGGCGCGTTCGAGCGCGCGCTCGGCATCCGACGGGCGCTCGAACAGCGGTCCCAGGAGGCCGACGTCCTCGAGCAGCTCGGGGCGCTCGACAAGGCCCTGACGCGGCTCGACGTCGCCCGCCAGCGCCTCGACGAGGCGCGCGCGATCTACGCGAAGCTCAAGCTCGTGCCGGACGAGGCGCGGGTCCTGCAGGCGATCGCCGGGGTCGAGCTCAAGCAGGGCGACTTCCGCGTGGCGGCGAAGACGATCGAGAAGGCGGTGACCCTGTTCAAGCGCATCGGGGATCAGGCCTCGCTGGTCGTCGCCATGTACTGGCAGGGGCGGGTCCTCAGCTCGACCGGTGCTTTCGACGAGGCCCGGCGCATCCACAAACAGGCGATCGCGCTGTCGAAGGACGACCAGGCCCTGAAGGCCGAGGGCGTCACCAACCTCGGCTACCTCGACCTCGGCGCCGGCGAGCTGGACCGCGCCGCGGCGCGCGCGAACGAGGCGCTGGCCCTGGCCGAGGGGTCGAAGGACATCACCCGGCAGGTCAACGCCCTGGCGCTGCTCGAGGACGTCCAGGAGGAGCGCGCGGACTTCGACGCCGCCCTGGCGACCAACGCGCGGCGGCTGAAGCTGGCCCGGGAGAGCGGAAACCGCCCGTCGCAGGTGTCGGCGCTCATCGACCGCGCGTGGAAGCTCGTCGACATCGGGCGGCTCGCCGACGCCAAGGCCGCCGCCGAGGAGGCGCTGCCGTTGTCGAAGCTCGACGGCGACGACGTCGAGCTGGCCTGGGTCATCAACGCGTTCTCCAAGGTCCACCAGCACTACGGCGACGTCGAGGCCGAGATGAAGGCCCTCGACGAGGGCGTGGCCCTGATGGAGCGCGCGAAGTACCCGTACGGCATCGCCGCGATGGTGTTCAATCGGTCGCTCCTGTTCACGCGGCTCCGAGACCTCGAGCGGTCGCTGGCGGACAGCGAGCGGGCCGAGAAGATCGGCGGCGCTGCGCTCGACGTGCAGTTCCGGATCCCGATGCTGTCGGGCCGCGGCTCGACGCTCCGCTACATGAAGCGGTTCGCCGAGGCCGACAAGACGCTGCGGGAGGCGCTGACGCTGGCACGCCGCTCGGCCCCGGGGCGGGTGCCAGGGCTCCTGCGCGAGCTCGGGCGTCTGCAGGAGGAGCGCGGGCAGATCGACGGCGCGGTCGCGACGCTGCGAGAGGCGGTCGACCTCGAGCAGAAGATGGCGGGGCGGCAGTTCGCCTCGCTGGCGCAGCTCGGGATCGTCCTCGCCGCGGCCGGTCGGGACGACGAGGCGGCCACGGTCCTGACCGACGCCGTGGCGCGGGCCCGCGAGCGGGGCGGCGCCGTCCCGTGGGAGGCGCTCTACCAGCTCGGGCGCGTCAAGGCGCGCCAGGGGGACAAGAAGGCGGCCGTCGCGCTCCTGCACGCCTCGGTGAACGAGGTCGACAAGGGCGAGGTGCTGCTCGCGGACGACGAGGCCCGGACCCGCTACCGGGCCGACAAGACCGGCGTCTACCGCTTCCTCATCAAGCTCCTGCTCGAGGACGGCGACGTCGAGGGGGCGCTCCGCTACCTCGAGCGCTCCAAGGTCAGCGAGCTGGCCGACGTCGACCGGCGGGCGGGCTCCGGCGGCGACCCCGCGACGGCGCTCGCCATCGAGCTCGACGTGCAGGAGGCGCGGCTCCAGAACCTCCTCGACGACGAGCTCCGCAAGCCCTCGCCGGACAACGAGAAGATCTCGCGCCTCGACGGGCTCCTCGCCTCGGTGAAGCGGCGACGCGCCGCCTTCGCGGAGAAGCTCGACCGCAACGACGCGCTCTTCGATCGCTACGCCGTGCGCCCGCTCCAGCTCGAGAAGCTCCAGCAGTACCTGGACGACGACATGCTGGTCCTCGCGCCGGTCATCCTCGAAGACCAGATCGTCGTCTTCGCGGTGACCAAGCAGGTCCTGACCCACTACGTCCAGCCGGCGAAGCCCGCCGAGATCGCGGACCAGGTGGCCGAGCTGGCGCGGCTCGTCCACCCGGACAAGGCCCAGGGAGCGCTGGGCGTGGCCGGGCTCGCCAAGGTGAAGCGCGTCTCCGGCGAGCTCTACGATCTGCTCGTCCGCCCGGCCTTCGACGCGGTCGGGCGGCCGAAGACCCTCATCGTCAGCGCCAGCGGGCCGCTGCGCTACGTCCCGTTCACCGCGCTGTGGAACGGCAAGGGCTGGCTGGTCGAGAAGACCGACGTCGTCAACGTGACGGCGCTCGACCGCGAGAAGTTCGCCGAGAAGAGCCCGCGCGGGCGGCCGGACGCGACCGTGCTCGCGCTCGCCGACCCCGACGGCTCGCTGCCCGGCGCGCGCCTCGAGGTCGCCGAGGTCCAGAAGGCCCTGGCGACCGTCGACGTCTTCGAGGGCAAGGACGCCACCCTGTCGACGCTCCGGACGAAGCTCCGCGTGCCCGGCTACGACATCGTCCACCTCGCGACCCACGGGCGCCTCGACACCGAGCAGCCCGAGCGGTCGAACATCCTGCTGGCCGGCAAGGCCTTGTTCTACGCCGACATCCCGACGCTGTCCCCGAGCCGGACCCACCTCGTCGTCCTGAGCGCCTGCGAGACGGCGGTCCACACGGGCGGCACCGGGGTCGAGATCGCGGGCCTGGCCTACCAGTTCCAGCGCAGCAAGGTCGACAGCGTGCTCGCGACCCTGTGGCAGGTCGACGACGAGGCGACGGCCGAGCTGATGTCGCGCCTCTACGCGCAGCTGGCGACCGGCAAGACCTACGTCGAGGCCATCGCCGGCGCCCAGCGCGAGCTCATCGCCGACCGCGACCTGGGCTTCGACCACCCCGCCTACTGGGCGCCGTTCTTCCTGATGGGGTCGCCCTGACGAGCAACCCTGCGGTCAGGGCGCGTCGGCCTCAGGCGGCCGGCGGCCCCAGAGCCAGCTGAGGGTGAGGGGGACGGCGTCGAAGGGCGGCGCGTGGACGACGTCGTCGCCGCTGTGGCCGCCGGCCAGGACCCAGGCGTCGTCGCGGCGCGCGAAGACCTCGAGGGTCTCGGCGATGGGGTCGACGAGCCAGACGTGGGCGACGCCGGCGCGGCCGTAGAAGGGGAGCTTCAGCACGCGATCGGCGCGCTGGGTGCTGGGCGACAGGACCTCGCACACCCACTGTGGGACGACGCTGACCCGAGCCGTCTCGAGCCGCTCGGGCATGACCTCGATGCGCCAGCCTGCGAGATCCGGAACGACCGGGTCGAAGCCAGGGTCGACGCCGAGGCTGAGCTCGGGCTCGTCGATGATCTGCCAACCACCAGGGCCGCCGATCCCCAGCCAGAACGCCGGGCCGAGTATCGCGCCCAGCGCAGAGGACGCGGTCGCGTGGGGCATCGCCGGGCGCGGGCTCACGAAGAGCTCGCCGGCGAGGATCTCGCCGACGACGTGGGCGGGTAGCGCCTCGATGTCGGCGTAGGTCGGACTGGGCGGGAGCTCGTGGGCGTGACTCATGCAGGTAGCGTAGCGACGGTGCGGTGGGCTGTCGACGACCCGGCCGCCGTGCGCCTGAGCACGCTCGTCGCCGTCGCTGCGACAATTTGCCACTTCCGGAACGCCGCGGATTGCGCGAGATCAAGTTCCGGGCGCGGCCGACCGTTCGTACACGAGTACGGCGGCCACGTGCGGCGCCGCCGATGGAGCGCTCGTGTACTTCGTACGCACAGCTGGGCTCGGGGCCCTGGTCGCCTTCGCGTCGCTGGTGGTTGCGCCCGGCGCGCGGGCCCATCACGGCGGCCCGGTGTCTCGCGTCGGCGCGCCCTCTGCCCCGCTCGGCGCTCGCCTCCACGGGGTGACTCCCGCTCCGCGGGTCGACCTCGGAATCGGCTACGGCGCGACCTACTTCGACCGGACCTACGAGGGGGACTCGCCCTACGCTCTCGGCTCCCTGGGCAGCGTGCTCGTTCACGTCGTCTCGTTGGACGGCGGGGTGACGCTGGGGTCGGGGACGACCCTCTCCGCGACGCTCCCGGCGGGTGTGGTCGAGAGCGACGCTCCCGACGGCGCGCGGCGCAGCGAGAGCGGCCTCGGAGACCTGAGCTTTCGGGTCTCGCAGGACCTGGCGGCCCTCTGGGACCCGTCGGACGACCGGTCGGTGGCGCTCGAGCTCCGGGTCGGCGCCGTGGCCCCGACCGGCCGCTACGACCGCACGGCGGCGCTCACCGTCCTGGGCTTGCAGGCTGGGCCCGGCGGCGCGCTCTCTCCGACCACCTACGACGCGCGCGCCAGCCTCGGCGCGGGGGCGTGGTCCCTCTCCGGCGGCGCTCGGGTCGTCGGGCGGGTGGCGCCCGGGCTGGGCCTCGAGGCCGGCGTCGGCGTAGTCGCGCCGGTGGAGGACACCCCGGACGACATCCGCTGGGGCGCAGACCTGACGGCCCACGTCGGCGCGACGCTCGACCTCGCGGGCGGCGCGCTCGCCGTGTCACTCGGCGCCGACGCTCGCGCCCACGCCGCCGACGAGATCCCGTTCGTCGACGGCGCGGTCCACGAGGCCGGCGCTCGCACCGAGCTCGGGCTCCAGCTCGGGGTCTTCGCGCGCCCGGTCGATACGCTGTCGTGCGGGCTCCGCGCCCATGTCCCGGTCTACCAGCGCGTCGACGGCGTCCAGCTCGTGGAGACGGTGTCGGTCTCCCTCGCCTGCGGCGTGGGCGTCGCCCTGGACTGACTCCCCGCGGACGGTGACCGCCGGGAGCCGAGAGCGGCTCGCGGTGGGCGGTCAGTAGTCGTTGCACCCGCCGGGAAAGGGCTCATCGCTCCATGGTAGACACGGGCCGTCGGCGAGCTCCCGCCAGCGGCCATAGGCGCAGAAGAGCCCCATGCCCCCGGAGAGGCAGCACTCGTCTCCGGTATCGGTGCACGGGCAGTCCTCGCGCTCGACGCCCTCGGGACAGTCCGGCGGATCGACGAGCGGCAGGTCCACGTCGCGGGTCCCACACGGGCAGTTCGAGCAGTGATAGTAGCGGTCCGGCGGCCACTCGTTGGGGCAGCGGAATCGCCCTTCACCGCAGGCGCCATCCGGGGAGGTGCCATACAGGGTCTCGGTTCGACAGGTCGCGGAGAGCGCCGAGTGGCAGACGCAGCGCCCCTGGCCGTCCAGGAGCTCGACGTACCCGGCAGGACAGTCGACCTTCTCCGCACATTGCACGGCGCCTGCGCACGGGGCGTCGCTGAAGATCCAGGCTTCGCTGATTGGGTCGAAGTCGCAACAGGTGTCGAACCCGGAGTAGCGCGCTGCGCACTCCTCGAAGGAGCTCCGCTCGCGCGTGTGCACACCCCCGACCAGGTCTACGCCCGCGTCCACGGCCAAAGCGACGTCTGCGGTCCCGCCAAACGTGTCGTGAACGCGGGCGGAGGTATCCGCCATCATCGACTCGGTGTCACCCAGGCAGCCACCCCAGGCGATCAGGGGCAACGCGGTGACCGCCAACGCGAGCCTGCTCGTCAGCTCTGCAGAGTTCATAGCCACCCTCCGCGAGAGGTCCGTAGCACGACCTGACAAGCAAGACGCGAGCCACACTCGCGTTCGGCCGAGGACGACACGCCCGGGAGCTTCGGCGCCCGCCAGGCGCGTCAACTCCCTTTGCACCCGTCAACTCCGGCGTCGGGTTGGCGCTCTCGTCCCGGGTGGTATGGTCCGCCGCATGAAGTCGCTCCATCGCCCCGATCTCTTCAGCTGGTCGCGCTTCGACGAGGCCCGCGACATGGATTTCAACAGCGTCCTCTGGGTCCGGCCGGACGCCGAGGGCGGCAACGTCGTCGTCGACCCGATGCCGCTGTCCGAGCACGACCTGGCGCACATCGAGCGCCTCGGGGGCGTCGGCTGGGTCGTCGTGACCAACAGCGACCACATCCGCGAGGCGGCGGCGCTGCGCGAGCGCTTCGGCGCGAAGATCGCCGGCCCGGCGGGCGAGGCCGAGGGCTTCGGTGTCCCGCTCGACCGCGCGCTGAGTGACGGTGACGAGCTGGTCCCGGGGCTCGTCGCCTACGCCCTGGAGGGCTCGAAGACCGCGGGCGAGCTGGCGCTCGTGCTCGACGGCGAGACGCTGATCACCGGCGACCTCGTCCGCGCCCCGGTCGCCGGCCGGCTCGCGGCGTTGCCCGTGGCCAAGCTCAGTGATGTCGCGGCGGCGCGGGCCTCGGTCGAGCGCCTCGCCGCCCTCGACGCGGTCGAGGTCGTCCTCGTCGGCGACGGCTGGCCGCTGTTCGCCGGCGGCCACGCTGCGCTGCGCGCCCTCGCGGCGTCGATGGGTTGACCGCGATGGACCTCGAGCCGATCGGCGTCATCCGCTCTCCGTTCAGCTCGCGCGAGGGGATGCCCATCCAGCCGGCGGGGGCCGCCGAGGTCGAGGGCACGGTCGAGCTCCGCCCCGAGCTCGCCGACGGCCTCGCCGATCTCGACGGGTTCTCCCACGTCATCCTGATCTATGCGTTCCACCGCAGCGAGGGCTACGCGCTGACCGTCGTCCCGTTCCTCGACTCGCGCCCCCACGGCGTCTTCGCGACCCGCGCCCCGCGGCGGCCGAACCCCATCGGCCTGTCGGTCGTCCGCCTCGACCGCGTCGACGGCCACGTCCTGCACGTCACGGGCCTCGACGTCCTCGACGGGACGCCGCTGCTCGACCTCAAGCCCTACGTCCCGGTCTTCGACGCGCCGGCCGACTGCCGGACGGGCTGGCTCGAGCAGGCGCGCGACCGCGTAGGCGAACATCGCTCGGACGACCGCTTCACCTGAGCCGCGGCGTCGCGGACCGGCGTTGGACGCGGCCGACCCCTGTGGCATGGTGCCGCCTCTTCAGCCGGGGAGGGGAGCATGAAGCCAGCCGTCGGGGTCGACTTCGGGACCACCAACAGCGCCATCGCCGCCGTCGACGACGCAGGAAACGCGCGGCTCGCCGCCTTCCCGACCCTGAGCGAGGCCGTCGCGCCGGTCTTCCGCTCGCTCCTCTTCTTCGAGAACGACGTCGACTGGGTCGCCGGGCGGCCCCCGGCGTCCATCGGGCACGCCGCCATCGCCGAGTACCTGGCGACCGGGGCCGACGGGCGGCTCATGCAGTCGATGAAGTCGTTCCTCGCGAGCCGACACGTCGTCGCCACCAACGTGCACGGCCACAACTTCACCCTCGAGTCCCTGGTCGCCCTCGTCGTCGCCGAGCTGCGCGCGTCCATCCGGCCTCAGCTCGGCGTCGATCCGCCGGACCACGTCGTCGCCGGGCGCCCGGTGCACTTCGCCTACGCCGACGGCCCCGAGGACGACGCCTACGCCGAGGGGCGCCTCCGGAAGGCCTTCGCCCGCGCCGGCTTCCCGCAGGTCACCTTCGTCCCCGAGCCCGTCGCCGCCGCGCTCCACTACGCCTCGTCCCTCGACCACGACGAGGTCGTCCTGGTCGCCGACTTCGGCGGCGGCACCAGCGACTTCAGCGCCCTGCGCGTAGGCCCCGGGGTCGCGGAGGACCCGAGCGACGCCTCGCACGTCCTCGGCACCAGCGGCGTGGGCGTCGCGGGCGACAGCTTCGACGCGCGGCTGCTCGACAACCTCGTCGCGCCGGCCCTGGGCAAAGGGACGCACTACCGCAGCCAGGCCGGGAAGTATCTGGAGATCCCGCCTGCCATCTTCCACCGCCTCGAGCGCTGGCACGAGCTGTCCATCCTGAAGACCCCGCGGATGATGGACAGCCTCCACGGCTACCGCCGGACCTCGCGCGAGCCCGAGAAGATCGGCGCCCTGATCGACGTCGTCGACCACGACCTCGGCTACGCCATGTACGCGGCCGTCGAGCGCGCCAAGGTCGCGCTCTCGTCCGCCGATCACGCGACCTTCAGCTTCCACGCCGAGGAGCTGTCGGTCGAGGCGGAGGTGAGTCGCGCGGACTTCGAGGCCTGGATCGCCCCGGAGCTCGAGGCCCTGACGACCTGCCTCGACGGCCTGCTCGCCGACATCGGCCTCGACGCGAGCGACGTCGACACGGTCTTTCTGACCGGCGGTACGGCGCTGGTCCCCGCCGTGCGCGACATCTTCGCTTCCCGCTTCGGCGACGACCGCCTCCGGACCGGCGATTTCTTGGCGTCGGTCGCGAGCGGCCTCGCCCGCTACGCTGCCCGCCTGACCTGACCGCGGCGCGATCCCGGCTCGGTCGCGGCGCTGGACCGGCCGGGGCACGGCCGGACGCCCGAGGACGGGCGTTCGGCCGCGGTGACCCTACTTGTTCGGCTGCGGCGTCATCCGCAGGTAGGGCCGGATCTCGCGGTATCCCTTGGGGAACTTCCGCTCGAGCTCGCCCTTGTCGGTGATCGACGGGACGATCACGCAGTCGTCACCGTCCTTCCAGTTCACCGGGGTGGCCACCTGGTGCTCGTCGGTGAGCTGGATGCCGTCGATGACCCGCAGGATCTCGTTGAAGTTTCGCCCGGTCGCGGCCGGGTAGGTCAGCGTGAGCCGCACCTTCTTCTTGGGATCGATGACGAAGACCGAGCGCACCGTGGCGGTGTTGTCCGCCTGCGGGTGGATCATGTCGTAGAGGGTCGCCACCTTGCGGTCCGGATCGGCGAGGATCGGGTAGTTGACCTTGGTGTCCTGGGTCGCGTTGATGTCCTCGACCCAGCCGCCGTGCGACTCGAGCGAGTCGATCGACACGGCGATGGGCTTGACGTTCCGCTTGGCCCACTCGCGCTCGAGCTTGGCGACCATGCCGAGCTCGGTCGTGCAGACCGGCGTGTAGTCGGCGGGGTGGGAGAAGAGGACGACCCACGAGTCGCCGGCCCACTCGTGAAAGTGGATCGGGCCCTCGGTCGAGTCCTGGTTGAAGTCGGGCGCGACGTCGCCTAGACGCAGAGCCATAGCTGCCTCCTTGGGAGAGTTGCTGGATTCCCGCGCGACCGACCGGCCACAGGCGAGGAGGAGCGAGAGCCCGCGCCTCGCCTCCGGTAGCTCACGCGGTCGTTGCCCACCTTCATAGCGCTCCGAACACGCATGTCGAGGTCCGGGCGGCGAGGCCGACTCCCACCCGCTTCGCGCGCCGGCTGGCTCGGTTTCGTGCCGTGTCCTCGTTCGCGGCAGAGGAACCAGCCCCGATCGCGCCCGCGCGGACCGATGGGGTCGCTTTCCCGCGTCACGTCGATCTTTTCGGCTCCCGCGACGGGGCCGTCTTCGCGTCGAGGCTCGGACTCCTGCCGAGGGCCCTCAGCCGTGGCCTTCAAGGGCGTGAGCGAGCGCGCCGCTCCGCCGGGCGCTCCGGTCGGGCCGGCCTCGCGGATGTCGCGGTGCAGGATGCTAGCCTCCGGTTCCTCCCTGCTCCAGCCTCGTCCAGCCATCCCGGAGTTCGCCATGAGCGCGCTGCGCCGCCTGTCCCTCCTCTCGCTCGCGCTCGGCCTGGTCGCCTGCGCGGACGCGCCGCCAGCGAGCCAGGGGCCTGAGAGCGCCGGCCGCGTGGCTATCGGCGTCGCGGCGTTGAGCCTCAGCGGGGTCGGCGACGTCGTGTGGGACATCGAGGTCCGAAACGGCGCCACGCCGACCCCCGAGGTCGTCTGGCAGCGGCGCGTCACCTCGAGCGGTTACGGCGACAGCGCCGGCTCCGCGAGCTACATCGGCCCGTGCGACGCCGACACCCCGACCAACACCGTCAACGTCTGGGTCGTCGGGGTCTACGCCGACGACGTGAGCGACGCCGGCGAGTTCGCCTCCGGGTCGACCGCCGACGCGGGCGCCGTGACCGGGACGGAGATCCCCTTCGTCAACCCGACCGAGTCGGCCCCGCTGACGCGCGACGTCACGTGCCTCGAGAACCGGGACGCCGCCGTGCAGCTCGACGTCACCCTGCAGCGGCCGGCGAACCAGGGCTTCTTCGACATCGCGGTGAACTTCGACGACATCTTCTGCTCGGCCAAGCTCGACTGCTGCGCCGACGCGAACGACGACGACGTCTGCGCCCCCGATGGGACCGAGGACATCGAGCTCCTCTTCGACGCCGGCGGCGACCGCGCTCGCACCATCGTTCTGGGCTTCGCGTGCACCGCCGGGGTCGGCGGGGGCGTGACGACCGAGCTCTACATGGACGACCTCGAGCTCGACTGCAGCGCCCCGAACGACGCCGCCGACTTCGCGGCCGACCTGACCATCCGCCCGCTCGGCGGCCTCGGCAACCAGTGCACGGCGGGCGCCGACGGGATCGGCGCGTGTGACGACGTGGTGACCGAGGAGAACACCGTCGACGCCGACGACTACCTGTTCCAGGTCGGCGTCTACCGCGGCAGCGAGGGCCTGACCTCGGGGGGCGCGGGGGCCAACAAGCTCTACTGGAACGTCGCGCTCGGCGTGACCGACCTCATCGGCGACTGCCGCCTCCGGACCCGCGCGACCGCGGACGACGCCGAGTCCGACGCCAACGCCGCCGGCGGGGTCATCGCGGCCGGCGCCGTCTACCCGTCCGTCGTCTGGGACGTCGACCTCGACACCTGCGCCGACGAGCCGCTGTCCTTCGGCGCCGGTGGGGCCGTCCGCGTGACGTACAGTGACGCTGGCGATGCCGCCGATCCCTACGGCTACACCTGGAGCCCGACGTCGTCGGGGCCTGTCTGCTACCCCGCCTGCTACACCGGCCAGCCGTGCATCGCGCCGAACGTGTGCGATCCCGAGTTCTTCTCGGCCGCGATGTTCCCCGAGAGCGACGGGACGATCATCGGCGACCTCACCGACGGCGGCGGGCTGGCCGCCGCGTTCGACGGGGACACCTCGCAGAACCTCAGCAGCTCCGCGCGCCTCAACGCCAACGTCACCTACTCCTACATCGGCAAGGACTGGGGCGCCGGTGCGCAGCGGGTCGTGACCCGCTACGTCGTCTACAGCGCGTCGGACTACGGCCTCGCCAACGGCGCCGGCTACCCCGAGGCCGACGTCCGCGTGACGCTCCAGGGCTCGAACGACGGCACCAGCTGGACCGACCTGCACCAGACGGCCACGGTGACCGACTACGGCGGGCTGACCTTCGACGAGGCGGTCATGGCCACCCCCGACGACGCCTACCGCTATCACCGCGTCCAGAACGAGCTGCGGAACTACTTCGGCGTCAAGAACTGCTGCAACGTCGCCGAGGCCATCTTCTACGGCTACGACGTCCCCTGAGGGGCGTCAGGGGAGACCCAGCTCGGCCCGCACCAGAGGCGTCGCGTCGATCCCACCGTCGGTGTACAGGAAGAGCTTCTTGTCGACGATGTAGGCGTAGCCTCGGTCGCGGGCGACCTTCTTCACCGCGGCGTTGAAGCGGTCGTACACCGGGCGGGTCAGCTCCGCCTCCTTCCGCGCCAGCTCCTCGTCGGCCTCGACGGCTCGCTTCTGCAGATCCTGCTGCATCTGCTGGAGCTTGGTCTCCGCCTCCTTCTGCTCCACGGGCGGCATCGCGCCGCTCTGCACCCGCTCCATCACGTCCTGATAGTACTCCTGCATCGCCTGCTGCTTGGACTCGAGCGCTCTCTGGAGCTGCTTGCCGTACGCCTCGACCTCGGACTTGGCGCGCTTGTACTCGGGCATCGCGGGGATGATGGACTCGGCGTCGACGTGGGCGATCGTCTGCTCGCCGGCGTGGGCGAGGCCGCCGGTCACGAGCAGCAGGGCGAGGGGCGCGAGGAGGGCGACGCGGATCGTCTTCACGAGGAGGCCTTGGGCTGGAGTGCTGTGCTTGTCCGGTGGGATGGCGCACGGTATCGGTTCCCGGTCCAACCCGCCAGGCGACGCGAGGAGTCCCGCGCGCCGCGGTCCCGACGAGGTGAGGATGAAAGACCAGCTCCGCGTCGTGATGTGTCGTCCCACCCGCCCGGGCAACGTCGGCGCCGCCGCGCGCGCCATGGCGACCATGGGCGTCGGCGCGCTGGTCCTGGTCGACCCGCTTCACCCCGCGGACGATCAGGACGCCGTCGCCCGGGCGCGCGCCGGGCGGGACATCCTGGCCGCGTCGCGGACCGTCGGGGCCCTCGCGGAGGCCGTCGCCGACTGCGTCTTCGTGGTCGGCTTCAGCGCCCGGGACCGCGCGCTGGGGCCACCGGTCGAGGACGTGCGCGCCGTGGCCCGGCGGACCGTCGAGGCGGCCGCTCACGGGCCTGTCGCCTGGGTCTTCGGCACCGAGCGCGACGGCCTCTCGAACGCGGAGCTGGCGGCGTGCCACGCCCTCGCGCGGATCCCGACCGACGGCGAGTCGACCTCTCTGAACCTCGCCTCGGCGATCCAGCTGGCGTGCTACGAGCTCCACCTCGCGACCCTGGACGCGCCGCCGACCGCCGCTCCGGCCGCCGGCGCTCCCGCGACCCGGGGCGACGTCCTCGCCCTGCTCGGCCGGCTCCACCGGGCGCTGGTCGCCGTCGGGCCCTTCGCCGACGGCGACGCCAAGCTCGAGGCGGTCGAGCAGCGGGCGCTCCGACTCCTCGATCGCGCCGGGCTGGACAAGGACGAGCTGAGGGCGCTGCACGCCATGCTGAAGTGGATGGGACACTGACGCCGCGCTGGCGACCGCCGAGCCGCTCCTGTAACAGTGGCGGCGCGATGGCCCGCTTCACCGACCTGCACCCGCCCGAACGCGCTCCGACCCTGCTCGCGGTGGTCGACGATCTGTGGGTCATCGACAAGCCGGCCGGCTACCTCGTCCACCCGGCCGGCAACCCCGCGATGCCCGACATCCTGGCGTGGGCGCGCGAGGTCGAGGGGGCGCCGGACGGTCTGGCCCCGGTCCATCGGCTCGATCGGCAGACCTCGGGCGTGGTGCTGTGCTCGCCGGACCCTGAGCTCCGCACCCGCCTCGGCGTCTCCTTCGCCGAGCGCGAGGTCCAGAAGACCTATCGGACGCTCGTCCATGATCTGACGCCGGCCGAGGGTCTCATCGACCGGCCGCTCCCCGACGCCCGCCGAGGGGCCCCGCTCGAGGCGCGGACGCGGTATTGGCGGCTCGAGGCGCTCGGGCGCTTCTCGTACCTCGAGGTCACGCCGGAGACCGGCCGAAAACATCAAATTCGGCGACATCTGAACCATATCGGTCACGGGGTCGTCGGGGACCGCCGCTATCCTCACCGGAAGCCCCGCCGGACGCCCCACGACCCGGGCCGGCTCTGGCTTCACGCCCTCCGTGTCGTGCTGCCGGATGGCCGCGTCTTCGAGGCCCCCCTGGCCCCCGAGCTCGCCGAGCACCTCGACCGCCTGCGCTGACGGGCCGGGGGTGATGAGCGGGGACGGGCTCCCCGCCGGGGAGATTTTCCCCGGTTCCGCGACGTGGACGGGCGCGATCTCCCGTCCCCAAGACCGCGTTGGGGCGGGCCTCGCCGCCTCTCGCCGGGGTTGGCCCGGCCCTTGCTCTCCTCGGTGCCGTCGGCCCGTCGCGTCGGTTCGCGGGGCCAGCGTTGGAGGAGACCATGCAGGGACGAGACTTCGATCTTCCGGTGCTCGACGCCGTCGGTTCGCGCGGGATCTGCACGACCTGCGTTCATCGGCCGAGCTGCCAGTGGGCGGCGCACGCGTCGAAACCGATCTGGTCGTGTGACGAGTTCGAGGTGATGGCCGGGCCGACCGTGGCTCGCGTCGCGGTCGCCGAGCCGGCGACCCGCGAGGAGGTCGCGCCGGGCCTGTGTGGGAACTGTGAGAACGCCGGGAGCTGCACGCTGCCGGGCCGGCACGGCGGCGGCGTCTGGTACTGCGAGGAGTACCGCTGAAACGGGGAGACGCCGGGGGACCGCTGCGCCGGGGGAGTGAACGCGCTATCGTGCGTTCACTCCCCAGCGACCGCGCTCTCGTCTCGTCGGCCGCTGGGGACGGAGGCCCCCTGTCCGTCGTCGTCGAGCGTCCTGACGCGCTGCATCGGGAGATACTCCGCTGCGGTCACGCCGTGACCCGCCGCGTCGCCTTCCTGCGCGCGGTCTCCCACGCCGTCCTCGAGGCGGTCGGAGCGGCGCGGCGGCTCGAGCTCGAGCTCGCCGAGGGCGCGCACCGCTACCGCTGGAGCGCCGAGCGAGGGGAGGCGGACGAGACGCCTCGTTTCTATCTCACATCGCTCGGGGGGCCGTCGGAGCCGGAGACGCGTCGTGCCGCCGGGCGCGTCGTCGAGGTGCCCTTCGACATCGGCGACGCCGATCGGGGCCTCCTCCGGCTGAGCCTCGGCGGCGTCCCGGGCGAGGCGGACCGGGCCAGCCTGCGGCGCCTCGCCGACACCCTCGGCGTCGCCATCGCCAACCGCCGCGCCAACGCCGCCCTCGCCGAGCGCGTCAAGGAGCTGACCTGTCTGTACGCCATCGCGCGGGTGACCGAGGACGCCGAGCTCGACGTCGATGGCGCCCTCGCGGCCATCGTCGAGCGGCTCCCGCCGGCGTGGCAGTACCCCGAGCTGACCATCGGGCGGGTCGTGCTCGACGGGCGCGCGTTCGCGACGTCGGCAGACGTCGACGCCGCCCCTCACGCGCTGAGGTCGCCGCTGGTGGTCGGCGGGGTGGAGCGGGGCGTGGTCGAGGTGTTCTACCGGGCGCCGGAGGACGGGCAGCACGACGTCACGGTGCTCGGTGACGACGTGTTCCTGGCCGAGGAGCGCGACCTCATCGCCGCCGTCGGGCGGGCGGTCGCGCGCAGCGTCGAGGTCCGCGAGGCGCGGGTAGAACGGGAGCGGCTCCTCGAGCGCATCGCTCGGGCGGACCGGCTCGCGGCGGTCGGGCAGCTGGCGGCCGGGGTGGCGCACGAGCTGAACGAGCCCCTCGGCGGGATCCTGGGCTTCGCGGAGCTCGCCCTGGGCGCTCCCGACGTCGGCCCCGAGGGCGCGCGTGACCTGCGGCGCATCGTGGACATCACCCTGAGCGCGCGGGACATCATCAAGCAGCTCCTCTTGTTCGCGCGGCGGGCGCCCCCTCGGCGGGTCGCGGTCGACCTCCCGGCGGTCATCGGCGACGCGCTGAAGCTGCTCGAGCCCCGCTGCGCCAGCCTGCGGATCACGCTGGTACGCGAGATCGGGGCGGTGCCGACCGTGCCGGGGGATCCCGGGCAGCTCCAGCAGGTCCTGGTGAACCTGGTCGTCAACGCGATCCACGCCATGCCCGGCGGCGGCACCCTGACCGTGGGATGTCGGCGCGAGGGCGACGCGGTCGTCCTGGAGGTCGCGGACACCGGCGAGGGGATGGCCGCGGAGGTCGCGGGCCAGGTGTTCGACCCCTTCTTCACGACGCGCGACATCGGGGACGGGACGGGGCTCGGGCTGTCGGTGTCGCACGGCATCGTCGTCGCCCACGGCGGGACCATCGAGGTCGAGACCGCGCCGGGGCGGGGCGCGCGCTTCGTCGTGTGCTTGCCGCTCGACCCTTCGGAGGAGGTGTCCGATGGCGGCTGAGGCCGACCGCGTCCTGGTCGTCGACGACTCGGACGCGACGCGAGAGGTCATCGTGCGGCACCTGACGGCGGCGGGCTACGCGCCGGTCGCGGTGCCCGGGGTCGCTGAGGCCCTCGACGCGCTGGCCCGGGGGGCCTGGGACCTGGTCATCACCGACGTCCGTATGCCGAAGGTCAGCGGGCTCGACCTGGTCGCGCACGTCCGGGAGAACCTGCGGGACACCGAGGTCACCGTCATCACCGGGTTCCCGAGCGTGGACACGGCGGTGACCGCCATGAAGCGGGGCGCCAACGACTATCTCACCAAGCCCTTCACCCGCGACGAGCTCATCAACGTCGTCGAGCACGCGCTGGCGCGGGTCCGCGCCCGGCGGGTCGAGCGCGACGGCGCGTCGGTCTCGGGGTACGACCACGGCATCGTCGGCGAGTCGGCGGCGATGCGCTCGGTCCTGGCTCAGGTCGCGCGCGCGGCGCGGGCCCCGGTGACGGTGCTCCTGACCGGGGAGAGCGGCACCGGCAAGGAGCTGGTCGCGCGGGCCATCCACTACGCCAGCGCGCGGGCGGCGGCGCCCTTCGTCCCGGTGAACTGCGGCGGGGTCCCGGCGGAGCTCTTCGAGAGCGCGCTCTTCGGGCACGTGCGCGGCGCGTTCACCGGGGCGACGGCGGCGCGGGCGGGGCTCTTCGTGACCGCCGACAGCGGGACCCTGTTCCTCGACGAGATCGGCGAGACCGGGCTCGCGATGCAGGTCAAGCTCCTGCGCGTCCTGCAGGACAGGGACGTCTGGATGGTCGGGGCGACGACCCCGCGGCGGGTCGACGTCAGGGTGGTGGCGGCGACGAACAAGGACCTCCCGCGGATGGTCGAGCGCGGAGCGTTCCGGGAGGACCTCTACTACCGGCTGAACGTCATCGCCATCGAGGTCCCGCCCCTGCGCGCTCGGGCCGGAGACGTCCCGCTGCTCTTCGCGCACTTCGCCGCGCGCAGCGCCGCCGACCTCGGCTGCGAGGCGCTCCAGCCGACCGACGCGGCGCTCGACGCGCTGTCGCGCTACGACTGGCCGGGGAACGTCCGCGAGCTGGAGAACCTGGTCCAGCGCCTGACGGTCATGTCCGACCGCCCGGTCCTCGACGTGGCCGACCTGCCTCCGGCGATGCGGTTCGCCGTCAGCCCACCGCCGACCGACCTCGACCGCACCCTCGCCGAGGTGCAGCGCGACCACATCGAGCGCGTGCTGGCCAGCGTCGGCGGCAACAAGACCCGCGCCGCCGAGATCCTCGCCATCGACCGCAAGACCCTGCGCGCCCGCCTGGCGGACCCCGAGCCGCCGGACGAAAAGTATTAGATCGTGGGGTCTGACCCTGCCTTCGGGTGTGATCCGCAAGCCGGCACAGCTTGATCTGCGGGGCTCGTCGATGGCTGGTGGGTCCCTATCTCCTCGTCCCTGAAGGGGGGGCGGTGTCGCTTCCCGTCGATGAGCGGCGCGGGAGGCTGCGCGGACGCGGGGCGGGGCGGGGAGCGGGAGCGAGGAGTGTGCGCGTGCGTGAGCCGCGCGAGGGCGTTTGCGTGCGCGTGAGCGTCGCGGGGGCGCGTGCGTGAGCGGCGCGGAGTGCGTGTGCGTGAGCAGAGCGGGGTGCGCCAAGGTGAGAGTGATAGAACGTGGGGGTGTGATCCACAAGCCGGCACAGCTCGGTTTGCGAGGCATGATGATGGCTGCATGGGTTCTGAGCTGCCGTTTCCATTCGGTATTCTGGTGTCACCTCGCCCCCGGTGGCGGAGCGGTGGGGTAGGAGAGGCGGAGCGGAGCGGGGGCTGAGCTGAGCTGTGCGCGTGCGCGTGAGCGTGAGCGGCGCGGGGAGCGTGTGCGCGCGCGGAGTGGTGAGGGAGAGCGGGGGCGGAGCGAAGGTGGACGGAGCGGAGTGTGCGCGTGGGTCTCCTCAGTCTGACCTCGTGCTCCCGCCCCGCAAGGCCAAGCCCGGGATGCTGCGCCCCGCCCCAGCGAAGGTGCTCGCCGTGCTCGCTCCACTCGCTGCGCTCGCTCCGCTGTGCGCGGCTCCGGGCGGCAGAGCCGTGGTGCGACTGCGTCGCAGCCTTGCAGGGCGGTGCGCGCGAGGTCGAGACGAGTCGTCCCTCGCGGCACAAGGCCGCTTCGGGACGTCACGTTTCGACAAGGACACCCTCATGTTGCGCATCTACACTGTTTCGCTGCGCGTGGCGGCCGTCGCTGCCGACGCGGCCGATCGCATCGGGCGCAAGGACCCGGACCTCGCCCGGCAGCTCAGGAGGGCAGCGGCGAGCACGCCCCTGAACATCGCCGAGGGCGCGGGTTCACTCGGCAAGAACAGGCGCGCGCGCTACGCCAACGCTCTCGGCTCGGCCTATGAAGTGGCCGCGTGCTTCGACGTCGCCGTCGCCATGCGCTGCATCCCCGACCCGGGGCCCGACGTCAGGCAGCGCCTCGACCACGTCATCGGAACCCTCGTCAACCTCACCCGCTGACCGTGCGTGGCGGCCGGATGCGCAGCGCGTCCGGCCGCTCCCCCCGATGCACCAGTCCTGCAGCTGAGGGAGAGCGGGGCCCCTCGAGGCTCGCGGCGCTCCCTCCGCTCCCGAACCACTCACGCCCAGCGCACCCGCTCATACACATACACCACTCACGCTCCCCCTCCCGCTTCCGCGCCCCGCCCCTCACCCCGCACCAGCACCAGCTTGCGCGCCGCCCTGCCTTCCGCGGCGAGCCAGTTCACCGAAGAGTCAGCCGGGGTATGAATCACACCCGAACGTGGGGTCAGACCCCAGTGTCTAACATTTTAGCCGACGGCGGCGGTTCACCTGCCGGCGCAGGCGGAGTAGGGTCGGCCGCCATGAAGGGTATGGCACTGAGCGAGCTGGGGCGGCGCCTGCGAGACGGGGGCCTGAGCGCGGTGGAGCTGGCGGCGGAGGCGCGAGCCGCGGACACGCACGGCGCCTACGTCTACGTCGACGAGGAGCGGACCCGGAGGCAGGCCGCGGCGGCGGACGCGGCGTTCGCAGCTGGCGTGGACCTCGGGCCGCTCCAGGGGATCCCGGTCTCGGTGAAGGACCTCTACGGCGTCCCGGGGTTTCCGACCGCCGCCGGCTCTCCACGGAGCCTGCCGGAGGCTTGGGAGCAGGCCGGACCGGTCGTCGGGGCGGCGCTCTCGCAGCTCGCGGTCGTCACCGGCAAGACCCACACCGTCGAGTTCGCCTTCGGCGGCCTGGGGACCAACCCGCATCACCCGACGCCGCGGAACCCCGCGTCTCCGGGCGTCCCACGCGCGCCCGGGGGGAGCAGCGCCGGCGCCGGCGTGAGCCTCGCCGAAGGCTCGGCCGCGCTCGCCTTCGGGACCGACACGGCCGGCTCCGTACGCATCCCCGCCGCTTGGACCGGTCAGGCCGGCCTCAAGACCACCAAGGGCCGCTGGTCGACCGACGGCATCGTCCCGCTGAGCACGACCCTGGACACCGCCGGGATCCTGGCGCCGTCCGTGACCGATCTGCGCGTCGCCTTCAGCGCGCTCGACCCGCACGGTCCCGTCGATGGCGGCGAGGTCGCGCTCGCCGGCCTCCGGATCGGCCGCTCGGACGACCTGGTCTGGGAGGGCTGCTCCCCCGGGGTCGTCGAGGCGGTGGATGCCGCCCTCGAGGTGCTGGGCCGCGCCGGCGCGCGCGTCGTCCCCGCGGCGCTCCCCGAGGTGACGCCCGCCTACGCGCTCTTCAACCTGGGCGGCCCGGTCGCCACCGAGCTCTACCAGTTCCTCTCGGGAGAGCTCCCGGGCTGGCTCGAGGGGCTCGACCCGAACGTCCGCGCTCGCCTCGCCGGCGCCGGCGAGCTGCCGGCCCACGAGTACTTGCGCCGCCTCCGGGAGATGGCGCGGCTGGCCGCCTCCGCCGCCGAGCGCCTGCGCGCCGTCGACGTCCTCGTCACGCCGACCGTGGCCAACACGCCGCCGACCCTCGACGCCATCGCGACCCCGGAGACCTACAAGGCCGAGAACGTCCTGTGCCTCCGCAACACCGGCGTCGTCAGTTATCTGGGGCTCTGCGCCGTGACGGTGCCGGCCGGCGTCGACGCGGCCGGGATGCCGGTCGGGATGCAGCTCGTCGGCCGCCCGATGAGCGAGGGCCGACTCCTCGCGATCGCCGCAGCGGTCGAGCGGGCGCTACTCGGCTGACGACGCGCCGGGGCAGATGAAGCGCTGAGCGGTCATCGCCTCGATCGAGCCTTCGCCCTTCGTCGCCCAGGCCCAGACGGCGACCCCCGACGTCCCGGAGGTGGCGAGCCGCGTCTTCTCGTAGAAGACCCCGCGGCGGCCGTCGAGGGTCGTCGCGCGCCCACACCCGCCGGTCGCCCCGCAGAGGTAGAGCGCGACCTCGTCCCGGCTCTGGGCGGCGTCGAAGTTGTTCTCGCCCCAGGAGGCCGAGGCGACGAGGCGGCCGTCCTCCAGCGCCCCGAGGGACAACCCCTCGACCACGACCCGGTCGTCGGCGACGGTCCCGACCTTCGTCGCGCCGGCGCCGTCGTCACGCCAGACGGTGAGCCCACCGGTGGTCTCGTCGAAGAAGTCCGACTCGTGGACCTCGGCGAGCCAGACGCCGCCCGTGGGGTCGGCGGCGAGGCCGGTCACCACGATGTTCTGGAGCGCCCCGGGCGTGGTCCCGACGAAGCTCGTCGCGCCCCAGGTCCCGCTGGCGTCGCGCGTCGCGTGGACCAGCCCGCGCTGCCCGCCCGCCGTGCCGATGGCGGCCATGTGCAGGGCTCCGGCGGTGTCGTAGTCGAGGTGCAGGCTGTAGCCGGAGAGCTCGTCGACGTCGGCCAACGCCGGCGAGGCCGCGCCCAGCGCGCCGCCACTCCAGTCGGCGGTGAAGGCGTCGGCGGTGCTGACCCCGTCCACCCAGCCGACGGTCACCCGGTCTGGGGTCGCGACGAGCGCCGCCCCGCGGGTCGCGAGGCCGGGGTCGGTGAACGCAGCGCCGGTCTCGTAGGACCAGCTCGCCCCGTCGAAGCGGGCGAGGCGAGGCCCGTCGAGCTGCCAGCTGGTGGGGAAGCTCTGGGCGAGCACCTCTCCCGCGCGGCTCGTCATGTGGACCTGCCCGCGGCCGAGCTCGAGCTCGGTCGGGCCGCTCAGCGCGCCATCGGCGCCGATGGTGTAGCCGACGACGTCGCCGTCCTCCGTCGCGACCACGACCACGAAGGTGTCGCCGAGGGCCGCGACGTCGAAGCCCGCGAGCCACGGGTAGGGCAGGGCGTGCGGCTCGCCGACCAGCTCGCAGGCGCCGCTGCCGCCGCCTCCGTCGTCGCCGCAGCCGGCGAGAGGGGTGAGCGCGAGCGCGCAGGTCAGGGCGACGTGGGGCAGGTGCATGGCGGTTCTCGCAGTGAGGGGGGCAGGGACGTCCGGCTCAGTCGCGCGACAGGTCGAGCTGCAGGTTGACGACGCAGATCCCGCCCTCCGGCGCCGGGAAGCGGACTCGCCGGAGCGTGCGGGTGACGCAGGCTGCGGTGTCGTCGCCGCCCACGGTGTTCTCGACGATCCTGGGCTGACCCACGGCGCCCGACAGCTCGATCGTGAACCGCGCGCCGAGGGTCCCGGGCTCGGGGGCGGCCTTCTCCGCGCAGAAGCGGAACGCGCTCAGCTGGCGTCGGAGGACGCGCCGCACCGCGTCGCGGTCACAGAAGCCCTTCACCGTCACGTCGCCGAGCTTCATCTTCGGCACGGTCTTCTTCTTGTCACCGAGGCCGGCGTCGCCCTCGCCCTCGGGCTCGTCGCTGGGCGGGATCATGCCGTCGATCACCTCGGTCGCCTCGCTGTCCTCGGCCTCGGGCGCCTCGACGCCGGTCGCCGTGCTCAGCGCCAGGCTCGTCGAGCACGCGTCGCCGAGGCTCGTGACGACGTCTCGCCACGGCGTCTCTGGGCTGACCGGTGTCACGCCCGGGGCGAGCTCGCCGCGCCAGTCGATCGTCGCCCCCGCCGGCTGCCCGCGGACGCGGAAGCCGACGCTGATCTCCCCGCCGGTCGACTTCAGATCGGCGAGGACGGGCGCGACCTGGATCACGTTCAGAGCGGGGTCGATCAGGACGACCGCGCGCTTGTCCCAGCTCTCTTTGCCGAAGCGCGCCTTCACCGCCTCGGCGAGGCCCGCGAGGTCCTCGACACGCTCGTCGCCGACCCAGACGGCGACCCCCTCACCCTCGGGGGTGACGCGGACGACGGAGCCCAGCGGCGCCTGGGTACACCCCTCCTCGCGGTCCACGACGCCGACCTTCGGCGCCGCGTCGAGCCTCTTCATCAGCGCGCACGCCGCCGGGAGGTGCTCCTGCTCGCAGGCGCCGGCCAGCGCGACGGTCGCGGTGGACGGGTCCCAGCGCCGCCGGGCGCCATCGGCGAGCGCGATCTTGGCGGCCCAGAGCATCTCACCCAGGCGGGCCTCCGCCGCCGCGTCGCCGCCGAGGCACGACCTGGCGTCGGCGAGGCGGAGGATCAGGGTCGCGAGCTCGGCCTGCGGCACGCGCCCGCCGGAGACCCCCTCGAGGATCCAGTTGAAGTCGCGGCTCGCGCGGTGGAGGCAGCGCGCAGAGGGCGCGGCGTCGGGCCCTGTCCAGGACATGCCGCTGAAGTCGGGGAGCGTGACCGCCGGCGCGGCGGCGTCACCGAAGGAGAAGACCGTGCTCGCGACCAGCGCTGGCCCGGAGCGCCGCGCCACCCCGTCGATCCGCGTGACGCCGATCCCGGCTGGGCTGACGAAGCCGAAGTCGAAGACGCGCTTGGCGCGGGTGACGTCGATGCTCCATCGCGCGAGGTCGCCCTCGCCCAGCGTCGAGGGGTCGCCCTCGGTCGTGAGCGCGGAGGCGAGCTGGTCGCCCGCCTTGCCGATGAGCGAGGGCGCGTGGGCGAGGATCTCCGAGTAGCCCCAGATGCCGCTGTTCGCCAGGGCCTCCATGGACGCGCCCCGGGCCTTGCCGCCGGCGGCGTCGTTCACGACCTCCGCCGCGGCCGCGCCGTCGAAGCGCACGCCGACCGAGACGCCGTCGGGCGCCATCGCGACGGTCCGCGTGGCCACGTCGTCTCCGAGCGCGGCGTCGATGACGCGGGCCCCGTGGGCGGTGAGGCTGTAGGTGGTCGTCAGCGCGAGGCGCCCTTCCCGACCGGCGACGACGAGGGCGGCGTCGACCGCGTCGGGGGGCAGGTCCCGCACCACCTGATCCAGCCCGATCGCGAACGCCGTGCCCCGGGCGACGGCCCGCATCAGCTCCTGCTCGGGGATCTCGTCGAGGAACGCCACGAGCTGCCGGAGCCCGGACCACGTCCCGAGCCGCCGGGTCGGCTCGGCGCGCAAGAGAACGCCGCCGAGGCTCCCGGGGAGCGCGAGCGAGCGGAGCCCAGGCGTCTCGGTGGCCGACGCGGGCTGCTCGAGCAGCGCGGTGACCAGGGCGTCGACGTCGTCGGGGACGGCGTCGCCGCCGGCCGCGGCGAGGCGTCCGCCCACGATGACGGCGCCGGAGTCCTCGCGCAGGGCGAGGAAGAGCCCGTCCTGATCACGGAGGGCGGTGGCCTCGGAGACGTTCGTCGGCACGGGCTCGAGGCCCGTCGCCTTCAGCGCCGAGACCACGTCTCCGGCGGCGGCGCCGCTGATGGCGCAGCGGCCGCGGGCGTCACCGAGCGCCTCCGGCGCCGACCGTCCCGCCGCCACGGCCCCGAGGAGCTGCGCGCCGACCGTGGTGCTCGCGCGGTCGATGACGCCTACGCCGCAGGAGACCCGAACGCCGGGCGCGCCGAGGACCTTGGCGAGCTCCGGGCCGGCGAGCTCGTTCAGCAGGGGCTGGGTGGACTCCGCGCGGAGGAGCTCCTTCACCCGCGGAGGCAGGTCGGAGGCCTTCGCCAGGGCGTCGCGCACCGCGGGCCAGCCGGCAGCACGGAGCGTGAACACGATGGCGGCGTCGTCTCCGGCGACGGAGCGGAGCTGCTTCAGGGCGGTCGACTCGGCGGCCTGGTCACCCGCCGGCGTGTCGCCGCTCTTGCAGGTTGGTCCGGAGAGCAGGACCAGCGCGAACATGAGGGGCAGGAGTGTTCGGAGCATGGCGACATCCTTTCGCTTCGGTTCGTGCGACTTTGGTAGCGCGGGCCCCGGCCCGACGTCCACCGCGCGCGGGTAGCGCGGCGCCCGTCAGTACAGTCGGCCGATCCCCTCGCAGTGGGGCTCGCTGCCCCACCAATCGGTGACGAGCCCGGTCTCGATCGCCAGCTCGTAGAGCCGATAGCGAAGGGCGAGCCCCATCACCGGGTCTCGGAGGGTCAGGACGAGCCCGGGCTGACCGTCGCCGAGCCCGCACGGCTCATCCGGTTCGCCCCCACGCAGGACGCTCGCCTCGCCGGTCGCGAGGAACGGCTCGATGGCGTCTTCGACCTCGCCGAAGGTGACGCCGAGGTTGCAGAAGACCTGGAGGTCGACCACGACCGAACACGGGACCCCATAGGGCAGCGTGGGCGGCGTGCCGACGGAGGTCGTCTCGACCAGGATCCACGGCTCGCCCGCGGCGACGCCCGGGGGACGACGGGAGTGTAGGGGAGGGGCGAAGAGGAAGTGGGCCTCGTACAGCTCGCCGCGCGCGATGGCTCGTGTCTCCTCGACGACGAAGGTCCGGTCCGGGGCCGTCATTCGGAGCTCAGCTCGCAGCTGGACCACCGCGCCATCCGTGGCCGGCAGCGACCATTTGCGTGGGTGCCCGACCTGGTAGGGGCGGATCTGGTGCCACGGTCCAGTCCGCGGGGGGCCGTTCTCCACCGTGGCCGTCCAGCGGATCGACGCCACCGTGTCCTCCGAGCGGGCGGACGGTGGCATCCCGACGCCGTAGGACAGCTCCATCAACCCGCCCCAATCGTCGAGGTGGCGGAGGTCGTCGTCTCGCGTGACGCCACCATCGAGGGCCCCGTCGCAGCCCCCTCCCAGCGTGACCAGGAGCGTCAGGACGCCGAGCGCGTTTCGCATCGAGCGAGGGGGGCCGAGCGCGTCGTTCATCCGGTCGAGGATACCCCGTTCCGCGCGTCTTCGGTGATCAGATCGCTGGCCTTCTCGGCGACCATGTAGATCGGGACGGCGATGAAGAACCCCGGGATACGCGGGAAGACCGAGGCGTCGACGACCCGGAGCCCGTCGACGCCGAGGACTCGGAGGCGGCTGTCGACGACGGCGAGCGGGTCGTCGGCGCGGCCCATCCGGCAGGTCCCGCAGGCGTGGTGTCCCCAGGTGTTGTCGCGGACGTACTCGGCGAGCGCGGCGTCGGAGGTGATCTTGCGGCCCGGGAACACCTCGCGGTGGACCACGTCTCTCACGCGCTTCATCACCCGGCGCGCCGTCCGGATGCCCTCGACGAGGGCCGCGACGTCAGCGTCGTCGTTCGCGCCACCGTCGCCGAAGTAGGCGAAGTCGATGTCGGGCGTGTCCCTCGGGTCGGTCGTCCGGAGCTTCACGCGCCCGTGGTCGCGGTGGGTGTGGCCCTTGAGGACCGCCCAGGTGAAGAGGTCGTGGCGCTTCGACAGGTCGACCGGCCAGCCCGGGTAGTAGCCGCGGAAGTCGCCGGGGGCCCCGAAGATGAACAGGTCCGGCGCCGGGACCCCCCGCCGGGAGCGCTTCACCAGGGCGCTGAGGACGCCGTTGGTCGCATAGAAGCCGCGGCGCTCGGCGAGCCAGCGGGCGAGGTGAGGGTCCGGGGACTCGCGGTCCGGGTGAGCGACGTCGGCGCCGTCGAGGAGCGCGAGGGGGGACTCGAGCTCGGTCACGACGCTGATCTCGTAGCGGTCCTGGAGGTTCCGACCCACCCCCGGGCGGTCGACACGGACCGGGATCCCGAGGCGCTCGAGCTCGTCTCGCGGGCCGATCCCGCTGAGCATGAGGAGCTGCGGCGTGTTGAAGGTGCCGCCGGCCAGGATCACCTCCCGCTTAGCGAGGACCTCGCGCCGTACCCCCCCGTCACCCGGGCCGACGCCCGCGCGGTAGAGGCCCTCGCCCTCGAGATACGCCACGCCCACCGCCCGGCGGCCGGAGAAGAGCACCTCGGTCGCCAGGCTGTGGGTGCGGAGGACAAAGTTCGACGGGCACGCGGCGAGGGTCGCGTGGATGTACTCGCGGGGCCCGTGCCGGGTCCCGGAGTTCACCTGCAGCGGGACGAAGAACATCCCCTCGGCGGCCTCGCGGACCGTCCGCCAGTCGTTCGGATCCCAGATGGCGCGGCGGTCGTCGAGCACCATCCGGACCGCGTTCCTGAAGAGCTGCGGGTCGAGGGTCCCGGCCTCGTCGATGGCCGCCGCGACGATGCGCCGGAGGACCGGGTCGGCGCCGATGAGCGCCGGATCCGGGGTGTCGAGGTGGAGCCAGCCGGAGAAGCCGTGGCGGCCGGGGTTGTGGCTCGAGGACGCGCGGGGAGCGTACCGACAGCGCTCGAGGCGCTCGAAGAGGGGGCGCATCGCCTCGTCGCGCCAGCCCGGATCCCCGGTCGTGGCGGCGATGTCGTCCCAGTCACCGGGGTGTGCGCACAGCGAGATCAGCGCGTGGTGGGCGGTACAGCCTCCGACGGCGCTCGCCCGCGGATACAGGACGCCGCCGCGAGAGGGGCGATGCTTGAAGTCGCGACGCTGCTGCGCCTCGTCGGCGTAGTGGCGCACCCAGAAGTCCCACCGGATCGCGGGGTCCTCGGTGGTGTGGATGTGCATCAGCGGGATCGGGTTGTACCAGGCGGGCTCGTCGCCACCGGCCTCGAGCAGGAGGACCCGAAAGCCCCGGCGCGCGAGGTTGCACGCCAGGGGGCCGCCGCCCGCACCCGAGCCGACGATCACGTAGTCGAATCCCTCGTCGTCGGCGTCCTCGCAGGTGACGTCGAGGGGGAGCGGGCGCTGGGCGTCCGGGCACCCCGCGAGGAGGACGAGCGCCCCCGTGAGCCCGAGCTTCGCGAAGGCGCGCCGGCTCAGGTCGTCGTCGTCGCGTGCGTCATCGGTGCTCACTCCGGTGGCTCCTCGGCTGTGGGTTTCATGGTGAGCACCCGCGCCGCGCCGGCGATCGGTGAGAGCATAGCGCCCAGACCGCCGAGCGACATGCCTCACACCATCGTCGGGACGTGAGACGCCTCATTACCGCGCCGAGGTGACCGCGGACAAGCTGGCGCCCGGCGCCTACTCGCAGGCCTGGACGTCGTCCAGCATGATGTGGCCCCAGGGCCCGCGCTCGTCGTCGACGAGTCGGAGGTGCGCGGTCCGGTCGCGCCACTGCGGGATCTCCCAGGACACGGTCGTGAGGTGCTCGTGGCGGGCGCCGCGCGCGACGCGGACGACGTCCTCGGTGCCGTCGGCCGTCGTGACGACGAGCTCGACGCGGACGCCCTCGGCGTCGCCGCCGGCGACCTTCAGGGTCAGGCGCGGGCGGGTGAGCGTGAAGGCGGGGGAGGTCGCGGTGCCGGTCGCCTTGTCGTCACGCCAGGCCGTGTGGGTGTTGAGGAGCTGGAGGCCGCCATAGCCCGTGACTGGCTGCTGTGGGCCCTGGGCGCCGGTGACGAGGGGCTCGCGGAACGCGTCTCCCACGAAGCGCCAGCCCTTCGGTGGTTGGGTCTCCTCGAAGTCGAAGAGGACCTCACAGCCCGGCTCGGGGCTGGGCGGAAACCAGCGCTCGGGGTGGCCGGCGGGCGGCGCGGTCCCGGCCAGGAACGGTACGAGGACGTTACGCGCGAGCTGGATGGTGTAGCGGCGGGCGCCCTCGGCGGTCAGGTGGTCGCCGTCCGAGAAGTACGGGTCGGGGACGACCGCGGTCTCCTTGTAGTCGAAGAACGGGACGCCTCGCTCGGCGGCGATGGCCTCGGCGCGGGCGAAGCTGGCCTCGTAGAGCGGCAGGCGGTGATTGGGCCACAGCGGCGTGCTGGCGGGGCTGGTGGTCACGACCACCTTGATCCCGGCGTCGTGCAGGCGGTCGATGGTGGCGGCGAAGTAGGCAAGCTGCTCCTCGTTGACCTCGGCCGGGGGGCTGAGCTCCTTCTTGTAGGCGGCGGCGCGGCCGAGAGCGCGGTGGTGCTGGGTGCGCGCGTCGACCCGGGGCGAGGGGTGGAAGCCCTGGACGCCCAGGTTGGCCGGCGGGCGCGGGTCGCCGCCGTCGAAGAGGAGGCGCAGCGCGCCGCGACGGAATCGGAGCGCGCTGAAGCTGTCGCACATGACGCCGGTGAGGACATCCTCGGCCGGCATGCCGGCCATCAGCGCGGTCAGGGCGTCCTCGGCTCGCCACATCGAGGGGACGGACTCGCGGGAGAGTGTCACGTCCAGGCCGGTGCCGAACATGAACTCGCTGAGCAGGATGACGACCAGCTCGGGCGGGTCCTCGCGATCGACGAGGTAGCCGGTCCACGCCAGGTGGGTGATCGGCGGGCCGCCGGGCTGGTTGAGGCTGAAGACGCGGAGCTCGCGGCCGAGGCCCGCGGCGAGCTCGCGCTCGAGGTCGCCCGGATCGAGGATGACGCGGCTGTCGCCCATGAAGACGACGTCCGGGTCCCACGGTAGCGCGTCGAAGGCCGCCGGGAGCGCGGTGTAGCGCGCCTCGTCTCGGAGCCCTCTCGCCAGGTCGGTCCCGGCGAAGACCGCGTTCGCGCCGACGACCGCGGCGACCATGACGACGAGCGCGAGGATGAGGCCGCGACCGCTCATGCGGCGGGTCTGGGGGCGCGGTTGCTCGGCGGGGGCCGTCATGGCGGCGAAACTTAGCAGGCGACGGGCCCGAGCGCGAGCACCCTCGACCCTGCACGACCCCGCACCCGGCCCGGGGGACCCGCCGACGTCCGGAGAGCGCACCGCTGCCCCCGGATGAGCCCGGCGGCCCCCCGTTGTCCCCGCGTGCCTGCGTCCCCGCGCCCCTGCGTCCCCGCGCCCCTCGCGCCCCTGCGTCCCCGCGTCCCCGCGTCCCCGCGCCCCCCAGTCCCCGCGCCCCTCGCGCACCCCGTGTTCCTGCGCCCTCTCGCGCCCCTCGCCCCTCTCGCTCACCCCGACTCGCTCTGTGTCGTGTCGTCCTGCGCCCCGGCCGCCGTCCGTCGACTCCGCTGCAGTCGGAGCCGGCCCGCGCGCTGCCGTGAGGCAGGCGTCCGGATGGTCAGACGATCCCGGGACGACCGAGCCGCCACCGGACTCGGGCGACGGCCAGCGGCAGCACCGGGCCGTCGAGCCCCGTGGCCCGCCGCAAGGTCTTGGCCGCCTCGCGTATCGTCGCGCTCGAGCCAACGTAATCATCCAACAGGACCACCGCTCCCCCTGGCAGCGGCCCGCCGCGCCAGCTCATCCGGCCGTCGACGTTCTGGCGGCGCTGGTCGTTGTTGAGGAGCTCGCCCTGCCGGGACTCCGGCGCCGCGCTCCAGACCAGCCCGTCCACGATCGGCTGGGCGTCGAGCGCTTCGGCCACGAGGCGCGTCGTCGCCTCACGCTGAGCCCAGGAGCTGGACGGCAGCGCCACGACCGCCGCGACCGCGCCCCCAACGCTGTCCGCCAGCTCCCGCGCCGCGCCGCCGAGCCGGTCGACGAGCTCGTCCGAGAGCTCTGACCGCTGCGCCGCGGCCCGTCCGCGCATGAAGTCCATGAAGGCCGCCGACCGTCGCTGGCTGTCGAGCACCGCCAGCCCGGGTGTGAGCACCCTGCGGTACCCGTCGAGGACCACCGGTCGCGCAGCGAGGTAGTCCCGTGCCGCTGCCGCGCCCTCCGTCGCCTCCGGACCATCCAGGACGAGCCCCCCGCAAGCGTCGCAGCGCCCACACGGGCCAGCCTCGTCGTCGCCCAACGCTCGGCGGAGGGTCTGCATCGCGCAGGCGCCCCGCCCCTCGGCGTAGGCGGTCATCGCGGCGAGCTCCTTCCGCCGCACCGCGTCCTGGCGCTGATAGCGGCCCAGGTCCGGCTGCCCCGCGCGGTCCGCCGGGACGTACACCTGCGCGCGGCCGGCCTTCGCCTTCGCGACGAAGCCCTGCTCGACGAGCTCGGCGAGGACCACGGTCACCCGGGTCGGGTGGAGGCCGCTGGCCGCGCGGACGCCGTTGAGCCGCGGCGGATCCCCGGCCGCGGTGCGCTCGCGCAGGACTCGCATCACGACATCGAAGTCCTCGACGGTCGGCTGGGCCGACTGGATGAAGTACTCCTGGATGCGCAGGTCAGCGGGGTCGTACAGCAGGATCCCGCGCGCCGGCTGACCGTCACGCCCCGCGCGCCCGACCTCCTGATAGTAGGCGGTGATCGAGCCCGGCACGTCGACGTGGACGACGTAGCGCAGATCCCCCTTGTCGATGCCCATCCCGAGCGCGTTGGTCGCCGCGATCGCGGTGAAGTCGCCGGCGAGGAAGCGCTCCTGCAGCGCCCGCTTGGCGTCGGGCGCCATCCCGGCGTGGTACGCCGCGACCCGGCCGCTCCCCAGGCTCCGGCGCAGGTAATCGGCGACGATCTCGGTGTTGTCGCGGGTGGCGCAGTAGAGGAGCCCCGGACCCTCCATCCGTGGCAGCTCTCGAGCGAGCCACGCGAGCTTGGCCTCGAACGAGCCGACCCGCTTCGTCGCCAGGGCCAGGTTCGGTCGGTCCATGCTCCGGCGCTGGACCGCGATCTCCCGGTCGCCCACCGCCTCGAGCTGCGACCGGATGTCTCCCTCGGTCCGCGCGTCGGCCGTCGCCGTCAACGCCAGGATGCGCGCCTTCGACCCGTGGCGCTGGGCGAGCTGCCGCAGCACGACGCCAATCTGCCGATAGGCCGGCCGGAAGTCGTGACCCCAGGTCGAGATGCAGTGGGCCTCGTCGATGACGACCAGCTCCAGCGGCAGGGACGTCACGAGCTCCACCCGGTCGAGCCGGTCGAGCTGCTCGGGCGAGACGAACAGCAGCTTCAACCGACCGGCCCGCGCGTCCCGCTCGATGGCCTCGTTCTCCTCGAGGGACTGGTCGCTGTTCAGCGCCGCCGAGGGGATGCCGAAGCGCGTGTTCAGCTGCCCGATCTGGTCGCGCATCAAGGCCAGCAGCGGCGAGATGACCAGCGTGACGCCGGCGAAGGCCGCCGCCGGGAGCTGGTAGAGCAGCGACTTTCCGTAGCCCGTCGGCTGGATGCAGAGCAGCGCGCCGGTCGTCAGCAGCGTCTCGATGGCCTCGCGCTGTCCCGGGCGATAGTCGGGGAACCCGAAGCGTTCACGGAGCAGGCGGTCGATGTCGGCGAGCAAGGCGACTCCTGGGTCGTCGGTGTTTCACGGGCGGCTCGGCGAGCGCCCGCGGCGACGAAGAGAGCACGTCCCGTGCCAGGAACTCGGGTCAGCGTTTTCAGCGGGTTACGGCGCTGAGACTGTTCCATTGACCCAACCGCGCGGGACGGTGGGACAGGACACTGACACAGTCGGGCGGCTCACGACCAGCAGGGTCCCAGGTCGACCTCGACCGCGTCGAAGGGCGGGATCGGCGCGCTGACCGCGCCCTCGAAGCTCCCCGCCTCCTCCCACTCGCCGTCGCCGGCGCGGAAGACGTCGATCCGGCGCGAGACGGGGTCGACGATCCACGCCCACTTCACGCCGGCCTCGAGGTAGCGCGGCATCTTGACGATGCTGTCGCGGCTCGCCGTGCTCGGCGAGAGGACCTCGCAGATCCAGTCCGGCTCACCATGCCGGGATTCTAGCCCAGGCCACCTCGCCGCCCCAACCGCTGAGCCGAGGGTCGCGGGGGGCGCGACGCGATGCTATGACGCGGGCATGGAGACGATCGTCGCCATCGTCGTCACGAGCTTCGCGGTGCTGATGGGGGTCGCCGTCGCCGCGGCCGTCCAGCGCTCCCGAGGCTTTCGCCGCGCCGTCCGGCACACCGCCGAGAGCCTCGGCCTCGAGCTCGAGCAGGGCGGGCTCCTCCGGTCGCCCCGCGCTCACGGCCGGGTCGACGGCCTCGACGTCGAGCTGCGCTACGTCCGCGAGCTCGATCGCCGGAAGCGAAAGCGCGGCAAGGACACCGATCCTGTCCTCTTCACCCGCGTCACGGTGACCGGGCCGTGGCGCCGCGACCTCCTCGTCCAACCCCGCGACGAGGCCGCGCAGGCCCGGCGCGGCTTGCTGGAGTCCATCAACGCCGCCGTGTCCAACGCGAGGGAGGTCCGGACCGGCGACCCGCACCTCGATGACGCCGTCATCGTCAAGGCCACCAACCGCTACGACACCCTCTCGCGCCTCGGCGCCGACAGCCGCGCCTACCTGCGGGTCCTCATCGGCGACCAGGGCGGCGAGGTCCGCGACCGCACGCTGACGCTGAAGCGCCGCCAGCTCGTCACCGATCCCGAGCTGCTCGAGGGCATGACCCGCGCCGCGCTCTCCCTGGGGCGCGGCCTCTCCCGCGACGGGGACAGCGCCGAGACCGCGCTCGCGGCGATCGTCCGCGACGATCCCGTCGACACCGTCCGCGTCAACGCGCTCACCGAGCTGGTCACCGAGGCGCCCCTCCACCCCGAGACGAAGTCCGCCATCGCCGCCGCGCTCGCCCCCGGCGACCCCGCGCTCCGGATCCTCGCGGCCACCCACGCGGGCGAGGACGGCTTCGACGCCGCACGTGATGTCGCGCTCCAGCACGACGCGCCAGTACCCGCGCGCCGCGCGGCGCTCGAGCTCCTCGGGAGCCGCTACCCGCGGCGACGTGACGAGGCCGCCGCGACCCTCGACGACGCCCTCGCCTCCCTCGACGACGCCCTCCTGGGTGTCGCGCTCGACGCCACCGGCGCCCTCGAGCACCGCTCGGGGCTCGATCGCCTCGCCGGCGTCGCGCCCCGGGTCGGCGCGCGCTCCTCCCGCGCCTACGCCGAGGCGCTGACCCGCCACGGTCCGGCCTCGGAAGGCCTCCTCCTCGGGCTGCTCGCGGTCGATCACACCGATACGCGCGTCGTCGCCGCCCGGGCGCTCGGCCAGGTCGGCTCCGTCGGCGCCGTCCCCCTGCTGACCGAGCACACCAGCGGGGTCTTCAAGAGCCGGACCCTCAAGTCCACCGCGCGTGAGGCCATCGCGGCCATCCAGGCCCGCGGCAGCGAAGGGGCGATGGGCGGGCTGAGCGTCGTCGACGAGCTCGGCGGCGAGCTCGCGCTCGCCGAGGAAGACTGAACGAGCCGCTAGGACGCGACCGCGACAGGCCGGGACCTCCCTCCTTGGATCCCGGCCGTGGGTCGGCTATGCTAGCGACATCTCGCGATTGCTCAATGATGTTGGGCGGACTCGAAGAATACGCCGCGGTGAGGCGTCCGAACGAGTCAGCCTGCTAGACGACGGGGATTCGCGAGCCCTGCCAAGACCGCCAGCTGGCGAGCCACTCCACTAATCACGAATACGGCCGCGGTCGCAGCGGCCGCTGTCTTTCCCGGCGCCGCGTTCAGCGACGTCACCGGCTCGACGGCCGGACGCCTCGAGAAGCCTACGCATATGCTGGAGATCCCCACGAAAGGCCTCCTTCGCGCCGCGCTCGCCGCCGCAGCGGTCTTCGTCGCGTTGGGGCTCGTCGAGACGCCCGACGCGCACGCGCAGCTCGACACCGATCACTGGATCCCGACGATGTGGACGACCCGGGTGTCGACCGGGAACATCGACAAGCACTGGCTCATCCTGACCACACCCTCGACGGCGAACGTGAACGTCACGGTCGCCGAGGGCGACGGGACGACCGTCTTCAGCGGCGTCGTGTCGAACGCCGCGCCCCGGGTGATCCTGCTCGGCGAGATCGGCTCGGGCTGGGAGCCCGAGGTCGCCGGCACCGAGGGCAACTTCGCTTTCGACAACGCGGGCCTGAACACGCCCCACGGCTCGGGGCTGGTCATCACGGCGAGCGCGCCGATCTACGCCAATATCCGCAACAAGACGACCTCCCAGGCCTTCTCCCTGACAGCCAAGGGCAAGAAGGCCCTCGGCTTCAGCTTCCGCGCCGCGACGATGCGCTCGTACAACAACGGATCGCAGTCGCGCGGCAACTTCATCTCGGTGATGGCGACCGAGCCGAACACGACCGTCACCTTCGATGACATCACGCCGGGCCTCGTCTTCACCGGGACGCCGACCGTCCAGGTCAATGGCGAGACGACCAGTGACACGATCACCGTCGTCCTGCAGCAGTACGAGAGCTACGTCATCGGCTTCAAGAACAACGACTACGCGGGCGCGAGCGGCGCGACCCGCATCAACGACATCAACGGGACCCGCGTCAGCGCCGACAAGCCCATCGTCATGGCTTGCGGCGGCGTCATGGCCGGCGCGACCTCGTCGAGCCAGGACATGGGCGTCGATCAGGCGGCCCCGGAGAACCTCGCCGGCACGCAGTACGTGCTGATGAAGGGCAACGCCCCCAACGCCAACGCGATGGAGACGGTCATCGTCCTGCCCGTCCAGGACAACACCGACGTCTTCGTCAACGGCTCGGGCACCGCCTACAACGGCGCGCCCCTCGACGCCGGCGATTACCTCTGGATCAACGGCGAGTACACCAGCAACGACAACCTCTTCCTCGAGGCCTCCAAGCCCGTGCTGGTCTACCAGACCATCGGCGGATCGAGCAGCTACGCGACGCCCGGCTTCAACTTCATCCCGCCGCTCGGCGCCGACTCGACGACCTCGGTCGACAACATCTACGACGTCGACCAGCTCGGCACCGCGACGATCGGGATCGTGGCGAGGGCGGGGGCGGACGTCTTCGTGAACGGCAGCGCCACGGCGCTGACCGGCGGCGCCCCGGTGACGGGCACTCCCGACTGGGTGACCTACCGGGTGACCGGGCAGAACGGCAACTTCTCGGTCACCTCGAGCGACACCGTCGCGGTCGCCTTCTTCAACGTCGCGAGCGCCATCGGCGCGGCCGGCTACTTCTCGGGCTTCCCGCCGACCCTCGTCGACCTCGACGGCGACGGCATCCCCGATGGCTCCGACAACTGCCCCGCGGTGTCGAACCCGGATCAGGAGAACGCCGACGGTGACAGCGCCGGCGACGCCTGCGACGTCTGCCCGAACGATCCGAACAAGGCCCTCGACGCCGGCGCCTGCGGCTGCGGACAGGACGAGTCCATCGACATCAACAACAACGGCACACCGGACTGCGCCGAGACCGACAACTGCCCGGGCGACCCGAACAAGCTCAACCCGGGCATCTGCGGTTGCGGCGTGCCGGACACCGACGGCGACGGCGACAGCACCCCCGATTGCAACGACGGCTGCCCGGCCGACGGCACCAAGACGACCCCGGGCGTCTGCGGCTGCGGCGTCGCCGAGGGCGACTCCGACTTCGACGGCGTGGCGGACTGCAACGACAACTGCCCGACCACCATCAACCCCGGCCAGGAGGACTGCGACGGCGACGGCGTCGGCGCGGCCTGCGACGACGACGGCAAGAACTGTTGCTCCGACGGGATTCAGAACGCCGAAGAGACCGATATCGACTGCGGCGGCCGATGTGACGCGAACTGCCTCTACGGCGAGGGCTGCAACGTCCCGGCGGACTGCGAGAGCAACTACTGCATCGGTGGCACGGGCGAGGCGACGTGCGGCTGCGCGGATGACAACGACTGCGGGGTCGACGTCTGCGACACCGCCAGCCACTTCTGCCAGCAGTGCAATCTCGACACCGACTGCGCGGGCTACGGGGACGCCTGCTACCCCGAGAGCTGCGACGTCGACAATCAGTGCGTCGCCGACGCGCCGACCTGCAGCGAGCCGACCTTCTACGGCGTCGTCTCGCGCGAGAGCGACGGGGCGCTGTTCAGCATCCGGTGCCAGCTGATCGGCGGCGTCCCGACGTGCGACATGGACGGAGGCGAGCTCGCGCTGGGCGAGCCGATGTGTCAGTAGGGCCGTGCGGGCCCCCGGGAGACGAGGATGATGGACGGACGCCGAGTCGCGCGATGGGGGCTCACCCCGCTGGCGGCGATCGCGGCCTTCGCGGTGATGAGCCTGTTCGGCGCGCCCGAGGCGGCGGCGCAGCTCGATACGGATCACTGGATCCCGACCATGTGGTCGTCCTCCGCCAGCTCGGGGAACATCGACAAGCACTGGCTCACCCTCACGACGCCCTCGGTCGCCGACGTGACGGTCACCGTCACCGAGGGGGACGGCACGCCGATCTTCAGCGGCGTCGTGTCGAACGCGGCGCCCCAGCAGATCTTCCTCGGCGAGATCGCGAGCGGCTGGAGCCCGGCCATCGCCAACACCGAGGGCAACTTCGCCTTCGACAACGCCGGGCTGAACACGGCCCTGGGCTCGGGCCTCGTCATCACGGCGAGCGCGCCGATCTACGCGAACCTCCGGAACAAGACCGCCGCCCAGGCCTTCTCGCTGACCGCCAAGGGGAAGAAGGCCCTCGGCTTCAGCTTCCGCGCCGGGACGATGCGCTCCTACAAGAACTCGAACTCCGCCCGCGGCAACTTCATCTCGGTGATGGCGACCGAGCCGAACACGACCGTGACCTTCGACGACATCTCACCGGGGCTGGTGTTCACCGGGACGCCGACCGTCCAGGTCAACGGCGAGACGACCAGCGACACGATCACCGTCGTCCTGCAGCAGTACGAGAGCTACATCATCGGCTTCAAGCTGAACGACTACGGCGGCAGCACCAGCACCACCGAGCGCATCAACGACATCAACGGCACGCGCATCAGCGCGGACAAGCCCATCGTCATGGCCTGCGGCGGCGCTCGATCCGGGGCGACCGGCTCGGGGCAGGACATGGGCATCGACCAGGCGGCCCCCGAGAACCTCGCCGGAACGCAGTACGTGCTGATGAAGGGGAACGCCTCCAACTCCAACCTGATGGAGACCGTCATCGTCATCCCGGTCCAGGACAACACCGACGTCTTCGTCAATGGCTCCGCCACCGCCTACAACGCCACCCCGCTCGACGCCGGCGACTACCTGTGGATCAACGGCGAGTACACCGCCAACGACAACCTCTTCCTGCTGGCCTCCAAGCCGGTGTTGGTCTACCAGACCATCGGCGGCTCGAGCAGCTACGCGACCCCCGGCTTCAACTTCATCCCGCCGCTGGGCGCGGACTCGACGACCTCGGTCGACAACGTCTACGACGTCGACCAGCTCGGCAACGCCACCGTCGGCATCGTGGCGCGGGCGGACGCGGACGTCTTCATCAACGGCAGCGCGACGGCGCTCACCGGCGGGGCGGCGGTCACGGGCACGCCGGACTGGGTGACCTACCGGGTGACCGGCGAAAACGGGAACCTCTCGGTGACATCGAGCGACACCGTCGCCGTGGCCATCTTCAACGTCAGCGGCGACATCGGCGCGGCGGGCTACTTCTCCGGCTTCCCGCCGACCCTCGTCGACCTCGACGGCGACGGGATCCCCGATGGCTCGGACAACTGCCCGGCCACGTCGAACCCCGGGCAGGAGAACGCCGACGGCGACAGCGCCGGTGACGCCTGCGACATCTGCCCGAGCGACCCGAACAAGACGACGATCGCCGGGGACTGCGGCTGCGGTCAGGACGAGTCCATCGACATCAACGACAACGACACGCCGGACTGCCTCGAGACCGACAACTGCCCGAGCGATCCCGACAAGCTCAACCCCGGCGTCTGCGGCTGCGGCGTCCCCGACACCGACAGCGACGGGGACAGTACGCCGGACTGCAACGACGGCTGCCCGGCCGATGGGACGAAGACGACCCCGGGCGTCTGCGGCTGCGGCGTGCCCGAGGGCGACCAGGACTTTGACGGCGTCGCGGACTGTAACGACAACTGCCCGAGCACCATCAACCCCGGGCAGGAGGACTGCGACGGCGACGGCGTCGGCGCGGCCTGCGACGACGACGGCAAGAACTGTTGCTCCGATGGGGTCCAGAACGCCGAGGAGACCGACATCGACTGCGGCGGGCGCTGTGACGCGAAGTGCCTCTACAGCGAGGGCTGCAACGTCGCCGCCGACTGCGAGAGCGGCTTCTGCATCGGCGGCACCGGCGAAGCGACCTGCGGCTGCGCCGACGACGACGACTGCGGGAGCGACGTCTGCGACACCGGCAGTCACTTCTGTCAGCAGTGCAATCTCGACACGGATTGTGCGGGATATGCCGACGCCTGCTACCCCGAGAGCTGTGACGTCGACAACCAGTGCGTCGCCGACGCGCCCGTCTGCAGCGAGCCGACCTTCTACGGCGTCGTCTCGCGGGACAGCGACGGGGCGCTCTTCAGTGTCCGGTGCCAGCTGATCGGCGGCGTCCCGATGTGCGACATGGCCGGCGGCGAGCTCGAGCTGGGTGAGCCCATGTGTCAATAGCCACGCAGAATGGCCAGCGGGTCCGCCCCCGCAGGGAGACAGAGCGTGCAGAGAAGTGAAGGAAAGCGGCTGATACGCTCGGTCTTCGGCCTGGCTGCGGCGATCATGGCCTGGGGTGTGCTCGCGCCATCCGAGGCGCGCGCCCAGCTGGACACGGATCACTGGATCCCGACCCTGTGGTCCTCGGCCGAGGGTGAGAGCTGCATCGACAAGCACTGGCTCACCCTGACGACGCCGTCGGTCGCCGACGTGGCCGTGACCGTCACCGAGGGCGACGGCACCGTCATCTTCGACGGCGTCGTCTCGAACGCGTCGCCCCAGCAGATCTTCCTGGGCGAGATCTCCGGCAGCTGGACGCCGGCCATCGCCAACACCGAGGGCAATTTTGCCTTCGACAACGCCGGGCTCAACACCGTGCACGGGTCGGGGCTCGTGATCGCCGCGAGCGCGCCCATCTACGCCAACATCAGAAATCTCACGGGCTCCCAGGCGTTCTCGCTCACGGCCAAGGGCAAGAAGGCCCTCGGCTTCAGCTTCCGCGCCGGGACGATGCGCTCGTACAAGAACACCCAGAACTCTCGTGGCAACTTCATCTCGGTGATGGCGACCGAGCCGAACACGACCGTCACCTTCGACGACATCTCGCCGGGCCTGGTCTTCACCGGGACCCCGACGATTCAGGTCAACGGCGAGACGACGAGCGACACGATCACCGTCGTCCTCGACCAGTACGAGAGCTACATCATCGGCTTCAAGCTGAACGACTACGCGGGCACGTCGAGCCCACCCGAGCGCATCAACGACATCAACGGCACCCGCATCAGCGCCGACAAGCCCATCGTCATGGCCTGCGGCGGGATGCGCTCCGGGGCGACGTCCTCCACCCAGGACAGCGGCGCGGACCAGGCCGCCCCCGAGAACCTCGCCGGGACGACCTACGTCCTGATGAAGGGCAACGCCCCCAACGGCAACGTGATGGAGACGGTCACGGTCATCCCGGTCCAGGACAACACCGACGTCTACGTCAACGGCTCGGCCACCGCCTACAACAGCACGCCGCTCGACGCCGGGGACTACCTCTGGCTCAACGGCGACTACACGGCCGACGACAACCTCTACATCGAGGCGTCCAAGCCGGTGCTCGTCTACCAGACCATCGGCGGCTCCAGCAGCCAGGCGACGCCCGGGTTCAACTTCATCCCGCCCCTCGGGGCCGACTCGACGACCTCGGTCGACAACATCTACGACGTCGACCAGCTCGGGAGCGCCACCATCGGCATCGTCGCGCGCGCCGGCGCCGACGTCTTCTTGAACGGGAGCGCCACGCCGCTGACCGGTGGCTCTCCGGTGACCGGGACGAGCGACTGGGTGACCTACCGCGTCACGGGCGAGACGGGAGACCTCTCGGTGAGCTCGAGCGACACCGTGGCCGTGGCCATCTTCAACGTCAGCGGCGCCATCGGCGCGGCGGGCTACTTCTCGGGCTTTCCGCCGACCCTCGTCGACCTCGACGGTGACGGCATCCCCGACGGCTCGGACAACTGCCCGGCGACGTCCAATCCACAGCAGGAGAACGCCGACGGGGACAGCGCGGGCGACGCCTGCGACGTCTGCCCGAACGACCCGAACAAGACCAGCAGCGCGGGCGCTTGCGGCTGCGGCGAGGACGAGTCCATCGACATCAACGGCAACGGCACCCCGGACTGCCTCGAGACCGACAACTGCCCGAGCGACCCTGACAAGCTCAACCCCGGCGTGTGCGGCTGCGGCGTCCCCGACACCGACAGCGACGGCGACAGCACCCCGGACTGCAACGACGGCTGCCCGGCCGACGGGACCAAGACCACGCCCGGCGTCTGCGGCTGCGGCGTGCCCGAGGGCGACCAGGACTTCGACGGGGTCGCCGACTGCAACGACAACTGCCCGAGCACCATCAACCCCGGCCAGGAGGACTGCGACGGCGACGGCGTCGGCGCGGCCTGTGACGACGACGGCAAGAACTGCTGCTCCGACGGGATCCAGAACGCCGAGGAGACCGACGTCGACTGCGGCGGGCGCTGCGACGCGAGCTGCCTCTACGGCGAGGGCTGCAGCGTCCCGGCGGACTGCGAGAGCGGCTACTGCATCGGCGGTACCGGCGAGGCGACCTGCGGCTGCGCCGACGACAGCGATTGCGGGAGCGACGTCTGCGACACCGCCAGCCACTTCTGCCAGCAGTGCAACGTCGACACCGACTGCGCGGGCTACGCCGACGCCTGCTACCCCGAGAGCTGCGACGTCGACAACCAGTGTGTCGCCGACGCGCCCGTCTGCAGCGAGCCGACCTTCTACGGCGTCGTCTCGCGGGACAGCGACGGGGCCCTCTTCAGCATCCGGTGCCAGCTCGTCGGCGGCGTCCCGGTGTGCGACATGGACGGCGGCGCGCTCGACCTGGGCGAGCCGATGTGCCAGTAGCCAGCGGCGTCCTCGTGCGCTGCACTCGCCCGAGCTCAGCGCGCGATTCCTTTTGACGTCCGTACAGGGAGCCTCCAATCGTCGACGGCGTCGGGGACGCGCGGAACGGGTGGCGCGACCGACGAGGAGCTCCAGATGAAGGCCTCACGACGCGCTTTGGCGCTCGGTGCGCTGATCGTCTCGCTCGGCGCCTGCGCCGAGCGCCCCGCGGTCGACGACGGGCCGCGGCTGACGATCGACGTCGCCCCGCTGCAGCTGGCCGGCGTGCAGGACGCGTGCTGGTCGCTCTCGGTTGCCAATCAGCAGGGTCAGACCGTCTTCGACGCGGTCCTGAGCTCCACCCGCTACGGCGACGGGGCGGGCTCGCTCTCCTACGTCGGGACCTGCGACGCCGGCGACGGCTCCGCGAACAACGTCGTGACCCTCGAGCTCCTCGGCATCTACGGGAGCGCCGTCAACGACTGCGCGTCGCCGCCGTCGAGCCTCGACTTCCAGTCTCCGGGCGTGCTCACGAAGTCCGTGACCTGCCTCGACAACGCCGACGTGCGCGTGGTCTTCGACGTGACGGTCATGCGGCAGGCCCAGCAGGGCTTCTTCGACATCGCCGTCGACTTCGACCAGATCTTCTGCTCGGCCAAGGTCGACTGCTGCGTCGACGACGACCACGACGGCACCTGCGAGGACGACATCCGGCTCCTGTTCGACTCGGCCGGGTCGCGGAGCAGCACCGTCGTCGTCGGCTTCGCCTGCGCGGCCGGGAACGCCTCGGCCGACACGCACCTCTTCTACGACGACCTCGAGATCGTCTGCGGCGCCGGCGAGCAGGTCGTCGCGACCGTCGTCCCCGAGGGTGACGGCAACCTCTGTGGCCAGTCCTGCCCCAACGTGACCGACGCCACCCACGACCTGCTGTACCAGGTCGGTGTCTACCGCGGCAAAGAGGGCTTCTCCGGGGTCGACAAGGTCTACTGGAACGTGGCGCTCGGCGTGAACAAGGCCAACTTCCCGGCTGGCGAGAGCTGTCGGCTCCGGACCCGCGCGACCGCCGACGACGCCAACGACCCCGGCGGCGCCCAGGGCGGCGTCATCCCGGCCGGCGCGGTCTATCCGGTCATCGACATCGACGTGGAGCTCAGCGACGGGACCCCGTGGGCGTGCGCCGAGAACCCGCTCAACGGCGCCGGCTCCGGGACCACGACCGGCTATACCTCGACCACCGGCGGCGCCGAGACCCTCGCCCACTGCTACGACCCCGAGGGGCAGTGCGGCGCGGCCGGGCCGACCTGTGACAGCTACGTGAGCCCGACGGTCGACGACGACTTCGAGGACGGCCTCGACCCGGTCTGGTCGGCGCCGAGCTTCGTCCCCGAGGGCCTGCCGGCGGTCGCGGGCGGGCTCGCGTGCGCGAGCGCCGGGGCCGCGGCGGTGGTCGAGTGCTACGACCGCGGCGCGGAGGCCGGCTCGAACATCGCCTTCGGCGTCACGGCGCCCTCGGTCGATCTGCTCGAGGCCGACGGGCTCATCGTCGCCGAGGACGGCGAGGTCTTCACCGCGGGCGTCGAGTACGTCGGCGGCCAGTCCCGGGTCTTCATCCGCTCGGATCAGGCGGGAGACCTCGCCACGTCGCCGCTCAGCGGCTTCTCGGCGACCTACCAGTACGCGGTCTCCCTGAGCTTCGTGCCCTCGGTGGGCAACGGCACGACCCAGATCGTGGCGCTCATCAGCGCGGCCGACGGCGGCTCCGGTGTCCCCGGCGCCGGCGGTTTCGTCGCCGCCGCCGTGACCGGCGAGCGCGTCGTCTCGCAGATCGGCTTCCGCCTCGGCCGCGACGGCGTGTCGGCCAACGTCTGCGCCAACCAGGCCACCGTCACCGGGCTCTGATCCGAGGGCGCGCCGGTCGCGTTCGACCGTGACGAACACGATCGGCGATCGCGTTTGTCACGGTTGAACACGGAACGCTACGGGGTGCCGTCGCTCGAGAGGTCGGGGCAGGCGCCCTGCGACGCCACGCTGGTGCCGGCGTGGTGGGCGTAGCAGCGGTTGTAGTAGGTCACGCCGTCGCAGCCGCAGACCTTCCCCGCGACGTCCGAGCAGACCCCGGGGCGCGCGGCGCAGGTCCCGGGCGCGTCGCACCCGTCGGTTCGGTAGCAGAAGCGCGTGTCGCCGCCGCAGGTCGCGTCGTTGGGCCCCCCGCAGGACACGGCGCAGTCCCCCGCGCTCGCGACCCCGACCCCGGCGGCCGTGGCGGCGCACTTGGAGGCGTAGGTCACCCCGTCACAGCCGCAGACCTGCGACAGCGCGTTGCTCGACGTCGCGGCGCAGTCGCTCGGGAGCTCGCCGCAGACCCCGAGGGTGCCGCAGCCGTCGTGGACGCAGACCGCCCAGCCGAGGCCCGCCTCCTCGCAGTCGGCGTTGCCCTCGCAGGCGACGACGCAGACGCCGCCGTGGTCGAGGGTCGCGCCCTCGGCGAGCCGGTCGCAGTCGTTGCCGTACGTGTGGCCGTCGCAGCCGCAGACCGGGTCCCACTCGTCGGTGCACCCGACCGGCGTGTCCACGCAGACGCCCTGGACGTCGGACACGTCGCACTGCCCTGCGGGCGGGTCACAGGTCTCGCCGTCTCCACACCCGACCCCGGCGATCCCCCCGCAGGTCGCCAGGCACGCGCCCTCGGAGGCCACGTTGGTCCCCGCCTGGGCGGCCAGGCAGCGGCTCGCGTAGCTCTCGCCGTCACAACCGCAGACCCCGTCGCTGGTGGTCCCGGTCCCGGTGCCCACCGGCTCGGCGCTGATGGCGCAGGTCTGTGGCTTCTGCGTGCACACCCCGACGTCGCCACAGCGCGGCGCCTTGCAGTACCAGGCCTCGGCGCAGTCGGCGTTCTTCCCGCACGGCACCTGGCAGGCGCCGTCGTGGTCCTTGGCGACCCCGGCGACGAGCCGCAGGCAGTCGTTCCCGTAGGTCTGGCCGTCGCAGCCGCAGACCCGTGAGATCTCTTCGGGGCAGGCGTTCGACGTCGGCACGCAGTAGCCCCCGGCGTCGGCGAGCTCGCACTGCCCGGCCGGCGGATCACACACCTCGCCGGCGTCGCAGGCGTTCGCCAGGAGCCCCCCGCACGCCTTGTCGCAGGTCCCGGCGTAGGCCACGCTGACCCCGGCGCGGGCGGCCTCGCAGGCGTTGCCCCAGGTCGCGCCGTCACAGCCGCAGACCGGCTGCCACTCGAGGCTGCAGCCGGCGGGCCGGAGCCGGCACTCCCCAGCACCGCCGCAGGCCGCGCGCTGGCAGTAGCGGTCGTTCCCGCAGGCGTCGTCGTCGTCACACGGGACGGGACACGGCGCGACCGCGTCGGTGGCGTTGTCGCAGGTCACGCGGCAGTAGCCCGCCTCGCACACCGCGCCTGGGTGGGCGCACAGGGCTTCGTCCACGTTCGCGGCGACCTCCGCGCACTCACAGGCCTCGTCGCAGGGCGCGAGGCAGGCGTTCGGGCAGCCGTCCTCGTCGGTGTCGACCGGCTCGCGGCCCGGGGCACACAGGATCTGAGCGCAGGCCTCGCACGCCGCCGCCGGCTCGGGGACCGGGCCACAGCCCCAGCGGCAGGCGCCCTCCTCACAGGCCCAGTAGCTGTCGCAGGTCGCGCACTCGGCCTCGCACGCCTCCGGGAACGGCGCCCCGGAGTCGTAGCAGTCGCAGACCTCGTCGCAGGCCGGCGTGCAGCGGTCCGGGCAGCCGTCCCCGTCGCCGTCGACCGCCACCGAGCCGGGGCCGCAGGCGACCGCGACGTCGCAGACGCAGGCGCCGTCCTTAAGCGTCAGCCCGGGCCCGCAGACGCAGACGTCGGGACAGCCGTCCTTGTCGCTGTCCTGGGCCTCGGCGCCCTCGGGGCAGTGGAGCTCCTCGCAGGCGCAGACCCGGCTCGTCAGCGGCACGACGTCGCAGCGCTCGCGGCAGAAGCCCTCCTCGCAGGCCCAGAAGCTGCCGCAGCCCGAGCAGTCGATCGGGCAGAAGCCGCCGAAGCTCGCGGTCTCCGGCGCGTAGCAGTCGCAGGCGCCGTCGCACGGCCGCTGGCACGTCTCGGCGCAGCCGTCGCCGTCGAGATCGCGCGGCACCTGGTCACCCCCGCAGCTCACGGCGTCGGCGCACGGGCACACGCCGCCGACCGGGGCGTCGCCGCCGACCACGCAGACACATGCGTCGGGGCAGTTGTCGCCGTCCGTGTCCCGGGCCTTCGACCGCGCGGGGCACGTCGGGCCGGGCTCGCACGCCACGCACAGGTTTGGGCAACCGTCGCCGTTCGAGTCGTCGCCGTAGCTCCCGACCGGGCACGCGTCGACGAGGTCGTAGCAGCCGTCGTCATCGCCGTCGACGAGGACAGCGTGGGGCGGGAAGTCCTGCTCGCAGCTGTCCACGCACGGGCTCGGGCAGGTGTCGGGGCAGCCGTCGTCGTCGGTGTCCCGCGGCGCGGCGCCGTCCGCGCAGCTCAGCGGCGCGCAGCAGCGGCCCATCACCTCGACCTGCTCGTCGAGACAGGCGCAGGCGTCGTCGCAGCCGTCGTCGTCGGTGTCCACCGGCTGCCGCCCGGGCGAGCACAGGACCGCCGCGCAGGCGCAGGCCCCGCCCTGACCCGGCGTCGAGCCGTCGGCGCAGACGCAGCCGTCGAAGCAGCCGTCCTGGTTCGTGTCGACGGGGCTCGCGCCCTTGCCGCACAGGGGTTCGGCGTCGCAGCAGCGGCCGAGGGCGTTGGGCGACCCGCCGCCCTCGCAAGCACAGCGGTCCACGCAGCCGTCCTCGTCGTCGTCGAAGCCGGTGGCGCCGCTGTCGCAGACCATGTCGACGACGCACGGGCACCGCCCGCCGGCGCTCGCGTTCGTCGGCGCCGAGCCATCCCAGCAGACGCAGGTGTCCGCGCAGCCGTCATCGTCGGTGTCCTTCCGGCTCGCGCCGGCCGGGCAGGCGAGCGCCGGGCAGCAAGCCCCGGTCGCCGTGAGCTCCAGGTTCGGCCCGCAGACGCAGCGGTCCGGGCACCCATCGGCGTCGGTGTCCTTAGGCGTGGCGCCGGCGGCGCAGCTCAGGGTGAAGGGGCAGGCGCACGCGGTCGACAGCGTCGCGTCGCTGGGGTCCACGGCGCCGATGAGGCAGCGGCACGCGTCGGGGCAGCCGTCGCCGTCGCTGTCCCAGGCCACCTGGTTCGCCGGGCACGTCGGCCCCGCGGGGCAGCCGCACTGCTGGGTCCCCGGCGGGACCGGGCCACAGGACGCCGCGCAGACGCCGTGGTCGCAGACCCAGTGGTCGTCGCAGCTCGGGCAGGCCAGGGCGCAGCTGTCGGGCAGCGCCGCGCCGTTGGCGTAGCAGTCGCAGGCGTCGTCGCACGGCCGGGCGCAGCGGTCGGCGCACCCGTCGCCGTCGAGGTCCACCGAGGAGAGCCCCGCCGCGCACGTCAGCTCGGACGGGCACGGGCAGCTCCCCTGGGCGTCGACGAGCAGCCCGCCCGGGCACTGGCAGCCGTCGAAGCAGCCGTCCGCGTCGCTGTCGAGCGGGCGCGTGCCGGCGGGGCAGGAGGTCACGTCGAAGGCCGGGCAGCCGCAGCGCCCGAGGCCGTCGGGCGGCTCGCCGTCGGAGCAGAGGCAGCTCTCGGGGCAGCCGTCGTGGTCGAGGTCGACCGGCGTCGCCGCCAGCGGGCAGGCCACGGTCGTCGGGCACGGGCAGGCGGCGCCGCTGCCGACGAGCACCCCGCCGGCGTCGCAGCGGCAGGCGTCCGCGCAGCCGTCGAGGTCGCTGTCGACCCGCTCCGAGCCCAGGGGGCAAGCCACGACGGGGCAGGCGCACACGCCGTCGGGGGCCACGACCTCGCCGCCGTCGCAGCGGCAGGTCTCGTAGCAGCCGTCGTCGTCCTCGTCGCTCGCCGCGGCGCGGTCCGGGCAGCTCAGCGCCGGGCCTGGGCAGCACGACGGGTCGATGGCGCTCGGGTCGCTGATCCGGGTCCCGAGGCACTGCCCGCTCCGGCACGCGTCGCCGTCGGTGCAGACGTCGCCGTCGCTGCAGTCGAGGCCATCTTCGGCGGCCGTGTAGCCGCAAGCGCCCAGCTCGCACCGCTCCACGGTGCACGGATCGCCGTCGTCGCAGTCGGTGTCCTGGCGGCACTTGCCGACGCAGGTGTGGGAGTCGTCGCAGCGCCCGTCGCCGCAGTGGCTGTCCGAGAGGCACTCGACGCAGCGGAGCCCCTCGGGGTCGCAGAGGCCGCTGTCGCACTGCTCGTCGGCGTAGCAGCCGACGCAGACCGCCTGGTTCGGGTGGCAGACGCCGAGGCCGCAGTCGTCGTCGTCGGCGCACTGCACGCAGCGCTGGAACGTCGGGTGGCAGACGCCGGCGCCGTCACAGTCGCCGTCGCCGAGGCAGCCCACGCAGCGGAGGCTCGTCGGGTCACACTGGAGCCCGGCCGGGCACAGCGTCCCGTCGGCGCAGCTCTGGCCCAGGGTCGCGTCGCCGACCGCGTCGACGCTGACCACCGGGCGGTCGACGTTCATACAGGCGCCGGCGAGCGCCGCGATGAACACCACCGAGGCCAGCCGGGCCAGAGCTCTCGTCGCTGGTCGCCTCCCACTCATGCGCCGCCTTCGCCTCCGTCTTCTCTCGGGTCGCGCTCGGCGCTCGAGGCGCCACGGTTCCCTTCGTGATCTCCCCGGTCTCCGTCGATCTTTTTGTCGCGGCAGGTGCCGGTGTCGATCTCGCACCACTCCGTCTTGCGGCACTGCCGGTCGTGAAAGCACGGGACGCAGGCGTGGGTGGCGGCGTTGCAGCGCCCGGTCGCGCACTGCTCGGGGCCCTCGCAGCCGCACTGATAGAGGCCGCTGTCGGTCAGGCAGGACCCGATCGCGCAGTCGGCGTCGCTGGCGCACTGCACGCAGAAGCCGGCGTCCTCGAGACAGACGCCGATGACGCAGTCCTCGTCCCGCTCGCAGCGCGCCGGCGGCGTCCCGAGGAGCTTCACGCAGCCCCCGCCGGTACAGCTGTAGCCCTTCGGGCAGGGGCGGTCGGCGGAGCAGCGGGCACCCTCGATCGGCAGGTGCTCGGCGCACGCACCGCCGCCGCAGACGGCGAACACGAGTGCCGCCGCCGTCCACAGCGCGCGCGTCGGGAGATCCGCTACCAGTCGGCCCTCAACCTCACTCCGTTCCCGGTCAGCTCGACCTCCAGGGGGGGACGCCAGGTCTCCACCTCGGTCGGCTGCTCGAGGGTGAACAGCAGCACACCCGTCACCAGCGCCGCGCCGCCCACCCCGTAGAGCACGGTCGCGGTGGTCTGGTAGGTGTCGATGTCGTCGTTGAGCGCCTGGCGCTCGTCCGCCCAGCTCCCCCGCCCGTCCCGCGCGAGCGAGTGCGTGTGGAGCTGGAGCCCGACGCCGGTGAGGAGCGCCCCAACTCCGCCGCCGACGAGGCTCCAGGCGGTGGCGTTCTCGTACCACGGCCGGAACGTCACCCGCTCCACCACGAGGGCCTCGATGTAGTACGTCTCGATATAGTGTTGGGCGAAGTCGCGTCCATAGGGCTCGTGGAAGAGCGTCCGGTCGAAGTACGCCGAGCCGGCGCCGCGGGCCGAGAGCACGGTGCGCACCCGGGGCTCGAGCGCGTCGAGCGAGACGTCGCCGTGGGTCGCCTCGGGCACGACGTACTCGCGGTCGTCGTGGACGATGACGAGCTCGGTCGGGCGTGTCCGGACGAGCCAGAAGCCGGCGCGGGCGTCGAAGCTGGCGTTGAAGTCGGCGTAGCGAACGAGATCCCCGTCGACGGCGTAGGTCTTGCCGGCGAGCCGCGCGTCGACGCGGACTCGGGCGCTGAACGCCGGCGACGAGAGGTCGACGAGCGCCAGGTCGGGATCGGTCAGCGGCGGCCGGATGTACGGGGTCACGCGGACGTTCGGGTTGGTGACCCGGGCGTTGGCGGCCGCGACGAAGGCCGCGACCTCGGCGAAGGTCACGCGCTGGTCGTCGTCGAGGTCCGCCGGGCCGACCAGGGCCGAGCGCACCTCGTGGCTGAAGATCCCGGCCAGGTACCGCCCCCACTCGTGGGTCTCGCCGGCGGTGCTCGACGCCAGGATGAGCCCCACGTTGGGGTGATCCTCGAGCCGGAGCTTGCTCGGGCGCGCCGGCCGCCGCTCGCCGGCGCCGCGCGTATTGACCATGAGCGCCGCGTTGCAGGCGTCGATGACGAGCACGATCGGGACGTCGTCGCGGCCCTCGAGGACCTGGTGGAACAGGTCGCGCGTCGTGAAGTGCCCGTCGGCGAGGTGGACGAAGCCGCGCCCCTCGGCGTCGTAGCTGCCGTGGCCGCTGTAGGTGAAGACGAGGACCGGGCGTTCGCCCCGGGCGCGAGCGGCGTCCATACCGCGCTGAAGCGTCCGCAGGGCGTCGGCGACGGCGGCGCGGGTCGGCGTGGACGCCTCGGGCGCGCGGTCGCCGAGGAGCGTCCGCGTCTCGGCGTCGAACGTCGTCAGGAGCACGGTCTCTTCAGCCTCCGCGCCGAAGAGCTCGGCGTAGCGGAGGGCGTCGTCGTCGGCGTAGCGGAGCGGGGCGAGGTCGGGGTCGTCGCTGAGGTTGTGGCCGATGATCAAGGCGAAGCGCGCGTCGCCGGCGTGGGCGGGGGCGGAGACGAGGCACAGCGCGAGGCCCGTCACGAGGGCGCTGACGTAGAGCGTGCTGCGCCACGGCGCGCGTCGCGGATGGTGGTTGCTCATGGCGTCGTCTCCTCCTCGGCCCCGCTGCCCGGGACGAGCCGGAAGCTGAGGGCCTGGACCACGGCTTCGTCGCCGAGGCCGAGTCGCGTGCGAACGTCGGAGGTCAGCTCGGATGGTAGCCGCGCCTCCGGGGCCGGGTCGAGGGCGCGCCCGACGTCGGCCACGCGCAGCGGCTCGCGGGTGAACACGGCGACCACGATCAGGGGACCCGGGCGGTTTCGCGCCGCGAGCCGGATCTCGAAGGGCAGGTCCCGCCAGGTCGCGATCTCGATGGGCAGGCTCTGCTGCTCGTCGGGCAGCGGCGCGAGCCAGACGAGACGCTCGCCGGGTGCGCGGTCGGGCTGGAGGCCGACGAGGAAGAGCCAGCCGAGGTCCTCGCGCTCGTTCGTGTACGAGAAGCGCACCCAGTCGTCGAGGCCGGCCGACCCCGCGGCGACGACCTCGTACTCACCGCCGTCGTCGGTCACGCCCGAGACGCCGACGCCGACGATGGGTCCGCCGGTGTCCGGCCCGCGCGGCTGGGGCCCCGGGTCGTCGCCGACCAGAGCCGGCGCCACGGCGAAGACCAAGACCGCCGCGAGGCCGGCGATCGCCGCGGCGATCACCGCCTCGCGTCGGCTCCCCCTGCTCGCCTTCGTCGCGTCCTCGTGCCCGCTCATGAGCGCCTGGAGGCGACGCTCACGCTCGAAGCCCGTCGGCGTCCCGGCGTCGCCGCCCACCAGGAGGCGGTGCTTGACCACGGCGCGCCGGTAGAGGGAGGCGCAGGCCTCGAAGTCCCGGACGTGGGCCCGCAGCTCGGCGTCCCGGTCCGCGTCCCACGACCGCCGGGGGTCGAGGTAGCGCCGCGTCAGCTCGCGGGTGGCTCGCAGGGCGCGCGGGGGCGCCTCGGCGGCCGGGCTAGGGATAGTCGACGCCATGGGCCTCGAGGTAGGTGATCATGCGCTTCTGGAGCTTCTTGATGGTCTTTCGCGTGCGGTAGCGGGTCAGCCCGAGCTCGGCCGCCAGCCCGTCCTCGCTGGCGCCCTCGCCGAAGTAGCGGCGGAGGATCGTCTGCTCGCGCGGCGGCAGGCTCAGGGCGAAGGCGCGCAGGTGGACGGCGGTCTCCTCGGCGATGACCCGGGCCTCGAGCTCGTCCTCGGGCGGGACCGGGTGGGTCGGCTCGCCGCGGTGGAAGCGCTGGTCGCGGGTCAGGCACTGGCGGACGACGTTGACGGCGACCCCGCGCAGGAACGCGGAGTACGGGTCCACGCCGTTGTAGGCGAGGCGCGTACGCTCCTCGAAGGCGCGGGCGAAGACGGACTGCACGGCGTCGTCGCGGGTCGCCGGGTCGAAGAGGCCGCGGCACTCGCGGGAGCCGTGGCACACGACCGTCTCGACCAGCGGCAGGTAGTGTCTGTACACGGCTTCCATGGCCCAGCGCTCTCCGGCGCGGAACGCCTCGCGACATCGCGCGTCGTCCCTCAGTAGGTCCGCGCCCATCGCCTTGTCTGCTCGCGTGGGCACGTCGGTCCTTTCACGACCTCGGGCGCGCTCGTCGAAAAAAGTGCGCGCGCGGTCGTCGGCGGCTGGGAGAGGCGCGTCATGGCGGGAGCTTATCCCCGCCGTGAAAAAACTTCGACGAGGCCGCGGGAGGTCGCGAAGGGAACGTCAGGACCGCACGCAAGAGCCCACCCCGGCGTGGGTGACAAGGGAGGGGAACGAGATGAACCGCTGGACGAGGACGTTACGACTCGCCGCTTCGAGCTTGGCCCTGGGGGCCTTCTTGATGACCGGCTGCGCCGACGAGACGCCGCCGCCGAGCCCCGAGCTGACGCAGCAGGCGCCAGGGATCACCGAGGGGGCGCTCGACTTCAAGGAGCTCGAGCGGATCTTCGACGCCTCGCACTGGCGACGCTGCCACAGCGACGCCGACTGTCGCGTCGGCGCGTTCTGCGAGCTCCCCGGCTGCGCCGCCGAGACCGGCCGCTGCGTCCGCGAGCCGCATCACTGCCCGCGGATCTACGCGCCCGTGTGCGGCTGCGACGGCGAGACCTACGTGAACGACTGCGAGCGCCGTCGGGCCGGGGTCTCGAAGGCTCACGACGGCCGCTGTAAGGAGCGGTGCGGCGGGATCCTCGGCGAGCAGTGCTCCCAGCACGGCGACGTCTGCATCTACCCGCCGGGGAGCTGTCAGATCGCCGACCGGCAGGGCCACTGCGCGCCGCCGCCGACCGGCTGCGGCCCCGACGACCGCCCCGTGTGCGCCTGCGACGGCCACACCTATCGCAACGTCTGCGAGCTCTACGCCGGCGGCGGGTCGCTCGACTACCCCGGCGCCTGCGTCGAGGTGTGCGAGGGCAACGGCGACTGCGCCGACGCCGACTACTGCCGCAAGAAAGAGGGCGACTGCCAGGGCAAGGGCGAGTGCGCCGACCGGCCGACGCTCTGCCCGCTGTACCTGCACCCGGTCTGCGGCTGCGATCACCAGACCTACGGCAACCCCTGCGAGGCGGCGGCCGCGGGCGTCAGCGTCGCCCACGACGGCCCGTGCTTCTGCGGCGGCATCGCCGGCTTCCCGTGCCCCGACGGCGAGTTCTGCGACCCGGCGCCCGGGCAGTGCCAGGTGGCCGACTCGACAGGGCAGTGCGTGCCCCAGGGTGACGCGTGCCCCGAGTACTACCAGCCGGTGTGCGGCTGTGACGGCGTGACCTACTCCAACGACTGCTTCCGGATCGCCGCCGGGGTCGCCAAGGACCACGACGGCAAGTGCGTCACCGAGTGCGTCAAGAGCGCCGAGTGCGCCGACGACGAGTACTGCAAAAAGGACATCGGCTGCGACTCGGTCGGCGTCTGCGCCCCGCGGCCCGACGCCTGCCCCGACGTGTGGGACCCGGTCTGCGGCTGCAACGGCCAGACCTACGGCAACCGCTGCGAGGCGGCGGCCGCCGGCGCCGAGGTGGCGCGCGAGGGCGCCTGCTTCTGCGGTGGCATCGCCGGCTTCCCGTGCGACGAGGACGAGTGGTGCGATCCCGAGCCGGGCTACTGTGACGGCGCCGACATCGCCGGGCAGTGCGTGACGCCCCAGAACGGCTGCCCCGATGTCTGGGACCCGGTCTGCGGCTGCGACGGCGAGACCTACGGCAACGACTGCGAGCGTATCGCCCACAAGGTCGCCAAGGACCACGACGGCAAGTGCGACTGCTCGATCCCGGCGTGCGACCTGTGGTGCCCGCACGGCTACGTCATCGGTGAGGACGGCTGCGCGCTCTGCGAGTGCAAGGAGCCGCCGACCTGCGAGAGCGACGCCGATTGTCACGACGGGCGGTACTGCCAGACCGAGACCTGCGGCGGGCACGGCGTCTGCGCCGACACCCCGGACGCCTGCCCCGACGTGTGGATGCCGGTCTGTGGCTGCGACGGGCAGACCTACGGCAACCGCTGCGAGGCGGCGGCCGCGGGCGTCAACGTCGCCCGCGAGGGGGCCTGCTTCTGCGGCGGCCTCGCCGGCTTCCAGTGCCAGGACGGCGAGTGGTGCGACCCGGACCCGGGGACCTGCGGGATCCTGGACGTCGCGGGCCAGTGCGTCGAGCAGACCGAGGAGTGCCCGCTCATCCTGGCGCCCGTCTGCGGCTGCGACGGCAACACCTACCTGAACGACTGCGCGCGGGTCGCCGAGGAGGTCGCCAAGGACCACGACGGCGTCTGCGAGTGCCAGCCGCTGCCGTGCGACGTCTGGTGTCCGTACGGGCACGTGCTCGACGACTTCGGCTGCCCGACCTGCGAGTGCCAGCCCGAGCCGGGGCACTGCTGCGACCCGAACGAGCAGCCCGGGGCGAACGGCAACCCCCACTGCTTCGAGGGGGCGAGCTGCTGCGCCAACGGCGAGTGGGCGTGCAACGGCGCCGACGGCCAGCCGAGCTGCGGGGCGACGAGCACGAACGCCAACGGCGCCCTCGGCGAGGTCTGCGAGGCGTGCTGCGACCCGGCGAAGCAGCCGGGGGCCCACGGCAACCCCGCGTGCTTCGAGGGCGCGACCTGCTGCGGTGACGGCGAGTGGCGGTGCAACAACAACGCCGGACAGCCGACCTGCGAGGAGATCGGCCACGCCTGCGAGCCCGAGTGTCTGCCCGTCCTGTGCGAGCTCTACTGCCCGTGGGGCTGGGCGACCAACGAGGAGGGCTGCGAGATCTGCGCCTGCGCCCCGGCGCCGCGCTGCGAGAGCAACGACGACTGCCGCGAGGGCGCCTATTGCAAGACCGAGGCGTGCGGGGACGCGGGGCGCTGCGCGATGAAGCCGGCGACCTGCCCGAACGCCTCCGAGACCGTGGTCTGCACCTGCGACGGGGAGACCTGGCCGAGCGCCTGCGACGCGGCCCACGCCGGGCTGAACGTCGCCCACGAGGGCGCCTGCTTCTGCGGCGGCTTCCCCGGCTACCCCTGCGACGACGGCGAGTGGTGCGACCCGGAGCCGGGCACCTGCGACGGCGCCGACTTCCCCGGGCAGTGCGTGGACGTCCCGGAGGCCTGCACGCTGCAGTACGACCCGGTCTGCGGCTGCGACGGCCACACCTATGGCAACGACTGCGCGCGTCAGCAGGCCCAGGTGGCCAAGGACCACGACGGCGCCTGCGAGTGCCCGCCGCTGTGCGACCTGTGGTGCCCGTACGGCAACGTCATCGACGAAAACGGCTGCGAGCTCTGCGAGTGCAACCCGGGGCCGGACCGCTGCTGTAACCCCGAGGAGCAGCCGGGCGCGAACGGCAACCCCTTCTGTATCGAGGGGGCGACCTGCTGCCCCGACGGCGAGTGGCGCTGCAACAACGGCGCCGGTCAGCCGACCTGCCCGGCCGTCAGCAACTCCGACGGGACCTCGCTGAGCGACACGGCGCCGACCGGCAAGGTGTGCGAGGCGTGCTGCGACCCGGCGAAGGAGCCGGGCCAGAACGGAAACCCCTTCTGCTTCGAAGGCGCGACCTGCTGCGGGGACGGTGAATGGCACTGCAACGACGCGACCGCCACGCCGACCTGCGACGTCATCGGGCATGTCTGCGAGGACAAGCCGTGCTGTGACGCGACGGCGATCCCCGAGTGCGTGGCGCCGGTGTGCTGCGCCGACGGTGACTGGCGCTGCGCGACCTCGAGCGGCGTGTCTCCCTGCGAGGCGCCCGGCGACGTGTGCCCGCACGAGTGCCCCGGCGTCGCCTGTACGCTCTACTGCGAGCACGGCTTCGCCACCGGCCCCGACGGCTGCGAGATCTGCGCCTGCGCCGACGCCCCGAGCGACGCCGAGAGCGGCGCCCAGCCGTCCACGCCGTAGCGCTCCAGCCGCGGCGATGACCGAAGGACGAGGGCGGCTTCACGGCCGCCCTCGTCGCGCTTCAGGGGCCGGCGAGTCGCTCCAGGTGGGCGCCGAGATCCTCGAACGTCGTGGCGACCAGGGCGGTTTTTCCGAGGCGCGTTGGCGTGTCGCCCAGCTCGCTACCGACCAGGACGATGGCCTCGGGGGCGTACGCGTCCGCGAAGCTCCGGACGGACCGCGAGACCCTGGTCTTGCCGGCCTTGACCTCGACGCCGATCAGGCGCTCGCCGAGCACCAGCACGACGTCCATCTCTGCCCCGCCCTTGGCGCGCCAGTAGTGGACCCCCCACTCGCGTGGGACGGACTTGAGGACCTCGCCGAAGGCCCAGGTCTCGGCGAGCGCGCCTCGGTCAGGGCGTAGGTGCAGGTCCGGGGCGTACGCGCGGATGACCGCGTTGCGGATCCCGGCGTCGCAGTAGTGGACGCGCCGAGCGGACGTGATCTCGCGCCGCCGCCCGCCGCTGAAGGCCGGGACTCTGCGCAGGATGTAGGACTCCTCCAGCACCGTCAGGTAGTCGTCGACCGTCCCGGCGGAGATCCCGAGGAGGCTCGACCACTCGCTCATGTTCACCATCTGGCCGGCCTGGGTCGCGGCGAGCTGGAGCAGCCGCCGAAAGGCGTCGATGTGCTGGATGCGGAAGCGGTCCGATGCGTCCCGAACGATGAAGGCCTCGACCAGGTCGCTCAGCTCGGCCGCCGGCTCCTCTGCCAGGAACGGCCGCGGGTAGCCACCGTAGAGCCACTGTCGGTCGACGGCGGCTCGGGCGCGTGCGCGAGCCGCGAGAGGGGCTTCGCCGGGCCGAGGTGACGTCGCTTCTCGGAGCGACAGCGGCCACATCACCCGCCGGACCGCGCGTCCAGCGAGGCTCTCGCGCGTCCCGGCGTCGAGATGGAACGCCGACGAGCCGGTCACGAACACGTCGAGGTCCAGGCGCGCGTCGATGATCCCCTTGATGACGAGCCCCGCCTCGTCGAGATGCTGGGCCTCATCCAGAAAGAGCGTGTCGACCTCCGGCAGCTCGCGGCGGAGCTCGTCGAGGAACGAGATGGGCGAGCTGAGCCAGGTTCGCAGGAGAGGCTCTTCGCACTGCAGGTAGAGCAGCGAGCTCGGCGGGCGCGAGCCGAGGTGGTGCCAGAGCCACGTCGTCTTGCCGACCTGCCGAGGGCCGACGATGAGCTTCGCGCGCGACCGGTCTGCGAATCCGTCGAGGGGCACTCGGCGCGGAATCCAGGCGTCGGGGACGTGCCGATGGACGACGGTCGCGAGCTGGGCTGGCGTGGCCAGCCACGGGTTCGCCTGCAGAACTCTGTCGCGGGTCAGCCTGTCCATCTCGCGTCCAGACTACCGAACATCCTGGCGAGGAGGGAAGCCCTCAGGCGGATAACCTGCCTAATACGGGCTGTCTTTGTGGATTAGACAGGTTCTTTCGCTATGCTGATGTGGATTAGACAGGTTTTGCCCCGCGGGTGCGAAGGCTCACTCAGCCGTCGAGGGTCGCGCTCACGAGCTCCTTGACGCGCTTGGGGTCGGCGGAGCCGCGGCTGGCCTTCATGACCTGGCCGACGAAGAAGCCGAGCAGCGCCGTCTTGCCGTCCTTGTAGCGGGCGACGTTGTCGGGGTTGTCCGCCAGCGCCGCGTCGACCAGCGCCTGCAGGGCCGAGTCGTCGGTGACGGCCTCGAGGCCACGGGCCTTCACGATGTCCGCCGGCTCGCCGCCGTCCTTCAGCATCACCTCGAGGACCGCCTTGGCGCCCGGCGTCGAGACCGTACCGGCGTCGGCGAGCTCGATGAGCCGGGCGAAGGCCGCGCCGTCGAAGGGCAGCTCCTCGACCGGGCGGTCCTTCAGCTCGGCGAGGAGCACGTTGGTCACCCACCTGGCGACGGGCTCGGGGGCGTGCCCCTCGGCCGCGGCCTCGTAGAACGCCATCAGCGCCGCGTCCCCGGTCAGGACGTCGGCGTCCTCCTCGCTCAGGCCGTGGTCCTTCTGGAAGCGCTCGAAGGCGGCCGCGAGCGCCGCGTCGGCCTCGCGCGCCTTGGCCCGGACCTGCGCCGGCGTCAGCTTCGTCGGCCGCGAGCGCCCGCCCTTGTCCTTCTTCTTCTGGGCCTTCGTCTCCCGGCGCGCGGTCGCCGCGTCGACCTCGGGGCCGGACGTCTTGCGCGACCAGGAGTCCTTGAGCGTGACCACGCGGTTGAAGACGAGGCGCTCCGGGCCGTGGTCGACGCTGTCGCCGACGAAGTAGCCCTGGCGCTCGAACTGGTAGTGGACGCCTGCCTCCGCGGCCTTCAGGCCAGGCTCGACCATCGCCTTCACGACGACCAGCGACTCCGGGTTGAGGTTGTCCTTGAAGTCCCCCTCGGCCGCGTCGGGGTTCGGCACGGTGAAGAGGCGGTCGTAGAGACGGACCTCGGCCGGGACGGCGTGGCTCGCCGACACCCAGTGGATGGTCCCCTTGACCTTGCGGCCCTCGGGGTTGGTGCCGCCGCGGGTGGCCGGGTCGTAGCTGCAGCGGAGCTCGGTGATCTCGCCGTCGGCGTCCTTGACGACGTCGTAGCAGCGGATGACGTAGCCGTAGCGGAGGCGGACCTCGCCGCCGAGGGTCAGGCGGTGCCACCCCTTCGGCGGGACCTCGGCGAAGTCGTCGCGCTCGATGTAGAGCTCGCGCGAGAACGGCACCGGGCGCGAGCCCTCCTTGGGGACGTCGTGGGGCCAGTAGCTCGCCTCGAGGGTCTCGTCGAGGTTCAGCGGGTAGTTCGTCAGCACGACCTTGAGCGGGTTCAGGACCGCCATCACCCGGGGCGAGCGGTGGTTCAGGTCGTCGCGGACACAGTACTCGAGCTTGCCGATGTCGACGGTGCTGTTGGTCTTGGCGACGCCGATGAGGTCGGCGAAGGCGCGGATCGCCTCGGGGGTGTAGCCGCGGCGGCGGAGGCCCGCGATGGTCGGCATCCGCGGGTCGTCCCAGCCGCTGACGTGGCCCTCTTTCACCAGGGTCAGGAGCTTGCGCTTGCTCATGACGGTGTAGTCGAGGCTCAGGCGCGCGAACTCGTGCTGATGCGGGCGCGGCTCGGCGTAGCCGATGTTGTCGAGGACCCAGTCGTAGAGCTCGCGGTTGTTCTCGAACTCGAGGGTGCAGATCGAGTGGGTGATGCCCTCGATGGCGTCCTCGATGCAGTGGGCGTAGTCGTACATCGGGTAGATGCACCATTTGTCGCCCGTTCGGTGATGCGCCGCGTTGACGATGCGGTAGAGCAGCGGGTCGCGCATCAGCATGTTCGGCGAGGCCATGTCGATCTTGGCCCGCAGCACGTGGGCGCCGTCCTCGAACTCGCCGTTCTTCATGCGCTCGAAGAGGTCGAGGTTCTCCTCGACGCTCCGGCTCCGGTGCGGGCTCTCGCGGCCCGGCTCGGTGAGCGTCCCGCGGTACTCCCGCAGCTCGTCCTTCGTCAGGCTGTCGACGTAGGCCTTGCCGTCCTCGATGAGGCCGACGGCGAAGTCGTACATCTTCTGGAAGTAGTCCGAGGCGAAGTAGAGGTGCTCGCCCCAGTCGAAGCCGAGCCAGCGGACGTCGCGCTGGATCGAGTCGACGTACTCCTGCTCTTCCTTGGTCGGGTTGGTGTCGTCGAAGCGCAGGTGACACCGCCCGCCGTAGTCGAGGGCGAGCCCGAAGTTCAGGCAGATGGACTTGGCGTGCCCGATGTGGAGGTAGCCGTTGGGCTCCGGCGGGAAGCGCGTCGCGACGCCCTGGTAGCGCCCGGCCTCGAGGTCCGAGTCGATGATCTGCCGAATGAAGTTCGTCGCCTGGCGGGACTCGTCCTTCTTCGGGGTCGACGTTGGGGACTTGGGCGTGGCCATGGGAGCGCTCCGGGTGTGCTTCGTCGTGCCCGCCAGAGCTATCCAATCCGCGTGCGCCGCGCAACCGGGGAGTGAGCCACAGCTACCGGACGGTGAGTTGTCCCCGTCGACGTGCGTCGAGTAGCGTGGCTGCGTGGCTGAGCCCCTACCCACGCGCAGAGTCACCTACGCCGAGTATCTCGAGCTCGAGCTCGCCCTCGGCGAGCGCCTCGGGTTCTTGGACGGGCGCGTGTGGCGACCTTCGGAGGGGCCGAGCGTCAGCGTCAACTACGACGCCGACCTGGGCGCAGTCGCCGACACGCTCCTCGGAACGCGCTGGCGCGTCGACACCGCCCGCCCGCTCGTCCTTGTTCCCGGGTCCCGGCGAGCCATCACCGTGAGCGCGTGCGTCATCTCCGGCGAGTCTCCATCCCTGCTCGACGAGGGCGGAGTCGCCGAGCCGGTCGCGCTCTTCTCCGTCCCCTCCCCGTCGACCGAGGGCTGGGACCGCGGCGGCAAGTTCGCGCACGCACAGCAGATCCCGTCCCTGCGCCACTACGTCCTCATCAGCCAGGAGACCCGGGACGTCGAGGTGTTCACGCGCCACGAGGGCGGCTGGCTCTACACCCGACACCAGTCCGGCGCGCAGGTCCCGCTGAGCGCGCTCGGTGTCACCCTGGAGGTCGACGACCTCTACGTCGATCTCCCGCCGGTGCCCGAGGCGACGTCGTAGCGTCATCGCGAGCGCTCGAACCTGATGAGCTCGGTCGAGACGAGCAGGCGAGGCCCTGGTCGGAGGCCACGCCTCCTCCGGGACCTCGCCGCCCGCCGGATCGGGCGGGCTCGTCAGCCCGCCGTCAGAGCCGCGGTGAGCCACGCCCAGGCGGCCTCGGGCCAGACCGGGGCGTCGGGCGGCGGCGCGTCGCCGTGGAGGGCCTTCATCAGCTCCCAGTAGCGGTCGGCGCGCGGATCTTGGTGGAGCGTCCGGTCGACGAGGGCCGCGCGGTAGGCCGCGTCGGGGACCACGCCCATCGCGGCTGCGAGGCCCTGCACCAAGCGCTCCACGACGTCCCGAGCGACCGCGCCGTCGGGCGGCTCGCCGGCGGCCAAGGCGGCCTCCGCTTCGACCACCGAGCGGTCCGACGCCGCGCGCCAGGCGACCGGGTCGAAGCCCGGTGTCATCGTACGGGCCAAGCTCGCCTTCATCGCGGCGATGAACGCCGGATCGGCGAGCATCTCCCAGAGCTCGACCCACGCGTCGAGCTGCGCGGGCGTCGGGGCGGGCGGCAGGTGAGGGCGGCTCGCGTCGATCATCGTCTTCCGCATCGTCTCGTCGACCGGGGCGCCATCGAGCACCTCGTCGAAGAAGGCCTTCAGGCGGGCCTCGCGCTCGTCTCGGGAGAGCCTGGTCACGGTACACAACCTCCGGATGTCGTGCTCGCTGGGGTCGAGCGTGGGGGACGCGCCGGGGCGAAGGGCAGCGCGCAACGCCGCGGCGATCTGGGTGAGGGAGTCGAGGTGGGCTTCGACCGCCGCGAGCTGGAGCCCCAGCGCGTCACGGAGCGAGAGCTCGCGCGCGAGGACGGCGCGGATCCGCGCGACGCCGAGGCCGGCCTCCCGCAGCGTCCGGACGAGCTGCACGCGGACCACCGCGTCGGTGTCGTAGACGCGATAGTTGGCCGCGGTGCGTCGGGAGGGCGGGAGGAGCCCGGCGTCGGAGTAGTAACGCAGCGTCTTCACGCTCACGCCGGTCCGCGCCGCCAGTTCGCCAATGGTCAGCTCACGTCGTTCCATGACGCGAGGGTGGCGTCTCCCGTTGGGGGAGAGTCAACAGGGAAAACGCGGTGTCGCCGTGGCGGGGGATCCGTCCACCGCCAGCGCGTCCACCCCCGACAGCCGTGCCGGTTGGGGGTGCCGGAGGTGGAGCAGCTCGCAGTGACGCGGTCGAGGGCTGTGGATGAGGCGGGTGTCAGGTCCGGCGCCGACGATGCGCGAGGACCATCAGCGCCAGCAGCGCGAGGAGCCCGAGCGGAGCCGTCGAGCCGTCGCTCCCGGAGCAGCCGCCGCCGCCGATGGCAACGAGGTTGTCGTAGGGGGACAGGTCGCAGACGTCGCCGATGCCGTCCTCGTCGAAGTCGAGCTGGTCGGGGTTGTAGACCTGCGGGCAGTTGTCGACGTCGTCGGGGACCCCGTCGTCGTCCTTGTCGATGTCCGCCGGGCCGCACTCGCAGGGCTCCCAGACGCCGTCGACGCAGTCGGTGGCGACCCGCGGGGCGCAGGCCTCCTCGGGGCCGGGCTCGCAGGCGACGATCTGCATGTCGTCGTCCTCGTAGTCGACGAGCCCGTCGCAGTCGTTGTCCTCGCCGTCGCAGATCTCGATCGGCGGGTCGCAGGCGTCGGGGATGCCGTTGCCGTCGCAGTCGGGCTGGCACTCGTCGGGGGTGCCGTTCTCGTCGCAGTCGAAGCTCGTCCCGCTCGAGATGTCGACGTCGTCGGGGACCTCGTTGAGGTTGCAGTCGCCGATGCACTCGTCGGGGACGTTGTCCTCGTTCTCGTCGAGGCTGCTCCCATCGGCCAGCTCGCAGGCGTCGGGCACGCCGTTCGGCTGGCAGTCCTTGGCCTCGCCCGCGGCGATCTCGCAGCTGTCGAGGGTCCCGTCCTCGTCGCAGTCGAAGGCGGTCTCGTCGGCCAGCTGGCAGCTGTCGAGCACCTCGTCCTCGTCGCAGTCCGCGGCGCCCGCGGCCAGGTCGCAGCTGTCCAGGACGTCGTTTTCGTCGCAGTCGGTCGCCGTCTCCGCCGCCAGCTGGCAGCTGTCGGGGACGTCGTCGTCGTCACAGTCCGCGGCGCCGCCGGCGATGTCGCAGCCGTCCAGGACGCCGTTGTCGTCGCAGTCGTACGCCGTCCCGGCGGAGAGCTCGCAGTCGTCGCGGACCCCGTCCTCGTCGCAGTCGGTCGCGTCGCCCTCGGCGATGTCGCAGGTGTCGGGGACGGTGTTGCCGTCGCAGTCGTCGACGAGCCCGGCGGCGATCTCGCAGCGGTCGGGCACGTCGTCGTCGTTGCAGTCGCCGGCGCCGAGCGCGATGTCGCAGCTGTCGGGGATGTCGTTGTCGTCGCAGTCCGGCACGTCGCCGGCCAGGATCTCGCAGCTGTCGGGGAGGTTGTTGGCGTTACAGTCCGCCGCTGTCCCGTCCGCCACGTCGCAGCGGTCGGGGACGCTGTTGGCGTTGCAGTCGAGGGCTGTCCCGGCCGCCAGCTCGCAGGCGTCGGGGACGCCGTTGTCGTCGCAGTCCTTGGCGGCGCCGCTGGCGATCTCGCAGGCGTCGGGGATCGTGTTGATGTTGCAGTCCCTGGCCGCGCCGGTCGCGATCTCGCAGGCGTCGGGCACGCCGCCGCCGTCGCAGTCCGCCTCGACCTCGGCCGCGATGTCGCAGCTGTCCGGGATCGTGTTGGTGTTGCAGTCGGGGACCGCGCCGGTCGACAGCGCGCAGGCGTCGGGGACGCCGTCCTGGTCGCAGTCCTCGGCGACGTCGCTGGCGATGTCGCAGCGGTCGAGGGTGCCGTTGAGGTTGCAGTCCTTGGCGCTGCCGTCGGCCAGCTGGCACTGGTCGGGGACGCCGTCGTCGTCGCAGTCGCTCGCGTCGCCCGAGGCGAGGTCGCACACGTCGAGCGTCCCGTTGCCGTCGCAGTCGGGCGCGCCCGTCGCCAGGGCGCAGAGGTCGAGGATCCCGTCGTCGTCGCAGTCGAGGCCGGGCTCGGCGCTGATCTGGCAGCGGTCGAGGCCCCCGTCGAGGTCGCAGTCGAGGGCGCCGGAGGCCTTGTCGCAGGTGTCGGCGACGCCGTTGTCGTCGCAGTCTTCCTGGCAGCGGTCGGGGACGCCGTCCTCGTCGCAGTCGGTCGCGCCCGAGGCCAGGTCGCAGGTGTCGGCGACGCCGTTGTCGTCGCAGTCGGGCTGGCAGTCGTCGGGCACGAGGTCCGAGTCGCAGTCCACCGAGGCCTGGTAGAGGACCAGCTCGCGCGACAGGTGGGTCGCGGCGCCGGGCACCGCGTCGTTGCCCCAGGCCACGACCCAGACGGCGGTGCCGTTGGCGTCGATGAGGAGCAGCTCGTCGCCGGTGTTGTCGAGGGGCCCGAAGTCGACCGGGAAGACGCGCTCGCCGATCTCCCGCGGCGCGACGCCCCAGTTCGTGACGAAGAGGTCCGTCCGCCGCGTGAGCACGACGTAGCGCCCCGGCGGCAGGGTGACGGCGGGCAGCACGGCGCTGTCGGTCCCGGCGTCCTTCAGGCGCCAGCCGGTCAGGTCGACCGCGGTCCCGCCGTAGTTGAAGAGCTCGATCCACTCCATCTCGGCGTCGGTGCCGGTCGGGTCGTCGATCCACTCGGTCACCGCGATGGTGCCGCCGGTCCGCGACCAGTCGACGGTGTAGTCACCCGTCAGCGGGCTCCCGAGGTCGCCGTCGAGCCCGGCGTAGCCCGCCGGATCGTTGGTCGGCACGCGCGACTCGTAGCCGAGGAGGCCCTCGACACCGAGGTCGTTGCCCGCCTTCACGACGCCGGGGGTGGCGGCGTTGCCCCAGGCCGTCCGGCTCCAGGTGAAGTCGCGCATCCCGGGGCCGACGAGATCGCAGCTGTCGGGCCGGCCGTTGTCGTTACAGTCCTGCGCCGCGCCGCCGGAGATGGCGAGGTCGTCCTCGACGCCGTCGTCGTCGCAGTCGAGGAGCTCGCAGGAGTCGGGGACGCCGTTTTCGTCGGCGTCCACCTCGAGCCCGCCCGCGGCGACGTCGCAGTTGTCGGGCAGGCCGTTGCCGTCGCAGTCGGCCCGGTCCGCGCGGTCGATCTGGCAGCTGTCGATGGCGCCGTCCTCGTCGCAGTCGAGGTCCGGATCCTCGGCGAGCTGGCAGGCGTCGGGGACGCCGTCGCGGTCGCAGTCGCTGGAGCCGCGCGCGATGTCGCAGGCGTCGGGCAGGCCGCTCGCGTCGCAGTCGTCGGCCTCGCCGCTGGCGAGCTCGCAGGCGTCGGGGACGAGGTTGGCGTCGCAGTCGTAGCTCCCGCGGCAGGCGGCGACGACGGTCTCGACGATGGCGCCGGCGACGTCGGTGTCGGTGATCGACAGGTCGAAGAGCTCGCCGCCGGTCCGCTCGGCGGTGTCGCGGGCGAGGAGCGCCATGCCGGCGCCGCGCTCGGCGGGGATGATGGGCGACACGTTGACGCCGTAGCTCTCCGCGATGGCGATGGCGTGCTCGACGGAGTCGCGGTCGACGCCGGGATCGAGGCTCGGGTCGCCGCACCACGGGCCCTCGTCCACGAGGGGCACGATGAGCCGGGTGGCGCCCTCGGTCCACTCGCGCTCGGCGGAGGCCACGGCGATGGCGCGGCCCCAGTCTTCGGCGGCGATCTCGATGCCGCCCGGGCACTCGCCCAGGGTGGTCAGCGTCGGCGGCGGGGTGCCGGGGACGACGGTCCCGTAGGCCTCGACGACGTTGCCGGTCAGGCACTTGAAGACGCCGCCCGGGTTCTCGGAGATCCCGAAGTAGCTCGCGCGGAAGGCGATCCCGCGGCGGGTGAGCTCGTTTGCGATGTCCTGGACGGCCGCGCACAGGACCGTCGCCTCGTCGTCCATCGAGCTCGAGGTGTCCATCATGAAGAGGACGTCCACCTCGGGGCAGTCCGGGCACTCGTCCGGGCGGTCGTTGTCGTCGCAGTCGGCGCTGGCGCCGCTCGCGAGGTCGCAGCTGTCGGGGACGTCGTTGGCGTTGCAGTCGTTGCCCTCGGCGACGTCGCACTCGTCGGGGTGGTCGTTGCCGTCGCAGTCGGCGCTGGTGCCCTCGGCGACGTCGCAGACGTCCGGGATCTCGTTGGCGTTGCAGTCGTTGCCGGCGAAGCAGGCGCGGCGCACGACCTGGGAGAGGTCGTTGATGAGCGCCCCGGAGTCGGCCGAGGTCACCGAGATCCCGCCGGTCTCGGTAGCCAGGAGCGCGCCCATGAGCTGGGTCGCCGTGCCTGCGCCGAGGCCGATGACCGGCGAGACGCGGACGCCGTTCTCGCGCGCGACGCGCCCGGCGTGCAGGACCGAGTCGCGGTCCACGCCCGGGTCGGTCACGGGGTCGCCGCACCACGGGCCCTCGTCGGCCAGCGGGATGATGAGGCGTACGGCGCCCGGGGTCCATGGGTGGCCCGCGGCCACGACGGCGGTGGCGCGGCCCCAGTCCTCGGAGGCGACCTCGTTGCCGCCCGGGCACTCGCCGAGGGTCGCGAGCTCGGGGACCGGGTCGCCGGGGACGGCCGTGCCGTAGGCGTTGACGACGGTGTCTTGGAGGCAGCTGTAGGCGCCGCCCGGCGCGGAGGAGATGCCGAGGAGCGTCGCGTTGACGTTGAGCCCGCGGTAGTCGAGCTCGGTCAGGAGCTCCTCGACGCGGCTGCACAGGACCGCGGCCTCGTCGTCCATGGAGCTCGAGGTGTCCATGAGCACCACGACGTCGACCTGATCGCAGCCGGGGCAGGAGTCCGGGATCCCGTTGCCGTCGCAGTCGTCGGCGTTCAGGTCGGCGAGATCGCAGTCGTCGGGGACGCCGTTGACGTCGCAGTCGGGGGAGGTCCCGTCGATGGCGACGTCGCACACGTCGGCGACGCCGTTGTCGTTACAGTCCGGGATCCCGGTCAGGGGCCCGGCCTCGCAGCGGGTGAACACGTGGATCTGATAGGACCCGGCGACGGCGAGCTGGGCGGCGTCGGGGGAGAGGCGGAGCGCCTGGAAGGTCTCGCCGCGGGTGAAGGAGAAGCCGGTCGCGACGGTGGTCGAGGTCCAGGTGTCGGCGCCGGTCGGGGTGAGCCGCACGACGCGGCCGTCGGCCTGGGTCGCGACCAGCAGGGTGTCGCCGATCGGGTCCCAGACGCCGCCGACCGGGCCGTCGATCGGCGGGGCGATGGACTGGGGGACGACGCCGCCGTCGCCCGTCAGGCGATAGAGGGTGTCGCGGGTCTGGTCGGTGACGTAGACGGCGTCGGGGGTGATGATGATGTCGCTGGGGTTGCCGAGGGTGCCGTCGTCGGCGTGGATCACCCGGAGCGAGTCGGGGGCGTCGGGGGAGAAGGCGTAGATGTCCTCGACGTTGTCGGCGTTGATGCCGACATCGGTGGTCACGAGCTCGCCCGGGGCGACGAGGGGGCCGGTGTAGCCGGCGGGGACGACGGCGAGACCGACGGGGTCGTCGTCACCGGCGTGGAACTCGGTGATCCACGGGACCTTCTCGGAGGTGCCGGCCGGGACCCGGAAGACGTCGCCGGCGGCGATCGCGGTGTAGAAGAGGTCGCCGTCGGGGGCGACCCAGAGGCCGCTCACCGAGGCGGTGTCGAGCACCTTCTCCACGCGCCCGTCGACGGCGCGCCGATAGATGGCGCCGTCGCTGTTGTAGCGGGCGTAATAGAGCTCGCCGGCCCGGGCGCCGAAGGTCGGGGCCGAGGCGTCGACGACGGAGAGGGTGAAGGTCGGCGTCCAGCCGGGCTCGACCAGCGTCTGTGCGGACGCGGTGGACGTCCACGCGAGGAGCGTGAAGAGTCCGGCGAGCAGCGCGGCCTCGAGGCGGTGAGGGGTGTGTTGCATGGCAGCTACCAAAGGCGGGTCTCGCGAGAGACTAGCCGATGGGCGCCGTCGAAGCACGCGCTTGTGCGCCGCATCGCACCACGGCCCGCGGGCGGGGGCTGGGCGGAGCGTCCCGCTACGTCGGCCGGGCAGTAATTGCGCAAAGCGAGCGGCGTGTTGCGACCGCGAACCGATCCCGCCGCGCTCGGCGAGAAATGTTAGAAGGCGGGGTCTGACCCCATGATCTCTCACGTTCCCGCGCGCCGTCCGCGCATGATGTCAGAAGGTGGGGACTGACCCCGCGAACGGGTGTGATCCACAAGCCGGCACAGCTCGGTTTGCGAGCCATGATGATGGCTGCACGAGTTCTGAGCTGCCGTTTCTATTCGGTATTCTGGTGTCACTCCGCCCTGGTCGCGGTCGGGTCGGGGAGCAGTGGGGTGGGGGGGAGGGGAAGAGGCGGCGCGGCGCGGGAGCGGTGCGCGTGAGCGTGAGCGGCGCGGGGGGGCGTGTGCGTGAGCGGCGCGGGGAGCGTGTGCGCGCGCGGAGTGGTGAGGGAGAGCGGGGGCGGAGCGAAGGTGGACAGAGCGGAGTGAGTACACCCTTGAACATCGCCGAAGGCGCGGGTTCGCTCGGCAAGAACAGGCGCGCGCGATACGCCAACGCCCTCGGCTCCGCCACGAACCCGTCACGGCGGCAGCCGGGGCGGATTCGCTTGGCCGCCTCTGGTGCGCGCTCGCGCGTGCCAGAGGTGGAGGGGGGAGGGGCGGAGGTCGCCGCCTGCTTCGACGTCGCCGTCGCCGTGCGCTGCATCCCCGACCCAAGGCCCGACGTCAGGCAGCGCCTCGACCACGTCATCGGAACCCTCGTCAACCTCACCCGCCGACCGAGCGCGGCGGCCGGATGCGCATCGCGTCCGGCCGCCCCGATCCACCACTCCGGCACGTGAGGGAGAGCGGGGCCCCGCAACGCGCGCGGCGCTCCCTCCACTCCTGGTCCACTCATGCCCAGCGCACTCGCTCCTGCACCACTCACGCTCCCGCTCGCGCTTCCGCGCCCCGCCCCGCACCCCGCACCAGCACAGCACCAGCTTGCGCGCCGCCCTGCCTTCCGCGGCGAGCCAGTTCACCGAAGAGTCAGCCGGCGTGTGAATCACACCCCCATGATCTCTCACCCCGCGCGCCGTCCGCGCAATATGTTGGAAGGTAGGGTCTGACCCCGCGATCTCTCACTTTGCGCGGCGGCGCTCGCCCGCGATCTCAGTCCCAGCCGGGCGACCCGTTCTGCAGGTTGCCGGTGATGGTCATCGCCGAGCGATGGCCGAGGACCGTGATGGTCTCGCCCTGCTCGATCCACATGTCGGCGTAGCCGCTCGCGCCGTTGTTCGACGTGTTGACCCCGCTCTCGACCCAGGTGTTGGCGTAGCGCGGTGAGCCGGGGATGCTGGCGTCGTGGCCGATGACGCCATACTCGTAGGGGAAGAAGGCCTGCTTGCCGTCGATGTAGAAGCCGCCGTACGCGTAGGTGTCGCCGTTGCGCGCGATGTTGAAGCGGACCCAGCCGTCGGCGCGGGCGATACCCACGTAGCGGGTGTGAGCGCTATTGTCCTTGGGCAGCGTCACCGAGTAGTTCGCGTTGCCGCTCGCCGTGGTGTACGGCCCGATCGTGATGAGGTCGCCACCGCTGCAGTCCTGATCGATCCCGTCGTCCGGGATCTCGTCGGCGCCGGGGTAGGTCCCGGGAGCCGCGTCATCGCAGTCGTCAGCGGTCGCCGACTCGTTCTCGACCGCGTCGCACGACCCATCGGAGGCGAGGACGGGCGTCGCCGCCAGCCCGCCGTAGCCGTCACCGTCCGCGTCCACGTAGCAGGTGATCGTGTCGGCGCCGTCGCAGTCCTGGTCGACGCCGTCGTCGGCGATCTCCGCGACCCCCGGGTGGACGTCGATGGCCCCGTCGTCGCAGTCGTCCGCCGTCTCGGACTCGCCCTGGGCCAGATCGCACCTCCCGTCGGGCGCGCTCACCGTGGTGCCGTCCGCGGTCCCGTAGCCGTCGCCGTCGCCGTCGACGTAGCAGATGGCGCTGGCGCCGAGGACCTCGAGGGTCGAACGTTGGAAGCGATAGTCGAGGTAGACCGGGTCGGGCGACCAGGTGAACTGGTTCGGCGCCGCGAGGTAGCCGACGTACTGCGTCTCGACGTCGCTCCCCTCGGCGTTCACCGCGTGAGCGCCACAGGCGCGCACCCCGGCGTCGCTCAACGTCACGTTCCAGACGACCACGGGGTAGACCGTGCCCTCGGGCACCTCGAAGCCGCTCGGCGTCTGCGCCCAGGCCGCCGACGAGGCGGTCGCCCGCGCGGTGAGCGTGCACGTGCCCGCGGTCGCGAACAGCTGGTCGTTCAGCCCCAGGTTCACGTTCCAGTACGACTTCTGCGCGATCTGCTCGTTGCCCCGGTAGATCGCCGCGCCAAACAGGTAGTCGTCGGGGTTGCTGCTCGGGGCGACCGACAGGTCGACGTTGCCGGCCCCGGTGATGTCCACGGTGATCGGGTCCGTCAGGTTGGTGCACGTGATCTCGGGCCGGTCCATATAGAGGTAGGTGTCTCCTCCGGTCGGCGAGGCGGTGCAGGCGAAGCCCAGGACGGCGGTCAGGTCGCGCTGGTTGCCGTCGAGCGGGTTGTGGAGGAGCTCGAGGTCGTCGCTCGTCCCCTCCCGGACGCAGTCCAGCTTCGCCGAGCAGAAGATGTCCTCGAAGCTGACGGCGACGTCGAAGAAGCCCTGGGTGGCCGCCCGGGCGATGGTGATGTCGAAGGTCACCGGGACGTCGCTGTTCGGCAGGCACGTCACGTTCTGCCGGATGGGCGTCGGGTTCATGTAGGTCCCGGCGTCGATCAGCGCTCCGCCGGCCCCGTAGAGCGCCTCGAGCACCAGCTCGACCGACCCGGCGCCGGTGTCCGCGTCGCACGGGCCGACGTAGCCGAGGGAGCCCGCGCCGTCGCCGTACTGGTCCGCTTCGACCGTCTTGGACCAGACCGTCTCACCGCCGCCGTCGGCGGCGTTCGTGACCGTCAAGGTGTAGCGGGCGTTCGTCACGCCCGGCAGCGTCAATGGCGCCACCTCGATCGCGAGGTTCCCGCCTGGGCCCGCCGGGGTCTCGAGCGCCTGGTCGCAGCCAGCCGCTGACCACGAGAGGGTCGCCAGGGCGACCATCCAGATGGATCGGTACGTTCTCCGTCGCATACGTCGCTCCTCACTGGGCTGGGCGGGGGCCTGCGCGTGGCTGAGGCGGCGCGAGCCGCGGCGCGTGTCCCTGTCGCGCTGCACAATCAAGCAGCCACTCTGCGTGACAGATGCCCAGATGTCATGCGTGAGGTCGACGCGTGCAGGGGCAAACGACTCGCGGGCCGGTATTGCGCGGATCGTAGGGCAGCGGCTTCGCGGGCGGCCGGGGCGCTCGATCGGGTCCCGAGGTCGCGTGCGCGATCAGCGCCCCGTCAGTCGCAGCTGAGGCGCCAGCTCAGGGTCTCGCCGGCCCTCAACGGGACGAGCGGGGCGTCACCGAAGCTCAGGGTCGCGGGCACGGTCCAGGGCTGGCGCTCGAGGGTGACGGTCGTCGTGTTCCTCGGCAGCCCGTAGAAGTCGGGGCCGTGGCAGCTCGCGAAGCCCTCGAGGCGGTCGAGGGCGTCGGCCGCCTCGAAGACCTCGGCGTAGAGCTCGAGCGCGGCGTGGGCGGTGTAGGCCCCGGCGGCGCCGCAGGCCGACTCCTTGCGGTGGCGCGGGTGCGGCGCGCTGTCGGTCCCCAGGAAGAAGCGCGGGCTGCCGCTGGTCGCGGCGGCGATGAGCGCGCGGCGGTCGCCGGCGCGCTTGGGCAGCGGCAGACAGTAGCGGTGGGGGCGCAGGCCGCCCGCGAAGAGGGCGTTGCGGTCATAGAGGAGGTGGTGCGCGGTGATCGTCGCCGCGACGCCGTCGCGGGCGGCGTGGACGAACTCGATTCCCGCCCGCGTCGTCGCGTGCTCGAGGACGACCCGAAGGTCGGTATGCCGGGCGACGGTGGGCGCCAACACCTCGGAGACGAAGCGGGCCTCGCGGTCGAAGACGTCGACCTCCGGCGAGGTGACCTCGCCGTGGACGAGCAGCAGCATCCCGGCCTCGGCCAGAGCCGCGAGGGTGTCGTCGAGCGCCCACAGGTCGGTCACCCCTGCGTCGGAGTGGGTCGTCGCCCCGGCCGGGTAGAGCTTGGCCGCCACCGCGCCAACCGCGCGCGCCGCGGCGACGTCGTCCGGCGTCGTCCGGTCGGTCAGGTAGAGGGTCATGAGCGGGGTGAAGTCGCTCCCGGCCGGCCGCGCCGCCAGGATCCGCTCGCGGTAGGCCGTGACGTCCGCGGCCATCCGGACCGGGGGCACCAGGTTCGGCATCGCGATCGCTCGGGCGAACTGACGGGCGACGTCCCGAACGGTGTCGATGAGGGCGTCCCCGTCTCGCAGGTGCACGTGCCAGTCGTCGGGTCGGAGCAGGGTCAGCGCGCGCTCGGACATCGCGGCCTCCACGGTGGAGCAGGACTTCGATTCGGGGCCGCCCGACGGTAGTCGAAGGGCCCCCGCCGCGCCAGGTGACTATCCGCTATACACCCTGTGCAAGGATCGTCATGGGTGTTCGCGTTGCGTCATGACTCCAGGCCGACGAGGATGTGGCACGCAAGTTGCTCATGTACTCGGCGACACCCGAACGTCCCGATCTCCGAGAGGATGGACATGAACAAGATCACGATGGCGGCTCTGGCAGGGATGGCGACGATGACCCTCGGCCTCGGTGGGGCCTGGGCCGCCGACGGCGACAGCGCCGAACCGGTCGCGGCACCGCAGTGCGACGAAGACAACCCGTGCTGGGACGAGGGCGACGTCTGCATCTACAACAGCTGCTACGAGCCCGAGGAGTGCGCCGACGCGGCGGACTGCTGGACCGACTTCTGCGGCGACGACGGCTTCTGCGCCGAGCCGCCGTCCTGCTCCGAGGACGCCGACTGCGGCGAAGGGACCGTCTGCTACGGCGCGCGCTGCCGCCCGGCCGACATGTTCTGCGACGCCGACGCGGACTGCGGAGAGGGCCAGATCTGCGAGTACGGGATGTGCGAGGCCCGCGGCGACAGCTGCCTGAGCGACGCCGAGTGTGGCGAGTTTGCCCACTGTGTGTTCGACAACTACACCACCGTCGAGACTGGCTCGGCGTCCGCCAACTCCACCGATCCCGCGCGCAGCGGCGGCGGCTCGGCCGGCGCCGGTGGCGACACGGACACCGACGGCGCGCCGATCCCCGACGAGGACTACGAGTACGAGGACCCGACCTACCCCTACGTCGAGCGTGGGCGGTGCCAGATCGACATCGAGACCCTGCCGGAGAGCGCCGACTGCCGGGCGATGTGCGAGGCCGCGGCCGCGTGCGCCGAGGTCGGCGGGGCCGAGCCGCCGCGCGCCAACTCGACCGAGCCCGCCGAGCCCCAGAGCGGGAGCGCCTCGAGCGATTCGGGCGCTACCGACGCCGCCCCGGCCTGCGGCGGGGCCTACCCCGGCGGCCCCGACGGCGAGCCCGACACCGGCTGCATGGAGCCCGACGGCGACGATCCCGACGACGAGACCGAGACCTCCTACCAGGAGGAGATGATCGCGACGTTCATCGCGCAGTGCACGGCGATGTGCAGCTACGGCGTCGCGACCCAGCCCGAGTACACCGACGACGTCGCCGCGGCGGGCGCCTGCCTCGCCAACCAGGACAGCTGCGAGGCCATCGAGGGCGCCTGTGAGGACGAGATCGACGCCATCGGGTCGATGTTCGACATCGTCGACGACAGGGTCGAGGTCGAGATCGGCTACCAGAACGACTCGACCGCCACCGGTGACCCGAAGACCAGCGGTGAGGAGGACGGCGGCAACAGCCAGGCCCTCACCGGCAGCCCCGCCCCCGACAACAGCTCCTGCAACGGGTCTGGCGGCGGCGCGCCCCTCGGCCTCGCGCTGCTCGCGGCGCTGATGCTGATGGTCGTCCGGCGGCGCACCGCCTGACGCCGACGGGACGGGGAGACGAGCGAGGGGGCTCGGCGGTGACGCCGGGCCCCTTCTACTTGCAGCGACTGGATCCAGCGCATGCTCGTCTGGGGGAGCGGACGGGACGTCCGCGGGCCGCACGAGGGTGGGTGGCTCGGCCTGCGGTCGCCTCGACCCGCGTGAACTGTGGTCGCCTCGACCGCCCTACCCAATGAGCGGACGGGACGTCCGCGGGCCGCACGAGGGTGGCTGGCTCGGCCTGCGGATGGCGTCAGCCGAAGACCAGCTCGACGAAGCGGCGGATGAGGCCCGAGGCCTCGGGGCTGGGGCGGTGGGCGTCGATCACGGCGCGGCGCTCGTCCTCGTCGTGGTGCTCGCCGTAGATCTCGAGGTAGCGCTCGTAGCGCCAGATGTTGTCGGTGTGGCGGAGCTCCGGGTGGAACTGGCTCGCCCACACCGGGCGGCCCGGGATGCGGAGCGCCTGGAAGGGGCTCAGGGCGCTGCCGGCGAGGTTGGGGACCCCGTCGGGGTGGCGCGTGGCGCGATCCTTGTGCCCGAGCTGGGCGATGAACGTCGTCGGGAGCTGCCCGAAGAGCGGGTCGGCTCGGCCGACGTCGGTCAGGGTCAGGTCGAAGCTCCCGACCTCGAGGCGCTCGGGGTCGTTGATGATCTCGCCGCCCAGGGCCGCGACCATCAGCTGATAGCCGAAGCACGAGGCGTAGGTGGGTGGCCCGTCGGCGGCGAGCCAGCGGAACCAGTCGAGGGTGCGCTCGTGCTCCGGGAGGTCCCCCTTGGAGACGTAGAACTCGCCAGCTCCGCCGACCATCACGGCGTCGCAGGCGGCCGTCGCGGCGGCGCTCGGCGGCCCGGCGGTCAGGTCGTGGATGACGAGCTGCTCCTGAGCGAGCCCGCTGGCCCGCGCGAAGCACTCGCGCTCGTGGTCACGGCTGGCGTCGCCCGGAGCGCGCGCCTGGAGGAGCAGGATCTTCAGGTCGTCGAGCGGCATGGGCGCAAGGTGGCCGCGCGGGCCGCGTCCGTCAAGCCGGAGCGCCCTCGCGGCGGCGCACGGGCGGGCTCGACTCGCGCTGGCCGGCGGCGTCGAGGTCCTGGAGCCACCGGATCGCGGCCGGGACCACCAGGTCGGAGCGGCGGGACCGAAAGAGGTTGAAGGCGTGCTGCCCGCCGGGCACCTCGAGCAGGGTCACGCGCCCGGGGGCGGCGGTCTCTGCGTGGCGGCGGAACGCGCGGGCCTCGCCGATCGGGACGACGCTGTCGCTGACGCCGTGGAGCAGCAGCAGCGGCGGGGCGTCCGGGCGCAGGTGGTCCCAGGGCGAGGCGTCGCGGAAGGCCTCGGGCGCCTCGGCGAGGCGCCGCTTGATGACGGCGCGCTCGATGAGGCGGCGGAAGCTGCCGTGGTGCCACTGCCCCTCGCGGCTGGTGAAGTCGTAGATACCGTAGCCGATGACGCCGCCAGCGACCGCGGTGTCGGCGTCCTCGAAGGTCGGCTGCCAGTCGCGCCGGTCGGGTGTGAGGGCCGCGAGGGTCGCGAGGTGCCCGCCGGCCGAGTCGCCGGCGACGTAGATCCGATCGGGGTCTCCGCCCCACTCGGCGGCCTGGGCGCGGACCCGGGCGAGGCCGCGCTTCACGTCGATGACGTGGTCGGGGAACGTCGCGCGTGGGCTCAGGCGGTATTCGACCGAGACGCAGATCCAGCCGGCCCGCGCCAGGCCGATCATGAGCGGCAGGCCCTGGTTCTTGCGGGCGCCGATGACCCAGCCGCCGCCGTGGATGTAGACGAGTATCGGGGCGGGCGTGTCGCCGCTCGCCGGGCGCCGGTAGAGGTCGGCGGGCTGAGTCCAGCCGGCCTCGGTGTCCCAGCGGAGCCGGGTCTTGGTCACCCCGTCCCTGCGAGCGTGGAAGGGCCAGATCAGCTCGAGCGGCCCGCGTCGCGGCGGCGTCGTGGGCAGACCGAGCGCCTCGAGGTTCGGGATGACACCGTCGGAGCGGCGCCACGCGACGAGGTGGAGGACCCACCCGGCGGCCACCATCGCGAGCCCCGCGACGCCAGGCCAGGCGTCGAGCGCTCCGTTGGGGATTAGCGCGGCGGCGACCGCGCCCTCGACGGCGATGACGTGGAAGGGCAGCTCGCCCATCGTCCAGGCCGGGAGGAAGAGCAGGACCGCCGCCGGGCCTGGCCAGCGCGGCGTGCGCAGCACGTTCACCGCGAGCAGCAGCGCGAGCAGTCCGAGCGAGAACGTCCACCAGCAGATCGAGGGCATGGCGCCCAAGGTGCCGTCGGACCGGCTCGCGCGCAAGCCAGAGGATGAGCCGGAATGGCGCCACGGCGTCGTTTGTCGTCCCGTCTCGACGGAGGGTTCGCGATGGGGATGGTCACGCGCGCCGGGTGTCTGGCGTTGGCGCTGTTGGTGAGCGCCTGTGGTGAGGATCAGGTGGCGCCGGTGCCCGAGCCGCCGGAAGCGGTCGCCGCGGCCTACGCCCGCGCTCGAGCGGAGGGCGAGGCCGAGCGGTCCGCCCTCGGGCGCCGCTGGGAGGCCGCGGAGGGCGACGCCAGCGAGCGAGCCGCGATCCTTCACGACGCGCGCAAGGCCGTCTGGCGCCGCGTGAAAGGCGAGCTCATCCCGCGCTGGTTCGGCACGGCCTGGACCTTCAACGGGCACTCGACGACGCCCGGCGAGGGGAGCATCGCGTGCGGCTACTTCGTCACGACCATCGTCCGCCACGCCGGCTTCGACATCGACCGCGTCGCCCTGGCCCAGGCCGCCTCGGAGAAGATCATCCTGACGCTGTCCGATCCCGCCGAGACCTGGCGCTTCTCCGACCGCGAGGCGGAGGAGGTCATCGACGAGGTCCGCGCTTCCGGCGGCGACGGGCTCTACGCCGTCGGCCTCGACCGCCACGCGGCGTTCCTCGTCATCGACGGCGACCGCGCCGACCTCTGCCACTCCTCGGTCCTCGACGGCCGCGACGTCCGCTGCGAGGACGCGGTCGAGTCGCGCGGCTTCATCTCGCGCTACCGCGTGATCGGCAAGCTCCTCGGCCGCCGGATGCTCGTCCCCTGGCTCGAGGGCGCCCACATCGACAGCGTCCTCTGATTCCGTGGAGTCAAAGTATTAGAACGCAGGGTCAGACCCCGCGATCTAACACTTCTCCGCCGCGCGCTCCCGAAAGTATTAGAACGCAGGGTCAGACCCCGCGATCTAACACTTCTCCGCCGCGCGGCCCCCCGCCGGGGCTCGCTCCTCGCCGGTCGGTTATTCGGCGCCGACGGTCAGGGTCGCGTCGTCCTCGATGGTGACGCTGCCGTCGAGGAGCGGCACGCCGCCGGTGTCGCCGAGCAGGTGGAGCTTGAGGAACGCCAGGGCGTAGGCGTCGATGGCGACGTGGGCCGCGTCGGCGTCGATGTTGTCCTCGCCGCAGCCGTCGTCGGCGCCGATGCCGAGCTCGAGGGCGCAGGCGTCCGAGAACGTGAAGTGCCCGGCGGTCGCGAAGTCCACGCGGAGGTTCCCGCCCGAGCTCGCGATGCCGTTCCAGGCGAGGTCGCCCTCGCTGACGTTGGGCGTCGTCTCGTCGGCGCTCCCGGTGAAGAGCAGCGTCGGCGGGGACACGGTGTCGAAGCCGTTCGTGAACAGGATCATGCCGCCTGGAGACATCGGGACCAGCGCCTCGATGCGATCGTCGTAGAAGCCCGCCCGGTAGAGGTCCTGGTCCGTCTCGACCGAGTCGCAGGCGCCGCCGGGCAGCTCCTCGGCCTGACAGTAGGCCAGCACCAGGTCCACCGCGAAGCCCGCGCCGCCCGCGGCGAAGCTCGTGTAGCCGCCGAAGCTGTGGCCGGACAGGGCCACCCGCTCGCTCGCCAGCCCGTGGAGCGGGTGCTCGGCCGACAGCCCCTCGATGTGGTCGAGCAGCGCCGACATGTCCGCCGGGCGCCAGCGGAAGATGCGCGGGTCCATGTCCGACTGGATGTCCACGAAGGTGTTCGACGTGTGGTCGACCGCCCCGACCAGGAAGCCGTGGCTCGCGAAGAACTCCGTGAAGAAGTAGCTCTGCTCGGCGAAGCCGCCGTTGCCGTGCGAGAACAGCAGCACCGGGAGCTCGCCGAGGTCCGTCGCGGGCGCGGCCCCGCCGAGGACTCCCGGCGCCGGGAGGATGCTCGCGTAGGTCGCGTCCTCGCCCTCGGCGTCGTGGGTCGGGTACCAGAAGACCACGCGCAGCGTCCGCGGGTCGGTGTCGCCCGGCGGCGTGTAGGTCAGCGACTCGGCCATGTAGCCCACGCCGTACGGTCCGGGCGCGCTGAACGCCTCGACGGGCGTCGTCGTGTCGGGGGAGGCCGTGTCCGTCGCTGCGGTGTCGCCGGTCTCGGTATCGCCGGACAGCGCGTCCGCCTCGACGTCGTCGACGACGTCGCTCGCGACGCTGGTGTCGACCCCGAGCGTGTCCGTGGCGGCGGAAGAGCCGTCCGAGCCGCACGCGGCCAGCGACGCGCCGATCAGGACGGGGAGGGCGAGCAGGAGGGCGACGGTGAGGCGAACGTGCATTGCGGGCTCCGGCTGGGCAGGGAGCCCGGTTACCGCAATGACGCCGGTCGGTTCAACTCGAATGTGCGCCGCGACGGAGGAGCCTCAGCTGACGAGCTCGCGGATGAGCCGGATCGCCTCGGACTCTTCGGGGTCGATCCGCCCGTCGGCCGCGACCACGCGCGTGAACGCCTCGAGGAACGCCTGCCGGTGGCTGTGCGGGACGTCGTACGGGTCGAAGTCCGGCGGCCCCTCGCGCAGCCAGTGCTTGACCAGGTCGAGGTCCCCCTCGGCGAGGTCGATCTCGTGGGCGAGCTGCAGGACCGCGTCCCGCTCGGCCTCGACGAGCTCCATGTTGGACCAGGCGGCGACGCAAGCGAGCTGCATCAGGCGCCGCTTCGTCATGGGGTTCATGGCCTTGATGTTGTCCATCGTGAGGACCCTCCGGGACCGACGCGCCTCGATTTCTGGCGCGTGCCACCGCTTGTTAGCATCGTCCGCCGAGCGGGTCCACGGCGCGCGTTCCGCGCCCTCTGGTCGCGGGAGACCCGAGCGCTCGGTCGGTTTCCATTGTTGCAGCGGCACGCGCAAACCCCGATAATCCGGCCCGCTAGCCGGACCCGGAGTCGAAAACTCTTTCCATTCATCCAGTTAGGGAGGTTTGAAGACTCATGGCGAGAACGGTCAAGAGCGTCGCCGACTACGAGATCAAGCATCACGAGCAGGCCCGCTACTTCCAGAACCCGATCCTCGAGGCGCTGAGCAAGACGCCCGGCTGGGCCCCCCTCGTCGTGTGGATCCCCATCTTCGGGCTGCTGATGTACGGCGCCGCCGCCGACACCGCCCTGGGCGCCGGCGCGATCGTCGGCCTCACCCTCGCCGGCGTCGCCTTCTGGACGTTCGCCGAGTACTGGCTCCACCGGAAGTTCTTCCACTGGACCTGGCCGCAGCGGCTCCACTACATCATCCACGGCGCCCACCACATCTACCCGAACGACAACGGCCGCGTCGTCTTCCCCCCGACCGCGAGCCTGATGCTCGGCGGGCTCTTCTTCGGGCTCTTCGTGCTGGTCATGGGCTACGAGGCCGCGCTGCCCTTCTTCGCCGGCTTCGTGGCGGGTTACCTCTGGTACGACATGACCCACTTCTGGACCCACGTCGCCAAGCCGAAGACCAGGGTCGGCAAGTTCATCCGCCGCCACCACATGCTCCACCACTTCTCCGAGCCGGAGAAGAAGTTCGGCGTCTCTTCGCCGCTGTGGGACTTCGTCTTCGGGACCTACGGCAAGCCCGCCGGCAAGGGCAAGGTCTCCTGACTCCGGAGCCGGGGGCGCCGGCCGTCGCGCGCCCCCGGTTTCTCCCCGCCGACACGCCCCTCGAGCGTCGCTGACCCGCACCACGACGGCCCTCGCGCGGGTATCCGCCGTCACGGTCAACTCTATGTCAATCGGTGTCGCGCCAGTTGCGTGGCCCGGCGCCGCTGCGATAGGCCCCTCAGCCACGACGGGCCCATCATCCTCGTCCTCTGGACGCACAGCATCCCTCAGGTGAAACGATGTCCGCAGCCCTCTCCGAGATGCCGTTCGACGCCGCCCCCGCGGCCGCGGAGCCGGTGATGCGCACCGGCGCCGAGCTCAACGTCGCCACCAAGCCCTACGCCATCGAGGATCGCGCCAAGAGCTGGCGCCTCCTGACCGAGGTGCTCGTCCTCCTCGTCGGGTCGCTCGTCGGCATCGCCGTCGCCCCGTGGTGGCCGGTGCAGCTGCTCCTCGCCGTCTTCGTGGCCGGCCTCCAGGTCCGCCTCTTCATCTTCTTCCACGACTACCTGCACAACGCGATCTTCGTGGACTCCAAGGCGGCGAGCGCCATCTTCAGCGTCGCCGGCTTCTACATGATGTCGGTCCGCTCGGTCTGGCGCGAGACCCACAACTACCACCACAAGAACAACGCCAAGCTCGTCGGCTCGGCCATCGGGTCCTTCCCGGTCCTGACCATCGGGATGTGGCGGTCGATCGACCCCGGCAAGCGCCGCCTCTACCGCATCCTGCGCCACCCGCTGACGATCTTCTTCGGCTACTTCACGGTCTTCCTCATCGGCATGACCATCTCGCCCTTCCGCCGCGACGCGAAGAAGCACTGGGGCGGCCCGGTCGCCATCGTCCTGCACTTCGGGGCCTTCGCGCTCGTCGGCGCGACCCTCGGCTGGGGCACGGCCTTCTTCATGGTCATCCTGCCGCTCATCCTGTCCCTCGGCGCCGGCTCCTACCTCTTCTTCGCGCAGCACAACTTCCCGGACATCAAGCTCCGCGACCGCCGCAGCTGGGACTACACCTTCGCGGCGCTGAACTCGTCGAGCTACTTCAAGATGAACAAGGTCATGCACTGGTTCACCGGCAACATCGGCTACCACCACGTGCACCACCTCAACCACCGGATCCCCTTCTACCGCCTCCCCGAGGCGATGGCCGCCCTGCCCGAGCTGCAGAGCCCCGGCACGACCACCTGGCGCCCGCGCGACATCGTCGCCAACCTCCGCCTGGCCGTCTGGGACCCGGAGAAGGGCCGCATGCTGACCTGGTCCGAGGTCAAGTAGACCGAGCCGATACCCGGATACGAAGAGAGCCGCGAGTGATCGCGGCTCTCTTCGTTTCTGCTAGCGCTTGCGGCGCGGCGGGCGGTCACCGGCGCCGCGGGGCGGGCCGGGGTGGCGGCGGCCTCGCTTGCGGTCGTCGCGGGGCGGGCGGTCGTCGCGCGCCGGTCGGCCTCCACCGTGCCGCGGGCCGCTGGGCGGGCCGTCCACGAAGGGCCGCGGCCAGACCGGGATCCCGCGGATCGTCACGGGCTCGGAGGCGCCGAGGAGGCGCTCGGCGTCCTCGCCGACGAGGCCGACGACGCAGTCCCGCGGGCCGATCAGGATGCGCCCGATGCGCCCGCCGGGGATGCCGCGCTCGTTGGCCAGCGCGCCGACGACGTCGGCCGGCCGGAGGCCCTTGGACTTCCCGATGGGGAACTGGACGGGGACGACCTCGCCGAGGTCCTCGGGGCGCTCGCTGCGTCCTGGCGGGCCGTTGTCGCGCGGCGGGCGCTCGCGCGGGCGGGCCCAGGCCGGCGGGCCGTCGTCCTCGGGGACGCCGAGGACCAGGTGGCGCGCGTCGGCGAGGAGCCGAATCGCGGCCGCAGCCAGGTCTTCGGCGCTCCAGCCCGTCGCCTCGAGGAGCTCCTGGGTCGCCTCCTGGACGGCGTCGAAGCCGTGGCGCTCGATGGCCCGGGTCAGCTCGTCCCGCATCAGCTCGCGCTTGCGCGTCGCGATGGCGCGGTCCGAGGGGATCTCCATCCGCTCGATGCGGACCTTGAGCGCGCGCTCGAGATCGCCGAGGCGCCGCTGCTCGCGCGGGGTCACGAAGCTGATGGCCGTCCCCTCGCGCCCGGCGCGACCCGTCCGCCCGATGCGGTGGACGTAGGTCTCGGTGTCGTGGGGGAGGTCGAGGTTGATGACGTGGGTCAGGTGCTCGACGTCGATGCCCCGGGCGGCGACGTCGGTCGCGACCACCAGCTCGAGGCGCCCGGCGCGCAGTCGCGCCACGACCCGCTCGCGCGCCGCCTGGTCGAGGTCCCCGGACAGCGCCTCCACCGCGAAGCCGCGAGACAGCAGGGCGTCGGTCACCTCGGCGCACCCGGCGCGAGTCCGGGCGAACACCAGCGTCGTGCCGTGGGGCTCGCCGCGCAGCACCCGCTCGAGGGCGTCGATCTTGAAGCGCCCCGGGACGACGAGCCCGCGCTGGGCGATGTGATCGACCGTCAGGGGCTTGTCCTCGACCTGCGACTCGGCCGGATCCCGTAGATAACGCGTGGCGATCTTCTTGATCGGCGGCGGCATCGTCGCCGAGAAGAGCGCCACCTGCCGCTCGGTCGGGGCCGCCCCGAGGAGCTGCTCGACGTCCTCGATGAAGCCCATCCGCAGCATCTCGTCGGCCTCGTCGAGCACCACCATCTCGACCGCGGAGAGGTCGATCGTGCCGCGGTCGAGGTGGTCGAGGAGCCGCCCAGGGGTCCCGACGACGATGGGCACGCCGTTTCGCAGCGCGTCGAGCTGCGGACGGTACGGCGCGCCGCCGTAGACCGTGAGGATCCCGGCCGGCAACCCCTTGGCGTAGCTCTCGAGCGCCCCGCTCACCTGGAGCGCGAGCTCGCGGGTCGGCGTCAGCACCAGCGCGCGGACCCCGCCCCCGGCGGAGCGGCCGGACTTCACGCGCTCGAGCAGCGGCAGCCCGAAGGCGGCGGTCTTCCCCGAGCCCGTGCGGGCGCGGCCGATGAGATCGCGGCCCTCGAGCAGCAGGGGGATGGCGTGGGACTGGATCGGGGTCGGTGACTCGAAGCCGAGCTCGGCCACGGCGCTGAGGATTCGGGGGTCGAGGCCAAAGGCGGTGAAGCGCTCGGCGTCGGGGGAGATCGTGTCGGTGGCGGAGTCGGTCATGTGGCGCGCCGCACTGCCAGGCCGCGGACAGGATGTCAAGGAACGGCCACGACGCGGGTTCATGTTGCGGCGCAGCAAGGCGGGCTCGCGTGACGCCGTCGGGGCGCGGGAGTACGGTGGTGCGTCATGGACACTCCAGCCCACCTCGTCATCCTCGGCGCCAGCGGTGATCTCACGCTCCGCAAGCTGATGCCCGCCCTGACCTCGCTCCACGCCTCCGGGCGGCTCGGCGCAGGCTTCTCGGTCGTCGGCGTGTCGCGCCGTCCCCTCGGCGACGAGCGGTTCCGGCAGCAGATCCGCGACCACATGCCGGACGCGCTGAAGGCCGCCTTCGACGACTTCGCGCCGCGGGTCGGCTACCAATCGGCCGACGTCAACGACCAGGACAGCCTCCGCGCCCTCGGCGAGCGTCTCGACGGTCTGCCGGGCGGCGCGGACGCCGGGCGCGTGTTCTACCTCGCGCTCAAGCCCGGTCTCTTCGGGCCGACGGTCGCGCAGCTGTCGGCGGCGGGGCTGGTCACGATGCGCGTCGGGGTGATGCCGGCCTTCCGGCGCGTCGTCATCGAGAAGCCCTTCGGCCACGACCTCGAGAGCGCCAAGGCCCTCAACAGCGAGATCCACGGCCTGCTCCGCGAGGACCAGATCTATCGGATCGACCATTACCTGGGTAAGGAGACCGTCCAGAACCTGCTGGGCTTCCGCTTCCACAACGCCATCTTCGAGCCGCTCTGGAACCGCCACCACGTCGAGCTGGTCCAGATCACGGTCGCCGAGGACCTCGGGATGGAGAACGGCCGCGCGGGCTACTACGACACCACCGGGGCGCTCCGGGACATGCTGCAGAACCACATGCTGCAGGTGCTGTCCCTCGTCGCGATGGAGCCTCCGGTCTCGCTCGAGCCCGAGGCGATCCGCGATCAGAAGGTCCAGGTCCTGCGCGCCTTGCACGGCCCCGAGCCCGAGGAGGTCCTCCGGGACACGATCCGCGCCCGCTACACCCCGGGCGTCGTGAACGGGAGGGACGTCGCGGGCTACCTCGACGAGCCCGGCGTCCCCGAGGGCTCGCAGACCGAGACCTACGTGGCGATCCGGGCCGAGATCGACACCTGGCGCTGGCGCGGGGTGCCGTTCCTGCTCCGCCACGGCAAGCGCCTGCCGAAGAAGTTCACCGAGGTGCAGGTCCAGTTCCGGACCCCGCCGCTGCAGCTCTTCAACCGCCCCGAGGGGATGAGCGCCGGCGAGTTCCGGCGCGCGCTCCAGGACGGGACGCTGTGCCAGATCCGGCCGAACGTCCTGACCCTGAGCATCCAGCCGCGCGAGGCCATCAGCCTGTCCTTCGGGGTCAAGCGTCCCGGCAGCGCCATGGTGATGGCGCCGGCGAAGCTCGACTTCGACTACCGCGACGCCTTCGACAGTCCCAGCGCGCCGGCCTACGAGCGCCTGCTCCTCGACGCGATCGTCGGTGACGCGACGCTGTTCTTGAGGGCCGACGAGATCGAGGCCAGCTGGCGCTTCGCCGACGGCGTCCTGTCCGGCTGGGAGGTCGGAGGAGAGCCGCTCGCCGAGTACCCCGCCGGCAGCTGGGGCCCGGCCGGCGCGGACGATCTCTTTCACGGCTGCGAGGGCGGGTGGTCCCGTGGCTGAGCCCGTCCGGCTGGTGGTCAGCGACGATCCGGTGGGTCGCGCCGCGGCCCTGCTCGCGGCCTCGCTCGTGCGCGCCGATGCCCGCCGTGGGAGGGACGGAGCGCGCCTGGCGATCCCCGGGGGCTCGGCCCTGGCCGTGGCGGTCGCCGCCCGGGAGCTCCTGGACGACGCGCTCTGGGGGCGGCTCCGGCTGACCTGGGTCGACGAGCGCCGGGTCGACGCGGAGGACGCCCGCTCGAACGCCGGGGCCGCGATTCGGGCCGGGTTGTTCGCGCGGGGAGACGTCGGGACGGCGATACGCCTGGTGTTGGACGGCGAGGCGGTCGTCGACGCCATGGGGCGGGTCGAGGCGGCCTACACCGACGACCTCGATGGCGGCCTCGACACGGTGCTGCTGGGGATGGGGCCGGATGGACACATCGCCTCCTTGTTCGTGGGGAGGCCGGACCCGGCGGGCGTCGTCGCGTACGTCGACGACTCGCCGAAGCCGCCGGCCGAGCGCTTCACGCTGACGCGGGACGCGCTGGCGACCGCGTCCGAGACGGTCCTGATGGCGGTCGGGAGCGCCAAGCGCGAGGCGCTGGAGCGGCTCCTCGCCGGGGACCCGGCGCTGCCGGCGGTGGGGCTGCCCGGGTTGGTGGTGGTGACGGATCAGGAGGGGCTCGGCGGTGCGCCGGGCGACAGCGAGGGAGCGAGCGAATGAGCGAGCGCAGAAACGACGTGGGCGTGGTGGGGCTCGGGGTCATGGGCGGCAACCTCGCCCGGAACTTCGCGAGCCGCGGGCTGAAGGTCGGCGGCTACAACCGCCACGTGGAGCCGGCGCGCGCCCTGGCGGCGGCCCACCCGGAGGCCGACCTCGACATCGCCGAGACCCTCGAGGAGATGGTCGAGCGCCTCGAGCGCCCGCGCCGCGTCGTCCTCATGGTCCCGGCGGGGGCTCCGGTCGACCAGGTGCTCGACGCCCTCGACCCGATCCTCGAAGAAGACGACATCGTCGTCGACGCGGGCAACAGCCTCTTCACCGATACGGATCGGCGGAACGCGCGGGCCGACGGGCGGCCCTGGCGCTTCGTCGGGATGGGCGTGTCCGGCGGCGCCGAGGGCGCGCTCCTGGGCCCGTCGATCATGCCGGGCGGCGACCCCGAGGCCTGGGAGCGGTTGAAGCCGGTGCTGGAGTCGATCGCCGCCAGGAGCGATCTCGGGCCGTGCGTCGCGTACTGCGGGCGCGGGTCGGCGGGCCACTTCGTCAAGATGGTCCACAACGGCATCGAGTACGGCGACATGCAGCTCATCGCCGAGACCGCGACCCTGCTCCGGCGCGGGCTCGGCCTCGACGCCGGGCGCACGGCGGAGACGTTCTCGGTCTGGAACGAGGGCGAGCTCGACAGCTTCCTCATCGAGATCACGGCCGACATCTTCCGGACCGTGGACCCCGAGGGGCACGGGCTGCTCGTCGACGCGATCCTCGACCGCGCCGGGCAGAAGGGGACGGGCCGCTGGACGGTGCTCGCCGCCGTCGAGATGGGCGTCGCCATCCCGACCATCGCCGCGGCCGTGGACGCCCGGGTGCTGAGCGCCGGGCGCGAGCTGCGCGTCACCTCGGAGGCGGCCTTCGGGCGGCCGGCGGGCGAGCTCCGCGGGGTCACCGTGGCGGATCTCGCCGACGCGCTCTACGCCTCGAAGATCGCCAGCTACACTCAGGGCTTCGCGATGCTCTCGACCGCGAGCGAGCAGCGCGGCTACGGCGTCGACCTGGCCGAGGTCGCGCGCATCTGGACGGCAGGCTGCATCATCCGGGCGCGGTTCCTGGGGCGCATCGCCGAGGCCTTCCGGAGCGACCCGCCGCCCCCGCTGCTGGCGCTCGCGCCGGACTTCGTCGCCGACCTCCAGCGCCGGGTCCCGGCCTGGCGCCGGGTGGTCTCGGCCGCGACCGCGGCGGGTATCGCCGTGCCCGGCCTGGCCGCGTCGCTGACCTGGTTCGACACGCTCACGACCGCCCGGGGCAGCGCGAGCCTCATCCAGGCCCAGCGCGACTACTTCGGCAGTCACACCTACGAGCGCCTCGACGCCCCCGGGATCGCCGTCCACACCGACTGGCCCCGCGGCGACCGATAGCGGAGCGACCTGATGGGCGTGTCTCCGCAGCCGCTACCGTTGCCGCTGCTCGTCGTCCTCGCGCTGATGCCGTTCTTCGTCGCCTACGAGGTCGCGGCCGGTAACCTCTTCATCGCGGCGCTCGGGCTGGTCGGGCTGGTCGGCTGCGTCAGCCGTAGCCAGCTCGGGCGGTCCGCGCTGTGGCTGGTGGCCTTCATCGAGATCGTCCTCGGCCTCTTCACGGCGATCGGCGTCTACTCGAGCCGGGACATCGCGCCCATCGAAGCCGAGATGTTCGTCGAGCCGGCGGTCCGCGTCGCCACCTGGCTGAGCGTCATCCTCGTGGTCATGCGCCGCGACGTGGACGCCTGGCTCGCTCGCGAGCCGCTCCGCTGAAAGTGAGAGAAGGCGGGGTCAGACCCCGCCTTCTAACACTTTCTGGCGCGCCATCGTCGCGGTGAGCCACCGAGTGAGGAGTGCCGCGACAAAATGAGAGATCGTGGGGGTGTGATTCGTACCCCGGCTGACTCTTCGGTGAATTGGCTCGCCGCGGCATGCGGGACGGCGCGCGAGCTGGTGCTGGTGCGGGGGGGTGGGGCGCGGAAGCGGGAGCGGGAGTGATGTATGAGCGGGTGCGCTGGGCGTGAGTGGTTCGGGAGCGGAGGGAGCGCCGCGAGCCTCGAGGGGCCCCGCTCTCCCTCACGTGCCGGAGTGGTGCATCGGGGCGGCCGGACGCGCTACGCATCCGGCCGCCGCGCTCGGTCAGCTCGGTCAGCGGGTGAGATTGACGAGGGTTCCGATGACGTGGTCGAGACGTTGCCTGACGTCGGGCCCCGGCTCGGGGATGCAGCGCATGGCGACGGCGACATCGAAGCACGCGGCCACTTCATAGGCCGAGCCGAGGGCGTTGGCGTATCGCGCGCGCCTGTTCTTGCCGAGCGAACCCGCGCCCTCGGCGATGTTCAGGGGCGTGCTCGCCGCTGCCCTCCTGAGCTGCCGGGCGAGGTCCGGGTCCTTGCGCCCGATGCGATCGGCCGCGTCGGCAGCGTCGGCCGCCACGGGCAGCGAAACAGTGTAGATGCGCAACATGAGGGTCTCCTTGTCGAAACGTGACGTCCCGAAGCGGCCTTGTGCCGCGAGGGACGACTCGTCTCGACCTCGCGCGCACCGCCCTGCAAGGCTGCGACGCAGTCGCACCACGGCTCTGCCGCCCGGAGCCGCGCACAGCGGAGCGAGCGCAGCGAGTGGAGCGAGCACGGCGAGCACCTTCGCTGGGGCGGGGCGCAGCATCCCGGGCTTGGCCTTGCTGGGCGCGAGCACGAGGTCACACTGAGGAGTCCCACGCGCCCCCCCTCACATCTCCTTCTGCCCCAAGTGCCCGCCCGCTCACGCCCCGCGCCGCTCACGCACACGCCCACCGCTCCGCTCACGCCCACGCTCACGCGCCCCGCCTCGCTTGCGCACCGCTCCCGCTCCAGCTCTCGCTCCGCCTCTCTCACCCCACCGCGCCCCGACCGGGGCGAGGTGACACCAGAATACCGAATGGAAACGGCAGCTCAGAACTCATGCAGCCATCATCATGCCTCGCAAACCGAGCTGTGCCGGCTTGTGGATCACACCCGATCGTGGGGTCAGACCCCGCCTTCTAACACTTTCTGGCGCGCCATCGTCGCGGTGAGCCACCGAGTGAGGCGCGCAGCGACAAAATGAGAGGTCGTGGGGTCAGACCCCGTCATCTAACACTTTCGCCGCGCGACGGTCGCGGCGCGGCGCGACGTCGGCGTGGTCGCGCTCGGGCTCAGGCGGCCGGGCTCGCGCTGGCGCTGGTGGTCGGCGAGACCTCGGCCGGAGCGTCGTCATCGGAGACCTCTTCGCCTCCGACCTCGTCGTCGGGCGCGTCTCGCGCCGCGCGGGGGGGAGTCCGGTGCCGGTGCGCGATGCTGCCGAGTGTGCGCATCGGGACGATCTTCGAGCTCAGACGTACGCGTCGAAAGGCCATCGCTTCCTCCTGGGCTGGGGAGCCTTCACGGAGGACCAACGGTGGTTTCGCCCCGAGAGTTGAGCGACGGTTTCGCGTCGATCGCTCAATCGTTCGGTCAGGGGCAGCCGGGGTGAACCCAGATGCACGTCCTCGGGACCGGTCCGGCGTCCCGAGGCAGGGCTACGGCGACGACATAGCCCATGCCGCTGGCGCACGCGCCCGGGCAGCCGGCGGAGCGGTCGGTGACCTCGAGCTCCACGTACGGGCCGGTGTCACCGCTCAACGCGACGACGGCGTGGTAGTCGTAGCCACAGGTCATGAAGTCGTGCGTCCCGAGCACCACGACGTACTTGCTGTCGAAGTCGACGCTCTCCGCGCTCGCCGGCGGTGAGATGCAGTCCGACAGCCCGTCGAGCATCGCGCTCCAGTCGGCCTCCTGGGTCAGCACGACGTCGTTCGGGGTCGACGGAGGCGAGCACCTGTAGGTCCCGCGCAGGACGACGCGGTGATCCACGGTGGCGCTGTTCGGCCGGTCACAGGGGTTGGGCGTGACCGTGTCGACCGTCGTGGTGTCGACCACGACCTCGTTCGTGTCTGCGGCGTCGAGCGCGTCGGCGTCGCCGGCGGCGCTCCCCCCGTCCGAACACCCCACGACGGGGAGCAGCATCAGGGCCAGGCCGAGCCCGCGGGTCGCGGGGCCGAGGCGAGCTCGCGTCTCTCTGTTGTCGCGTCGAGTCATGGAGCGCTCCTCCCGGACGAAGGTCAGGGCGCACCATGGCAACATCACCGGCTCGGGCCAAGGGCTTGCGGACACCCGAGGCGGGAACGCGGGGCAAACCGCGTCAGGCTGGAACTTCCTCGCCCGTCGTGCGTTCCTATCGCCCATGAACGCACGCCTCGCCCTCCGCTCCCTCCTCGTCGCGCTCGCCCTGACCCTCGCCGCGCCCTCGGCGCTGGCGTGGCAGGACCTGGCCCACGACTTCGTACGCGACCGCGTCGCCGAGATCGCCGACCCCGACACGTCGGCCGAGGCGAAGCAGCGCGCCACGTGGACCCTGCTCTCGGCGGGGCGCGCGGCCGTCGACCCGCTGATCGACGTCGCGAGGCGGCACCCGAAGCTCGCCTGGACCGCGGTCCACCTGCTCGACGCCCTGCGCACGGACGCCTCGGTCGTCCGCGCCTTCTCGGCGTTCCTCGACGCGCCGCCCGAGGGGCTCCGCTCGACCGGCGAGGTCGCGGGATTCCTGTCTTCCCGGCTGGAGGACATGGTGGGCGAGCGTTTCGCCTCGAGTGACGCACGCCGCCGCTGGGTCGCCAAGAACGGCGCCCGCCTGGAGTTCCAGCCGGCGCAGATGCGCTTTCGGGTCGTGACCGACCCCGCCGTCACGGGGCCGCTCGTCCCCACCCCACCCGCGCCGAGCCCGAGCCTCGACGCCGAGCGCGCCTTCCACACCCTGCTCATGGCGCTCCACAGCGGCTACCGCCCCGCCGTCGAGGCGCTCGTGGGCGACGGCGTCGAGGTCGCCAACCTCGGGGGCAAGGTCGAGACCACCCCGCGTCTCGACGTCGACGCCTTCGCCGATTCGCCGCGGAACCACCGCGCGATGTCCATCGCCAAGCGGAAAGACGGTTGGCTGGTGCGAACCGGAGACGCCTACTTCGTCTTCGAGGTCGCGGCTCCGCAGCGCTGCGTCCGCGCGGGGATGAAGCCCATCGAGTGAGCCGCCCCGCGGTCCGATGCGGCCGAAAACGGCCACCGCCCGGGCAGACGATGGCGCCGCCCTATGTTACGGACCGGTGCAATCTGACAGTGACATCAGCGAGAGGTGAGTCGATGACCGCACGACGAGTGACGTGGCTGGCCGGTATGGCCCTGATCGGCGGGATGCTGCTGGCGCCCACGGCCTGGGCGGGGACGCCGCAGGGCCATGACCGCTTCCCGAGCACCGACGCGCAGCAGGCGGTCGTCGAGATCATCGAGGTCGGCGACTACCAGTGCCCGTTCTGCGGGCGGGTGCAGTCGACCCTCGAGCGCATCGCGCAGGAGTACGGCGGCCAGGTGAAGCTGACCTTCATCCACAACCCGCTGTCCTTCCACAAGCAGGCGAAGCCGGCGGCCATCGCCGCCGTCGCGGCGCAGCGGCAGGGGCGCTTCTGGGAGATGCACGACACCCTCTTCGACAATCAGCGCAAGCTCGACCCGGCCGATCTGACGCGCTACGCCGCCGAGATCGGGCTGGACGCGCGCCGCTTCGAGGCGGACCTCGACGACCCGCAGATCGCGGACTTCGTCGACGACAACCAGCGGCTCGCCGTCGCCGTCAGCGCGATCGGCACGCCGAGCTTCTTCATCAACGGCAAGAACCTTCGGGGCGCGCAGCCCTTCGAGCGGTTCAAGGAGATCATCGACGCCGAGATCGAGGCGTCCTCCAACGCCCGGCTCTCCGGCGCGCGATGGATCGAGGCGCGCACCAAGGAGAACAACGCCGACCTCTACGCCTACGTCTTCGAGGGCCAGGCGCCGCCGAAGATGCCGTCTCGGATCACGAAGCCGGTCGACAGGACCGTCTATCGGGTGTCAGTCAACCCGAAGGTCGACCCCGTCCTGGGCTCGGACCAGGCGCTCGTGACCCTGGTCCTCTTCGCCGAGTACCAGTGCCCCTTCTGCGCCAAGCTGTGGCCGTCGATCAGCGAGCTGGTGAAGAAGTACCCGGGGACGCTCCGCGTGGTCTTCAAGCACAACCCGCTGTCCTTCCACGAGCGCGCCGAGCCGGCGGCCGTGGCCGCGGCCTGCGCCTTCGAGCAGGGCAACGACGCCTTCTGGAAGCTCTCGGACGTGCTGTTCCGAAACCAGCGGAACCTCGAGGACGCGGACCTCGAGCGCTACGCCCAGGAGGCCGGCGTCGTCATGCGCCGCTGGCGCGCGTGCGTCGAGGGCGGGCAGGTCGCCGACAAGGTCGCGGCCGACCAGGAGCTCGCCGCCAAGGTCACCGCCCGCGGGACCCCGAACGCCTTCATCAACGGCCGCAAGCTCACCGGCGCCAAGCCCATCGAGGAGTTCGAGGCGCTCATCGACGAGGAGCTGAAGAAGGCCAAGGCGCTGAAGCTCGCGGAGCGGATGACCGGGCAGGCGCTCTACGAGAAGATCGTCGAGGACGGCAAGGTCTTCGAGCCGCTCGAGGAGAAGGTCAACACGTTCAAGGTCGACGCGACGACCCCGACCCTCGGGAGCCCGGCCGCCAGGATCCAGGTGACGATCTTCAGCGACTTCCAGTGCCCCTTCAGCGCGCGCCTGGTCAAGCCGCTCGCCGAGCTCCGCCAGCACTACGGCGAGGACATCGCCATCACCTACAAGTACTTCCCGCTGTCGTTCCACAAGCGCGCCCGCCCGGCCGCCCTCGCCGCGCAGTGCGCCCACGACCAGGGCAAGTTCTGGCCGATGCACGACCGCCTCTTCGACAACCAGAAGGCCCTCGAAGACGAGGACCTCCAGCGCTACGCCCAGGAGATCGGGCTCGAGATGGTGAGCTTCGGCGTGTGCCTCGAGGGGCAGAAGCACGACGCCCTCATCGAGGCCCACATGGCCGAGGGGCGCGACGCCAACGTCCGCGGGACGCCCACGATCTACATCAACGGGCGCAAGTTCAACTCGCCCTCGGGCTACAACCTCGCCGCGTTCACCGCGGTCATCGACAAGTACATCCTGAAGAAGTAGCCGGGACGCCTCGGGAGATCGCCGCGCCGGCCCGCATTCCGGGCCGGCGCGCGCGTCTTCAGCCGCGTGGAGGGCCGGTCTGTTCTGGGCAACGGCGGCGATGCCGGATACGGTCCCCGCGCCATGAAGAAAGAAGAGACCGAGCTGCTCCCCCAGAACCTCCCCGGCGGGGGCAAGGCCATCGTCGAGTGGTGCCGCCCCTTGTGGCTCAGCGGGCCCGACACGCGACGCCCCCTGCGCCTCGACGTCACGGCGACGGTCGCCAGCCCGAGCCCTCACGGGATGCCGGAGGGCGCCGAGCTCACGGCCCTCGACAACATCGCCTTTCGGCTGAAGAAGGCGCTCCCGGGCGGCGCGGCCGAGCACGCGCTGACCGTGACCGGCGCCGGCGAGCGGACCTGGGTCTACTACCTCAAGCCGCGGCTCGGGCTTCTCAAGAAGCAGGACGCCCGCGCGGCGCTATCCGCGACGCTCGAGAAGGTCGCCTCCGACAGCGAGCTCCCGGTCCGCTCGGCGTGGGCCGACGATCCGGAGTGGAGCAAGCTCCTCGGCATCTTCCCGGCCCACGATCCCGAGCAGTGGAAGTCCGACCAGGCGCTCCTCATCCACATGGCCAAGCAGCGCGACGCCATCCACTCCCGCCGGATGGTCGCGCACCGCGCCTTCTTCCCCGATCGCGACGGCTGCCGCGGGTTCCTGCGCGAGGCGCGAAAGCTCAAGTTCAAGTCCGACGGCGGCCCCAAGCCCGCGGCCGGCGGCGAGCTGTGCGGCCTCGTCGAGCGCCTCGAGCCGACCATCGCCACCTGGCACCTCCACCCGGTGGTCCTCAGCGTCAAGGCCCTCGTCCTTGAGCACGGCGGCCGCTACCACGGCTGGGAGACCGACCTCATCGAGAGCCTCGAGCCCCCGCCGCTCGTCCCGCCGTCACCGAAGGGCTGAAGCGCGGCGCGTCACTCGACGGCGATGGTCACGTCCACGGTGTCCAGGTGGCAGCCGCTCTCGCGGAGGCAGACCGTGACCCCGGTGACGCCGCCCGTCGCCCCGCCTGCCGTCGTGGCCGTGATGTCCCACGACCCTTCCTGGCCCCACCAGTCGACGTAGCTGCAGGGCGCTTCGGCGCTGGTGGCCTCGAGCGCGCGGCCCTCCGTCGTGGTCCCGTGGGCGAACACGGTCACCGTCGCGTCGCAGACCTGTGGTCCCCCGGCGCCGTCGGTGACGGTGACCCGGATCCCCGGGATCGCGACGGCGTCGCAGGCCTCGGGCCAGGTGTCGCGGACGTTGCACCCGGTCGCCGACGCCGCGTCGAGGGTGTCCATCGGATCCCCGCTCGCGTCGGCGTCATCCGCGCCGCACCCACCCATGACGAGCGCCGCCGCCAGCCCCGCGAGGAGCCGCTTCCAGTCGATCGTATGACGCCCCATGTGACCTCCCGCCGTGGAGCAGAACATCACGATCACCAAGCAACGCGCGTGCCAGCGGCGCGGCCGGGTAAGCCGTTGAGATCAGGAGCGCCGTTATGAGCAGGGCCGCGCAGTCGGTAGCCAGGGCGTATAGCTGCTCGCCAGCGTCGACCGGCGTCTCGAGGGTGTCGCTCAGCGCTGCTGGCCGACGAGCTCCCGGCCCGGGCGACCTCCGACCGAGGCGACGATCGGGTCGCAGGCGACCACGCTCCACGCGAGGTGGACACAGGTGGCCAGCGCGGCCTTCGCCGCGTCGGTGTCGCCGGCGCGGGCGCGCAGCCCGGCCAGGGTCGCCCAGGCGAACGGCGTCGGCATCCGATCCTCGCGGGCGATGCGCTCGAGCACCTTGCGCGCGGCTCTCCTCGCGGCGGCGTGCTGACGCGCCCGGAGCTCGGCCGAGACGGCCGCCTGGGCGGTGGCGGTCGCCTCGGGCATCTCGATCTCGTGCCAGCTCGCCGGCGTCATCCCGTCGACGCCGCGCTGCGCCTCCCAGAGGTTTCTCCGCCGCGCTTTGGCGTCGGTCGTGGGCTTACGGCCACGGCGCAGCGGATAGCGGCCGTCGCTCCGAGCGACGATCGCGCCGTAGACGAGCTCGCCGCGCCACAGCAGCGGCATGTCCGCCTCGTCACCGGTGTAGCGCCAGGTGCTGAAGTGGAAGTCGACCCTGGTCTCCTCGAGCACCTTCCACGCCCCGTCGAGGTCGCCTCTCGCGAGGAGCAGCTCTGCCCGGTCGAGGAGCCGCGCCGTCGCCGCGTGGTCGAAGCTCCGCACGTTGCAGCAGGCGTCGGCAGGGGAGTCGAGGATGGCCACGAGGACCGTGAGGGCCGTCACCATGACGAGGCTGGAGAGCGTCTTCATCGCCGTGCTCCTGGGGAATCGGGACGCTACCGAGCGTAGCCGCCCGCGCGCCGCCGACGTGTAAAACCCGTGCAAGAGCTGCCGGACGGGCCGGCTACCAGACCCCGCTCACTTCGCGCTTCTCTTCGACAGCTCCGCCCGGACGTTGCCCGGGGCGTCGAGGTCGAGCACCAGCCGGGCCTTCGCGTCGGGGACGAGCCCGGTCATGAGCCGGGTCTGCTTCTTCCGGAACAGGCGGTCGGCCTCGTCGTCGGGGAGGCGAAAGCCGCTCGGGCCCTGCTCGAACCACACCACGAAGTCGCAGCCCTGCCGAAAGCGATTACATCCCCAGCCGCGATGGCCGACGATGACACGCCCCTGAAGGCACTTGGGGCACTTCGGGCGCGGGTCCTTCGGGACCCCGGCCGCCTCGGTCTTCGCCGCCGTCGTCCGCTTCTTCGGGGGCGCGCTGCGGCCTCCTTCGGCGCTCGCCCGATCCGCCGAGGACCCAGCTCTCGCCTGGGTCCTCTTGCCGTCGCCCTTGCCGAAGTCGAGGCTCAGCTTGCCGTCGTCGCCGAGCACGATCGACGCCGAGAAGCGCTTGCCCGCCTTGGACTTGAAGCCCTTGAGGACCATCGAGCGCCGCCGCGACAGCAGCACCTGCACCAGCGCCGGCGAGATCTTCTTGCCCACGAAGGTCTTGAAGATGACGAAGGCGCACTCGCGGCCGGTCTCGCACGTGTAGGCCTTTCGCCCCTCGCGCACCGGGGTCCGGCACACCGGGCAGCTCCCGAGGACCGGGCTCGCCGCCTCGTCCTCCGCGGCCGCCTTCGCCATCGCCGGCGGCTCGGCCACCCGCAGGGCCTTCACCGTCTCGGTCGTGAAGCGGACGATGCCGTCCATGAACGCCGCCGGATCCCCGCGGCCGTCCGCCATCTCCGACAGCGCCGCCTCCCAGCGCCCGGTCAGCTCCGCGGAGGTCAGCTCCGGCACCGGGATCGACGCGATGAGGAGCCGCCCCTGCGCCGTCGGCCGGAGGGCCTTGCCGTCCCGCTCGATGTACTTCCGGGTCAGCAGCGTCTCGATGATCGCCGCCCGCGTCGCCGGCGTCCCGAGCCCCGACGCGCGCATCGCCCGGCGCAGCTCGTCGTCGTCGAGGTCCTTGCCCGCGCCCTCCATCCCGGCGAGCAGCGTCGCCTCGGTGTAGCGCGGCGGCGCCTGGGTCTTGCCCTCGGTCACCTCGGTCTCGCCGACCCGCGCCGGCTCGCCCTGGCGGACGATCGGCAGGGCGTTGTCCGCGGCCTGCTCGGCCGCCCGCTTCTTCGACGGCGGCTCGGCCAGCTCCCACCCCTCGACGAGGCGCGTGGTCCCCTTGGCGACGAAGCGGTGGGTCGCGCCCTCGACCGGGACCTGCGCCTCGATCGTCACGCTCGCGAAGACCGCCGGCGGCAGGAAGACCGCCAGCGTCCGGCGGACGACCAGCTCGTAGACCCGCCCCTCGTCGGCGCCGAGGCTCCCCAGGTTCGGGATCTTGCCGGTCGGCAGGATGGCGTGGTGGTCGCCCACCTCGGCCGGGTTGACGATGCGCCGGGTCGCCTTCGGGCCTCCGCGCAGGGCCTCGTCGGCGATCGGGCCCCAGGGCGTCTGGCGGAGCGACCCGAGCACGGCCGGCAGCTTGGCCGCGACGTCCGGCGTCAGAAAGCGCGAGTCGGTCCGCGGGTAGGTCAGCGCCTTGTGCTTCTCGTAGAGCCCTTGAGCCGCTGTCAGCGTCCGCTTCGCCGACATCCCGAAGCGCCGGTTGGCGTCCTTCTGGAGCGAGGTCAGGTCGAAGAGCGCCGGCGCCACCCGCGACTTTCGTTGTTCGTCGACCGCGGCGATCCGCGCCGGTCGCCCGTCGACCGCGGCCGCGATGGTCTTCGCCCGCGCCTCGTCGGTCAGCCGGTCCTGGTCCTTGGCGTCGTGATAGGTGGCGTCGAAGCGGCGCCCACCGTCGAGGTCGAAGCGCCCCCGGATCTTCCAGAAGGGCTCGGGCTCGAAGGCGTCGATGGCGTCCTCGCGCGCGGCGATCAGCGCCAGGGTCGGGGTCTGGACGCGCCCGACGGAGAGCAGCGCGTCGCGCCCGCCCCCGCGGCGGCCCAGCAGCGTCATCGCGCGGGTCCCGTTGAGCCCGACCAGCCAGTCGGCCTCGGCCCGGCAGCGCGCGGCGTCCCCGAGGCGGTCGAAGTCGCGCGCGTCCCGGAGCCGCGAGAAGCCGTCGCGGACGGCGCGGTCGGTCAGCGAAGAGATCCACAGGCGCGACAGGCGGGGCCCGCGACCGCTCGGCCTCGCGTAGTCCCAGACCCAGCGGAAGATGAGCTCGCCCTCGCGCCCGGCGTCGCAGGCGTTGACGACGTGGTCGACGTCCTTGGCGCGGACCAGCTGCCGCAGCACCGCGAGCTGCTTGCCGGCGCCCTTGCGCGGCCGGGTCTTGAACGCGCCGGGGACGATGGGCAGCGATCTGGCCGACCAGCTCTTCCACGCGGGGTCGTAGTCCTGGGGCTCGGCGAGCTCGAGCAGGTGCCCGACGCACCAGCCGACGCGGTAGCCGTTGCCCTCGAGGTAGCCGGTCTGTCGCGACTTCGCGCCGACGACCCGGGCGATGTCGCGCGCGACCGACGGCTTCTCCGCGATGACCACCGTGACCATGCGACCTGCCTACCACGTGACGGACGTACAGTCTCTCCGGACCACCGCCTCACTCGTCGATCGGGATACCGAGCGATCGGGCCCGGGCGCGCCAGCGCTCGCGTGCCAGCTTCTGCATGTCCGTTACCCGGTCGCCCTCGTCCACGATCTCCAGGCCGAGGAGCGTCTCGATCACGTCCTCGAGGGTGACGATCCCCTCGTAGCCGCCGAACTCGCCGGCCACCACGGCGATGTGCTCGCGGCGCTCGAGCAGGCGATCGAGCACGACCGGCAGGCTCAGGACCTCGGGGACGATCAGCAGCGGCCGCGCGAGCCGCGAGACCGGCAGATCCACCTCACCGCCCGCGCCGCGCAGCAGGATCTCGTCCTTGAGCACGTACTCCGTGATGTCGTCGTGCCCCTGTCCGGTCACCGGGATCCGGGAGAAGCGGAGCTCGTCGTGCTCGTCGAGGACCTCGCCGACCGTCCTGCCGCGCGGCAACGTGAACACGACCGTTCGGGGCGTCATCACGTCGCGGACGCGGAGGTCACGAAAGCGGAGCAGGCTCTTGAGGATGCGGGTCTCGCCCTCGGCCAGCGTGCCGTGACGGGTGCCGATGTCGGCGAGCGCGCTGATCTCGTCACGGCTGACCTTGGTCACGGTCCGGCCGCGCGCGAGCCACCGCGTGAGGACGTTCGAGACCTGCACCAGCGGCCACATCAGCACCATCGTCAATCTCAGCAGGCTCGCGATGGTCGGGAGCAGGCTTCGCCAGTAGAGCGCGCCCAGGGTCTTCGGGATGATCTCGGAGCCGACCAGGATCAGCAACGTCAACACGGCCGAGCTGAGGCCCACCCAGGCGTCCCCGAACACGGCGACGGCTTGAGCGCCCGCGCCGGTCGCGCCGACGGTGTGCGCGATGGTGTTGAGGCTGAGGATCGCCGCCAGCGGTCGGTCGACGTCGACCTTGAAGGCGCGCATCTGGCCCGCGGCCCGGTCCCCGCGCTCCTCGCGCATGGCCAGATAGCTCGGCGTGGCGCTCAGCAGCACCGCCTCCATCAGCGAGCAGAGAAACGAGACGCCCAGCGCGAGGGACACGAAGAGGATGAGCAGCGTCATACGAGGGGGGAGACTCCGGGCCGGAAGATCGTCGGGCGCCGCGGCGCCCGGTCACCCTCGTACTCCACCACACCGCGGCGATCCAGGGCGCCAGCCATCCGTCGGCTCATCCCGAGCCCTTTCAGGCCGGGGTCGGCGCCGCCTCGATTGGACGAACGCCTGGCCAGCTCCGCCGGAGGTCAGCTCGACGGCGCGGTGGCGATCGAGGCGAGCGCCGGCAGGACGTGCGGCTCCCAGAGCGGCTCGCGCATCGCCGCGCGGAAGGCGCCGAAGTGACCGACGCGCGCCACGCCCAGGTCGGCGGGCGACAGCCGCCGCGCGGTGTGCGCCGCCCCGGTGTAGAAGCTGTCGAGCTTGGCGATGCTCCGCGCCGACATCATCTCGTCGTCGGTGAACGAGATCGACGTGATCGGCGTCGTCACGCCGGCGAACCTCGCCCTCGCGGGCTCGCCGAGCACCCCCACGACGTAGTCCGGGTCCATGCACCACCGCCGCCACTGGCGGATGGCCCCCCGCGGGACGTCCCCGACGACCCCGAGGCGCTTGCCCGGGAAGTAGCCGAAGAGCGGCGTCAGGAGGGGCACGAGGCCCCACCACAGCAGCGGCACCTTCCGCTTCGTCGGGGGCGCGTTGTCGCGCCAGTAGCCGCTGCCGCACGCGACCATCACGAGCTTGTCGGCCAGGTCGTGGTTCGGCACGAACGGGACGATCTGCCCGCCGAGGCTGTGCGCGAGCCAGGTCAGGGGCAGATCGCCCGTCTCCTCGCGGAGCGCCGCGAGGGCCGCCGCGGTGTCGAGCTCGGCCCAGGTCAGGATGTCGGCCTCGACCCGCCGCAGCGACCCGCGCCGGGAGCGGCCCATCCCGCGGTAGTCGAAGGTCATCACCTCGTAGCCCGACCCGGCGAGCCACCGGGCGATCGGGCGATAGAGGCGCTGCGGGACGGCCATCGCGGGCACCACGAGCACGGCGCCCCGGGTCGGCCCGACGCCGTCGTACCGGGTCGCCGCCAGGGGCACCCCGTCGCGGGCCGACACCTCGATCTCGCGCTCGGCCACGAGCTCTCCGACCTCGCCCACGGCGACGTCGGGTGTTGCGGTCGCGTTCATCTCACCCTCCTGGCGGCTGGACACGGTCAAGATACCATCGCGCGACGGCGCGGGCGGGCCAGTCCCGTCCGTTCGTTCACCGGAAGTCGTCGAGATCCAGGTCATAGCGCTTGAGCCAACGGTAGATCTGGGTCCGGTCGCGGCCGAGCTGCCGCGCGACCTCGGCGACGTTGCCGCCGCACGCCTCGAGGAGCGCGGCGAGGGCCTGGCGGTCGATCTCGGTGGCCTCGGCGTCGGCGGCGCCGCGCCCGGGCGACCACATGAGGTCCCGGGGGAGGTGGGCGACGGTCAGCCGCTCGGCGTCGGGGTGCTGGAGCATCATGCGCTGGGCGACCAGCTGCAGCTCGCGGATGTTCATCGGCCAGTCGTGGAGCAGCAGGACCTCGAGCAGCGGCGCCTCGACCACGCCGTCCCACCCCGGCGCCGCCTGGGCGATGAACGTCCGGAGCAGGAGCGGGATGTCGGCCTTGCGCTCGCGGAGCGGCGGCAGGCGGATGGGGAACGCGGCGAGGCGCGCGTAGAGGTCCATCCGGAACGCCCCCTCGGCCGCCGCCGCCCGCAGGTCGACGTTCGTCGCGGCGATGATGCGCGCCCGGGCGCGGCTGGCGGTCGTGGCGCCGAGGGGGATGTACTCCGACGACTCGAGGACGCGCAGGAGCTTGGCCTGGGTGTCGGCGGCGAGCTCGCCGATCTCGTCGAGAAAGAGGGTCCCGCCGTCGGCGCTGGCGAAATAGCCGGGGGCGTTCTGGGTCGCGCCGGTGAACGCCCCGCGGCGGTGGCCGAAGAGCAGCGACTCGGCGAGGTTGTGCGGGATGGCGGCGCAGTTGACGGCCACGAAGGCGCCGCTCCGGCCGCTCTCGCGGTGGATGTGCGCGGCGGTGAGGTCCTTTCCGGTCCCGGTCTCGCCGAGGAGCAGCACCGGGAGCTCGGTCCCGGCGACCGTTCGGACGCCGTCGAGCACGTCGAGGTGGGACGTCGAGCGCCCGATGAGCTCGCCGTCCGGGGCGCTCGACGGGCGGGAGAGGGCGTCACGCTCGAAGAGGAGCAGGGTCGCGCCGAGGCGAATGACGGCCCCGACCTCGACGGGGACCGCGCCCTCGATCCGGTGCCCGTCGAGCCACGTGCCGTTCTTGCTGCCCTCGTCGCGCAGGATCCAGCGCCCGCCGCCCCCGGAGATGGTCGCGTGGCGCCGAGACATCTCCCAGTCTTCGAACGCCCACCCGACCGCGCGGCCCGTCCGGCCGAGGGTCAACGAGAGGCCCTCGTGCTCTCCGAGCACGCGGGCGGTCCCTGGCGCCTTCGGGTCCGGGCCGTCCACGCAGGTCAGGCGCCACGGGAGCGCGCGCTCGAGGGCCGACAGCGACGGCGGGCTGGAGTCGGTGGTCTTCAGCGGGTCGGTCGGGCTCATCGCGACCTCGCCTCGTCGTGGGGTGGCGGCTCGGCGCCGACCTCCAGGGCCGCGCGCATCACCTCGGCGCCGGGGCGGTCCCAGGCGGCCTTGGCGAGGCACCGCATCGCCCACGACGCGAGCGGGCCGTCGACCACGGCGCCGTCTCGCCGCGGCGGCTCCGGGGTGCGCCGGGAGTGGGCGAGGACGCAGGCGACAGCGTTGTCCGCGTCGGCGAAGGGCGGGGCGCCGGTGAGCATCTCGTAGGCGACGCAGCCGAGGGCGTAGAGGTCGCTCGCGGCGGTGAGCGGGCGCCGCTGGGCCTGCTCGGGGGACATGTAGCGCGGCGAGCCGACGATGTCGTCGGCGGCGGTCACGCCGACCCGCGGGGCGCCTGCGGGGCGCGCGACGCCGAAGTCGATGAGCTTGACGAAGTCCGTCCGGCGGCCACGGGTCGTCAGGAAGACGTTCGACGGCTTGAGGTCGCGGTGGACGAGGCCCGCGCGGTGGGCGGCCGCGAGGGCCTCGAGCAGCTGCCGGGTGACCAGCGTCGCGCGCTCCGGCGGCAAGGCCCCGTCACGCTCGAGGGCGTCCGCGAGGGTCTCGCCGGCGAGGTACTCCATGACGAGGTAGGGGCGACCGTCCTGGTCGGCGCCGAAGTCGAGCAGGTCGACGATGTGGGGGTGGCTCAGCGCGGAGAGCGTCTGGGCTTCGAGCTCGAAGCGCCGCCGCGCCGTCGCGTCCCCTCCGCGCGGGAGCAGCTTGACTGCCACCGGGCGCCCGTCGCTGAGGCGCGTCCCGCGATGAACGACGCCCATCCCGCCGCGCGCGAGCTGCGCGTCGAGTCGGTACCGCCCGCCCAGAGTCGGAGCGGTTTCGTCGGTCGTCTCGGTCAAGGCGAGGTAGGCCCCCCCGGGGACTCGACCTGACGTGGGCTGGCTTGGACGCCCGCGTCACTCTACGTAGCGCGACAAGGTGATGTCGTAGTCCCCGAACGCGATGAACTTGTGGTCGATCCACATCCCGCTGAGCGTATCGAAGGCAGATTGCCACATGAAGTCGCCTTCGACGAGCCACTGGACGCCGTCCACGTCCGCGAAGGTGAACGAGCAGTTGAGGTGGGTCGCCTCCAGCGTCTCGACGCAGGTGTATTGCGACCAGCCGCCGTAGTCGATCGGCGGCCGCAAGCACGTGGTGCGACCGGTTCGCGGAGGTCTCGAGCCTGTCGCGCGAGCGGTAGGCGGGGGCAAGCGGTGTCGGCGCGGTCGAGACGACCACGAGCCAAAGACTTCGCCGACCTGGCCCGGTCGAGACGACCGTGGGGGGGAGCCGATGGGACGCGCGCCCCGGGGGAGGAGGCTACGCCGGGCGGGTCTCGGGGTTCTTCTTGCGGTACTTCTTGAGCTCGCCGTCGATGACCCAGCGGACGACCCAAGGGGCGTGGCGGTTCATGAAGCGGGTGAAGCGGCCCATCGTGCCAGGGACGACGTGGTATTTGCCCTTGGCGATGCCCTTGAGGAGGCAGAGGCCGACGTCCTCGGCGCTCATCATCTTGACCTCGCCGCTGATGGCCTTCGTCTCCGGCGGCTTGATGCGGTTCTCCTCGGCCAGCTGCGGGGTGTCCGTGTCCGGCGGGTACAGGATCGTCAGCTTGATGCCGTAGTCGATGAGCTCCTGGCGGAGGCAGTCGGCGAAGCCCACCTGGGCGAACTTGCTCGCGGCGTAGGCGGTGTAGCCGTAGATGCCCATGAAGCCGAGCATGGACGAGACGATGCCGATGTTGCCGCCCTTCTGATCGTACATGTGCGGCAGGAACGCCCGGGTCGTGTGGACGGTCCCGAAGTAATTGATGCGCATCATCTTCTCGAAGACCTCGGGGGGCGTCTCGAGGATCCTCGACGGGTGCGCGACGCCGGCGTTCGCGATCAGCACGTCGACCCCGCCCAGGGCCCCGACGACCTCCTTCGCGGCCGCCTCGCAGGCCGCCGGGTCGCTCACGTCGTGGGCCACGTAGCCGAAGGTCTGGTCGGCGCCGACCGCAGCGCTCTTGATCTCCTCGAGCGCGCTCTTCAGCCGCTCCTCACCCCGCGCCGAGATGTAGACGCTGCCGCCCCAGCTCGCGATGGACTTCGCCGCGGCCAGCCCGATGCCGCTCGAACCGCCGGTGATGTAGACCCTCTTGCCTCGGTAGAAGTCCATGGCTGCCTCTCGGTTGCGCCTCTGATTGCGGGAGGTCGGTCCTAAAGCATGTTTCGCTCGGGGCGTCGAGCCCGACCCGCCCAGGGCGCGAGAGCACCGCCGTCGCTGGCAGATCGGCTACGCACGCAGTGCGAAACGGCCTTCGCACCCAGAGCGAGCGCTCGGCTTGGTTTCGCGCGGTTCCGCCGATGACGCGGCGCTCAGGTCGGAAACAGCGGAGTCCCAGCGGCTCACCTCGGACCGAGCGAGCGATCGCTCGCCACACCCGCATGGAACCGAGCTCTGGTGAACCTGTCTCAGTGTTGACCCCGCAGATCGTTTGGGGTACCCGCGTGCCTCTCCCGGGCCAGGACTACCGTCACGACGGCTGCGCACCGGGGGGCCGATTGGCGTGACGAGGACGGCCCGGCCGCCCCACCGAGAACGAGGCAAGCATGCGCACGGTCTACACCGGACACCAGCCGAAGCCCTACGACCCCGACTGGACCATCCTGAAGGGCCTCATCGAGGCGCCTCAGATGAACCCTCGGCCCGGCGCCGGAACGCGCTTCATCCTCGATGACGGCACCGAGAAGAAGTTCACGTTCCCCGAGCTCTACGCCGACGCCATGCGCCGCGGCCGCTGGCTCCTGTCGATGGGCCTCAAGAAGGGCGACCATGTCGCCTACATCGTGCCCGACCCGATGGAGTTCGTGCTGACGTTCCTGGGCGCCGCCGCCGTCGGCATCGTCCCGGTCCCGCTCTACCCGCCCCTCGGCTTCGGCAAGCTCGACGCCTACATCCGGGACACCGCGCGCACGCTCAACATCGCCAAGGTCAAGGCGCTCATCACCCAGAAGAAGGTCGCGCCGGTGCTGTGGTCGCTCGTCGACAAGGTCGACAGCCTCAGCGAGCTCGTCCTCACCGAGAAGTTCGCCGGCCCGGCCCCCGCCGACGCCCCCGAGCCCGAGCCGGTCTACCCGGACGACACTTGCTTTCTGCAGTTCACCTCCGGATCGACCGCCGCCCCGAAGGGCGTCGTCGTCACCCACCGGAGCCTCGGCGCCAACGGTCACGCCATCATGCAGCACGGGCTCGAGGTCGACATCGACAACGACCTCGCCGTCAGCTGGCTGCCGCTCTACCACGACATGGGCCTCATCGGCTTCGTCATCTCCCCGCTGACCGCCGGCCTCGAGACCTGCTTCATGCCGACGATGAGCTTCATCAAGAAGCCGGCCATCTGGATGGAGACCATCTCGAAGTACAAGGGGACCATCACGTTCGCGCCGAACTTCGCCTACGGCCTCGCCGTCAAGCGCACCAAGGCCGACAAGGTCCCGAACATGGATCTGTCGAGCCTCCGCCTGATGGGCGCCGGCGCCGAGCCGAACAACCCGGCGACGCTGCAGGCGTTCCTCGACCACTTCGCGCCGGCGGGCCTCGACCCGAAGGCGATGCTGCCGGTGTACGGCATGGCCGAGGCGACCCTGGCGATGTGCTTCTCGCACCTCGACCAGCCCTTCCGGACCGATCGCATCTGCGGCGAGACCTACGCCGCCGACGGCGAGGCCACCCCGGCTCCCGAGGACAAGGAGAACAACGTCCTCGAGTTCGTGAGCTGCGGCTACGCCTTCCCCGACCACGAGGTGAAGATCCTCGACGACAACGGCAACGTCCTGCCCGACCGCGCCACCGGCGAGATCGTATTCAGCGGCCCCTCCGTCGCCGCCGGCTACTACGACAACCCCGAGGCGACCGCCCGCAGCTTCCGCACCGACGGCCTGCGCACCGGCGACCTGGGTTATCTGGTCGACGGCGAGCTCTTCGTCACCGGGCGCAAGAAGGACCTCATCATCATCAACGGGCGTAACTACGACCCGCAGTCCATCGAGTGGATCGTCGCCGAGATCGACGGCATCCGGCAGGGCAACGTCATCGCGTTCTCCCGCCCCGGCGCCAGCTCCGAGGAGCTCGTCGTGGTCGCCGAGACCAAGCAGAAGACGGACCTCGAGGACCTCATCGGCAAGGTGCGCGCCGCCGTCCGCCACGAGTTCGCCATGAACCCGGCGGACATCGTGCTCACCGGCCCCGGGACCCTGCCCAAGACCACGTCCGGCAAGCTCCAGCGCCAGAAGGCGCGCCAGCAGTACCTCGACGGCAGCCTCGGCGTCGAGGGCGTCCGGACCATGGGCGACAAGGGCCAGACGATGACCCTCGCCAAGCACGTCGCCAGCTCGGCCATCACCCGCGTGCGCCACACCGTGAAGAAGCGCGCGAACGGGATCATGAAGGCGTTCAACGGGTTCCGCCGCGACAGCTAGCCGCATCCGGCGCGCGCGTCGCGCCACCAGCCGAGCGCCCGCTCGTTCGTCGGCCTTGACGAGCGGGCGGGCGACTCAGTAGTCAACCGCCGCGCCCACCCGGCGTCGGCCCTCACTCCCGGCCCTTGCGGCCTCCCCATCCAGTCACCAGGAAACAAAGGACGCACCGTGTCGAACCAAGAAGAAGTTGAGGTCTCGTACGACGTCGGAAACGATTTCTTCCGGCTCTGGCTCGACGAGAAGATGAACTACACCTGCGGTGTCTACGAGGGGACCGAGAACCTCGAAGAGGCCCAGGTCAAGAAGCTCGAGTGGCTCGCCGACGCCGCCCACGTGACGCCCGACAAGCGCGTCCTGGACATCGGCTGCGGCTGGGGCGCGGACGTCGAGCACCTCGTCACCCAGCGCAACGTCAAGTTCGCCACGGGCATCACGCTGTCCCGCTCGCAGGCCGAGGAGTGCCGCCGCCGCGAGCTGCCGAACTCCGAGTTCATCGTCACGGACTACCGGGACTTCGCCCCGAAGGGGAAGTACGACGCGGTCATCTCCATCTGCATGATGGAGCACATCGCGACCCCCGAGGAGGTCCGTGAGGGCAAGCACATCGGGATGTACCGCGATTACTTCCGGCGCGCCTGGGAGTGGACCAACCCGGGCAGCTACTTCGGGCTCCAGACGATCCTCCGCAACCGCGTGCCGCGGATCAAAGAGGACCTGATCGACATCAACTGGCTCACCTACGAGATCTTCCCCGGCGGGCTGTCGCTGCGCCTCGAGGACATCGTCAAGGCGGTCAACCCGTACTGGGAGATCATGGAGATCAAGACCCGGCGCGTGGACTACCAGAAGACCACCGCCGAGTGGCTCCGCCGGATGCGCCTCCACGAGGACCACATCCGCCAGAAGTGGGGCGACAAGGTCTTCGACGACTACGACCGGTACCTCCGCACCTGCGTCCGCGGGTTCGAGATGCACTACCAGTCGCTGGCCCAGTACTCGCTGCGCCGCATCGATTGAGCGGGCCTCGGCGGGGCGCGCGCTCGAGGTCGCCCCGCCGGCGCCACACCGTTTCCGGTTAGAGCTTCAGATATCAGCCAGTCTTCGAAGACATCATCCCATTGGAGTCATCATGAACGACAACGACATCCTCACCCTCATGAAGAGCAGCCTCGACGAGGTCGCGCCCGGCTGGAGCAAGGAGGTCAAGGACTTCGGCCCCGAGGTGAAGTTCCGCGACATGGCCGTCGACAGCGTCCAGATCATGGAGATGGTGGGGATCATCGAGGAGAAGTGCGACTGCCAGTTCGCCGATGAGGACCTCGCCCAGATCAACCGCGTCGGCGACATGCTGACGCTCATCAAGCGAGTGGCCGCATGAGTAGCCCGGGTTCCGGCCGTGCGCAGGCCGGCGAGCGCGATCCCATCGCGATCGTCGGCATCGGGGCTCGCTTCGCCAAGGCGGACGATCTCCAGAGCTTCTGGCAGCTGACCCTCGAGGGGAAGGACACGTTCACTCCGGTCCCGGCGGACCGCTGGGACATGGATGTCTTCTTCGACGCGAACCCTCGCAGCCGCGACAAGAGCTACGCGCCCACCGGGGCCTTCATCGACGACGTCCGCTCGTTCCCCGCGGTGGCGCTGACCGTGCCGCCACGCCGGGTCGAGGTGATGGACCCGCAGCAGCGCCTCTCGCTCGAGTGCGCTCTGCAGGCCGTCGAGGACAGCGGTCGGAACCCGGGTGATCTGCCGCGGCGGACCGGCGTCTACATGGGCGCCACCGCCGTGGAGTACCGCGTCCTGTCAGCGACGCGCATCATGGCGCAGCTGATGGCGAGCGGTGACCTCGGGACGCCCCCCGAGGACGCCGCCGCGCTCGCCGCGGCGGTCGAGAACGTCATCCCGCCGCGCCCGTTCACGGCGCCGGGGTCGCTCGCGAACATGATCGCCGCGACCGTGGCGCAGGAGCTCGCCCTCCACGGGCCGGCCTTCACGACGGACGCCGCCTGCTCCTCCGCGCTGGTCGCGGTGATGAGCGCGGTCAGCGCCCTGCGCGCCGGCGACATCGACGCCGCGCTGTGCGGGGGCGTCTACATCAACCTCACCCCCGAGCATCACATCGCGTTCTCGCGCATCGGGGCCATCTCGAAGTCCGGCGTCTGCCGGCCCTTCGACGCCCGCGGCGACGGCTTCGTCCAGGGGGACGGCTGCGGCGTGGTGATGCTCAAGCGCTACGCCGACGCCAAGCGCGACGGCGACCGCGTGTACGCGCTGCTCCACGGCATCGCGTCGAACAACGACGGCGGGTCGACCGGGCCGATGGCGCCGGTCCTCGAGGGCCAGGTCGAGGTCGTCCAGACCGCCTGGGAGGACGCCGCGAAGTCCGGCGTCACGCCCGAGCACCTCGGCTACATCGAGGCGCACGGGACCGGAACGCTCGTCGGCGACAAGATCGAGTTCGAGGGGCTCAACACCGCCGTCGGTGCCGCGACCAAGCGCGCGGCCCTCGGCTCGTCGAAGGGCAACTTCGGCCACACGATGAGCGCCGCCGGGATCCTGGGGCTCATCCGCGCAGCGATGGCCGTCCATCACAAGACCATCCCGCCGATGGCCGGCTTCGAGTCGCCCAAGGACGACGTGGACCTCGGGTCCTCGCCGTTCTGGATCCCGACCGAGACCGCGACCTGGGACGCCGAGCAGCGCCTGGCTTGCGTCAGCGCCTTCGGCTTCGGCGGCACCAACGTCCACGCCGTCATCGGCAACGCCCCGGAGGAGGCCGTCCCGGCCGAGCAGGCCGAGCTGGTCCTGATGAGCGGCGCCGACCAGGCGGCGCTCCGCAAGCTCGCCGCGCACACGGCCGAGTCCATCGCCAGCGACCCGACGGCCACCCTCGCCGGCGTCGCCCGCGCGTGGTCGAAGCGGCGGCGGCAGCCGGCCCGGGTGAGCGTGGTCGCGAAGAGCAAGGCCGAGCTGGTCGACAAGCTCCGCGAGATCGGCCGCGGCGGGTACCCGGCCCAGGTCGCCTTCGGGACCGTCGAGGACGGCGCGCCCGAGCCGAAGGTCGCCTTCATGTACCCCGGCCAGGGGGCGCAGCGCATCGACATGCTGTCGGGCGCCCGCGACCGCTTCCCGGTGGTCGCCGAGACCCTCGCGCAGATGGACCAGGCGGTCGTCGGCGTGATGCCGCGGCCGGTGACGCATCTGCTGTACCCCGAGCGGCGCCCCGAGGGGATGGCCGACCTCGAGGCGGCCTTCGCCGAGCTGACCGAGACGAAGAACTGTCAGCCGGCGCTCTTCTCCGTCGGCTACGCGTTGACCAGGCTCCTCGAGCAGGTCGGCGTGAAGCCGGCCGTCGTGGCCGGGCACTCGGTCGGCGAGTTCACCGCGGCGGCGGTCGGCGGCGTGACGACCCCCGAAGAGGGCGTCCGCTGGACCGCGCGGCGCGGCGCGGCGATGAGCGCCATCGGCGGAGACACCGGCGCCATGGCGGCGATCGTGGCCGACCGGGCGACGGTCGAGAAGCTGCTGGTCCCGGGCGCGGTCATCGCGAACGTCAACCACCCGCGGCAGATCGTGCTCTCCGGCGCGACCGACGCGATCCAGCAGGTCGCGAAGAAGGCCGAGGCCAAGGAGCTCAAGGCCGTCGTCCTGCGGGTCAGCCACGGCTTCCACTCGCCGGTCTTCGCGGACCTCGATCTCAGCTCGGAGATCGAGGCCATCACGATGGCGAACCCGACCGTGCCGGTGGCGTCGTGCATCCAGACCCACCCGTACGCCGACGCCGACGACGCGCGCCAGGTCTTCAAGGATCACGCGACGTCGCCGGTGCTGTGGACCGACACCGTCGAGCAGATGAAGGCCAGCGGCGCCGACATCTACCTGCAGGTGTGCGCGGGCGGGCCGCTCGTGTCCTTCATGAAGGGCGCGCTCCCCGGTCACCCGAACATCCTGACCCTCGCGGGCAAGGAGGACGCCGACGGCGGCGCCTCGGTGCTCGACGGGCTGGGGCAGCTGTGGGTCCGCGGGGTCGAGCTCGATCTCTCGCCGATCACGGCGCCGGCCGCGCTCGCGAGCGTGCCGCCCCTGGTCCTGCCCCGCGAGGTCTACTGGATCGTCAAGGAGAACCAGGGCCGCGCCGGCAAGCTCACGATCAGCGCGCCGAGCGCCGAGGCCCTGGCGGCCAAGCAGGCGACCGTCGACGGCGCCTCGGACGAGGAGGCGGCCGAGGCGGCCCCCGCCGGCGGCTCGGAGATCAGCGAGATCGTCATGACGGCGGTCGCCCGGGCCAGCGCGTACCCGCGCGAGGCGCTCCGGCCGACGATGCGGCTCGGTGACGACCTCGGCTTCGACTCGATGATGGTCGCGGACCTGGCGGAGGAGCTGGGCAAGGCCATCGCCGGCTTCACGGGGATCCCGCAGGAGATCCTCATCAACTCGCCGACCATCGCCGACATCATCGCCTTCGCCGAGGACCCGTCCCGGTGGGCCGGCGCCGACGCGGGCGACGACGACGAGCCGCTCGGCCGCTTCGGGCTGCGCTGGGTCGAGACGCCGCTGCCGACGACCGGCGCGCGCGAGCTCCCCGGCGGCAAGATGCTCGTCCGCGGCGACGGCCTCGACGGGGTCGTGGCGGCCCTCGAGGCGCGCGGCTACCAGAAGGTCAGCGGCGGGGTCGTCGACCTCGTGCTGTACGGCGCGCCCCAGGACGAGCCCGAGGCCGTCGAGGACGTGATGGAGGGCCGGGCGGAGGTCCACGACCACGCCGGGACGCTGATCCGGATGCTCGACGCCCAGGCGCGCTTCGGGCGGACGCCGGATCTGCTGGTCATCCGCCGCGACGACGACCCGTGGGCCGAGGCGCTGAGCGGCGTCGTCCGCGCGGTCTCGCGCGAGTGGCCGACCGCGGTCGTGAAGTCGATCCGCTGCTTCTCGCCGGACGCCGAGCGGGTCGTCGCCGAGCTGACGTCGACCGACCGGACCCCGGATGTCCGCTTCGTCAACGGGACCCGCATGGTCCTCGGGACGACCCCGCTCGAGGCGGCCGAGAAGTGGACCCCGACGGCCGACGACGTGGTGCTCGTCACCGGCGGCACGCGTGGCATCGGGCGGGCGCTGGGCTTCGAGCTGGCCGAGGCGGGCGCGCGCGTTCTGCTCCTCGGGCGGACGACCCCCGACGACGCGCCGAAGCACGAGCGCGTGACCTACCTCAACGCCGACGTCCGGCACCCGGACAAGCTGGCGGCCGCGGTCGCTGGTCACGGCAAGATCACGGCGATCGTCCACTCGGCCGGCGTCCTCGCGGACGGCGCCCTGGGCACGGTCGACGAGGTGCGCGGCGAGATCGCCCGCGAGGTGAAGGTCTGGGGCCTCTTCAACGCGGTGAACGTCGCGGGCGAGAGCCTGAAGCGGGTCGTCGCCATCGGCTCCTGGGCCGGCCGCTTCGGCAACGCCCACCAGTCGCACTACGCCGCGGCGAACGCGCTGATGGCCGAGGTCGCGCAGCACCTGCCGAAGGGCGTCGCGGTCAGCGTGCCCGAGTTCGGGCCGTGGACGACCTCGGAGATGGTGCAGTCCATCCCGGCGGCGATGCAGTCGGCGATGCGGGCCGACGGCGTGGACTTCGTCGGCGACCGCGCGGGGCTCGACGCCCTGCTCGAGGAGCTGACGACCGGCGCGGGCCCCGTGGTCCGCGGGCGGCACGTCCCGGCGACGACGCGTCGCGGGGTGGTGAAGTCGACACTCTCGACCGAGACGCACCCGTACCTGCTCGACCACGCTATCGAAGGTGTGCCGGTCCTGCCGTTGGCGGGGGCGGCCACGATGATCGCCGAGGCGGCGGCCGTCCGTGCGCCCTTCGAGGTGACGGACCTGACGCTCTACCAGGGCGTGACCGTGTCCGACCCGGTCGCCGTCGAGGTCTCGGTCACCGGCGAGCGCGGCGAGCTGAAGCAGGGCGCGAAGGGGACGCTCTCGTACAAGGCGGGCGTCCGCGAGCTGCGCGAGCTGCCCGAGGTCCCGGAGCGCAAGGACGGCGGGGTTACGCCGACGGGCCTGACGCTGGCCGAGTTCTACGGCGGGATCACCTTCCACGGGCCGCTGCTCCAGGGCATCGAGACCATCGACGCGGTCGGCGACGACTTCGTCCGCGGGACGGTGCGGTGCGGGGCGCCGTCGAGCTGGATCCCCGACACCGAGCAGGGCGCCTGGGCCATCGATCCGCTGGCCTTCGACAGCGCCATGCAGCTGACGGCCTACGTCGCCTACACGCGTTACGGGCGCGCCGGGACGCCGGTCGGCTTCGAGCGCTTCGTGACCTTCCGCGCCTTCGAGCCGGGCGAGGTCCTGACGGTCGAGGCCCACTTCGGCGAGGCGGTCGAGGACAAGTTCTCGGCGACCATCGTCTTCCGGGACGCGGCGGGCAGCGTGGTCGCGCTGGCCGAGGACGTCACGGCCCAGATGGTCGAGGTGAAGAAGGCCGCGGAGAGCGAGGAGGCGCCTGCGTCTTCGGCTCCCGAGGCGACGGCCGCGCCGGAGGTCGAGGACAAGCCCTCCACCCCAGAGTTCGTCGTCAAGCCCGAGTGGATCGATCCCTCCAAGTGGAAGGGCTACAAGGACCTCGCCTTCCGGCTCCAGGCCGTCGGGATGGTCGGGCTGAAGAACCCGTACTTCGACGTGCACGACGGGACGGCGCGGAACACGACCTTCATCGAGGGTCGCGAGATCATCAACTACTCGTCATACAACTACGTCGGCCTCTCCGGTGACGAGCGTGTGCTCGACGCGGTGAACGCCGGGATGCGGAAGTACGGGACGTCGGTGAGCGCCTCGCGCATCGCCAGCGGCGAGCGGCCGTTCCACCGCGAGCTCGAGCAGGCGCTCGCGAAGGCCCAGGGCGTCGAGGACGCGGTCGTCATGGCCGGTGGCCACGCGACCAACATCAACACGATCGGCCACCTCTTCGGCCCGAAGGACCTCATCCTCCACGACGAGCTCATCCACGACTCGTGTCTGCAGGGCATCAAGCTCTCGGGCGCGGCGCGGCGGGGCTTCCGTCACGAGGACACGGCGCACCTCGAGCAGCAGCTGAAGGAGCTGCGCGCGCACTACGAGAAGGTGCTCATCCTCGTCGAGGGCGTGTACTCGATGGACGGCGACATCGCCGACCTGCCGACCTACCTGCGCCTGAAGAAGAAGTACGGCTGCATGCTGATGGTGGACGAGGCGCACAGCTTCGGGACCATCGGCTCGACGGGCTACGGCCTCGGCCAGTACTGGGAGGAGCAGGGGCTCGACTTCGACAAGCGCGACGTCGACATCTGGATGGGGACGATGTCGAAGTCCCTGGCCGCGATGGGCGGCTGGGTCGCGGGCCGCAACGAGCTGATGACCTATCTCCGGTACACGACGCCGGGCTTCGTCTTCGCGGCGGGTATCCCGCCGACCCTCGGCATCGCGGCGCTGACCTCGCTCCGCATCTGGAGCGAGGAGACCTGGCGGGTGAAGCAGCTCCACGACAACTGCAAGCTCTTCTACGAGCTGTGTCAGAAGCGCGGGCTGGACAACGGGCCGTCGAAGGGCGAGTCGCCGGTCATCCCGGTGGTCACCGGGGACTCGATGCATGCGCTGAAGCTCAGCCAGCACCTGCTCGAGGACCACGGCATCAACGCCAAGCCCATCATCTTCCCGGCCGTCGCCAACGACGCGGCGCGCCTCAGGTTCTTCCTGACGACGCTCCACACCCCCGAGCAGCTCGAGTACACGGTGAACCACATCGCCGACACCCTCGAGGCCATCCGCGCCGGCAAGTAGCGAGCGTGCTCGGAGAGCCTGGTCCCGGGCTCGCTCGCCCGGGATCAGGTCCTGTACCGGAAGGTGATGCTCTTCGCCGCGCGGGCCCCGGTCAACAGCGAGATCGGCAGCCCGCGGCGTCGGTCGTGAGCCAGACCCGGGTGTTCTCGGTCGTCTCGCGGACCTCGAAGCGCGCCGCGTCGCCAGGTGGTCGCCCGACCTCCCGCTTGTGCCGCAAACTTCCGGCCGGCGACCTCTCCAGCCCCAGTGTTCGGAGCGTATCCCGGCGTTGCTGCGCTGCGTCAGGATCGCGTATCCTCGTCCTGACTCAACCGTCGGAGGTCTCATGAGGACGCGCCGCCGCGAGGCGCTGGTGCCGCTGCTGCTCGCCGCTGGGCTGGCCGCGCCCGGCTGCACGGGCGGCGATGTGGGCCCTGGTGACGCGCTCACCGATCCCGGGATCGAGATCGTCGTGGCGCCCCTCGAGCTGCCCGGCGTGACCAACGCGAGCTACACGGTGACCGTGGCCAACGGCCGGGGCGAGACCGTCTGGACCCGCGCCGTGGACAGCGTCCGGTATGGCGACGGCGCAGGCGGCCTCTCGCTCGTCGGGCCCTGTGACGCCAGCGAGCCCGAGCACACCGTGGCCCTCGTCCTCGACTCCCTCGAGGGCGCCGGCGGCGTCATCGACCCTGCGACCTACCGCAACCCGACGGTCCCGACGGCGATCACCCGCGCCGTCACCTGCGCCGAGGGCGCCGACACCCGCGTCACCTTCGACCTGACCATCGCCCGGGACGCGGGCCAGGGCTTCTTCGACGTGGCGGTGTCCTTCGACGACATCTTCTGCTCGGCCAAGCTCGACTGCGGCGCCACCACCGATCCGGCCGACGACATCGAGCTGCTCTTCCACGACGGCGCCCGCGACATGACCGCGATCCTCGGTCTCGCCTGCACCGGCGGACCGGGCGCCGACACCCACCTCTACCTCGACGACGTCGAGATCCGCTGCGGCGGGGTGACGACGGCGGTCGTGGACGTGGGCGGCCAGGGCAACGTGGATCTCGCCGCCCCGCCCAGCGACAACGCCGCCGGCTACCTGTTCGCGGCCCAGGTCACCCGGGGCAGCGAGGGCCTCGCCAACAAGATCTACTGGAACGTCGCCCTCGGGCTCGACGAGGCGAGCTTCCCCGCGGCCGAGTGCCGCCTGACGACCGCCGCCACCGCCAGCGCTGGGCCGCTGCCCGGCCTGACCACCGGCGCGGGGGCCACCTACCCGGTGCTGCGCTGGGACGTCGCGCTGAGCGCGGGCGGAGCCCGGGTCTGCACCCTCCACCAGGTCGACGCCGCGCCCGCCGGTGTCGCCACCGCGTACGCGACCGCGCCCGACGGCGTGGCCTTCCAACACGGCGCCTCGCTGCCGACGGGGTGTACGAGCGACGCCCAGTGCAGCGACGGCGATCCCTGCACCCAGGACGTCTGCGTGGCCGGCGGCGCCTGCGTCTTCCACGACTGCGCCCTCGCCGGTTATGCGTGCCCGGCCTGCGAGGCCACCGTCTACGAGAGCTGCAGCGATCTGGTGGGCACGGGCCTGCCCGACGGCGTCTACACCGTCGACCCCGATGGGGCCGGGGGGCTCGACCCCTTCGACGTCTGGTGCGACGCCGACCAGGGCTGGACCCTCATCGACTCCTTCGCCTTCGGCAACAACAGCGCCGATCGGCTCGATTTCGCGAGCGATCTGCCCCTCAATGAGGACGATCCGAGCCACCACGCCCTCCACCGGCTGTCGCTCGCGCGGATGCAGGCCCTCGAGGGCGTCTCCACCGAGTGGCTGGCGAGCTGCGACCTCGACACCTCCCAGACCGACGACTTCCTGCGCGGTGACCTGACCGCGCTCACCCCCACCACGACCACCGGCAACCCGCACTGCGCCACCCTCGACGCTGCCAGCATCCGCGGGCACGCCTGCACCAACTGCTCGGTCCCCATGTACCAGTGGGCCGGCCTCCACCTGACCACGTCGACGGGGACGGAGTGCGGGACGCTGCCGTGGTTCGCCGACGCGACCACCTCCGAGGACGACTTCGGCTGGTATGGCAACTACAACACCGCGTTCTCCTGCGTCGCGACGGCCGAGAGCACGACGAACTGGTGGCTGCGGACGCGCGTCTGCGAGCCCTCGACCACCGGCTGCCTCGACCACCGGGTCGTCACCTGCGACGCCACCGGCACCGGCTACACGGTGGTCGCCGACTGCGCCGCCCAGGGGGACTCCTGCGTCGGCGGCGCCTGCGTCGACTACGTCGCCAGCTGCGGCGAGCTGGTCGGCCAGGGGCTGCCCGACGGGGTCTACACCATCGACCCCGACGGCGGCGGCGTGGGCGTCGACCCCTTCGAGGTCTGGTGCGATCTGACCCGCGGCTGGACGCTCATCGAGTCGGTCTCCCGCGACAACTACATCGTCGCCAACCCCAGCGACATCCGCCGGGCGACCTTCGCCGTCGACCTCCCTCTCAACGCCGCCGACCCCACCAACCACGCGCTGCATCGGCTGTCGAAGGCGCAGATCCAGGCCCTGGAGGGCGCCTCCTCCGAGTGGATGGCGACGTGCAACATGGACACCGCCGAGCAGCTGGACTTCATGCGCTTCGAGCATGCGGACGTGCGGCTGACGACGTTCTCGGGGACCGGCGTCTGCTTCCCCTCGGTGGCGGCCAACATCCGCGGCCACGGCTGCACGGGCTGCACCGTGCCGCTGTGGCAGGCGGCGGGCACCTACCACCTCGTCACCGACAGCTACCTCTCCACCTGTGGCGCGAGGCCCTGGAACACCGGCGCCGTCTACTCCGAGGACAACTTCGGCTACTACGGCGTGCACAGCACCGCGTTTTCCTGCGTGGCGACCGGCAACAGCACCACGAACTATTGGGTGCGCGACCTGGCCTGTACCCCCGGGGCCCGGAGCTGCGTCGGCACCACGGTCCACGCGTGCAACAGCCTCGGGACGTTCGCGGCGCCCACCGTCGACTGCGCCGACTCGGGGCAGATCTGCGTCGACGGTGGGAGCTGCGAGGCCTACGACCCCGGCAGCGAGAACCAGCCCGTCGCGTCCTGCAGCGCGCTCTACGGCCTCGGCCTGACGGCGGACGGGGTCTACTGGATCGACCCCGACGGCGCCGGCGGCGTCGACAAGACGCAGGTCTGGTGCGACCTCAGCGGCGGCGGCTGGACCCTGGTCGAGTCCTTCTCCTACGCCAACGCGGCGTCGTTCACGGGCTCCGCCCTCTTCGAGGACCAGCCGGAGAACGTCACGGCGCCCGATGTTTTTGCGCGCCACCGGCTGCCGCTGGCCCAGATGCAGGCCCTCGAGGGGGTGTCGACCGAGTGGCTCGCGACCTGCGACATGGACACGTCGATGACCCGCGACTACCTGCACGGGACCGTCGCGGCCCTGTCGCCGACCGCCTTCAACGCCGCCAACACGTGCGCGGAGGTGCTGGCCGCCGACGTCCGCGGCTACGCCTGCTCCGGCTGCCGCGTGCCCTTCTGGCAGGCGTCGAGCTACCACCTCCACACCGACGCTTCCAACGCGACCTGCGAGGCCTTGCCCTGGACCGGCACGGCCGTCTCCTCCGAGGACGCCTTCGGCTACTACCAGACGACCAACCCGGCCTTCTCCTGCGTGGACTCGAGCGACAGCACCACCCAGTGGTGGATGCGGACCAGGGTCTGCGAGCCGAACAGCGTCCAGTGCGACGGGGATCTCGCGCGGCAGTGCGACCCCTACGGCACCTCGAGCGTCGTCGCGCAGGACTGCGCGGCCCTCGGCGAGTCCTGTTGGGAGGGGGCCTGCGCGGCGCTGCCGGCGACCTGCAACGACAAGGTCGGCTCGGGCGACCCCGACGGCGTCTACCCGATCGACCCCGACGGCCCCGGCGGCGCGGCGCCCTTCGAGGTCTGGTGCGACGTCGACAACGGCTGGACGCTCATCGAGTCGGCCTCGTTCGGCAACAACGGCTGGGTCTACAACCAGCCGTACCAGAACGATCTGCCCCTCAACGAGGGCGACCCGGCCAACCACGCGCTCCATCGTCTGTCCAGGGCCAAGATGGTCGCCATCGAGGCCGCGTCTACCGAGTGGATGGCCACCTGCAACATGGACACCTCCGGCGAAGGTGAGTTCGTGCAGGTGACCACGGCCGCCCTGTCGCCCACGACCTTCAGCGCGAACGGCGTCTGCGTTCCCGTCATCGCCGGCGACCTGCGCGGTTACGGCTGCAGCGGCTGCGTTGTCGCCTTCTGGCAGAACCACTCGAGCGTCCACATGGTGACGGACTCGTCGGTGGGCTGCGGCGCCAACTCGGCCTCGTGGGTCGGCACCGGCGTCGCCTCCGAGGACGACTTCGGCTACTACGGCGTCTACAACACCGCCCACGGCTGCGTCAGCAGCGCGGCCTCGACGACGAACTACTGGATGCGCTGACGGTCCGCTCGCTGGCCTCGGAGCGCTCGGTCGCCGCTCGCGTAGGGACCCCGGTCGGTATCCGCGCGGCTCCTGCTCGACTGCTCGAGGACCGCCGCCGCCAACAGGGCACAGAAGCCCATCGGTCGGCGGCGCTGTTCGCCCCACCGTCAGCGCCTGCCGAGCGAGGTAGCCTCGTCGGTCGTGGGTATGCGGCTCGCCGGGTCGATCTCCGGGTGGACCGCGATCAGGGGCCCGGCTGCTCCATGATCGGGAGCACCACGGCTTCACTCCCCGTCGGGCCGCGATCGATGGCGAGTACAGGGCGGCCGTCGGCGTCGGTCTCGATCCAGACGCCCACCGCGACGTCGTCGACGTACCAGCCGAGCCGGATCGAGGTCGGCGCGAGCTCCAGCGCGAGCCCGTAGCGGCGGCCGTCGAGCTCGCCGTGGACGCTCCGGAGCCAGCCGTCCGCCGTCCAGCTCATCACGACGGCCCGTGTCCGCGCCTCGACCGGCGGGTGGGCGCGCGGCCCGGGGAGCGACGTCAGCGTCCGCGGGACGTCGACCGGCGGCAGGTCCCCGCGGACCTCCTCGATCCGCAGCGGGAGCCCCCGCGGACCGTAGTCGATCTCGAGGCGCGCGGTCGCCGCCCCTTCCTTCCGGCAGCGCGAGGCCGTGAGGACGCCCCGAGCGTCCTGGTAGATGTCCTCCACCTCGTCACAGCGGCAGAGCGGGAGCGGCTCGAGCGTCTCGCTGACGGCACGTGAGAGCGCCTCTTGTTCACCTCGATGCTCGAAGACGGACGTCAAGAGCGTCGCGGTGTCCTGGCCTTCGGGTCGATAGGGCATCGCCGTCCACGAGAGATACCTGTCTCCGTGGGAGACGTGCAGCACGCCGGAGTCGGAGTCCCCCAACCGCGCTTCGACTCTCTTCTCCCGCCACCCGACCTGGACCACGGCGAGCGTACCGAGGAGCTCGGTGAACTCGAGCTGCGAACGGTTGGAGGGCGCGCTCAGGTTGGAGGGCGCGCTCAGGTCGGCGTTCGTGCTGAACTCGAGACGCTCGTTCTTCGCGCGCGTCGCGCGACGGGCCGTGACCGACATCCGGTTGCCCACGACCCCGTGGTCGTCTCTGTCGAGGGTATGCGCCAGGTACCGGTCATCACCGAGCGGCCTGCAGAGACAGCTCGACTCTCCGAGCTTCTCGCACCCGGGTCGCGGTGCGTCCGGCTCGGGTGGGGCGTCGTCGCGGCACCCAGCCACGACGACGAGCAGGGCCAACATCAGTCGCGTCATCATCGCGCGTACCTCACAGAGGACTTGGCTTCGTAGTCGTCGACCTGTCGGGCGAGCGAGGCGAAGCTCGCGCAGGCGCGGTCTCGGTCGTGCAGCCACTCGGCCGCCGGGATCGTCTTCGTGGGACCATACGGGGAAGCGGTCCTCAGGGTCACGTCGGTCAGCTCCTCCCGCGGGAGGCCGAGCACCGGCCCGAGCGCCGTGGCTCCGAGCGCGCCGATGTCCTCGGTGCGTTCGACACCCAGAGCCTCCAGACGAAGGACGGCGGGCGCGCCCTCGGCCGCGATGTGGAATGAGATAGGGGTTGGTCGTTCGGTGATGACCTGGCCATCGTCGCCGAGCGCGACGTCGAGGTGGGTCTTCTGGACGAGCGACAGGCCCTTGATGGAGCCGGGCCGTGTCCGGGCGGCGTCGACGATGCTTCGGACGGCGCCGCCGCGCGCCAGGGTGGCGGGGCGTGATCGGCGCACCGCGCGCAGGACGCTCGCGGCGCTGCCGAGTCGGTCCTCGATGCGCTTCATGCGTCGGAGGGCGTCCGCCAGGGACTGACGGGCAGCGGGAAGCACCGCGCTCGTCGGCGCCACGTTCGCTAGTCCGCTCGTCGCCCGCGACGAAGCGGCGACTGCTTTCCGCGCCTCACCCAGATGCTGATTGAGGTCCTTGCTCGCCTTCACGACGTCCCGGGCCATGAGCACGTCGACCGCATCCTCGATGGAGCCGACGCGGGCGCCGAGCTCGGCGATCGCGGTCAGGGCCGGAGAGGGCTGGTGCTCGCCGCCGATCCCACGGGCGACGCCTTGGGCGGTCCCGAGGTTCTTCGTGACGTCGGTGGCCGTCGACAGGTCCGTCATCTTCGCAAGGCTCGGGACGCTACCGGCGCTGACGAGGCGGGTGAAGGCCTTCGTGAGATCGATCACGCCGACCATGGCGTTGATGAGGTCGCGTCTGCGCTCCGAGCGGATGGCGGTCACCATCGCGTCCTCGAAGCGCTGCGAAGCCGCCGCGGTCCCGAGGTCCGTCGAGATCCAGTCCTCGATGTAGGCTTCGAGCTCGTCCACGTCGCCCTCTGCCCAGCCGACCGTGCTCTCGAGCGACGCGATCCCTCTCGTTACGTTCTCGACATGCAATTGAGCGACGCCCGGCGGCGCGGTGAGAGCTCCGACGTCCAGGCCGTCGGGAGAGCGCCGGCGGACCTGCTCGTCGTAGCCGGGCTGGTTGTCGACGGCGACGCGGGCGGCGCCGGCGGCGAAGGTCGCGTCGCGCGGGCGGGACGGGGTCGGCTCGGGTGCCGGGGCGGGGCGAGGCGCGCGGGTGGGAGCGGCGGTGACGGTTCGCTTGGTGGGCTCGGGCTGTGACATCGGACCTCCGTGGTGGTCCGCGTGCCCAGGGCAAGCGCCGTGCCGACCGGCGATAGCGCGCCAAGTGCGCGATATCGCGTCTCGTGGAGGAGCCGGACGCCGAGATCGAGCGCTCAGCTGGGGTCCGTACCCCACACCGCTGGGGACTCCCCTCTTCGAGCGCGACGATCGGCATGAGACCTGGGTGATCGGCCTCTATCGCTCTCGATGGAACGGCGCCCGCCGGGGACGACGGTCCGGCCCAACATGGGGGGCGCGCGACGCGCTCGGCGGCGCCCGACAGATCGAGGCCCGCGACCGCTCGGGGGCGGCGCGGGCCTCGGTCGTCGTCAGGTGGCGACGCCTCAGGCTGCGACGCGCAGGCCCTTGGCGTGGCTGTGTAGCCGGTCGGTCTCCAGGTGGATCGTGCCGGGGTGACGCTCGTGCCAGGTCTCGATCAGCTCGATGCAGGCGTGGTCCATGTAGGCCACCCGGTCGAGGTGGAAGTGGACCTCGGCGTGGTCGGGGATCCCCTCGAGCGCCTCACCCAGCTTCGGCAGGCTGATGAACGTCGCCGCGCCATCGAGCGCCACGTCCCAGCGCTGGCCGTCGTGGGTCACCTCCACCTTCAGCCGCGCGAAGGTCAGGAGCAGCCGCCCCAGGGCCAGCGCGAAGCCCGTCGCGACGCCGACCAGCAGGTCGGTCGACACGATCATGATCACCGTCGCGGCCCAGATCACCACCTCGCTCTTGCCGTTCTTGGCGAGCTTCTTGAGCGCCGGGATACCGATGAGCTTCCAGCCGGTGAACACCAGGACCGCCGCGAGGGACGCCGTCGGGATGAGCGCCAGCACCTGCGGGAGCAGCACCACGAGCACCAGGATCCAGACGCCGTGGAGGATGGCCGACATGCGCGTCTTGCCTCCGGCCTCGACGTTGGCGGAGCTCCGCACGATGACGCCCGTCATCGGCAGCGCGCCGGCGACGCCGCAGAGGATGTTGCCGATGCCCTGGGCGCGGAGCTCCTTGTCGTAGTTGGTCCGCTCGCCGTCGTGAATCCGGTCGACGGCGGTCGCGCACAGGAGCGTCTCGGCGCTGGCGATGAGCGCCATCCCGAGCGCCGCGCCCCAGAACGCAGTGCTGGTGAGCAGGTCGAAGGACTCCGGGGTGATCCAGTTCATCGCGGCCATGAGATCCGTCGGCGGCGCGACCCGCGCGATCGGCAGATCCATCGCCGTGGCGGTGCACGTCGCCACCACGACGCCGACCAGCGCGCCCGGCAGCATCCGGAACTGCTCGGGGCGGAACTTGGTCCACAGCACGATGGAGGCGATCGTGATGACGCCGACGACCGCGGCGATGTGATGGACGCTGCCATCGATGGGGAAGATCCCCGAGTAGATGGCCTCGGGGATGCTGATGAGGTTCTCGAGGCCGCTACCCTTCGGGGCGTCGTCCATCATCACGTGGAACTGGCTCGCGAAGATGAGCACCCCGATCCCGGCGAGCATGCCGAGGATCACGGCGGGGGCCACCGCGCGGAACCAGCGACCGAGGCCGGCCATGCCCGCCGCGAGCTGGACCACGCCGGCGATCAACACCGCGAGCCCGAGCGCGGCCAGCCCGAACTGCTCGACCAGCTGCCAGACCATGACCGCGAGGCCGGCGGCCGGCCCGCTGACCTGGAGCGGCTGGCCGGCGAGAGCGCCGACGACGATGCCGCCGACGATGCCGGTGACGAGCCCCAGCGCCGGCGGGACGCCGGAGGCGATGGCGATACCCATGCACAGGGGCAGGGCCACCAGGAACACGACGATCGAGGCCATGAAGTCGGCCCCGAACGTGCCCGGCGGCGCGCCGTCCTTGCCCTTCAGGCGTAGAATCTTGCTCAGCACCATGGTCTTCACCCCGCCGCCAGTCGGAGGTGACGCTCGACCGAGTGCAGGTGCTCGCCGAGCTCCACGAAGCGCTGCCTATCGGGGTCGTAGCTCCGGATCGTCCCGGTCCCGATGTCGTAGACCCAGCCGTGGAGCTTCACGGCGCGGCGGGCCAGCGCCGCCGCCACGGACGGGTGGGTCTTGAGGTTGTCCAGCTGGCGCAGCACGTTGGTCTCGACGGTCACGTTGAGGCGGTGGGCGTAGTCGGCGTCCTCGGGGACCGTCGCGTGCACGCAAGCAGCGGTGGACCCGGCGTGACGGAGCCAGTTGGCCACCGACGGGAGCGAGCCCAGGGACTCGGGGGCGAGCAGCCCGCCCATGGCGCCGCAGCCCGAGTGTCCGCACACGATGATGTGCTCTACACCGAGCGCCGCGACGGCGTACTCCAGGGTGGCTTCTTCGCCGGTGCCCTGAGCGGCGTAGGCCGGTACGAGGTTGCCGGCGTTGCGGATGACGAACAGGTCACCAGGCTCGGACGACGTGATCAGGTGCGGGGCGACGCGCGAGTCCGAGCAGGTGACGAACAGGATTCGAGGGGCCTGTCCGGTAGACAGGGTCGCGAACAGCTCCCGTCGCTCTGCATAGGCAGCGCTACGGAATTGCCGTACGCCGTCGATGAGCTTCTCCATGGTGACCTCCAGCAGTATTTGATGCAGGTCAACATGGGGACCGGGGAGTGGGCAGGAAATAACGAAAAGTCTACGGGTGAGTTCGGTCAAACCGAACGATGAGGCGAAGAGCAGCTCGTGAGCTGCATCCTCGGTGGGGTGCGCACTCCGCCCGGGGGCGCTTGCCGCGCCGTCGACGCGTCAGAAGATGTCTTCGCGTGCGGCGTCGACGAGCGCCACGACGCCGGGGTGGCGCAGCTTGCGCTCGGTGGAGACCACGTAGAAGCGCTCATGGACGCCGTCGATCTCACCGACCGGCTGCGCGCCGTACTGTCGGATCACGGTGTCCGCGACGACCGACGCCACCGGGAAGGTCGCCAGGCCCGTCGCGCCGAGCTCCTTCATGAGGCCGCTGTCGTCCAGCTCGCCGAGCACGCGGGGGCGCAGGCGGTGCTCGAGAAACCAGTCGCCGAGGAGGCGCCGGAGGTTGCTCCCGGGGTAGGGCAGCAGGGTCGGCGCGTCGTTCAGGCTCTGAGGGAAGCCCGGTCTCAGCGCGTCGGCGAGCTCCGGCATCGCGAAGAAGGTCACCGAGCTCTTGCCGAGCTCGTGGTTGAACAGGCGCACCCCGCCGTCGCGGGAGACCGGGGTGTCGGCGATGATGACGTCGAGGTGGTGGATCGCCAGCTCGGCCATCAGGACGTCGAGCCGGTCCTCCTTGCACACGAGGTGCTGCGCGGGAGTCGTGTGCAGCACCGGCTCCAGGAGTCGCACCGCGACCAGCTTGGGGATGCCGTTGGTCAGCCCGACGTTCAGCCGCTGGGTGTAGCGCTGGCTGGAGCGGCCCTGGAGCACGTCGAAGAGCTCCTGCCCGAGGTCGAAGATCTCGTCCGCGTACTCCTTGGTGAGCCGGCCGACCTCGGTGAGCACGAGGCGGCGCCCGCCCCGATGGAAGAGCTGGTTCCCGCTCGCCTCCTCGAGCTGCTGGATCTGCGCGCTGAGCGTCGACGGGGCGATCCGGAGCTTGCGGCTCGCCGCCGTGATCCCCCCCTCGGTGGCCACGACCCAGAAGTAGTGGAGGTGATGGTAGTTGAGCCAGTCCGTCACGCGACGCAGCATGCGGCCCTCGCGCCGCGGCGGTCAATCGCTCACGCCCCGGGCAGGCGCCCGGCCCTGGCGGTCCAGCGCCGCGAAGCTCGTCGCGCAGAGCGGCGCGGTCGCGCGATCGCGCCGCCGTGGGATCGTCTCTGCGAGACCATCCGCGGGAGAGGTCGTCAGCGCCGCCTCGTCCAGTGTGGTGGGGACGGCCGTGTTCACGAGCCGGCGCGTCCCTTGACGAGGTGAGGGCGTGCAAGTACTCGGATGCGCGCGCCAGCCAGCGCGCCCAGGCCGCGAAGACCGGAGGGGCAGGTGAACAACGAGAGCGTCGATTCCTATCTCCGGGACGGCTGCGGCCGCTGCGACCACTACCGGACGCCCGACTGCAAGGTACACCTCTGGACCGACGTGCTGGTGGCGCTCCGCGAGCTCCTGCGAGAGACCGAGCTCGTCGAGGACATGAAGTGGGGCTCGCCCTGCTACACCCTCGGCGGCAAGAACGTCGTGATGATCGCCGCGCTCCGGGACTTCTGCTCGCTGAGCTTCTTCAAGGGCGTCGGCCTCCCGGATCCCGAGGGCGCGCTGGTCGCGCCCGGGCCCAACTCGCGCTTCGCGCGCTACCTGCCGTTCACCTCGGCGGCCGACCTCGACGGGCGGCGTGAGCAGGCGCTGCGCTTCATCCGGGAAGCCATCGAGCTAGAGCGCTCGGGGGTGGAGCTGCAGGTGGAGGCCGCCTCGGAGCCGATCCCCGACGAGCTCGCCGAGCGGCTCGACGCCGACTCCGAGCTGCGGCGCGCCTTCGAAGCCTTGACCCCGGGCCGCCAACGCAGCCACGTCCTCCATGTGTCCGGCGCCAAGCAGAGCGCGACCAGAGCGCGGCGGGTCGAGGCCTGCGCGGGCAAGATCCTCGCCGGCAAGGGCTTCAACGAGCGCTGACCCGAGAGGGGCCTGGGGCCGCCCCTAAGTGGAAGCGGGGCGAGAAGGGGGACGACTTCAGGAGTCGATGCACTCGAGTGGCATTCAATATGCCGTCTGGCCGGGCGGCACACCTCGCTCAGGCTTCCACGTCGTCGCGCTCGTTGACAGGAGACAGCGCCCCCTCACCCTGTCCGCTGAGGGCGAGGCGGCCGGCGCGGGAGTCGATCCGGGCGAGCGCCTGATCGTCGCCGAGTAGCTGCGCGGCCGCTCGCGCGAGCTGGGCGTCCGGGTCGTCGAGGACCCTCGCGGCCACCGTCAGGGTGGCCTCATCGTGGGTGTGAAAGGTCGCCAGCCCGTCGAACAGCGCGCGCCGCTCTTTCGGCGGGCGTCTGCGGGAGTGAGGAAGCGAGGCTGCGTTCGGAGGGCTCGAGCTGCGGCCCGTCGGCGAACGACGCATCGCGCTGTGTTCGGCAGGGGCCGACGGTGCCCTGCCGGGAGAAGCGGACGCTCTCTCGGTAGCGCGCAGGCTACTCCACAATGTCCGGGTAGGTGACCGTCAGGAGCTGCTCCTCGACGACGGCGCTGGCCGGCAGGGTCACGGTGGTGCCGTCGGGCCAGCGGACCTCGACGGTGTAGCCGCAGGCGCGGTCGCCGAGGCCGATGTAGGCGGCGCGGGTGTCGGCGGAGCTCGAGAGCCCTCGGCTGGAGCGGATCTCGCGGACGAGGCGCTCGTCGCCGGCGTGGACCGTGACCCGGGCGCCGATGGCGTCGCGGTTGACGTTGACGCCGTCGCCGACCAGGCGCAGCCCGAGCCAGCGGTTGTCGTGCCCGATGTCGTTTCGGAACAGGAAGTTCGGGCGCCCGCCGCCCAGGTCTCGGCCGCCGACCAGCAGGTCGAGGTCGCCGTCGTGGTCGTAGTCGGCCCAGGCCACGTTCTGCGCGCGCTTCGCCGTCACCAGCAGGCGGCAGAAGCCGTTCGTGTGGCAGATCTCCTGGGGGCTCTCGCAGTCGGCGGCCGAGTCGCACGGCGTCCGGCAGCGGCTCGACAGGCACGCCTCGCCCTCGGGGCAGGTGTCCACGCCCTCCTCGCACTCGGTCAGGCTCGCGACGTACTCGGCGTCGACCGCGTTCAGCCCGCTCGTGGTCCCCAGGCTCTCGAAGCTGTGGTCGGCGAGCTGATGCATCAGGCCGAGCCAGCCCTTCTGGTCGTCCTCGGAGTAGCTCGACTCGTACTTGTTCTCGCGACCGATGGCGAGGTCGAGCAGCCCGTCGTTGTCGAAGTCCGCGAGCGCCAGATCCAGGTCGCCCTCGTTGAACGGGATCCCCAGCGCCTCGGCCCGGTCGACGAAGCTGGGCTGCCCGTCGTCACCGGTCCCCTGGTTGAGGAGCAGCTGCGTCGGGTCCGACCAGGTCCGCGTGTAGTCGCCGCCGGGGTGCGAGATGGTCCCCATGGCGATGTCCATGTCGCCGTCGTTGTCGAGGTCGCCGCAGTCCACGCCGAAGGTGTTCGAGCCGATGTACTCACCGGCCCGCTTGCCCGGCTCCCTGGCCGAGCCGTACTCGGTCGCCGCGATCCAGCGGTTGCCCGTCGCCTGGCTCGCGAAGCCGGCGTCGACCGCGATGTCCGTGAAGCCGCCGTCGACGTAGTCCCAGAGCTGGTTGGCGCCGAGCTCGGCGCTGACGCCGTAGGTCCCGACGATGAGCTCGAGCGCCCCGTCGTCGTCGACGTCGCAGGTGACCGTCCCGTTGGTCGGCTGCGACGGTCGGGCGCGCAGGAGGGTCGTCACGTCGCTGAAGGTCCCGTCGCCGTTACCCCGGAAGAGGCTGTCCGGCACCGCGTACGACGTGTGACCGTAGCCGACGTAGAGGTCGAGGACCGCGTCGCCGTCGTAGTCGAAGAACATGGCGTTGGCGGCGTACGGCAGGACCGCGCCGGACGCGAAGCCCGAGCCCGCGACCCGGGTGAAGACGCCCGCCCCGTCGTTCAGGTAGATGGCGCTCGACTCCCCGCTGAGCGGCACGTCCAGGGCGGCGAAGAGGTCCTGGTCGCCGTCGTTGTCGACGTCCCCGAAGACGAAGACCGCGGCCTGCACGTCGCGGAGCCCGGACGCCTCGGCGACGTCGCTGAAGGTCCCGTCGCCGTTGTTCCTCAGCACCACGTGGGTGAACGGGATCCCCGCCTGCGGGTTGGGGTAGAGCGAGTGCCCCACGATGTCGTCCCAGCCGTCGCCGTCGAGGTCCGCCCAGGCGATCCGGCTGTGGTCGTTGATGGGGATGGGGTCCGTCGGGTGCTCCTCGTAGTTGCCGACCCGGATCCCGCTCGCGACCGAGACGTCGGTGAAGAACGGCGCCGTCAGCCCGACGGTGGCCCGGGCCGTGCACGCCGGGGGAGCGGTGTCCGGCTCGGCGGTGTCGGCGGCGTCCTCGGTCGCGTCGCCGACCGCCGAGTCCTCGGTCGTGTCGACGGTCTGGGTGTCCTCGTCAGCCGATGACGAGCCACCACCACAACCGGCGAGGAGCAACACGGACAGCGCAACGGAGAGCGGGCGGGGGAGCGGGTTCGACATCGCCGGAGACCTCATCGCGGGTTCGAGCTGGAATTGAACGGCGAGTTGATACCACGGTTCCGCGGCGGATTCGAATCGCGTTCACGCTCTCTGGCCGCGCCTGCCGTCGCGCCGTCTGGTACGGTCCCGCCATGAGCGACGGATACAGCGTAGTAGTCCTCGGCGCGACCGGCATGATCGGCGGGATCGCCCTCGATCTGCTCCTCGCGAACGACGGTGTCTCGCGGGTCACGACCCTCGGCCGCCGCGCCACCGGTCGCGAACATCCCGCGCTCACCGAGATCACCCACGCCGACTTCACCGACTTCGCCGCGGTCGCTGAAGCGCTCGCCGGGCACGACGCGGCGCTCTTCTGCCTCGGCGCCTATACCGGCTCCGTCCCCGACGAGGTCTTCCGCGAGATCACCGTCGACTACACCGTCGCTTTCGCCGAGGCCCTCCACGCCCGGAGCCCCGACGCGGCCTTCGTCTTCCTCAGCGGCCAGGGCGCGGACCCGCAGGAGGAGAGCCGGATGGCCTTCGCCCGCTACAAGGGCGCGGCGGAGAACGCGCTGCTGGCGAAGGGGTTCGGGCGGGTCCACATCTTCCGCCCGGGCTACATCTACCCGGTCACCCGCCGCCGTGAGCCGAACGTCGGATACCGCATCCTGCGCGGGCTCTACCCGGTCATGCGCTGGATCTACCCGAACATCGGCCTCCGCTCGGACGACCTCGCTCGCGCCATGGTCCACGCGGCCCTCGAGGGCCTCCCGGACCACCCCGAGCCCGTGCTCGAGAACCGCGCGATCCGGAAGCTCGCCAAGCGCCTCGCCTGACGACGTCGGCCCCCGAGCGCGAGCGGTGTTCACTTTTCTCGGCCCGTCGGTTGTGAACTGAACGGTGGGCCAATAATATCCCGCTGCTTCGGAACAACGTGGTCGCCGCCCCGCCCGCCAGGTCACCCCGGCGAGCGCCGCGCCCACCAGCCCGTGAGGGGGACGCATGGCACGCTCGATGATGGCGCTCGGATGGGGGCTCGGCCTGGTGGCGCTGCTCGGCGCGTGCTCGAGCGAGCAGGGGACCGTCAGCGGCCTCGTCGACATCGACGACGACGCCGAGGTCGTGTTCGGGGGCGACACCGCGCCGTCCACCTCGGACACCGTCGTCGATACCGCCGCGGAGCCCACGGACGACACGGTCGCCGAGCCCGACGCCGTCGAGGACATCGTCGGCATGCCCGACACCCTGCCGAGCGAGGACACCGTCTCCCCCGTCGACACCAGCCCGGTCGACACCGGGCCGCCTTCTACTCTGCAGGTCGGGTGCGCCGACGGCTCCCGCGAGGGCTTCGACGACCTCGATCAATACCCGGTGATCGCCGGCTGCGGCGGCGCCTGGGATGTCCCGGGGATCTTCGACATGCCCGCGTCCTGCGGCCGCGCGGCGGGCAACGACGGCGACAACGCCGCGGGCGCCGGCTGCACCGTGACCGACCTGTGCGCCGAGGGCTGGGGCGTCTGTCACGGCCGCGCCAAGGTCCTCCAGGCCGCCGGTGGCTGCGAGGGCGCGCTCGTCGGCGCCACAGGACCGGTCTTCTTCACGACCCAGATGTCCTCCACCGGTGCCTTCGCGTGCGCGACCGGCGCGGAGGCCACCAACGATCTCTTCGGCTGCGGCAACCTCGGCTGCGACTTCACGAGCAACGCGACCGTCGCCGAGCTCTGCGCCCCGCTGGTCATGAGCTCCCACGACCTCTGCAAGGGGCTCCGGAACGACCGCGGGTGCGGTGACTGGTGCAACCACCTGGGTAAGTACCCCGAGCTGCCCAACGCCTGGTCCTGTGGCTCCAGCGGCAGCGAAGAGGCGCTGAACGTCACCAAGAGCCACCCCGACCAGCAGGGCGGCGTCCTGTGCTGCCGCGGCGACTGACGGCGCGGCCTCGAGGCACCGTCGAAGCCGGCGCTTCGAGGTAGAGGGCTGCGGAGCGACGAAGATCGTCCTATGTTGCGGTGCAATGCGGCGTGGTCGCGACGCGCCCGGCCGGGGCGTGGTGTCGGCCGCTCGCCCTCGAACAGGTCCCGTATGTGGCCGTAGCGCCAGCCTGAAGGCCGCAATAAACGTCCGCGTCCTGGGAGGGCGACGACCCCGAACCGCCTCATCCTGCATGCGCTCTCGCGCGTGCGTGAGGCGCGGCGGGACCTTGTCGTCCGCCGCCTCGGTGGCATTTTTGTGATCGACTGCAAACCTGACTCGGTCGCCCCAAGGAGGTAGACAATGGCCGGTATCGCTGCATCGCATCATCCGCAGACCTCGCCCCGACTCCAGTCACCGCCGACCAGGCCGCTCGGGTTCCGAGCGCGCCACGAGGTGCTCGTGGACCTGGTGATCGCCCTGGCGGTCCTCGGCTTCGGGGTCGCGGTCTACTTCGGCCAATCCGAGAAGCTCGGATGGTCCGAGTTCCGCGTCGTCGTCGTCGTCATCGCCGCGCTCTTCGGTCTCGGCTTCCTCGCCCGCGCCATCCGCGCCGCCGTGCAGCGGCGTCGCTTCGCGAGGATCGGGGCGATCGAGCGTGCCGACGCCGGAGACGGCAGCGGGTAGCCGACTTTGGCGTGTCCCGGGCGCGGGCGCTGTGGCAGGCTGCCGCGCATGAAGACACGCCTGCAGACCATCATGGTGATCCTCGCCGTCTCGCTGCTCGCGCTCGCCGGGTGCCGCACCGCCGAGGAGCACACCTGGGCCCCCGGGACCGAGCCCAAGCCGCCGTCCGGGCCGGCCGACGACTTCGCGCGGAGCCCGAGCGACTCGGACGATCCTCTCGCCGCGCCTCCTGACGTCGCGTCGCCGCCGCCGGACGCGGAGCGGACGCCGTCGGGCTTGGCGAGCCGCGTGCTCCGCGCCGGTGACGGGACCCGTCACCCCCTGCGCAGCGACACCGTCGTCGTGCACTACACCGGGTGGCAGACCGACGGCACGCGCTTCGACAGCTCCGTCGAGCGCGGCGAGCCCGCGGTGTTCCCGCTCAACCGCGTGATCGCCGGCTGGACCGAGGGGCTCCAGCTCATGGTGACCGGCGAGAAGCGGCGCTTCTGGATCCCGGCGGATCTCGCGTACGGCGAGAACCCACCTGCGGGCGCCCCGAGCGGGATGTTGGTCTTCGACGTCGAGCTGCTCGGGATCCGCTGACCAGCGAAGGGCTCGCGCTCCTGGCGCCGGTCTGTTGCGGTGCAATGGGAGGCCGATAACTGGACGGAATCGCAAGCTCGGCATACTCGTCGAGAATGAGGTCCTGGACAGATTCGGCACTTTCTCTCGCGCTCGCGCTCGGCCTGCTTGGCTTCGGCGGGTTGTCGGCGTGTGGCGACGACCAGGCCGCCAGCGACGTCGTCGAGGACACGGGGGCCGTCGACGCGGCTGCTGATGCTGCGGTCGCGAATGATCCGATCGTGATCCCCACCCTCGATCCGACCCGCACCGCCTACTTCTTCAAGGTCACGCCGGACGAGGGCGAGGCCTTCGCCATCAACCGCGACGTGACGGGTGACGGCCCGCTGGTCTTCCTGTTCTCCAACGAGGGGACCGGCGACGACCTCGAGCTGAGCTTCGGGGACGCCATCGTCACGGTGCGCCTGCTCCTCGTGGAGATCGACTTCGGCGTCGTGATGAACGTCGCCGGTCCGGTCGACATCGTCGGCCCCGCGCCGTACGACTTCGGCCCCACCGTGCCGACCCTGCTCCTCGGGGTCGACGACGAGGATTACAGCTCGGGCGGCCCGAGCGCCGACGGCACCATCCACCTCACCGAGTGGAGCGACGCCCGCGGCGGGCGGATCGCCGGGCGCATCAACGGGCGGCTCACGAGCGACAGCGGCGCGTGGGTCGACGTCGAGGGCGTCTTCAACCTCGTCCTCCCCCGGGACTTCCGGCAGTCGTCGGACCGGAGCTGCGATCTCCTCGCGCAGGACTGTCGCCCTTGGGAGGCCTGCTACTGGGTCGACGACCCGCCGGCGCCGGTCTGCCGGCTCCCGGGTGACGGCCGGGCGGGCGAGCCGTGCGCGGTCCCCGAGGCCTGCGCCCCCGGCTTCATCTGCCGCACGGGGTTCTGCCGGCGCATCTGCCTGGTCAGCCAGCCCGAGTGCAACATCGAGTACGTCTGCGAGCCGTGGTACGGCCGCGCTGGCTACTGTCGACCGCCTCGCTGATCCGGGCGCTCGCGCCCGCGCCCGAACAGACGCCGCAGGCGACGGACGAACCCGCGGGGCTCGCTGGACAGCGTCGGCTCGAGGCCGAAGCGGCGGCGCAGCGCCTCGCGCGCGGCGGCGACGCTCCGCGGTGACCGGGCGTCGAAGACGACCTCGCCGTCGGGGTACTCGACGTCCTCGGGCGGGGCCTCACGCTGGGGTCGCTGGATCATCACCCGTGCACCGTAATCCCTCGAAGTTGCGAGAGTATGGCGCTCTTGCGACACCTCCGTGAAGCTCCCCTGGGCGTCGTCTCTACGGCTTCGGAGAGCCAGGCCTGCGCGCTGTCACCGACCGAACGGGGCGCTCGTCGCCGCCCGCCAGCCCCCCCGCCGAACGCCGTATTCCGCGCCGGCGACGAAGGTCCTTGAACGATCTCGGGGATCTGCTATCGCTCAGTCTGGTGGGGGAGATCGCGATGAGATCGTTCGAGTGGTCCGAGCAGTTCGTCACCGGCATCGAGATCGTCGACGCGCAGCATCGCGGCCTCGTCGACCTGATCAACGCGTACGGCGACAAGCTCACCCAGGGCGACCTGGAGCCCGAGGACCACGCCGAGATGGTTCACGATCTGTCTGCCTACGCGGATCTCCACTTCAGTGACGAGGACAGGCTGGCGGTAGAGCGAGGCGTGGACCCTCGTCACCTGGCGGCGCATCGGCAGGACCATCAGCGCTTCCTCGCCGATCTCGACGTCGCCGAGAGGCGCGTCGCCTCGGGCGCGCAGGAGGCGCCCGCGCTCCTGCTCGATCTGCTCGTGCACTGGCTCGCCTACCACATCCTGGTCCAGGACCAGAACATGGCCCGCCAGATCGAGGCGATCGCCCGCGGCGCCTCCCCTGCCGAGGCCTACGAGCAGCAGCAGCGCGCGGCCGCGAGCGAAACCGAGCCGCTCGTGGTGGCGCTCCTCGGCCTCCTCCAGCAGGTGTCGACCCAGAACCGCGCGCTCCAGGAGCTCAACGAGACCTTGGAGAGCAAGGTCGGGGAACGGACGCGCGCGCTGTCGGAGGCCAACCGGCTCCTCGAGGTCCTGGCGATGACGGACGCGCTCACCGGCCTCCCGAACCGTCGGAGCGGGCTGGCGCGGCTCGGGATGCTGTGGTCCGAGGCGACCGAGGGCGGCACCCCGCTGTCGGTCCTCATGATCGACGGTGACGGCTTCAAGCAGGTCAACGACACCCACGGCCACGCCGCGGGTGACGCCGTCCTGTGTCGGCTCGCGCAGGTCCTGAGCGAGAACGTCCGGACCGACGACGTGGTGTGCCGCCTCGGCGGGGACGAGTTCCTCGTCGTCTGCCCGAAGACCGACGAGGCCGGCGCCCGCCGCGTCGCCGAGGCGCTCGTCGCGGCGGTCGGGGCGTCGGTCCTGCACGTCGACGGTGTCCCGCTGCGTCAGAGCGTCTCGGTGGGGGTCGCGTCCAGGGCGCCCGGGATGGGCGGCCACGAGGCGCTCCTGCGGGCCGCGGATCAGGCCGTCTACGCCGCGAAGGCCGCCGGTCGTGGGTGCGTCCGAGGCCCGTCGGACCTCGTCGCCGGGGACTGAACGCTGGGGAGCCTCGTCTCTCGCCGTGCGTCCAGAGCGTCGGTCTGGACGCGATCCTCGCCGGCGGGAGGATTGTCGCCGGCCATGACAATTCGGTGACATGGCGCTCGTACGGTCGAGGCATGAAGATCCTCCTCGTCCATCCCCGCTTCCCCATCACGTACTGGGGCTTCCAATACGCGCTGCCGTTCTCCCGCGCACGCGCCATGCTGCCCCCGCTGGGGCTCGTGACCGTCGCGGGGCTGCTGCCCGAGGGCTGGGAGCTCCGCCTCGTCGACCTCAACGTGCGCGCCCTCGACGACGACGCGCTCCGCTGGGCGGACGCCGTCTTCACCGGTGGGATGCTGGTCCAGAAGGAGAGCATCCACGAGGTCATCCGCCGCGCTCGCGCCCTCGGCGTTCGGGTCGTGGTCGGCGGACCGGCTCCGACGACGTCACCGCTCGAGTTCGCCGACGCCGACCTCGTCGTCGAGGGCGAGATCGAGGAGCGGATCCCCGAACTCGTGGCGGCCATCGAGGCCCCGCGAGGCCGAACCCGCCTCATCGAGAAGAGCCGCAAGACCCCGGCGATGACCGGCAGCCCGACGCCGCGCTTCGATCTGCTCGACTTCACGGACTACGACGCCATGAGCGTCCAGGTCTCGCGCGGCTGCCCCTACCGCTGCGAGTTCTGCGACATCATCGAGATCTACGGCCGGGTCCCCCGCATCAAGTCACCCGAGCAGGTCCTCGCGGAGCTCGATCTCCTGCGGACCCTCGGCTGGCGTGGGGGCGTCTTCATCGTCGACGACAACTTCATCGGCAACCGCCCCGCCGTCCGCAAGCTCCTCCCCGAGGTCATCGCCTACCAGGAGCGCCACGGCTATCCCTTCGACTTCGCCACCGAGGCCAGCGTCAACCTGGCCGACGACGACGCGCTCATCGAGCAGATGGTCGCCGCCGGCTTCACCCAGGTCTTCGTCGGCATCGAGTCGCCGTCGCCCGAGGCGCTCGCGGCGACGCAGAAGACGCAGAACCTGCGCATCGACCTGCTGGCGTCGGTCCAGAAGCTCTCCTCCGCGGGGCTCGAGGTGATGGCGGGCTTCATCGTCGGCTTCGACCAGGACGGGCCGGAGGCCTTCGAGGCGCTGCGCGAGTACGTCCAGGCCTCGCCCATCCCGATCGCGATGGCCGGGCTCTTGATGGCGCTGCCCGAGACCCAGCTCTGGCGCCGCCTGGCCCGGGAGGGGCGCCTCCGCCGGCGCTCCACCGGCGACCAGTTCGGGCGCCCCAACTTCGAGCCCGCCCTGGACGAGGAGACCCTCGTCGCCGGCTACGCCAAGCTCCTCGGCGACCTCTACGACCCGGCGGCGTACTACGCCCGCTGTGAAGACCACGTCCTCCGCGCGCGCCGCGTGCCGGGACGCTCGAAGATCCGCCTCCGGGATCTCGCGCAGCTGGTCAAGGTCGCCTGGCTCGTCGGCGTCGTTCGCCCTCGGCGCCGCCACTTCTGGAAGCTCCTCTTCAAGACCCTCCGCAAGGCGCGCCACAACCTGCGCCGCGCGGTGGTCCTGGCGGTCATGGGCGAGCACATGATCCGCTACACCCAGGAAGACGTCCTGCCCCGCCTCGCCCGCGCCCTCGAGGACGTCCGCGCCGAGCGGACCGTCGGCGAGGCGATCCGCCTCGTCCCGGCTCAGGCCAAGCGGCGCGCGCCGCCGGCGCGGATCGGGGCCCCCGCTAGGACCGCGGACGCCGCGGGTGCATGATGGCTCGGAGGGCGATGCCGCGCCGCGCCGGTCCCGGCGCGGTCGGGCGCCCGACGAAGGACACGCCCATGCACCGGAGAAGACGCCGTCTGCTGCCGGAGGGTCTCCTGCTCGCGATGCTCGTCGGCATGGTGGTCATCCCGACGATCTTGTCGGCGACCGTCGGGATCGTGGCCCTGGCGGTGTGGCGCGAGGCCTTCGACATCGTCTTCGGCGTGCTGATCCTGACCTTCGGCGCCACGGCCATCGCCGGCGGGACGGTCGCGGTCAGCTTCGTCCGCCGCAACGCGCGGCTCGCCGAGCTGCAGGCCGACTTCGTCGCCAACGTCAGCCATGAGCTCCGGACGCCCGTCGCCGGGATCCGGCTGGTCGCCGAGACGCTCGAGGCCGGGCGAGGGGACGACCCCGGGCGCCTGGCCACCTTGACCGAGATGCTCGGCGACGAGGTTCGGCGCCTCGAGGACCTCGTCGAGCGCGTCCTGGCGTGGCGCCGCATCGACAGCGGCGTGGCCCCGCACGCCCACGAGCCGGTCTCGGTCGCCGAGCTGGTGCAGGAGGCGGTCTCGGGTATCAGCCGGCTCCCCGAGGCGCGGGACGCGACGATCGAGACCGACGCCCCCGAGGGGCTCCCGCCGGTCTTCGGCGACCAGGAGATGCTGCTCCACGCGGTCCGAAACCTCGTCCACAACGCCGTGAAGTACGGCGCCGAGCGAGGCCCGATCCGGATCACCGTCGCCACGGAGGGCGCGGAGCTCGTCATCCGGGTCGCCGACGCAGGGCCGGGCATCGCCGTCCAGGAGCAGCGCCACATCTTCGAGCGCTTCTACCGCGGCCGCGGGGGGCGAGGCACCGTCCGCGGCACCGGGCTCGGCCTCGACATCGTCAAGAGCGTCGCCGAAGAGCACGGCGGGCAGGTGGCCGTCGAGAGCACGCTCGGCCGCGGCGCGACCTTCACCCTGCGCCTGCCGTGCGCCACGGATCACGGCCATGGTTGAGCGCGCGACCGTGCTCGTCGTCGAGGACGACCGGACCCTGGCGCGCGGGCTCGTGATGAACCTCGAGATCGAGGGGTTCCACGTGGTGCACGCCCCGGACGGCGAGGCCGGGCTGCGGCTGGCGATCGACGAGGCGCCGGATCTGGTGCTGCTCGACCTGATGCTGCCCGGGATGGACGGCTTCGCCGTGGTCGCGGCGCTGCGCGAGCGGGCGCGCGACACCCCGGTGCTGGTCCTGTCGGCGCGCGGCGAGATCGCCGACAAGGTCACCGCCCTCGGGCTCGGCGCCGACGGCTACATCACCAAGCCCTTCAGCCTGGTCGAGCTCGTCGCCCGGGTCCGCGCCGCGCTCCGGCGGCCCACCTGGGACGGCTCCCGGGACCGTCACGTCCGCTTCGGGGACATCGTGGTCGCGGTCGACCGGCGGGAGGTCGAGCGGCGCGGGCAGCCCGTGACGCTCACGGCGCGGGAGACCGACCTCCTCCTCTACCTGGTGACCCACCCCGACCGCGTCATCTCGCGCGAGCGCCTGCTCGACGCCGTGTGGGCCTACGACTACGACGGCACCTCGCGGACCGTGGACAACTTCATCCGCCGCCTGCGCGTGAAGCTCGAGGCCGACGCGCGTCGGCCGCGCCACATCGTGACGGTCCACGGCGCCGGGTACCGCTTCGAGCCGTGAGCGCCCCGGGCGCGCGCCCTCGGGGCGGTCGGCCCGGGGCGTCAGCCGGTGTTGGGCTCGGGATCTGCGTCGGCGGGGGCGTGTCCCGGCGCGTCGCTGGCGCGACCGACCTCGCCAGCGCGGCTCAGCGCCCACTGGAAGCCGATGGGGCCGATCAGCTCGTGGATGGCGATCATCGCGACGATCAGGGCCTGCACCTCGTCGCCCCAGGCGGGGAAGGTCCGGGCGACGATGGTCGCCAGGGCGAGCGAGACCCCGGCCTGGCTGATGAAGCCGAGCCACAGGTAGCGCTTGACCTCGGGCTCGGCGCCGACGAGCTGGGTGCCGAGGCGCGTGCCGGCCCAGACGGCGAGGCCGCGGGCCGCCGTCAACATCAGCGCCAGCGGCCACAGAGTCTGGAGCGCGCCGAGGTCGACCTTGGTGCCGGCGGCGGCGAAGAAGAGCGCGTAGACCGGCAGCGACAGCCGCTCGATGCCCTTGATGAGGTCCTCACCCTTGGCCCGGGAGAAGTTCTCGACCCAGAAGCCCGCGGTCAGCGCGACCAGCAGCGTCTCGAGGTGGAGGGCCGTCGCCGTCTGCCACATCGCGAAGCAGATCCCGAGCACGAAGACCGCGACGTCGCGACCGATGAAGCGCAGGAACAGGCCGATCGCGACGCCGAAGACCAGCCCGGCCACGACCGAGCCGCCGAGCTCGCGCAGGAGCGTCATGCCCAGCGAGCCCCCGCTGGCCGCGCCGAGGGCGTCCTTCGCCACCGCCAGCGCGATGGCGAAGAGGATGATGATGGCGACGTCCTTGAGGATCGTGACCCCGAGCGCGGTCCGCGCGACGGGGCCCTCGGAGCGGGTCTCGGCGATGACCGCGATGGTCACCGTGGGCGAGTTGGCGACGGCGATGGTCCCGAAGACCATCGCGATGACCGCGGCGGTCGCGAGATCCTCCGGGACGAACGGGAACAGGGACGACCCGACCAGCATCACGCCGGTGATGACCGCGGCGACGGTCCACAGCTCGCAGAACGTGATGACGGCGAGGCGCTTGGCGTGCTTCTTGACCCACGGCAGGCGCAGCTCGCCGCCAGCGGTGAGCGCGATGAGCGCGACGGCGAGGCCCTCGACCGCCTTGCCGGCGGCGAGCATCTCCTTGGTCAGCAGACCGGAGAGGTGGGGACCGACCAGGACCCCTGCGAGGAGATAGCCGGTGATCCTGGGCAGCCCGATGGCCGCGGCGGCCTTGCCCCCGACGAAGCCGCCGACGAGCAGGAAGCCGAGGGCCAGGGTGGCGCTCTGGGCGCGGGTGAGCGCGTGGTCGAGCGCGACCTGATGCAGCAGGACCACCATGCCGACGGCCAGCGCGAGGGGCAGCGCGCGCGCGGTGAGCCGCTGGGTGACGGTGGAGCCGGTGGGGGTCACGCGGCGCCTCCGTCGGCGGCGGAGGCGCGCTTCGGGCGATCACCGCCCGGGCGGACCGCGCGGGAGAGCAGCCACGGGCCGGCGAGCTCGTTCAAGAGGGCGGCGCCGGCGATGGCGGCGAGCACGTTGCGAGCGACGTCGTCGTGCCAGACGCCGAAGAAGGACAGCGCGACCATCAGCCCGAGCGCGCCCTGGGGGGCCAACCCGAGCGCCCAGCCGTGGTCGGCGGTCACGCCGCGGGTGAGCGGGGTCGAGGTGGCGACCGCCTGTCCCGCGCCGTGCTTGGCGAGGAGGCGGACGATGGTCATCAGGGCCAGGAGCAGCGGCGTGACCCAGGACAGCGGGCCGACCACGTCGAAGCCGATGACGACCATCAGGATGACCGCGGCCGGGCGCTCGACCCGGCGGACGGTGTCGAAGAGCTGGCGGCCCCGGTCGCCGGGGAGGTTGACCAGGGTCATCGCGGCTATGGCGGCCACGCTGGCAGGGGACAGGTGGAGCCACCCGGCGGACCCGGCGATGAACATCAGCATCCCGAGGCCGAGCAGCAGGCGCTCCTCGCTCGAGGCGCGGCCGCCGAGGAAGAGCCAGGTGACGAAGCCCAGGAAGAGCCCGCCGCCGACGGACACGAGGGCGAACACGACGTGGGAGAAGCCGGTGGTCTCGGGGCGCAGGAGGGAGAACGCGACCACGGCGAAGATCACGGTGACCAGGTCGTCGAGCCCGGCGGAGAGCTCCATCGCGGCCAGCCTCGAGCGGACGCGCGGGTCGCGCCCGGCGCGGCGGTTTCGGAGCGCGCCGATGAGGGTGGGGCCGCTCGAGGCGGCGGCCCCTCCGAGGACGAGCGCGCCGGCGATGGCCTTGACCGCGGGCACGCCGGCCGCCATGAGGATGCCCACGCCGGCGCCGGACACGACGACGGCGGCCGAGATGGCGGGCAGCAGCGCGACGAGCCAGGCGCGACGGGGCAGGCGCCCGAGGACGCGGCGGTTGAAGCGCATCCCGGCGGCGAAGCCGATCCAGCCGGCCACGAAGCCGACGATGGGCGTGAGCTCGACGGTGAGGCGCTGGTGAGCGTTCGCGAGGGCCAGGCCAGCGACGACCCCGAGGACGAGGAAGGCATGCCCGGTGGCGACCAGGTGAGCGACCCCGAGGGCGGACTTGAGGCGCCGCAGGGGCGCCCAGTACACGACCGCGATCGACAGGCCGAGGATCACGAGGGCGACGCCGGTCTCCATGTCAGTGTCCCCCCGCCCCACCCTCGGGCCGGGTGTACTCCCAGCGCGTGCTTATCGGCGTCGTCGTGACGCGGGCGTGGCGGACGTCGTGGCCGGCGCAGACGATCTCGACCGCGCCGACGACCGACGGGACGTCGGCGGCGGGGACCTCGACGAGGAGGACCCGGCGGCCGCCGGGGTCGCCGAAGAGGTCGCGGAAGCCGCTGAAGAGCGGGACCTCGCGGGTGCCGGCCTCGCGCAGGCTCTGGCCGTCGAGGATGGTCGCGTCGTCGAGCCCCATGCCGACCAGCTCGATGATCAGGTCGTCGACGGCCTCCTCGCCGGCGATGGTGATGGTCACGAGCTGATTGGCGGCGGGGGTGGCGGTCGGCAGCGCGGGCGCCGGTTGGTGCCGGGCGTCGGCCGCCTCGAGGAGGGTGACGACGGCCTCGGCCGAGCGCGCCTGCCGGAGCCCCTCGAGCAGCACCCGGCTGTGGGTCAGCCGCGCGATGTGGGCGAGGAGCAGCAGGTGCTGCGACGGCGCGTTGGGGGGCGCGAGGATGCAGAAGAAGACGTCCGGGTCGACGCCGTCGGTCGTCGTCAGGCCGAGGGGCTTCGTGAGCAGCGCCAGCGCGACCAGGGGGGCGCTCAGGCCCTCGACTTCGGCGTGAGGAAGCGCGATCCCGTCGCCGACCGTCCCGGTCACGTCGCTGAACCCACGCCAGAGGGCCGCCTCGATCTCGGCGGCCGGGACGTCGCCCTCGGCGGCCAGGTCCGGCGCGAGCTTCGCGATGACGTCCTTGACCGTGGCGGCCTCGAGCGCCGGGTACACGAGCGCTGGGCGCAACCAATCCGTTAGCGTCAACCGGCACCTCCTCGGGGGTCTGCGTCCGTGACCGGGCCCTCGAATGTGGCGTCCCCGGGCAACGCGCGCAAGGGGTGGGTGAGTTCCGGCGTGCGTATGCGCGCGGTCGCGTCGGTTGGGGCGGCGTCGGGGTCAGTACTGCTCATCGTAGCGGGTGCGGTCGCGCTCGCAGAGGCGTCACACGCAGAGGCGCTACGGGCCGACGCGGCGGCCGTGGCCCCGGCGCGGCTCACGAAGCGGAACCGGCCCTCGGTCAGGTCGACGGGGGCGGCCGCGGTGGCGGTCGGACCACCGAACGCGGAGATGGGCGCGGCGGTCGCGATGAGGACGCGGTGGAGCTTCATGGCGCGTCTCGGGAGCTGTCGTGGGGACGAACGGTCAGAGCAAGAGCCGTGCCGGCGGCGGCGACGCGTCGAACGGCGCTCCACGTGCGCGCAGCTGTGTCCTATGGCACGCCGGGACGCCGCGACCGGGCCTTCTCGCGACGGCGGCGGTCGGCTACCAGTCCGCGGCGAACGGGACGGCGGTCGGCTCCCCGCCGCGGTCGATCCAGACGAGGCGGCGGGCCGCGTCCACGGTGAAGTGGCGGTCGTCGGCCGCGATCTCGAGGACCGAGCGCGCGGCCCCGTCGGACGTCGAGAACGCGTGGAGCTGCCGGCCCCCGAGGCCTACGACGGCGAGCTGGTCGGTCAGCCGGAGCGCAGGCGCGTCCCACAGCTCGGCGTCCTCGGGGGTCACGCTGGGGAGCTCGCCGGCCCAGACCGGCTCGCGGGAGGCGACGTCGTAGGCCGCCACCCAGGCCAGCCCCCACGCCTCACCGGTGAACACGACCCGCGAGCCGTCCGCGGTGAAGCGCGACTCGTAGGGGCAGTCGTAGAGGGGGAGCTTGCCGGGGGGGCGCGGGAGCTCGTGCTTGGTCGGCTCGCCGACGGTGTCGATCAGGGTCAGGAGGCCACCGCCCTGGCCTGTCTCGCCCATCGCGATCCAGCGGCCGTCCGGCGACCAGCTCGTCCCCGAGCCGATCTCGCCGTCGAGGTCCCAGAGTCGCCGCCCGGTCTCGGCGTCGTAGACGACCGCGCCGGAGCCCCGGGACACCGACGCCAGCCGCGAGCCGTCCGGGGACAGCGCCAGGCTCTCGTGGTCGAGGCGCCACCCCAGCTCGAGGACGCGGAGCTCGGCGAGGTCGTCCGCGCGGTAGAGCCCCACCGTCGTCGGCGTCCGGGCCCAGTGGGTCTTCGCGCCGAGCGGCGTCAGGCTGCGCGCCACCATGTCACCGTTGGTCGTCATGCGCTCACCCGCGGGCCCACCGCGGAAGAACGGGGGCTCGCCCGGGGCGTCGACCTGGCTGAGCAGCTTCGGCGCGCCACCGGTGAGGTCGTAGAGGCGGAGGCGAACGACGTCGCTGGTCAGCAGGCGCTCGGAGGACAGCAGCTCGATGAACATGGGGCGCTCGCAGGCTGGGTGACGAGAGGTCGAGCCTCGCACGTCGCCCGTCGCGAGTCATGGCGCGGTGCGCAAGACGGTATGGCCGGCAGCGGCCGGGAAGCCGGCATAGACCGTCGCCGCAGGCGCGAGGACGAGCGCGCCGAGATCGCCGTCCGGCACACCGCCGCAGGCGTCGAGGAGCAACGCGGGCCCGTGTGGCGCGTGCGGGTCGTCGTGCACGGGGTCACGGTCACGGATCCCCAGGCGGAGATCGGGAGCCGGGTGGCATGGGCGAGGCGGTCGTATTCGTTGTGGATCCCGCCGCTGACTTCCGGCTACGGTCCCGCCGTGCGTGCCCCCGAACCGAGCGCCGATGCGGGTCAGGACGTCGACCCCGTCGAGGTCGGCGCCGTCTCGCCGCCGCTTGGCGGGGCGACGGCGGCAGGTCGTGGGCGGCTCGGCCTCTGGCTCGCGATCATCTCGGTCGCCGCCGCCGTCGGGATCGGGGCGCGGCTCTACGGCCTCGGGGACAAGCCCATCTGGCACGACGAGGTGTACACGCGCATCTTCGCGGCCGGGCACCAGAGCAGCGACTGGCTCGAGGCGCTGTACGTCGGGCGGCCCGTCGCGCGGGACGAGATCCTGGCGTTCCAGCGCCTCGACCCCGAGCGCGGCCCCTTCGACACCGTGCGCGGGCTGGCGCGGGACGAGCCGCAGCACCCGCCGGCGTACTACCTCCTGGCGCGCGTATGGATGGGGCTCTTCGGCGACGGGCTGGGGCCGCTCCGGGCGCTGTCGGTGCTCGCGAGCTTGCTGGCGCTGTGGGCCGCGGCGTGGCTCGGGCGCGAGCTCTACGCGCCGCGCGGGCCGCCGGACCCCGAGGAGCGAGCCGCCGCCGAGCGCGCGCGGTGGGCCATCGCCGGCCTGGTCGCGGCGTCTCCGTTCGCGGTCCTCTACGCTCAGGAGGCGCGCGAGTACGCGTGGTGGAGCGTCTGGGTGCTGGCGTCTTCGGCGGGCCTCCTCCGGGGGCTCCGGGTGACCGACGCCGACGCGCCTCGCGGTCGCCAGCTGCGGGCGTGGGCGGGCTACGCGCTCCTCTCGGCGCTGGGCCTGTACACGGCGTTCTCGCACGCGACCGTGATCCTGGCGCAGGTCGTCTTCGTCGCTTGGCGCGAGCGCGGCCGCCTCACCCGGGCGAGCGTGAGCGCGGCGTCGGCGCTGGTCGTGAGCGGGCTGCTCTTTCTGCCGTGGGCGCTGCTCCTGGCGGAGCACCTCGAGGCGTTCCGCGCGTCGATGAGCTGGTCGAGCGCCATCGTCGTGCCGCGGATGGAGGTCGTCACGACGCTGATGACCAACCTGAGCCGGCCGATCCTCGATCTCTGGCCGGTGGTCGAGGGTCCGCTGGCGTGGGTGGCGGCGCTGGCGACGGTGGCGCTGGTCGTGGGGTCGCTGGTCCACTTCGGGCGTCGCGGCCCGCGGCGCGAGCGAGCCCTCATCGTGCTGCTCTTCGTGGTCCCGGTGGCGCTGCTCGTCGTCCCGGACCTGGCCGTGGGCGGGATCCGGTCGTTCTCGGCGCGTTACCTCTTCCCGGCGTTCCTGGCGGCGCTGGTCGCGGTCGCCCACCGCTTGGCGACGATCGAGCGCCCGCGCCTGCGCTGGGGGCTCGCGGCGCTGGTCTTCGGGGTCGCCGCGCTCAGCTGCGCCCGGACGACCTCGGACGACGTGCCGTGGATCCGCCAGCTGAGCGCCGGTCTCCCCGCCGTCGCGACCGCGGTCGACGCGACGCACCACCCCGTCGTCGTCGCCGACCGCGAGCGACACCACCCCGGCAACATCCTCGCCCTGGCGACCCAGGTCGACCCGGACACGACCTTCGTGCTCTACGACTTCGCCGACCGCGACGCCCTGGTCGCTCGCGCCGAGGCCCAGGCCGGCACAGGGGCTTGGCCGCCGCCCGGGGTCCCCGCTGGCCACGACGTCTTCGTCTATTCGCCGGTACCGCAGCTCCTCGAGGCCCTCGAGGGCGCCGTCGGGACCGCGGCCAGCGCCGTCTACCGCGACCCCTACATCCAGTGCTGGCGCCTGGAGCCGCCGGCCGGCGCCGGGCGGGCGGAAAGTGTTAGATCGTGGGGTCCGACCCCATGATCTCGCATTTTCTGCGGCGGCGCGGAGCGGTGAGGGGCGCGGGGCCGGCGGAGCGTGAGCGTGAGCGCGGAGCGGGTGCGGTGCTGCGTGAAGACGCGGAAGCGGCGCGCGAGGCAGAGCCGCACGGAGCGGGAGCGAAGCGTGAGCGTGAGCGTGAGCGTGGAGCAGGAGCGGCGGCGGGGCGGAGGGTGAGCGTGGCGTGGAGGCGGTGAGGGAGAGCGGAGCGGAGAGCGTGAGAGAGGCGGAGCGAGAGCTGGAGCGGGAGCGGGAGCGGTGCGCAAGCGAGGCGGGGCGCGTGAGCGTGGGCGTGAGCGGAGCGGTGGGCGTGTGCGTGAGCGGCGCGGGGCGTGAGCGGGCGGGCACTTGGGGCAGAAGGAGATGTGAGGGGGTGCGCGTGGGACTCCTCAGTGTGACCTCGTGCTCGCGCCCAGCAAGGCCAAGCCGTCCTCGCCGTCCTCGCCATGCTCGCTGCGCTGCGCGTGGCTCCGGGCGGCTGCGGGCGGTGCGGCTTCGCCGCAGCCTTGCAGGGCGCTGCGCGCGAGGTCGGGAGGAGACGTCCCCCGCGGCACAGGGCCGCCGGGGCGTCACCTCGACACGGAGAAGACCTCATCATGCTACGCATCTACACTGTCGCGCTGCGCGTGGCCGCTGACGCCGCGGACGCGGCCGATCGTATCGGGCGGAAGGACCCGGACCTCGCCCGCCAACTCAGGCGCGCGGCCGCGAGCACGCCTCTGAACATCGCCGAGGGCGCGGGTTCACTCGGCAAGAATCGGCGCGCACGCTACGCCAACGCCCTCGGCTCGGCTCATGAAGTGGCCGCCTGCCTCGATGTCGCCGTCGCCATGCGCTGCATTCCGGAGCCGGGGCCCGACGTCAGGCGACGTCTCGACCACGTCATCGGAACCCTCGTCAACCTCACCCGCTGACCGAGCGTGGCGGCCGGATGCGCAGCGCGTCCGGCCGCTCCACCCCGATGCACCAGTCCTGCAGCTGAGGGAGAGCGGGGCCCCTCGAGGCTCGCGGCGCTCCCTCCGCTCCCCCGAACCACTCACTCCCAGCGCACCCGCTCATACACCACTCACGCTCCCGCTCCCGCTTCCGCGCCCCGCCCCGCATCCCGCACCAGCACCAGCTTGCGCGCCGCCCCGCGTTCCGCGGCGAGCCAATTCACCGAAGAGTCAGCCGGGGTATGAATCCCCCCCATGATCTCGCATTTTCTGCGGCGGCACGGAGCGGTGAGGGGGCGCGGGGCCGGGAGCAGCGTGAGCGTGAGCGCGGAGCGGGTGCGGTGCCGGCGCGGAGCGGGTGCGGGGCACGGGGGTGGGCGGGGCGCGTGCGAGGCGAATATGTTAGATCGTGGGGTCTGACCCCGCGATCTCGCACTTTTTGCGCTGCCCCGCGTGCCGGGGCGGGGCGTCTCAAGAGCGAGCGGCGCTCGGCGCCGCCCGTGGACCTCGATGAACTGGGAGAGGGACGCCCGCGCCGCGCCGTGCGGCCTGCGCCCCGCGGAACGCCATGAGATACGTGCTCCTCGGCCTCGCCGTGACCCTCGCCGCGTGCGGGTCGGACAACACCTCGAGCCACGGCGGCGACGTCGCGGACAGCTCGGTCGTCGACGACACCGTGGGCGGCGAGGACACCGTGCCCGGCGACACCTTGAACGACACCGGCTCGGCGGACGACACCGCCCCATCGGAGGACACGGCGACAGCCGACACCACCGCGGTCGACACGACCCCGGCTGACCCGTGCTCGCCAAACCCCTGCGACGAGCCCCTCCGGACGGTGTGCACCGCCGCCGGCGAGGCCTACACCTGCGCCTGCGACCCGGGCGCCCACGAGGAGGGTGGCGCCTGCGTCGCCGACGAGGCGTGCCAGGACGGGACCTGCCACCACCACGGCCAGTGCGCGGACGACGGCGGCGTGGTGTCCTGCGACTGCGCGACCGGGTGGACCGGCGACTACTGCGACGCCTGCGACGAGGCCGAGGGCTGGTGGCCCGACGGTCAGGGCGGCTGCACCGCCGACCCTTGCGACCCCAACCCGTGCACCGAGCCCGGGCGGACGGCGTGCACCCACGACGGGCCCACGGTCACCTGCGCCTGCGACCCCGGCCGGCACGACGAGGGCGGCGCCTGCGTCCCCGACGTCGAGTGCGGACCGGGCTCCTGCGCCGGTCACGGCGACTGCACCAGCGACGGCCTCGGGATCACCTGCGCCTGCGCGCCCGGCTACGACGGCGCGACCTGCGCGAGCTGCGCCTCCGGGTGGCACGCCGACGGCGCCGGCGGCTGCACCCAGGATCCCTGCACGCCCAACCCCTGCGTCGCGGTGGGTCAGACCACCTGTTCGACCGGCGACGGCGGGGCCGCGGTCTGTACCTGCGACGACGACTACCACCCCGACGGGGCCGGCTGCGCCCTCGACGAGGTCTGCGGCGAAGACAGCTGCGGCCACGGCGACTGCAGCGTGGTCGGCGGGCTCGTCACCTGCGCCTGCGAGCCGGGCTGGGCGGCGCCGGGCTGCGACGACTGCGCCGCCGGCTGGCACGACGACGGGAGCGGCGGCTGCACCCAGGATCCGTGCCTGCCGAACCCCTGCACCGACGCAGGTCGCACGGTGTGTACGGCCAACGGCGCGTCCCACGTCTGCGCCTGCGACGACGGGCTCCACGAGGACGGCGTCGGGGGCTGCACCGACGACCCGTGCCTGCCCCACCCGTGCGACGCGTCCCAGGCCTGCCGGGAGGCCGGCGGCCAGGCCGAGTGCTACACCCCGCAGTGCGACGACGACAACCCGTGCACCGACGACGCGTACCTGGACGGCGCCTGTCACTTCGAGGACCGCGGCGACGGCGCCCCGTGCAGCGACACCGTCTGCACGAGCGGGCAGACCTGCACCGGCGGTGTCTGCGGCGGCGGCGAGCCGGTCGACTGCGCCGACGACGACCCGTGCACCGTCGACACCTGCGTCGACCCGACCGGCTGCGCCCACGACGTCGACGAGGACATCGTCCCGAGCGACGGCGTCACCTGCACGGTCGACAGCTGCGCCGGCGGGATCGCGACGCATATCCCCGACGACGACGTCTGCGGCGCGAGCTGGTGCGCCGGCACCGGGACCTGCGCCCCGACCGAGCTCGGGAGCGACGCCGACGGCTGCCTCCGCGACGGCGCCCCGGCCCCACCCGGGCCCAGCTCGACCTGCCTGACCTGGGTCTGCGACGAGGGGACCCAGGGCTTCTCGCCGGTCGTCGCGGCCGCCGGAACCGCCTGCGACGACCACATCGGCTGCACGACCGGCGACGCCTGCGACGGCGCTGGCGCCTGCGTCGGCGCCGTCACGGCCAGCTGCGACGCCGCGACCTGCGAGGGGACGGTCCCGTTCCCGGATATCGTCGACCTCGCGACCGCCCGCGTCGTCGGGTCGGTCACCCTCGACGGCGGCGCGCTGCCGGCCACCCAGCCCGGCTCCGACGGCGACGTGACGTTCTACGCCCGGGCCCGGGACACCGGCGCCCGGCACTCCCTCGGCTACCTGCGCTACCGCTACACCGCCCCGGGCGTCTACGCGCTCTACGACACCGACGGGCAGCTCGATACGCGCCTCCTGCCCGGCGTGTACGACATCCTGTACTACCGGAACTACTCGTCCTCGAACGACTACACGTACACCGACGACCCCGACGATCCCTACGTCAACGGCTACCGCGTCCTGCGCGAGAGCGTCGTCATCGGCCCGGGGCTCAACCACCTCGACCTCGACCTCGGCCGCGCGCACGTCACCGGGACCGTGAAGCTCGCCGGCGCCGCGCTCCCGCCGACCCAGCCCGGCTCGGATGGAGACGTGACCTTCTACGCGCGGGCCAAGGACACCGGCGCCCGCCACTCCCTCGGCTACCTGCGCTACCGCTACGTCTCGAGCGGGGTCTGCGACCGACGGGCAGCTCGACACGCGGCTCTTGCCGGGCACCTACGACATCCTCTACCACCGGAACTACTCGACCTCGAACGACTACACGTACACCGACGACCCAGCTGACCCCTACGTCAACGGCTACCGGGTCCTCGCGGCCGACGTGACGTTCACCGCCGGTGAGAACACCCTGGACCTCGACCTCGGCCGGGCGCACATCACCGGGACCGTGAAGCTCGCCGGCGGCGCGCTGCCGGCGACCCAGCCGGGCTCGGACGGCGACGTGACGTTCTACGCCCGGGCCAAGGACACCGGCGCGCGCCACTCCCTCGGCTACCTGCGCTACCGCTACACGGGCCCCGGTGTCTACGCGCTGTACGCCACCGACGGCCAGCTCGACACGCGGGTCCTGCCCGGGACCTACGACATCCTGTATTACCGCAACTACTCGACCTCGAACGACTACACGTACACCGACGACCCCGCTGATCACTACGTGAACGGCTACCGGGTCCTCGCGACCGACGTGACGTTCACCGCCGGCGAGAACACGCTGAACCTCGACCTCGGCCGAGCCCACATCACCGGGACCGTCAAGCTCGCCGGCGGCGCGCTGCCCCCGACCCAGCCGGGCTCGGACGGCGACGTGACCTTCTACGCCCGCGCCAAGGACACCGGGGCCCGACACTCCCTGGGCTACCTCCGCTACCGCTACGCGGCGCCCGGCGTCTATGCGCTGTACGACACTGACGGTCAGCTCGACACGCGGCTCCTGCCCGGGACCTACGACATCCTCTACTACCGGAACTACTCGACCTCGAACGACTACACCTACACCGACGACCCCGCTGATCCCTACGTCAACGGCTACCGGGTCCTCGCGACCGACGTGGCGTTCACCGCCGGCGAGAACACCCTGAACCTCGACCTCGGCCGCGCTCACATCACCGGGACCGTGAAGCTCGCCGGCGGCGCGCTGCCGGCGACGCAGCCGGGCTCGGACGGCGACGTGACGTTCTACGCCCGGGCCAAGGACACCGGGGCCCGGCACTCCCTGGGCTACCTGCGCTATCGCTACGCGGCGCCCGGCGTCTACGCGCTGTACGACACCGACGGTCAGCTCGACACGCGGCTCCTGCCCGGGACCTACGACATCCTGTACTACCGGAACTACTCGTCCTCGAACGACTACACGTACACCGACGACCCCGACGATCCCTACGTCAACGGCTATCGCGTCCTGGAGGCCGACGTGACGTTCACGGCCGGCGAGAACACCCTGAACCTCGACCTCGAGCGCGTCTGGGCGACCGGCTCCGTCACCCTCGACGGCGGCGCGCTGCCTCCGACCCAGCCCGGCTCCGACGGCGACGTGACCTTCTACCTCCGCGCCCGCGACACCGGCGCCCGACACTCGCTGGGCTACCTCCGCTACCGCTACACGGCGCCCGGCGTCTACGCCCTCTACGCGAGCGACGGCGAGCTCGACGCCCGCTTCCTCCCCGGCGCCTACGACCTGCTCTACTACCGCAACTACTCGTCCTCGAACGACTACACGTACACCGACGACCCCGACGATCCGTACGTCAACGGCTACCGCGTCCTGGCGCGCTGCGTCAGCCCCTGAGCGCACGGCCGCGTCGCGCCCGACGCTTGCGCGGGCCACGTCCCCGGTGCCACCATGCATGGTGCGGCGCACACCTCCTGGCGCCACCCCACAGCCACAGGACCGGTAACGTGAAGACTTGGCACGCCGGGTTTCTCGCTTTCGCGTACGCAGCATGCGCCGGAGAGGCCGGCCCCGGCCCCGGAGTCGCGATCGACGTCGCGGCCCTCGAGCTCCCTGGGGTGACCGACGCCAGCTGGCGCCTCACGGTCAGCGCCGCCGGCGCGACCGTCTGGACCCGCGACCTCAGCTCCCGCGGCTACGGCGACGGCGGCGGCTCGCTCTCCTACGTCGGCCCCTGTGACGCCGACGCCGGGACGAACACCGTCACCGTCGAGCTCCTCGCGCTCTACCGGGGCGCGGCGGGCGACGTCGTCGTGGACGCCGCCAGCTACGACAACCCCGGCCCGATCTCGCGCGACGTCACCTGCCTCGCCGACCGCGACGTCCCGGTCACCTTCGACGTGACGCTGGTCCGCGCCGCCACCCAGGGCTTCTTCGACGTCACGATCACCTTCGATGACATCTTCTGCGCCGCCAAGCTCGATTGCGAGGACCCCGACGGCGACCCGATCGCGCTCCTGTCGGACAGCGCCGGCGCCCGCCGCCCGACGGTCGTCCTCGGCTTCGCCTGCACCGCCGACACGGCCGCCGACGACACCGTCCTCTACCTCGACGACGTCGTCCTGAGCTGTAACGGCGGCGCGAACACCGCCACCGTCGACCCCACCGCCGGCCCCGGGAACCTCGGCCCCGGCACCGGCATCACCCAGGACGCCGCGACCCTCTTCGGGGCGGCCGTCTACCGCGGCCGGGAAGACCTCGGCGGCGTCGGCAAGCTCTACTGGAACCTCGCCCTCGGCCTCGAGCTCGGGACCGCCCCCGCTCAGGGCTGCACCCTGACGACCGCCGGCACCGCCGCGTCGGGCCCGCTCCCCGGAGCGGCGACGCCCGCGGGGACGACCTATCCCTACGTCAGCTGGTCGGTCCCGCTGACCTCCGGAGCCGGCGCCCTGACCTGCACCCAGCACCCGGTCGACGGTGACAACGGGGTCGCCATCACCTACGCCGACCCCGACGCGCCGGTCAGCTTCGCGGGGACCTTCGATCCCCACGGCGACACCGTCACCCTGACCGGCGCGCGCACCGCCGCCGATCCGGGGCGCTGGAGCGACGGCACCCTGGCGACGTCCTGCGAGGCCTACCGGCGCCCCGCCAACAGCAGCTACGTCTACGCCGACGCCGCGGGCGGTGACGGCGTGTACCGGATCCAGCCCGAGGGCGAGCCCGCTCAGCTCGCCGCGTGCGACATGACGACCGACTTCGGCGGCTGGACGGTCTTCTTCGCCGGGCTCAACGGCTCGCCGAACGTCTTCGATCACTTCGACGCCGGCTACTACAGCGGCGTCTGCACCGACCCGTCGTCCCGCTGCCTGCGCCGCATTCCGGCGAACGTCCCGGAGTCCGGGCTCGCCATCGCTGCGAAGGTCCACGAGCACGTCGTCGAGTTGCAGATGAACGCCGACCTGTACGCCTGGGCGACCAGCGGCGCCCGGGCGAACTGGGTCACCCTGACCGACACCGTCGTCCTGACCGGCGCGCCCGCCGTCATCCCGAACGCCCTCTGGACCGGCGAGATCGCCAACCCCGACAACACGAGCTTCATCCTCGGACTGTTCGACGACCAGGTGAACGTCTTCATGTCGTCCTACGACTACGGGACGAGCTGGAACCGCGCCAATGGCGCCCCCGACACCTCGTCGCCGATTCGGCTCCTCTACCGCGAGGGCGGGATCCCGGTCGTCTCCGGGGCGTACGAGAGCTGCCAGGCGGCCCTGGCCGCGGGCCACGCGAGCGACGGCGTGCAGCTGCTCCAGACCGCCGGCACCCGGGCGCGCTACGCCTACTGTGACCAGACCCACGACGGCGGCGGGTGGACCGCGCTCTACAGCGGAAAGAACGGCTCGGGCGAGGTCTTCGACCGGTACGACGCCGTGGCCCATCACGGCGTCTGCACCGACCCGGCCACCCGGTGCTTGCGCCGGCCGCCCGTCGCCCTGGACCCGGCGACCACCGAGCTGGCCGTCTCCTGCGGCGACGCCATGGTCGCCTTCGACCTGACCGCGAACATCGCGAGCTGGCTCAGCGACGGCACGCAGCACGGCTGGCAGTCGATCGCGAACGTCCGCGACATCGGTGACGAGGCCGTCGTGAACCCGCCCATCGAGCTCTGGACCGGCGCGAGCGGCGCCTCGAACATGAGCTGGATCCTCGGCATCGACGGGAGCTTCGGGGCGACCTTCGCCAACAGCTACAACAACGGCTCGACCTGGGACTACTGCAACAGCGGTCCCAACGCGGCGCAGCCGGTGCGCATCTTCTACCGCACCGCACCCTGAGGGCGACGCATCGCCGCAGCCGCGTCGCGTCCTGCGCCCGGCCCGCGGCTGACGTGAGGCGCGTGGGATCTCCGGGGCGCCGTCTCTGCTCACCTCGCTGGTCTCGGCGTCGTCGTTGACCCGGCGCAAGAAAGTCGCTCCAGGGACGCGACCATTCTGCCGATCGACGTGTAGTGTGATCGTTCGGGACGTGGGGTCCCGCCGACCAGCCCCGGGGAACCATGACGCAGACGAGCGCGGCGAGCACGGAGATGAGCCTCTTCACCCTGAACACGTGGGGCTTTCGCTGGCCTCTCGCGCGCCATCGCAAGCGCCGCTTCGCCCGCATCGCCCGTCACCTCGCGGACCACACCTACGACCTCGTCGCGCTGCAGGAACTCTGGGACGCCGCGCCGCCCGTGCTCGGTCAGACCGGCCTCGTCTGGGCCCGACAGGCGACGAACACGCGCCTCTCCCGCGGCCACCGCTTCAACGACTCGGGCCTCGGCGTGAAGCTGTCGCCGACCCTCGCCCCGGGCGCGCGCCTGGTCAGCAGCCTCATCACCAGCTTCCGCGAGCACCGCGGCTGGGACCGCGTCAAGACGAAGGGCGCCTTCGCGGTCGACGTGCCGATCGAGCGCGACGACGAGCGGGTGACGGTCATCACGACCCACCTCCAGGCGGGCCGCCGCCACGGGCGCGTCCGGCGCGGGCAGATCGAGCACATCCTCGAGGCCGCCGCCGAGACCCGCGGCCCCGTCGTCCTGACCGGCGACTTCAACTTCTTCGCCTCCTCCCACGAGGACCGCGCCTCGCACCAGGTCCTGGCCCAGGCGGGCTTCGTCGACGCCGGCGAGTCCCTCGACCGCCCGGAGCCGACGTATTTGACCGCCAACCCCTACGCTGACAAGGGCGACGGCGACCAGCGCTTCGACCGCGTCTACCTGCGCGACGGCGAGCGCCATCGCCTCTCGGCGAAGGACGTCCGGGTCATCGTCGACCACGCCGAGCCGATGTCCGACCACCAGGCGGTCGCCGCGAACGTCGTGATCACGCGGATCTGAGCGCCGCGTCAGCGGACGAAGCTGCCGACGTAGATGTTCGCGTCGACGCCGCCGGTCCCGGTGACGAGGACGTTGCCGTCGATGGGGTCGAGCAGGACGTCGACGACGTCTCGGAGGGCCGGCCGGACGCTCCACAGGTCCGCCAGCGTGGGCCGGAAGGCCCGCAGGACGGCCTGGGTGCCGCCGCCGTCGCCGGTGCCGCCGACGTAGATGATGCCGTTGCTCGCCGTGGCGACCGCCAGCGCCGTCTCGTCGCCGCCGTCGTCCCAGGTGACCTCGCTCAGGAACGCCCCGCTCGCGTCGAGCTTCGCGACCCAGAGGTCGGTGCCGCCGATCGTGGAGACCGAGCCGACGAGGTAGATGTTGCCGAGGCCGTCGACCGCGATGTCCTCGCACAGCTCGTCGCGGCTCGGGTCGCTCGGTGAGCCCCAGGTCGTCGTCATCACGACCGCGTGGTCGGCGACCGCGTACTTGCCGATCCACGCGTCGTACGCCTGACCGTTGGTGAAGCTCGTACAGGCGACGATGTGCCCGGCGGTGTCGAAGGTCAGCCCGCCGCCCGGGTGGTAGATGAAGCCGGGCTGGGCGTAGCGGTCGACGACGAGGCCGGTGGGGCCCTCCGCCGCGACCCGCGTGACGCGGATCCGCTTGTCGGCCGAGTCCCCCTCCACGCCGAGGAACCATGGGCGGTCGCTCGCGTCGACGACGACGTCGAAGATGCCCATCCCGGCGAAGCTCAGTTCCCACCCGTCGTCCAGGCCGCTGGAGGGGTGTTGGCGGAGGACGCCGCTGCTGATGAGCGCGTCGGACCAGCCGCCGACGTAGGCGACGCCGGCGCTGTCCACGCCGACGGCGTGAGCCTCCTCGTAGACCTCGGAGGTGTCGGTGGGGAGGTTGCTGTCGATGAAGCTGCCGGTCCGGGTGAAGAGGTCGATGACCACCTCCGGGTCGTCGAGCTCGTAGTGCGATCCGACGGCGATGATCCGGTCGTTCGCGGTGTCGTAGGCGAGGCCGCCCGCGACGTCGTCGCCGTCGTGGTGGCGCCGCTCCAGCCACAGGGGCTCGCCCGAGACGAGCACCGGCGGGCCACAGATCGAGCCGTCGCAGACGTCGGGCCCGGTGGCGATGGAGATGGACGCGGTGTTGTGCCCGCCCCGGCTGTCGGAGACGTCGACCGTCAGGACGCAGTCGTCCCACTCGTCGGCGACGGCGCTGAGCGTGAAGGTCGGGTCTTCGAGGGTCGGGTCGTCGAAGTATCCCTCGCACGGCCAGGTGACGTCCCAGTCGAAGGCCAGCGCGTCGCCATCGGGGTCGGACGCGGTCAGATCGAGGTAGGTGTAGTCGTCGATGTCGATCTGGGTCGGTGACGGGACGATCGAGGTGATCGTCGGCACGCTGTTGATGCTCACGCTGACGTAGGCCGAGGCGGAGTCGTCTGCGACGGTGACGCCGATCTCGAGGGTCGCCGTCGCGCCGGTGTCGTCGCTGACCCCGATGCGCAGGACGACGCTCCCCGGGGCGCCGCCGGCGGTCCAGTCGGTGCTGGCGGTGCTCGGGCTGGTGTACGAGCCGGACGGCGAGGTCCAAGCGTAGGTCAGGGTGTCGTCGGGGTCGGGGTCCTCGGCCGTCACGGAGAGCGAGATGGTCCCGCCCGCGGCGACCGAGTAGCTCGACACGGTGAGGCCGGTGATGCGTGGCGCCGTGTTCTGGAAGGCCGGCGGCGGGTTCACCTGCTGCATGAAGATGGTGACCAGGGACATCTCTCCCGGCCGGATGACGACCGGGCTCGCGGCGCCCTGGTAGATGAGGGCGTCGGTGTCGTCGTAGGCGCGGCCGGTGAAGGTGCGGTCGAGGCCGGCCGGCAGGTCCGTCAGCGTCGCCGACCAGCCGCTGGTGGCGTTTCCGGTGAGCTCGACGACGATCGGCGTCGCGATGCCGGTCCCGGTGACCGTCACCTCGACCCGGTCGATGTCACCGGCGTCCAGCGCGGCGCCGAGGACGGCGACGCGCGCGCCGCCGGTCGGCGCTTCGGTCGTGCAGGCGGCCAGCGGCGCGAAGAGCAGCGCGGCGCCGAGCGCGAGGAGCGAGAGGGGGTGGAGCCGAGCGAGCGATGTTGGAGTCATGGTGGGCCTCGGTGGCTGTGGGCCAGGGAATCGTTCGCGCCTCAGCGCGGAGGAACAGGGGCGGCGGAGCCCTCCGGAGGGCTCCCGGTGGTGATGGTCACCGACGCCTCGGTGACGCCGCCGCGGCCGTCCCGCACCTCGACGGTGAGCGTGCAGGCCGCGCCGTCAGCGGTGACGAGGGTGAACGTCGGCGTGAGAGCCTCGGCGTCGTCGAAGGTCCCGTCGCAGCTCGCCGTCCAGGCGAAGGCGAGCGGGTCGCCGTCCGGGTCGGAGACGGTGACCGTCAGGGCGGTGGCCTCGCCCGCGTCGATGCGGGTCGGGGACGGGACGACGCCCTCGACCACCGGGGCGTGGTTGAAGACGAGCTCCAGCTCGGCGCTGCCGGCGTGGTCGGTCTCCGTGTCGCAGGCGACCAGCACGACGAGGCAGGCCAGCGCGGCCGCGAGGGTGGGGCGGCGATGGGACGTGCGGCGCGCGGCGCTCGTCGAGCGGGCGTCCCGGCGCGAGTGGGGCGTCGATCTCATGTCCAGCGTCGGCCGGTCCCGATCGCAGGTTCCATGCCATCCGGCGGTCACGGCGAGGACCCGGTGAAGACCTGGGTCCTCGCCATCCTGGCCGCGCCGTCGGCTGGGTCAGGCCGCCCAGTTTCTGTCGATCGGTGGGCGAGGGCGCCCGCCCCTCACCCCGGGTGGGCGCTCGTGGGGGGCGGGGTCAGCTCAGGCCGGCGGGATCGCCGAGGCGTCCATCCACATGACCTCCCAGTGGTGGCCGTCCGGGTCGTAGAAGCTCCAGCCGTACATCGTCGGGCCCATCTCCATCGGCTCCTTGGCGGCGCTGCCGCCCGACGCCAGGGCGGTCTTCACGAGCTGGTCGACCTCCTCGCGGCTGCTGGCGGAGACGCACACGAGGGACTCGGTGTGGGTCGCGGTGTCGCACAGCTCGCGCGGCACGAAGCTCTTGAAGAAGTCCTCCTGGAGGAGCATCACGTAGGCGGCGCCCTCGTTGACGATCATGCTGGCGGCCTTGTCGTCGGTGAAGCGGGCGTCGAAGCCGAAGCCCAGCTCGGCGAAGAAGCCCATGGAGCGCTTCAGGTCGCGGACGGGCAGGTTCACGAAGATCATCCGGTCGGCTGGCATCGTTTGTCTCCTGTGACAACGGGTTCAGCCACACAGACCGGCGCGCCCGCCGGAGATCATCGGTCGAGTCGAAGAAAAGCGCCGCGGGCTCGATCGCGGACAGGACGGCGCTGCGGGCTCACTCGGGGCAGGCGCTCGGCGGGCTGATGGCCATGTCGAGCGGGAGAGCGCGGAGCGTGACGTCGCCCGGCGTGGCGAGGTTGCAGGCGATGGCGACGTGCTCGACCGACAGCCCGGCGGCGGTCACCTCGAGCTCGCTGATGAGGCTCGCGGAGCGCAGCTCGAAGGTCCCGTCGGGCTTCGAGATGGTCCAGTCGCTGCCGCCGGTGATGCAGCGGCGCCCGGAGATGAAGGCGTTTCCGACCGGCGCGCCGACCTCGTCGACGACGCGGCCGCTCGTCAGGACCATGCCGTCGGGGTCGCTGCCCCAGTAGTCGGGCGACTCGCAGGGCGGGCGGGGCTCGATCGGGTAGAAGTCGTCGAAGGGCTTGGCCGCGGGGCGGACGCTGCCGTCCCAGCGCACCAGGCCGAAGTGCTCGCCGGGCGGGCCCCAGTGGACGTCGCGGTAGAGCCACCACTGAAAGCCCATCGAGCCGCAGGCCCAGGCGGTCTCGAGCGCGTGCCTCGCGAAGTCGCGCTGCTCGTAGTCGCCGGGGCCGCCGTCTTCGACCGAGAGCCCCGTCTCGCCGACCATCGACGGGTAGGGCTCGCGCCCGGCCCAGGCCAGGAACGTCGACAGGTAGTCGCGCACGGCGTCGTTCCAGCCGCCGGAGCCGTAGATGTGGAACGAGGTGAAGTCGAGGGGCAGGGCGCCCGGGTCCCAGTGGCGGACGGTGCCGAGCTCGGCGAGCCCCATCGTGACCATGTGACGCGGCGAGCCGGCGCGGACGGCGTCGTACCAGAGGCGGCCGATGGCGTTGGCGTCGACCTTGTCGATGTCCTTGTTCGCGAACTCGTAGACCGGCTCGTTGGTGAGGTCGTAGGCCCAGAGCGTCGGCTCGTCGGAGAAGCGCTCGGACAGGGCCTCGAGGTAGCTCGCGTAGGCGTCGCGGACGCCCTCGGCGTCGACGTCGTGGTGGCCGGCCAGGAGGATCCCGCGGAGGCCGGCCTCTTTGGTGAGGGCCACGGCGTCGGCGATGAGCTGGAGGCCGCGCGGATCCGGCGGCCACATCACCAGGCGCGCGTCGGGCGGGCAGTAGTCGAGCCAGGTCGGCCACTGGTGGGCGCAGTCGAGGACGACCGTGCCGTCCTCGGGGATGACGGCGAGGCCGACGATGCGGAGCGAGTTGAAGCCCATGGCGGCGACCTGGGCGAGCTGCTCGCGGGCGGCGTCGAGGCAGCTCTCGGCGTCGTCGCAGCAGCCCGGGGGCTCGTCGCAGTTCGCGTGGTGGGGGGCGATGTAGTAGTCGCCCTCGGGCGTGTGGCGGATGTCGAAGATGAAGTTCACGCTGACCGGGACGAAGGGCGCGTCGCCGAGCCGGAGCTGGCCGTCCTCGAGATAGACGAACGGTGAGTCGCAGCCCGCCGAGGTGTCGCCCGACGCCGTGTCCTCCGGGGCCGTGGTGTCGGCGCCGCCGGAGCCGTCGCTCGGGACGTCCGCGACCGAGGTGTCCTCCGGAGGGCTCGCGGTGTCGGTGAGCTGCGTGTCCGGCGAGCCGACGGTGTCGGCGACAGCCGTGTCCGGGGCGAGCGTGTCCCGAGCCCCGGAGAGCGTCTCGACCCGTGACGGGTCTCCGCACGCGAGGACGACCGCGGCGGCGGCGAGCAGGATGAGGGGACGCGTCACGAGGCCTCGTGGGGTGGGCTGGAGGCCCCGGAGCCTACCAGATTCCGCGGGAAAGGGAGCCCCGGGACGGACGAGACGTTCACGAGCCAGCTCGGCGGCGCACGGTCGTCCCGACCGCCCACTCGCACGGGCGGACGGCGGCGTCGTCCGGGCACGCGCCTTCCGGCCAGACCGGCGCCGTCCCGGCGACCTCGACCCGATCGCCGACCCGAAGCGCCCGGCAGAAGCCGTAGCGTGCCTCGCAGGGTGAGCCGGAGAGACCCCCAATAGCTTCTTGGCCGAGCAGAAGACGGTGTGGAAGCCGCCGGCCACATCGACGAGGCCCTGCTTTGGCGTCTCGGGCGAGAGGTCATGTCGAAGATGACGGAGACGTCGACGGTTCACACGACCCCAATCGCTTGAACACCGAGGGCTCGAAGCGGTGTTGAGCGATTGGCAAACCCGGCGGTTCCGCGCGATGCAGCAGGGCTCGCTTTGAGCCGTGAGGTAGGAATTTCACTGAGTCCGTCAGACTGATTCCGATACCCCTGGCACATCATCGCAGAGAGAGCACGGCCAGCACGGCATCGATATGGCGTCCGGTCGCCGCGGGTCTCTCCGTTCGTGTCGGACGCACGGCTTCTCAGGGTGACTCCCGGTGGCACTTTGAATTTGTCGCACGGGGCGCTCAGACAATGTCTGATCGCGATCTCGCCGGCGGGCTCCGACGAACAGTGCGCCGCAGCATTCGGAGCTGCATGTGTCTGGATTTATTCCGTATCGTGGTTGGGTTGGCGCAGCGTCGTTGCGCTCTTCCACGCCGAGGCAGATAGTGACATGGTTAAGTGCATTGGACATGTACAGGTCCAACGTCGAGGAGCGGGCATGAGTCGAGTCGCCTTGTGCGTGATGTCGAGCGGGCTGGTCCTCGCCCTGGGCTGCGGAGGGTCTGAGGACCGGCCGAGCGGGCCCGCGGGGCGACTGGCCATCGAGGTCGCGCCGCTCACCCTCGACGGCGTCATCGACGCCGAGTACACGGTGACGGTCCGCAACGGGCCGGGCGGGAGCGGCGAGGTCGTCTGGGAGCGCCGCGTGACCTCGGCGCAGTTCGGCGACGGCGCGGGCTCGCTGTCCTACGTGGGGCCCTGCGACGCGGCCACGGGCGTCAACACCGTCACCCTGCAGCTGCATGATCTGTGGGACGCCGGCGGCGAGATCGATCCCGGCACCTACCAGAACCCCACGCCGCTCGAGCGCGAGGCCGTATGCGTCGCCAACGCCGACGTCACGGTCACCTTCGACATGACCATCGTGCGGGAGTCCAACCAGGGATTCTTCGACGTAGCCGTCGACTTCGAGGACGTCTTCTGCTCGGCGAAGCTGGATTGCGAGGACGACCAGGGCGGCGATCTGGACCTCCTCCATCGCCCCGGCGGCGGCCCCCGCGACATGACCGCGGTCTTCGCCTTTGCGTGTACCGGCACGCTCGCCGCGGGCGAGACGGTGATGTACATGGACGACCTGCGCATCGCATGCAGCGGGCTCGCCCGGGACGTGCTCATCGACCCTACGGGGCTCGGCAACATCGACACCAACGCCAGCCCCAGCGAGAACGCCGACGGCTACCTGTTCGGGGCCGCGGTGTACCGTGGCGCGGAGGCGCTCGCCGGCAAAGCCTACTGGAACGTCAACCTCGGGCTCGACGCGGAGGCCTTCACCCGCGCCGGCGACTGCACGCTCCGAGCTCGCGCCACGGCCTCGTCCGAGCTGTGGCTGCCCGAGCACGACGGCTTCCCGCTGCCGCCCGCCAGCGTCTACCCGGTCATCCACTGGGACGTCCCGCTCTCCAGCTCGATCGCGCGGGTGTGCGGCCAGCACGCGGTGAACGCGGGCGACGGCGCGGTCTCGACGGTGTACGAGGGCTATCTTCCCGTCGACGTCAACGCATTCACCTGGGCGGCCGAGACCGTGTACCTGCGAAACCGCTATCGGCCGTCGACGGGCGAGGCGATCCGTGCTGGGGGCGACCTCTGCAACCCGCCGTGTGTGTCGGGCCGCTGCGTCGGCGTCGACCAGTGCGATTGCGACACCGGCTGGCAGGGGGGCGTCTGTGACGAGCCCGTGTGCACCGACGATTGCAACGCGGGCACCTGTACGGCGCCGGGGATCTGCGACTGCGCCGCGACCGGCTACGCGGGCGAGCGCTGCGAGACCAACATCGACGAGTGCGCGAGCGGTGGGCACGACTGCCACGCCGACGCGACCTGCACCGATACTCCCGGCAGCTGGGACTGCGTCTGCAACAGCGGTTACAGCGGTGACGGCGTGACCTGCGCGGACGTCGACGAGTGCCTGACCGACAACGGCGGCTGCGACGCCAACGCGACCTGCACCAACACGGCCGGGAGCCGCACCTGCGCCTGCAACTCGGGCTACTCCGGCGACGGCGTGACCTGCACGGACGTCGACGAGTGCCTGACCGACAACGGCGGCTGCGACGCCAACGCGACCTGCACCAACACGGCGGGGAGCCGCACCTGCGCCTGCAACGCGGGCTACTCCGGCGACGGCGTGACCTGCGCGGACGTCGACGAGTGCCTGACCGACAACGGCGGCTGCGACGCCGACGCGACCTGCACCAACACGGCCGGGAGCCGCACCTGCGCCTGCAACTCGGGCTACTCCGGCGACGGGGTGAACTGCGCGGACGTCAACGAGTGCCTGACCGACAACGGCGGCTGCGACGCCAACGCGACCTGCACCAACACGGCCGGGAGCCGCACCTGCGCCTGCAACTCGGGCTACTCCGGCGACGGGGTGAACTGCGCGGACGTCAACGAGTGCCTGACCAACAACGGCGGCTGCGACGCCAACGCGACCTGCACCAACACGGCCGGGAGCCGCACCTGCGCCTGCAACTCGGGCTACTCCGGCGACGGCGTCAGCTGCGCGGACGTCAACGAGTGCCTGACCAACAACGGCGGCTGCGACGCCAACGCGACCTGCACCAACACGGTGGGGAGCCGCACCTGCGCCTGCAACTCGGGCTACTCCGGGGACGGCGTGACCTGCGCGGACGTCAACGAGTGCCTGACCAACAACGGCGGCTGCGACACCAACGCGACCTGCACCAACACGGCCGGGAGCCGCACCTGCGCCTGCAACTCGGGCTACTCCGGGGACGGCGTGACCTGCGCGGACGTCAACGAGTGCGTGACCAACAACGGCGGCTGCGACACCAACGCGACCTGCACCAACACGGCCGGGAGCCGTACCTGCGCCTGCAACTCGGGCTACTCCGGGGACGGGGTCAGCTGCGCGGACGTCAACGAGTGCCTGACCAACAACGGCGGCTGCGACGCCAACGCGACCTGCACCAACACGGTGGGGAGCCGCACCTGCGCCTGCAACTCGGGCTACTCCGGGGACGGGGTCAGCTGCGCGGACGTCAACGAGTGCCTGACCAACAACGGCGGCTGCGACGCCAACGCGACCTGCACCAACACGGTGGGGAGCCGCACCTGCGCCTGCAACTCGGGCTACTCCGGCGACGGGGTCAGCTGCGCGGACGTCAACGAGTGCCTGACCAACAACGGCGGCTGCGCGCACAGCTGTCACAACACCAGCGGAGGCTACTCCTGCTCGTGCAACAGCGGCTACGTGTTGGCCGGCGACGGCCATGCGTGCAACGACATCGACGAGTGCCTGACCGGCAACGGAGGCTGCGACGCCAACGCCCTCTGCACCAACACCCCGGGCAGCCGCACCTGCGCCTGCAACGCCGGGTTCGTCGGTGACGGCTCCACCTGCGTGGCGTGTCAGCCCGCCCACCCCCTCGCGTCGACCAGAGCCTGGCTCCCCGAGGCGATCGAGACCATCGCGTCGTACCCGACCCGGACCTTCGGCGAGGTCTCCCTGGGCGTTGGCGTGCGCGGTCAGGGGCTGGTCTTCGACGGCGCCGACGACTACATCGAGGTGATTGACAGCGATCCCCTCTACCCCACCGGCGCGCTCTCGATCGAGGCCTGGGTCAAGACCTCGGCCGCCGGCGTCGAGCAGGTCGTCGCGTCGAAGTACGAGTGCGGCGACGACTGCGTCGGCAGCGTCTCGAACTCCCGCTTCATGCTGCGGGTCGACCCGACCGGCAAGGTGACATTCAACGTGCGCGACAGCCTCGGCGTCGAGGACCTCGTGACCGGCGCGACGACCGTCACCGACGGCGTCTTCCACCACGTCGTCGGCGTGCGAGACGTCACGGGCTCGACGTTGAGGGTGTACGTCGACGGCGTCCTCGACGGCAGCGCTGGCATCAACGGCACGGCCGGCCTGGCGGACGACGACGGCGGCGTCGACAACCTCATCGTGGGCGCCATCTCCGACCACGCCGACGGGCGCGTCTCCTTCTTCCACGGCACCATCGACGAGCTCGCCCTCCACCACGAGGCCCTCACGCCGACCCAGGTGGCGACCCGGTACGCATCGGCGGTCCCGAGCTGCGCCTGCCCCGTCGGCTACGAGCCCGACGGCGCCGGGGGCTGCGCCGACATCGACGAGTGCAGCGTCGGCGCGGCCGGCTGCTCACCCCATGGCGCGTGCACGAACACGACCGGCAGCTATACCTGCGAGTGCCCCGTGAGCTCGGGCTACTTCGGGGACGGCTTCTTCTGCGGCCCGCCTTACACGAGCTGCCTCGACGCCCTCGAAGCAGGCGAGACGACCGACGGGCTCCAGTGGTTCGACGAGGGGCCAGGCATGCTCGTCTGGTGCGATCAGACCACCGACGGAGGGGGCTGGATGCTGATGGCGAAGTTCAGCCAGCACATCAGCATCGACAACCTCGATCAGGCGACCTACGACGCGTACTTCGGCAGCAGCCACGTGAACGGATACAAGACGTGGATCCAGGGGGAGGCGCAAGGCACGCCACTCTCCCCTGATCCGCGCTACGACGGGTTCGTGGTCGAGAGCCACGACTGGTCCAACTTCCCGGGCATCAGCGTGGGCAACCAGGGGATCGTCGAGCTCCGTCAACAGTTCTTCAAGCGCTCGCGCGAGCAGGAGTTCGACGTCACCTTCGAGAGCAAGGGGGGCACGGTCGACCACGCCGCGCTTCCGCAGAACGACATCGTGAACAAGTGGTTCAGGGCGTGGTGGCTCGGGGGGCGTCGGGTCCTCAAGGACGACACCGGTATCACCTGGGACACCGCGAACGACTGGTTCCGCTTCTGGCTGCCCATCGACGGATCGGGAGACAGCTGGGCGTCCGACAACTTCATCACAGGCTGCGCCGGCTTCAGCCTCGACCCCTTCGCCTGCGGCATCGTGACACCTGCCAACCGTCGCTACGGCAACGCCGGCATCATCGGCTCCTACGCCGACTACCAGGACCCAGCCGCCGCCTGGGCGCCCCACCTCAACGCCGCCGCGACCTCCGACATCGTCTACGTGCACCAGGCACACACGCAGTACGGGGAGAGCGGCGACCCCATGACGCTCCTGTACTGGCTGCGCGAGAAGCGCTGCGCGACCCACTCGGACTGCGCGGGCGGAGGCTGCATGAACGGCTACTGTCAGGGCTACGAACGCTCGTGCAAGCGGATCCTCCAGTTCTTCAATCCGTCCGCGCCCGACGGCATCTACACCATCGACATCTCTGAGCAGGCTCTCGGCCACCCGCTCAAGCCACCGATGGAGGTGTATTGCGACATGACCAACGGCGGCTGGACGCGGCTCTACCGCGACGACTTCGAGACGGGCGTGCCGACCGGCTGGTTGGAGAACCGCACCACCGAATGCGGCGGCGACACCATCCTCGGCGGCTACTTCAACGAGTCCTCCGCAACGACGGTGAACGCGAAGGCCTATCCATCGCTCAGCTTCCCGGCCGAGCAGATCAAGCTCAACATGGACTTCGTCAAACTCGACAGTTGGGACGGCGAGACCGTGGACATCAAGCTGGCGTATCAGTCCGGCTACAGCGAGTCCTTCTGCCACTGCCACCAGGGCTGCGGCGGCGTGTGCGGTGGCGCAGCGCTTTGTGGTGCCGGCTCCGCCGAGGATCAGCGCATCTCCGTTCAGGGAATCCCACAGTTCTTCGGGAGCAACGGCAACGCCGACTACGATGTTCGAGTCGAGACGACGCTCGACCAGGAGAACTCCGACGAGTCCTTCGGGGTGGACAACGTCGAGATCTGGGCCATCGACTAGGGGGAAGGCGTGGGGCTCTCCTCCCGCACGAACGCGATCCCACGGTCTGGTCGACGGTGGGAGTGCGGACGTGCAGGAAGGCGAACAACAGCGGGATGGAGGTGCGGAGGTTGTCGCCAGGGGTACGCCGAAGCTCTCGATGCATGGGAGGTCCGCGCGAAGCGGCGCCGAATCAGCCTCGTTGTGCGTTGACCCCTGGTAGCGCCCTCACGGGGCCTCGGAACTGGCTTCGAGCCTTGCTTGTGCAGGCCAACACTCGGAATGGAAGGTCCCCGTCGGACCTCCCACTCACTGGGCGAATGATGTTCGGTTGGTTCTCCTCGTGAGGGTTGGCGAGCCGCGAGCGCGGCCGACGTGAAGGTCATCCGGCTCGTATCGAACACGAGTGAAGGGTCGAAGGCCCAGCCTACTGGCGACGTGCCAGAGGCCCTTGATGAGCTTGCGCATGACGGCGACGACGGCCTTGGTCTCGTACTGTCTGCCTGCCGCCGGAGCGCGACGAACTCCAGCGTTGCCTCAGGGGGCTTCCAGCTGGCGGTTGCGACGGCCGCGCCTCCGCCGATCGCGAACGCTGCGAACATGTCGTCCTTGGCGACGTCGACCGCCACGCGGACGGCGCTGTCTCCAAGCCCCTCGAGCAGCGACTCTCGGTTCACGTGGTTGACGGGAACTGCGCTTCGGGATGGGGGTGGTGACGTCCTACCACGTTCGGGTCGAGCCTACGTCGACCTCTGTCTGAGGCACCTTCCCCTCCTTTCTACGGCTGACTAGGGGACCTCGCGTACCCAGATGAGCCCCGCGTGGCACCAGATGGGGCCGAGCGGCCCGGGATACGCCTGACAGACGCCAGCGGACGCCCGTCCAGGATCGATGGCGCCGTTGGTGATGATCTTCGGGACGTTCCCGCCCCCGGTGCTGCAGCCGATGCCGATCGAGCCCACCTCATTCGACGTCGGGCAGGACACTGTGCCGGCGACACCATCGGTGGTCTGTGACCTGTAAGTCCCGGTCACGGGCTGGAAGGTGGTCCAGTTCCAGATGAAGCTGGTCGCGGGGGACTTGAACCAGGCGGCCGTGGGCGATGTGGGCGGGTCGTTGGTGTAGAGGTACTCGTAGGTTCCTCCGGGCAGACCCGCGAGGAAGTTGGGGGTCGCCGCCGTCCAACCGCCGCCGTCGACGGTCTGCAGGCAGCTCACGACCGCGGGAGGCGCGCCGCCCAGGCCGTCTGCGTCGACGGTATAGGTGGCGTCGAGCGTGCCGCCTTCCGCCTGGATCGTGGCACAGTCTTCCGGATAGAGCTTGGCTGGACGAATCCAGATCTGCGCGTCCACGCAGGGCGCAGGGCCGAGCGCGGCGGGGGCGTCCTGGCACACCTGAGACTGGCCGAGCACCTCGTCCTTCCAGTAGGCCGGCGCCACCTTCTGTTGGGGGCCGCCGCCGTTGCTACAGCCCACGCCCCACTGGAAGGGCTCGTTGTCCACGGGACAGTCGAAGCTGCCGAGCTCGCCGCCGGTCGTGCTGTAGGCGTACGGGCCGACCTGAGGGTAGTAGCTGTTCCAATCCCATAGCTGGGTGGTGGGGGGGGAGCGGTACCACCCAAGGCCCGGTGTGAGGTTGGTGTAGAGGTATTCGTAGAGCTGACCGGTCGACAGCGTCGCCAGGTAGTCAGCGGTCGCCTGATTCCAGCCGCCGTCGGCGTAGTTCGGCAGGCACTCGAGGGTGATCGGGGCGTCGCCGCCGGGGCCGTCGGGGTCGATGGTGTAGCTGCCCGTGAGGTCGTAGCCCATGGCCTCGTACTCGCCGCAGCTGGCGGGCCAGGTCACCGCCACGTTCGTGGTGCTCAGGCCGTCCCCCACGGTGACGGTCTGCGCGGTCGTCGGAGCCGTGAAGGTGAACTGAAGCGCGCTGCCCGACGAGGGGCTGATCCCGCCGACCGAGCCCGCCGTGGCCGATGGCGTGAACGAGGACGCCAGCGCGTCGATGATGACGTTGCTCTGGCGCGGCGTGATGGTGCAGGTCGCCTGGGCCCCGATCCGCGGCGACGAGGGGCTGCAGGACAGGTCGCTCGTCGCGTCGGGGGTGCTGCAGGTGTAGCCCACGCCCGGTGCAGCGACGTCGAAGCACGTCACCGGCGAGCACGGGTCGCCCACGCAGCCATCGATGTCGACGCAGGCCTGGCCCAGCCCGTATTGCGCACGTCCGGCGTTGCACGTGGCGCAGTATGCGTTGGTCCCGTTGGTGCAGGTCACCGTGACGGCGCATTGGGAGACAGACGCACAAGCGGTGGTGCAGCCGCTGCCGTACCAGCCAGCGACGCAGCTGATGCAGGTCCGGTCGCCACCGTTGACCTGGGTACAGCTGACCGCGCCGGAGCAGTTCCCTTGTGTGCAGGGCGCCTCGCAGCCGGTGTCCCACCACCCGGCTTCGCAGCCGCTACAGGTCCGCCCCGTCCCGTCGCCCTGCCGACAAGTCACGGTGCTCGTGCAGTTGCCCTGGAGGCAGGTCGAGGTGCAGTCGTCGCTCCAGTACCCCGGGTTGCAGCCGGTGCAGGTGCGGTCGCCGCCGTCCGATTGTGCGCAGCTGACCGTGCCCGTGCAGTTGCCCTGGAGGCAGGTCGAGGTGCAGTCGCCGCCCCAATGGCCCGGGTTGCAGCCGGTGCAGGTGCGGTCGGCGCCGCTGCTCTGATCGCAGCTGACGGTACCGGCGCAGTCGCCCTGCACGCAGGTCGCCGCGCAGTCGGTGTCCCAGAAACCTGCGGCGCAGCCCGTGCAGACGCGTCCTGTGCCATCGGACTGGTCGCAGCTGACGACGCCGGTGCAGTTGCCCTGAGCGCAGTTCGAGGTGCAGCCCGCGCCCCAATAGCCCGGGTCGCAGGCGGAACACGTGCGGTCTCCGCCTCCGGCCTGGGTGCAGCTCACGACGCCGGTGCAGTTGCCCTGGACGCAGACGCTGGAGCAGTCGGTGCCGTACCAGCCCGCTGTGCAGCCAGTGCAGGTGCGGCCGGCGCCGTCGCTCTGGTTGCAGCTCACGGTGCCGGTGCAGCTGCCCTGGCTGCAGCTCGATGTGCAGTCGGTCCCCCAGTAGCCCGGCTCGCAGCCGGTGCAGACCCGACTCGTACCGTCGGCCTGGTCGCAGCTGACGGTACCGGTGCAGCTGCCCTGGGTGCAGCTCGACGTGCAGTCGATGCCCCAGCGGCCAGCCACGCAACCAACACAGACGCGGCCTGCGCCGTCGGCCTGGTCGCAGGTGACGGCTCCGATGCAGTCGCCCTGGGCGCAGCTGGAGGCGCAGTCGTCGCCCCAGTAGCCCGGGTCACAGCCGCTGCACGTCCTGCCCGAACCGTCGGCCTGGTTGCAGCTGACGACGCCCGTGCAGTCGCCCTGGACGCAGCTGGAGGTGCAGTCGTCGCCCCAGTAGCCCGGACTGCAGCCGCTGCAGGTCCTGCCCGAACCGTCGGCCTGGTTGCAGCTGACGACGCCCGTGCAGTCGCCCTGGACGCAGCTGGAGGCGCAGTCGTCGCCCCAGAAGCCCGAACTGCAGCCGCTGCACGTCCTGTCCGAACCGTCGGCCTGGTTGCAGCTGACGGTACCGGTGCAGCTGCCCTGGGTGCAGCTCGACGTGCAGTCGATGCCCCAGCGGCCGGCCACGCAACCAACACAGACGCGGCCTGCGCCGTCGGCCTGGTCGCAGGTGACGGCTCCGATGCAGTCGCCCTGGGCGCAGCTGGAGGCGCAGTCGTCGCCCCAGTAGCCCGGGTCACAGCCGCTGCACGTCCTGCCCGAACCGTCGGCCTGGTTGCAGCTGACGACGCCCGTGCAGTCGCCCTGGACGCAGCTGGAGGTGCAGTCGACGCCCCAGTAGCCCGGACTGCAGCCGCTGCAGGTCCTGCCCGAACCGTCGGTTTGATTGCAGCTGACGACGCCCGTGCAGTCGCCCTGGGCGCAGCTGGAGGTGCAGTCGTCGCCCCAGTAGCCCGGGTCACAGCCGCTGCACGCCCTGCCCGAACCGTCGGCCTGGTTGCAGCTGACGACGCCCGTGCAGTCGCCCTGGGCGCAGCTGGAGGCGCAGTCGTCGCCCCAGTAGCCCGGACTGCAGCCGCTGCACGTTCTGCCCGAACCGTCGGCCTGGTTGCAGCTGACGATGCCCGTGCAGTCGCCCTGGGCGCAGCTGGAGGTGCAGTCGTCGCCCCAGTAGCCCGGACTGCAGCCGGTGCACGTTCTGCCCGAACCGTCGGCCTGGTTGCAGCTGACGACGCCCGTGCAGTCGCCCTGGGCGCAGCTGGAGGCGCAGTCGTCGCCCCAGTAGCCCGGACTACAGCCGGTGCAGACGCGGTTCGCGCCGTCGGCCTGATCGCAGCTGACGACGCCCGTGCAGTCGCCCTGGACGCAGCTGCTCTGGCAGGTGAGTCCCCAGGTGCCTGCGGGGCACGAGGTGGGGGCTTCGTCGACGTCGATGGTGACGGTGTTCGTATCGGTGGCGCCGGCGGTGCGCAAGAAGGCGCCGCCATCCTGGGTGGTCGTGGGGAGGACACCGGTGACGACGGCCTCGCTCCAGGTGAGGCCCGACGCGAGGGTGGCGCCCGTGAAGTGGACGGTGCCGGCGCTGGCGCCGAGGTTGGCGCCGCGAGCAACGAAGGCGTCGTTGGTGGCGGCGTCGCCCACGACACCGCCAGACCGGGCAGCAGCGAGCACGTCGGTGCCGGGACCCATGAAGACGATACGGGGCTCGTCGATGGCCGTCTGCAGGGTGTGCCTGCCGCCGCCCCAGGCTGTGACGTCGACGACGACGTCGTCGTCACAGAGCCCCTCGGCGCACGGCCCGGTGACCGCGAGGTTGTACTCCGTCCAGGGCAGGGAGAGGCAGACCTCCATGACGAGGGAGGGGCCACCCTCCCAGGGGCTGTGGCTCTCGCTGACGGCGCCGACGACGTCGGCGACGGGCTGGCCGTCGAGCCAGGCGGCGACGCTGCCGTCGGCGCTGCCGACGATGGCGAGGCGCCCGCCGTCGGCGGTGCCACCGTACACGATGAGCTTGTCGGCGTCGGCGAAGGTGCCGTCGTGCCAGTCGATGACGGCGCAGGGGGTACCGCCATGGTAGCCGCAGCTGCAAACGCGGCTGCGAGAGCCTGCGACCGGCAAGCCACGCGCCCAGTCGAACCACAAGCCGCCGCCCGTGGGAGTGAGTCGGCCGTCGACCTCGCCAGCGTCCAAGACGACGGCCGGCTGGCTGACGCCGCCGCCGCCGTTGATGATGATGGTGTGCTCGACACAGCCGCCGGAGTCGTAACAGACGCGGACGGTGTGGGGGCCCTCGCCGCCAACGGCTCGGACGACGATGGTGTCGTCCTCGATGTAGTAGCTACCGACGGGAGCGCCATCGAACGCCACCGAGGCCGGGGGCCAGGCGTAGTGGCCCGGCAGCGGGACCCAACCGCCGGAGAAGACCGGCCCCGGCGGGGGCTGTCCGGCGCGGGGCGCTGTAGCCGGTGGGGGCTCGACGCCGCCGGCCTGGGAGCACCAGCCGTAGACGATGACGTCGCCGGTGGGGACGGCGCAGCCGGCGTCGGCGCCGACGATCCGATAGCTGAAGCCGCCCCAGCCCGCGGGGACGGCGAGCTCGAGCATGTAGTGGTCGGCGCCAGGGCTGTTGGGGCTGACGGCGAAGTCGATGGCGGCGTCGGCCAGGGCGCTGGCGGTGACGTCGACGCCGTTCCTGATCGCGGAGACGACCCCGCCCCCGCGCGTGACATAGAGCTGCCAGCCTACGGCGCCGTTGTCGGTGGAGATGGCGAGGTGGACGCCCTCGTCGCTGTCGAGGGCCGCGGGGCACGAGAAGCCCTCGAGGATCCCGGTGAGGACGCTGCCGTCGTAGTCGAAGTAGAAGCGGTCGGCGTCGGGCCCGGCGACCGGGGTGATGTCGCTCCACTCGTGGTCCTGAGCCGGGTAGCCGGTGAAGCTCCCGTCGATGGTGTGGCCAAACGCGCTGGGACCGGTGGAGGGGGCGGTGAGGCCACCGGGGAAGTCGGGGGCGTGGTTTCGGAAGACGAGGCCGCCGGCGGGCCAGAAGCTGGCGTCGAAGTCTCGGCCGCTGAGCCCGGTGTAGGCGGTGGTGACGCCGCTGCCGTCACCGTGGGCGTGGCTCGTGCAGGCGAGGTCGCCGTCGACGTCGACGAGGGTGACGTTCCACTCGATGTACGGCCAGGTGGCGCCGACCCGCGTCGCGCCGTTGGTGAGGTTGCCGTCGGTGGCGGTCGCGGCGGCATGGAGGGTGCAAGGCCCCAGCGTATCGAAGGCGTCGGCGTTGAGACCGAGGGCGACGTTCCAGTAGCCCTTGTTGGCGCCGGCGAGGGGCTCGTAGCCGCGGAAGACGGCCGTCTGGAAGAAGAGGTCGGCGGTGTTGGGCGGCCCGGGGAAGCTCGGCGAGAGGTTCCCCGGGCCGAGGTTCGGGCTGACGCTGAAGGTCTGCCCGCCGGCACAGGTGACGACAAGGTCGTCCATGTGGAGCCAGGTGTCCCCCGCGTCGGGCCCGGCGGTGCAGGCCAGAGCGACGACGGCCGTGCGCTCTCGGACGTTGGTGTGGGGGTTGAAGAGGAGCTCCAGCGGTTCGGTTCCAGCCTCGGTGGTCTTGACGCAGTCGAGCTTGGCCGAGCAGAAGATGTCCTCGAATTCGACTCCGACGTCGAAGAAGCCCTGTCTCGCGGCCCGCGCCACGGTGATGTCGAAGGTGACCCGCGTGTCGGTGTCGGGTGTGCAGGTGATGTCACGCTCGAGGGGGCGCCCTGCGGGGGCCGGATTGGCGAAGTCGACGCCCTCGACGAGCGCGCCGTCGACCATCTGGATGGCGTCGACGACGAGCTGGACGGTGTTGGGGTTGACGGTGCCGTCACAGGGGCCGACGTAGCTGAGCGCTCCGGCTCCGTCACCGAACTGGCTGGACGAGACCTGACGGGTCCAGATCGTCTCGCTAGCGGTGACGACCGTCAGGGTGTAGGTGACGTCGGTGACGCCGGGCAGCGTCAGGGGCGCCACCTCGATGACCACCTCGGCGCCCGGGGGCTTCGTCTGCTCTGGAGCTCGCAGGCAGCCTGGGACGAGGAAGAGCCACGCGACGGTCACTGCGGTGCGATAGGCAGTCATCGAACTCCTCGTGACAGGCACTTTAACAGCCTTTCGATGCTCGCATATACGTTGGCCGAACGCAATGTCGACACGGTCCCCACGGCTCGATTGTGCAGGGCGGCATCGTTTCGACCCGAGGCCGACGACGAGGTGCGATTGACCTCGACTCGGCGAAGAAGAACGGACGAGGCGACCGTCAGCCGTGGCCTGATTCAGTGGCTCGGGTCAACGGACACGGCCATCGTTCGTGGACCAGTTCAGCGGGCGACGCCGAGGCCCGAGACCTCCGAGCTCTCGTTCAGGAAGCATGACTGATAAGACAAATTCCTAGTCAGGTGTGAGATTCAGTCTGCCGCTGCGTGGCATATTCACCTGACATGGGAAGTGTCACGAGTACGGGAGATCCTGCCGCGCTCTCGATCAGCTCGGACAGGTCGCCGGCGGCTGGTCTGGGCACGAGCCCGAAGGCACAGAGCGTCCGTCGGATCGGGCCGGGGCCCATGAACATCGTGCTGGTCAACGGCGGCTCCGACATCCGCTTCGCCGCGGACGAGGTCTCCGGGCTCGACGACGTGGTCGCTGGGTCCGTTGGCCGGTCTCACGCTCCGTCCGCGAGCAGCGGGGCGAGCGCGCCCCGCAGCTGGGCGACGGTGAACGGCTTCTGTAGGAAGCCCACGCCGGCGACGCTGCCGAAGGGACGCATGGCCTCAGTCGCGTCGTAACCGCTGACGATGAGCGCTGGTACGTCTGGCTGGTGCTCGCGGAGGTGGCGCAGGACGCCCTCGCCGCCGAGGCCCGGCATCGTCAGATCCAGGACCGCCACGCGGAGCGCGTGGGCGTCGATGAGGGCCACCGCGGCCAGCCCGTCGGCGGCGGTCACCACTTCGAAGCCTGCCTCCTCGAGCTCCGCCACCACGGCTATCCGGACGCCCTCGATGTCGTCGGCGACGAGGGCGACGCCTTGTCCGCGCAGCGTGACCGCGGAGAGCGGGTCTCGGGCATCGCGGGCGGGCGCTGCGAGCCGATCCACCGACGCTGGCAAGAAGACCCTGAAGGTCGTGCGCTCACCCGGCCGGCCGTCGACCTCGATCGCGCCGCGGTGGCCGCGCACGATGCCCAGGACCGCCGACAGCCCCAGGCCACGCCCCGCGTCCTTCGTCGAGAAGAAGGGCTCGAACACCTTGCCGACGGTGCCTGGGGCCAGCGCGCCAGCGTCGTCTTCGACCTCCAGCACGACGTAGTCTCCCGCCGGGAGCGTCGGCTGAGTGAAGCAGCGCGCGAAGGTCGCCTCATCGGCCGCTACGACGCGTGTCCGCACCGCGACCCGACCAGGGGTGTCGCGGAGCGCCTCCGAGGCGTTCATCACGAGGTTCATCGCGACCTGACGCAGCTGTGCGCGGTCGCCGTCGACCGGCGGCAGGTCCGGCGCGAGCTCCAGATCGAGCTCGACCGTCTTGCTGACGGACAGCTCCAGGAGACGAATCGTGTCGGTGACCAGGGCGGAGAGGTCCAGCGGCCCAATGACGAAGTGCCCACGACCGGAGTACGCCAGCATCTGACGACACAGCTCCGCGGCCGCGCGGCTGGAGCGCTCGATCTGGTCGACACGCAAGGCCAGCGCCGGCGAGAGCTCCGCCGACTCGGCGGCGGCCGAGGCGTTGGCGAGGATGCCCGTGAGGAGGTTGTTGAAGTCGTGGGCGATGCCACCCGCGAGCACGCCGAGGCTCTCGAGCTTCTGGGTCTCGCGCAGGTTGGCTTCCATCGCCTGCCGCTCGGCCTCCGCTCGTCGCTCGGCGGCCGACAGCCGCTCGGCGGCCTCCTTCTCCTCGGCCCGCCGTGAGTACAGCGCGAGCACCAGGATGTTGGCGCCGAAGGCGGCGAGGACGAGGGGGACGCGCATCAGCTCCGTGCTGGCCGCCGGGAGCTCGGCTCGCGGGACCAGGCCGTAGCCGGTCGCTTCTACGAGCAGGAAGCTCCCGATCGGGACGAGGGTGAGCGCCCAGCGCGTCGCCGGGTCCGAGTCGCCCATCACGAAGTAGGGAAAGGCGATCAGGACGAGGAACAGGACCTGCAGCGTCGACTCGGGCCCGACGAGGCAGGTCAGCAGCACGATCCCGCTGTCGATCGAGAGGAAGACGATCCAGCCGGCCAGCGCGCTGTGGCCACGTCGCAAGAGCAGCATGCTGGCCACATACGCCAGGAGGTAGCCGGCGAAGAACCGGCTCAGCGGCGCGTTGCCGAGCGCATAGGCGGTGCCGCACAACGCGACGCAGGTGACGAAGGACAGGACGCTGAGCCCGTGGATGATCTGCAGGGACCGGCGTCGCGCGGCCGAGGCGACGCCACGGGTGAGGTCACGTGCCAGCACGAAGTCCAGCGTGGAGACCGTCGCGTTTCCGCTCACAGGAAGTCGTCCAGGGTCCGCGAGAGCGTGTCCCGGTCCTCGGGCCACGGGACCCGCGCGACGGCGCCGGCGGCGAGCAGGCGGTCCTCACCGGCGGGCGCGGGCCCGACGACGACGATCGGCACCTCGGGGGCCGCGGCGACGAGCGCCTCGACGGTCCGGACCGTCGCCGGATCGCCGTCGGCGTCACGCGTGACCAGCAGCACGAGGGCCGGATCCTCGTCCACGCCGGCCGCCGTGTCGTGTCCCGCCGCCTGGCCGAGCGCGCGGAGCCCCACCGCGTCCCTGCGGTCGTCGGCGGTGACCACGGCGATACGGTGGCCGCGGCGTGGGCGCTGGGGAGCGGACGGCGCGTCGGTCTCTTTGGTTAGCTCGCGCAGGCGCCAGCTCAACCCGACCGCTCGCTCGGCCGCAGCCAGCACGACGCTGGCGTGCCGGCGGGTCTCGGCGTCGCGCGTGCTGTGATGCAGCGTGTGGGCGTGGCCCTGGATGCCGGCCAGGAGGTTGTTCAGCTCGTGGCGCACCTCGGCGAGGTCCGCCTCCGTGAGAGACCGCGCCGCCGTCGGGTGGGGCGCCGGCGCCTGGGGCGCGCGCTTGCGGAGCCAGGCGAGCGTGAGCAGCACGAGGGCCACGCCGACGAAGGCCGCACCCACCGCGAGCGTGTGGCCCTCCGGTACCCCGCGAGCGCCGCTCGCGGCGCCTGTCTGCGTCGTGTCGCCGGGAGCTCCGGTCACCAACACGGCGATCGCTGCCGCACCTGCGAGCGCAAAGAGCACCTGGATCGGCGCGGGTATGCGCACCACGCTCGGGCCGCGAGGCCGCGCGCTCTCCGTCGAGTCAGCGGGCTCCACGCGGCACGTTGGGGGCGGGGGCGCAGCGGCGTCGACGGCAGGACTGTCCCGGGGCCGGCTCGGCCGCGCCCGGAGCTCGACTCTCCCGACTTCATGTCCGTTCATTTACGTACTGTTTTCAGCTCTTTGTGGTTTGCGCCGCAATCTGATGAAGGGGTGGCTGGCGTCGGCGGGTGGCCGACCCGTCGAAGGGGTGGTCCGAGGCGGTCCTCTCGGTCGTCAAGGTGCAGTCGCAGCCGAGGTCGTCGGCGTCGAGCCCGATGAGCGTGTTCCAGTAGAGCTTCTGGACGCCAGGCAGCTGCTCGATGCCGCGGTGCGTGGCGGTCTGGAGGAGCGTGCCGGCCTGGCCGCCCATGTCGCCACGGGCCGACATGGCTCGACGACCCCGCGCTGTCGCCACGACGCTCGGAGGTCAGATCGTCGCGGGTCCACACCGTCTCGGAGCTCCCGTTGTCGACACTGGTGGTGTAGGCAGCGCCCGTGACGCCGTCGAGGCGCAGGGGGGCGACCTCAGTGGCGATGGCGGCTCCGTCCCCGGTGCCTCCCGGGCGCGTGGGCACCTGGACACCACCGGCCGGCGCGAGGGCGAACGGCGCAACGGCGAGCTTCTTCATCGTTCTCCCGACGTAGGCCGCGCCGGTGCGGGGAAGTCGATCGCGGTGCAGCTTCGTCGCATGAATGCCCCCGCCGGGTGTGATGCGCGATTCGACACCGAGTTTCGCATACCGAGAGGTCAAGTCCAAGGACCAACGACCCTGCGCCATGTTCCGTGCGACGTGTTCGGAGGCAGGCCTGCGCACCTCAGGATCCGTCCCGGTGGGCAATCGGAATTCACCCGAAGTCACATGAGGCATTTTCTCGACACGGCCGCCTTCGTGAAGGGGATCCTGAAGTTCCAGACCATTGGCGGCTCGTCGTCGACCGCGACCCCGGCTTCAGCTTCATCCCGCCCCTCGGCGTCGGCTCCGAGGCGACGGCTGACGCGGAACCTCACGCGATCGTGGTCGTCCGCATCGCGCTCGGGGCACGATGGAGGCATCTCGGATGAGTTCGCGCGGCCACGCGCCCTTCGATGCGATCGGAACGCTCTGCCTCGTCCTCGCCGCAGAACAGTCGGGGCGGGCCGCAGGCGGCCCGCCCACGCTGTCGGGGTTCGAGCACCTCGCCGCCGGGATCTGGCGAGGGGAGGCGGCGCAGAACACGTCCTTGAACGAGGTCTCGGCGCGCGTCGGCGCCCAGGACCCGGTCGCGCTCAGCACCGGCGCGCAGCCGTCGCGTGCCATGGCGGTCCCCCAGGAGGGGGTACGTCGGTGGCGGCGGCGCCACCGCGAAGCTCATGCGCGTCGAGGGCGACGGCGGCGTCGACGTCGACCAGCTGCCGCCCGGCAGGATCAACTCACTCGCGAGCTACCTCGATACGCTCTACGCGGTCGTCACCGGAGCGGACGCGGCCTCCAGCGGCGTCTTAGCCTGCGACGACGCGAGCTCGTCGTCGAGGCGACCGCCGGCGCTATCACCTGCAACCGCAATCCCGACGGGCGCTGCAGATCTACCCGGAGCTGGTCTGTGAGCAGCGTTCCTCCGCGACGCTCACCGGAGCCCCGCGGTCCCGCGATGGCGAGCCGCCGAAGGATCCGCGTTCGGCTCCCGCGAGAGCGCCGAGCTCCGGCGGTGGAGAGGGGCCGAGGAGCCCCGGACAGCGGGCGACCCGGACCGCTCGATAAAGGATTGACGCGCACCGTTCACGGCGGTGTAATCCGTGGACAAGAGGCGGGAGTGACATGACTGCGAGCGGCGAGACGGGCTCGGGCACCATACGTGTGCTCATCGTGGACGACCACCCAGTGGTCAGCGTCGGCGTGGAGCGGCTCCTCCAGACGGCCGAAGGCGTCGACGTGGCGGGCCACGCCGAGTCCGTGGCCGCGGCGCTCGAGGCCGTCACGGCGCTCGCGCCCGACGTGGTCCTCCTCGACCTCACCCTCGGGGACGAGGATGGGCTCGAGCTCCTCGAGCGACTCCCGACCGACCCGTCGGCGCCCAGAGTCCTCATCTTCTCGGCGCGCGACCCGATGGTGCTCGCTCAGCGAGTGCTCAGCGCCGGCGCGATGGGGTTCGTGCAGAAGGGCAGCCCCATCCCCGTTCTCATCGACGCGATCCACCGGGTCGCCCGTGGCGAGGTCGTGGTCTCACACGAGGTCGAGCAGCGCCTCATGCAGGGCCTGCGCGGCGGGCGCTCCGCAGAGATGGTCTCGGCGCTCCTCAGCAAGCGCGAGCTGCAGGTCTACGACCTGCTCGGCCGTGGCTTGACCACCAAGGAGATCGGCCGGCGCCTCGAAGTCAGCGCGAAGACGGTCTTCACGCACCGCAGCCACATCATGGAGAAGCTCGAGCTCTCCACGGCGGCGGAGCTCGTTCGCTCCGCGGTCCTCTGGGTGGAGGCGCTGCGTTGACTTGAAGCCGACTGCCCGGCTGAGGCTCCTCTGCCTCGGCGCCGTCGCGCTCGTTGGCTGCCCGGGGCCTCGGCATCCGACGCCGTCTCCCGAGCCGCAGGACCTTCTCGACGGCGCCCCGCCCGCGCCCCCGGACGTGGAGACGCCGCCGCCATGGACCAACGTTGACGACGCCGCGGTGGCGCGCGCGCTGCAGCGCCTCCACCGCAGCGCGCTCCCCGACGCCGATCTGCGCGACGAGCTCCGCTGGTTCCGCGAGGTCGCCGCGCCGATCGCGCGGCGCCTCGACGGCGCGGTCGTCCGGTCGGTCTCCGAGGACCTCCCCGTCCACCGCTTCGAGCGCGACGTTCTCGCGCCGTTGTTCACGGCCCTGACCGGCATCCACGTCGCACACGAGACCATGCACGAGGGCGAGGTGGTGCAGCTCTTCGCCGAGCAGATCGGCACCGGCCGCCGCCTCTACCACGACTTCATCCTCGACACCGACAACATCGGGCTGATCGCCCGGTCTGAGCGCGTGGTGGACCTGACAGCCTACCTGGCGGGCGAAGGCAGAGACATCACGAGCGCACGCCTCGACCTCGAGGACTTCCTCGACCTCGACGCGGCCAAGGACTACGACGGACGCCTCTTCCAGCTGCCCGACCAGTCGTTCCCGATCGTCTACTGGTACCGCGCGGACTGGTTCGCCGACCCGGCCGCGCGAGCGGACTTCCGGGCCCGGCATGGCCGCGAGCTGGCCGTGCCGAGGACCTGGGCCGAGTACGAACAGATCGCCGCCTTCTTCACCGGCCGCCGCATGACCAACCCCGACGGCTCGACGGTGCAGGCGTGGGGCCATCTGGACTACTACAAGGTCGGCGACGTCTCGCTCGGCTGGCGCATCGCCGACGTGCAGTTGAGCAACGCCGGCGTCGGCGATCCGGGCATCCCCAACGGCGTGCCCGTGGACGAGTACGGGATCCGTGTGGTCGCCGGCGTGCCGGTCGGCGCGACCGTCGCCCGGGGGGGCGCGCTCGACGGGCCGGCCGCGGTCTACGCCCTCGAGACGTACCTCGCGTGGGCCCGTTGGGCCCCTCCCGAGGCCCGCCAGCTCGACTGGAGCGCCATGGGCCGCCGCCTGGCCCGCGGCGACATCGCCCAGACCATCTACTTCTGTACGGTGTTCAGCGGCTTCGACGAGCGCTACGCGACGCCTGGTCCGCTCGTGGCCGCCGATGGCGAGCCGGTCTGGCGCGTGGCGCCACAGCCCGTGGGCCGCTACTGGCGGGAGGGCATGAAGGTCGGCTACAAGGACGTCGGGGCCCACACGATCCCGCGGAACGTCCGCCACGACTTCCGTCGTGCGGCGTGGCTCTGGGCGCAGTTCGCCACTTCGAAGGCCACGGCGATGCTCAAGCTCGAGGCGAGCCGGACGCCGGTGCGCCGCTCGACGCTCGTGCACCCCTGGACCCGGGAGTACCTCGCCCGAGATGGCGGCGTGGTGGAGCTGCTCAGCGGCCCCTCCCATCGCCTGTACACGTCGACCGGGATGAACGTGCCCCACTATCCGGCGATCGCAGCGCTCTGGTACGAGCACGTCTCGCGAGCGGTCGAGGGCGAGCCGGCGGCGCGCGTGATGGGCTCGCTCGCCCGCGCGGTCGACAGCGTGCTGACGCAGATCTGGCTGCCGAGGCTCAGCCCACGGCTGGCCGGGAGCTCGCCGCCCGACGGCGCGGCTCGAGCGTCGAATCCGGTGTCGCGCCCGATTACCGTCGTCTGCGCCGAGCAGTACCCGGACGCCTACATGCGCGAGGGGCGGGTCGAGGGGATCCAAGCGGAGTTCGTCCGGCAGGCCCTCCTGCGCGCGGGCTTCGAGCCACGGCTGCGGCTCGTCCCGCGGGCCCGCGCCCTCGCGCTGCTCGCGAGCGGCGAGGCGGACGCGATGTTCCCCGTGCTCGACACGCCGGATGTCCGTGAGGTCGCCGACCTCTGGCCCACCCCCGACACCGGAGCGGTCGACGCCGCCTGGCGCGATCGCTGGAAGATCATGGACGTCGACCACATCGTGGTGACCCACGCCGCGACGACGGGGCCCGCCGACGAGTTCGACGGAGAGCTCGCTCGCCTCCCCACGCCGGTGCGCTCGACCCACGGCGAGCTCGCCGAACATCTGCGCGCCGCGGGGCTCGACGTCGAGCTCGTCCGGAGCGACGGGCAGAACTTCGACAAGCTGCGTCGAGACGCACGCGGCACGGTGATCGTGCCGGCCTTCGTGGCCGAGATGATGGCGACGGATCGCGACCTCTTCGTACACGATCGGCCGGTCGCGTCGCAGCCCACGTTCCTGGCCTTCTCGAGACGCGGCGCGCGCGTCACCGCCAGCGACCGCCTCCGGACCTGGGAGGCGCTCGAGGCGGCGACCCGCGATCACGTCGCGATGAACATGGCGTTCGCGGAGGCCATTCGCGCCGCGAGGGACTTCCGATGAGGGCGCCCAGAACCGACCGCCTGGCCCGGCGCCTCGTGCTCTACGTGGTCCTCTGCAGCTCCGGCTTCGCGGTCCTCGCCAGCGGCGTCCAGCTCTTCATCGACTACCGCCGCGACGTGGCGTCCATCGACGACGCGCTCGAGCACATCGGCGAGAGCTACGTCGAGCCCCTCGCGCGGAGCGCTTGGGACATGGACATCGCCCAGCTGGAGCATCAGCTGCGGGGCGCCCTCAAGCTCCCGGACATGGTGTATCTCGAGGTGCGTGAGGTGCGCGGCGGCCAGTCGACCGTCCTCGCGCGCGTCGGAGAGCCCGACGGGCGGCACGACCACGCTCGTGAGTATGTCCTGCCGTACCCGGACGCGCCGGAGGGGACCGTCGGGCACGCGACGCTCTATGCCGCGGCCAGCCTCGGTGGGGTGCACGCGCGGCTGTGGAGCAGGCTGCTGGTCAACCTCGGGTCGAACGGGCTGAAGGCGCTGCTCGCCTCGATCGCGATCCTGGTCCTCATGCATCGCGTCCTGACCCGCCACCTGAGGCGGATGGCCGAGTTCGTCTCCGCGGTCGACGTGGACAGCGACCGCCCTCCCCTGCGCCTGGATCGACCCGGCGAGCGGGAGGGCCCCGAGGGGGCCTCGTCGCCCGACGAGCTGACGCTGCTTGTCGAGGCCATCAACGCCGCCCGTGTCAGGGTCCGCGAGCAGATCGCCGAGCGCGACGAGATGCGCGCCCGCCTCGAGCACGCCCAGCGCCTCGAGGCGCTCGGGAGGCTCGCCGGCGGCGTCGCGCACGACTTCAACAACATGCTCGCCGCCGTCCTGGCCCACGCCTACGTCGTCCAGGAGGACGCCGCGGACGGGGACACCCGCGACCACGCCGCGGCCATGATCCAGGCGGCGGAGTCGGCCGGCGACCTGATCCGGCAGCTGCTCACCTTCGCGCGCGCCGACGCGCCCCACCGCGTGGCTGTCGACGTGGATGCGCTCGTCTGTGACGTCGAGACGCTGTTGCGTCCGGCGCTCCCCTCCAAGGTGGCGCTCGACATTTCGCTCGCCAGGTGCGCGCCGCTGGTCGAGGCCGATCCGAGCCAGCTCAAGAACGCGGTGCTGAACCTCGCGTTGAACGCCCGGGACGCGATGCCCGACGGCGGGACGCTGGGGATCTCCGTCACCGCGCTCCCGGGTGAGGACGAGCTCTCCATCACCGTCAGCGACGAGGGCGGGGGCATCCCTCCAGAGGTCCGAGACCGCATCTTCGAGCCGTTCTACACGACCAAGGCCCCGGGCCAGGGGACGGGCCTCGGCCTGGCGACCACCCACGGCACCGTCGAGGCCCACGGCGGCCGGATCAGCGTCTGGAGCGAGGTCGGCCGGGGGACGCGCTTCACCATCCACCTCCCGGTGCGACGCCGGTCGTCCGGGAGCGCGGAGGTCATCCTGCTCGTCGGACCGGAGGGCGCCGAGCGCGCGCGGCTCGAGGACGGTCTGCGGGCGGCGGGATTCGAGGTTCAGGTGTGCGCCACCGCCGAGGCTATCGACAAGTGCCTCGAGGGCCACGCGGACGACGTCGATCTCATCCTCCTGATCGACTCCGTCGAGGAGGAGGCGAGCGCGGCGGTCTCCGCGATGGTCGCTGCGGCGCCGAAGGTGCCCATCATCGTCGCCGGTCCCGCGACGACGATGGGCCCGGACCCGCTGATCGCCTCGGGCGCCGCCGCGCGCGTGGACGTCCCTTCGGAGAGCCGGGGGCTGAGGCCGCTGATCGAAGCCCACCTGTAGGCGCCCCGGGGCGGCCACCTGACGACCTCTTGACTCCGGCCGTCGCCAGCGAATCCTGCCTCTCGCGCCCCCTACGAGCCAGCCTGAGGCCCCGTACCCTCCGAGCCACGACGGGCCGCCCCTCGAGAACAAGGCCATCCACTCCCTGGTCGCGCGGGTCGGAGCTTCGGCACCTCGCTGCCGTCAGACTTTTTCTGACCGGATGACGGCGTTTTGCTTAATGATGTTAAGTGATTGCGGCTTGCGCCGGTGCACTGCAACATGGGAGGATGTGACATGAAAGCTCACGCCTTCCTCGAAGGAGGCCACGATGGCGCCCGGCCACGGCCGCGTCCTCTCCACGTTGCTCCTGCTCGCCGCGCCGTCCTCTACCTCGAACGCCGCGCGGACCGCCCCGGGTGGGCGGCTCGCGATCGAGGTGGAGCCCCTCGACGGCGTCACGGACGCCGAGCACACACGATGAGGACCCACGCTCTACTGCTGTCCCTCTGCCTGCTGCCGGCCTGTACGCCGGCGGACGAGGCGCCGTCCGGGTCCGAGGGCGCGACGGTCGAGATCCGGGTCTCGCCCCTGACCCTGCCCGATCTGACCGAGGTGACCTACACGCTGACCGTGCGCGCCGGCAGCGAGACCGTCTGGACGCGGACGGTCTCGTCGAGCCGCTTCGGCGACGGAGCTGGCGCGCTCTCCTACGTGGGGACCTGCGATGCCGAGCAGAACCCCAACCGGGTCCAGCTGGTCATCGACGCGATAGAGACGACCTCGGGCACGCTGGTCGACGGCGTCGACTTCACCAACCCCGCCCCGGCCGGCTCGCCCGTCGAGCGCTCCGTCCAGTGCGACGCGATGACCGACGTCCAGGTCACCTTCGACCTCACCGTCGCGCGTGCGGCGCGGCAGGGCTTCTTCGACATCGGCGTCACCTTCGACGACATCTTCTGCTCCGCCAAGCTCGACTGCCTCCGAGACGGCGGTGCCGGCGACGAGCCGCTCGAGCTCCTCTTCCACCCACACACCGGCGAGCGCGACCAGACCTGCGTCGTCGCCTTCGCCTGCACCGCCGGGCCCGACGCGGACGACACGTGGCTGCACATGGACGACGTCAGCATCGTCTGCGACGGCGGCGTCACCTTCACCGTGTCGCCGGACGAGGGTCCGGGGAACCTCGGCCCGGACTTCCCGGGACCGCCCAACGACACCCACATCCTGTACCAGGCGGCGGTCTACCGAGGCGAGGAGCCGCTGGCCGCCGCGAAGAAGGGGTATTGGAACCTCGCGCTGGGTCTCAACGAGGACGCCTTCGCCGCGCTCGGCCCCTGCACCATCGAGGCCGCGGGGACGGCGACCGACGGGGATCTGACCGACGGAGCGACCCCGGAGGGGGCCGTGTGGCCGTACATCCGTTGGTCCCGTGAGCTCATCGACGGCGACGGAGAGCTGGTCGCTACGCGCCACGCCTCCGGCGACGGCTCGGGCGTCGTGGACGTCGTCTACACCGGGATCGAGGGCGCGGAGTTCGACGCCAGCTTCAACCCGTCGACCGGCGAGGTTCACCGCAACTTCGCGGCGCTGATCCCCGGCGCCTATCCCGCCCCGCAGAGCCCCGCGACGCTCCACGGCCACACCATCGACGGGCGCTTCACCGGCTACCCCGTGGCTCCCTGGGAGTGGACCGGCGCCGTCCCCTTCGAGGCGCCCTCGGCCGACAGGTTCTACTTCGACTACGACGGCACCTACCTCTACGGCATCCTCGAAGGCTTCACCTGCCCTGAGGCGCTCGACTCCGACGAGGGCGTACACATCGCCATCGGCACCGAGAACGGGGCCGTGGGCTGGCGCATGTACGTGACCCCGGGCGGCGTGCGCTCGGTGACGCGCAACGCCGTGGACGTGACCGGCGCGACGACGGCCGACGGCGCGATCGCGTTCTCGGTGAGCCCGGCTTCGCCCGACACCGCCCACTACATGATCGAGTTCCGCGTTCCGACCGGGCCCGGGGGCTTCAGCTACCAGATCGTCGGATCCGACGCGGCCTGCGCCGTGCCCGGACAGGACGTCATCATCTACGGCTCGTGCCCGACCTGGGGTGGCGTCTGGGGTCCCCTGCCGGGACAGCCGCTGGCCGGCCTCCCCCCCGCGGGCTCCGTCGTCGCCGGCGGCCTCGTCGTCCTGCCCGGGACGTACCCGGCACTCCCGACGGCCCACGTGGAGGACGTCGAGGTTCCCGTCGTCTACATGGACGACGACAGCATCTCCGTCGGGATCCCTGGCTGGGTGCCGCCAGGTGAGATCACCATCCGCGTCTGCCTCGGCCCCTGCGTGGAGCACACGGTCCTCGTGACCGCCGGCCCCGTCGACATCGGCCAGCCGGCCGTCGCCCTCGGCGGCGCGCCGGACGGCGAGTTCACGGGCGGCGGGCCGGGCGGCGTCTGGTTCGAGTGGGGCCGAGCGATGCCCGCGGCGGGGAGCTACAGCCGCGTCTGCAGCTGTGGCTGGCACGCTGGCAACGCCTGCACCATCGTCGACTGGCATGGCGGCGACTTCGGCGACCACGCCGACGCCGACAAGCTCGTCGTCTACGCCGGCGACGCCGACGGCAATCGCCTCGCCGTCGTGGGCCTGCCTGACGGCAGCGTCAACGCCTACCTCAACGGCGCGCCCTACATCGGGACGGCGGGCGCCGTCACACACAGCTACTCGCCGTGGGAGGGCGACACCTCACTCGTCATGGAGTTCTGCCTGCCGCTGCCCTTCGACGAGTACGTGCTCGGTGTCACCGGGCCGTGCTCCACGGGCCTCTGCGACGAGGCCCAGGCCATCGACGTCGTGGCCTGGGACGGCGGTCGGTACACCGTGCAGAGCCCCACCGACGACCCGCGCATCATCGTCGTCGGCCCCGGCGACGAGGCGGACAACGACGTGTACAGCGCCGCGACCTCGCCCGGCGGCGTCGGCATTGCCAACGTCGAGGACTTCGTCGTGCGGGGCGCGAACCTCGGCGGCACCGCCGGCACCGCTCACTTCACGAGCGACAGCGCCGGCCCGAGCGGCGTCAGCTGGAGTTCCACCAGGGTCTCGGGCCCCATCCCGAAGTACGCCGTCGCGGGTGACTTCTTCCTGCGGACCGCGGGCGCCGTGGACACGAACACCGTCGACATCCACGTCACCGAGGTCGCGCCGCCCACGCCCAGCTGCGTCTGGCTGCGAGACAACGCCGGCGCCACCACGACCGGCGTCTACAGCTACGACGCCGACGGCCCGGGCGGCGACCCGGCGTTCGACGTGTACTGCGACCAGGACACGGCCGGCGGGGGCTGGGTACTCATCGCCTATTGGACCAGCGGCACCGACCGCTACTACACCTGGGGCGATGTCGCGACCCGGGGCGAGTCGATGGTGCCCTACACACAGGACTCGCTGAGCTACCCCGTCCCGCCCGTCGGAGTCGTCAACACCTACACCACGCAGCTCTTCGTCTACGACCAGACGCCACTTCCGGCCGCCCACCGGTGGTTCAACACGACCATCGGCGCCTACGTCACCTACCCGATGTACGAGGCCAGTGACTATCCGTTCAGCACCTCCGGGTTCACTGGCTACACCCCCTCGGGGAGCGCGGTCACCCTCTACCCCCGTGCGACCGGCTGGCACGCGACGAACAGCATGACCGAGCCCTGGGGCCTGTGGCAGTCGCAAGGCCTGGGTGGACTGTGCGGAGGCGCCGGCACGCCGGGCCAGAAGCGCTGCCCGTCGCTCTACGTGCCGTACCTCTATCACCACGACGAGTGGAGCCCGAAGTTCCTCTTCGCCCGATGACACTGTCCAGGCCACGCGCCCGCTCAGCGGGCGGTGGTCGTCCCGACCGCCCACTCGTCCGGGCAGGCGGGACGTCCACGCGCCCGCTCAGCGGGTAGCCGCCGCCTGTGGCTCGGTCCCCGCGACGGTGAAGACGTGGCCCTCGGCGCGCGGCTGCTCGGCCTCGTCGACCAGCGCGACGGCGAGGTCCTCCATGGAGATGGCGGCGCGCCCGTCCGCGTCGACGAGGAGGGTGTCGCCCCCGCGCCGGTAGCGTCCCGTGCGGACCCCGGGCGCCAGGTCGGCCGGAGGGCAGAGGTAGACCCAGTCCCCGCGGCCGTGCTGTCGGCAGACCGCGTGCTGGAGGGCGCTGGCCTCGCCGATGGCGTGGTACGCCGGCGGCAGGTAGTGGGGGTCGTCGAGGAGCAGGCGGTCCGTGCCCGGGATCCGCAAGACCGCCGCGCCGCCCGCGATGATCAGGCGCGCGCCGACCCGCGCCGTCCCGTCGAGGATGGCGCGGGTGAGGGTGATGGTCTGCTCGTCGGCGCCGGGGACGGGCCGGGTGGCGTTGACGACGACGTCCTGTCCGGCGGCGAGGGCGGCGACCGCGTCGGCGCCGGACGCGTCGGCGACCCGCGAGGCGACCCCGGCGGGCAGCGCGTGTCGCTGGGACGGGTCCCGGATGATGGCGGTGACCTCGTGGCCTCGGTCGGCGGCCTCTCGAACGACCCGGCTGCCGACGCGGCCGGAAGCTCCGATGACGGTGATCTTCATGGTCGTCTCCTTCAGGCCTTCACGGCGTCGAGGTGGCGGGAGAACGACGCGTCCACGGCGGCGCGCCCGGCGCCGACGATGTCGCGGTCGAAGGTGTAGCCGAACACGTCCTCGTAGCGGTACGGCGCGAGGCGCTCGCGCATCGCGCGGACGTCGCTGGTGCGCATCGGCGTCAGGTTGGGGTAGCTGTGCATGAAGCAGACGTGGCGCCGGTCCATCGTCACCTGCGGCGAGTCGCCGGCGAACAGGGCGCCGCCGGCCCGCGGCCCGTCGGCCCAGTGCAGCGCGGTGCTCCCGGGGAAGTGCCCGCCGGTGCGGACCAGGGTCACCGCGGACGACAGCCGCAGGGCGTCGCCCGACCAGTACTCGATGGCGGGGTGGGGGGCCTGGACCCAGCGCCGATCGGCCTCGTGGAGGAGGATGGGGACGCCGCCCAGGGCGTCGCTCCACGCCCCCATCCCCGAGTAGAAGTGGGGGTGGGAGATGATGATGCGGTCGGCGCCGCCGTGCGCCTCGATGGCGCGCACCGCCTCCGGGCTGACGATCGGGAGCGCCTCCCAGAGGATGTTGCCGGCGTCCGTCGGCAGCAGCAGCGCGCGCTGGTCGATCGCGAACTCGGGGGACGCGCCGACGGCCAGGAGCCCCGCCGCCTCCTCGATGCGCGCGTCGTGGGCCGCGAGCAGCGCCTCGTGGGTGGTCCACCGCTGGCCGTCCCAGCCGACGTACTGTCGGTCGTCTTCACAGATGGCGCAGCGCTCCGGGGGGCGCTCGGACGCGGCGTGCCAGGTGCCGCAGGTCTCGCAGATGTACTGGATCATGGGGTCTCTCCCGTCGTGGGGTCACCGGGGGCGGACCGTCGCCCCCTTCGACACACAGGTTATTTTCGGGAGGCTGGGTTGATAAGATGGCTATCTGGCAATGAATTCGTAACCTGTCGTTGATAATCGGCCAGCGACTCACCCGCCCTGAACGTTGCGACGCGCCGCCGACCTGGCTTCGCGGCCTGCGCGCGGCACCTCGCTGCGTGGGGGGACCGGCGCGATCGTTGACGTCGTCGGCGGCAGCGGCCTAGATGTCCTCAAACGCTCTCGATGAACCGATCTCGCCTGGCGCCGATCTCGGCACCACGAGACCTCGAGTCGAGCCCGCTGGCCTCCGGAGCCCGGACCGAACCCCCGTCTGTCGAGGTGATCATGGCTGTCCCCGCCACCCGTGAGCCCAAGCGCGACGCGCGCCCTGCGTCGGGCGCGTCCACAGCCACCACCGAGGCTACGGCCGGGAGCGCGACCCGGGCGTCGCTGCGCGGGCTCGACTACGCCGATCAGGTGCAGCTCCTGACGCCGTCCGGGGGGGCGCCCACGGCGCCTGCCGCGACCGCCGCGACCGTGCAGATGAAGGGCGAGGACGAGGGGTTCAAGAAGGTCGCCGAGGCGGAGACGCCGCTGTCGCAGAAGGACACGCCCGACTCGATCCAGCTCCCCGACGAGGTCGAGAAGGGGATGAGCGAGGCGTGGGGCGACTCCTTCCCGAACAAGAAGTCCCAGGAGCAGGGCGGCATCATGGTCCGCGAGAAGGACGGCTCCTACGGCTTCGTCCGCGGCGCCGCCGGCAAGAGCGGGAGCTTCCCGCCGAACTACGGCGACAAGAAGGCGGATCAGGAGGTCGTCGGGTCGGCGCACACGCACCCCTACGACGAGAGCGAGGGCGGCCACGAGGGGGTCGCCTTCAGCGGCGGCGACATCGCGAACCTCGTGTACCAGCCGGACAAGCTCAAGATGGTGAAGGCCGGCGAGACCGAGTTCGTGCTCGTGCGCACGGCCGAGTTCCAGAAGCTGGTCGACGAGGCCGACACCGAGGGCAAGAAGACGCTCCACAAGGAGATCAAGGACACCTGGAACAGCGCCTTCAAGGGCGCGAAGGGCGACTTCGTGACGCGCTGCGAGATCGCGGTGAAGGCGACGGTCGAGAAGTACAAGCTCTCCTTCTACAAGGGCAAAGAGGGTAAGGTCGACCGTGTCGACACCTCGAAGTGAGGCGCTCGCCTTGGCGTTCGCGCTCGTCCTCGTCGCGTGCTGCAGCGCGCCCCGGGGCGGCGGGACCACGACGGCGGCGCGCGGAGACACGGCTCCCCGGGAGGCGGCGGTGACAGAGACGAGCGGTGGTGCTGAGGCGACGTGGACGGTGGTCGCCGACGAGCAGGACGGCGACGACACCGTGAGCGTGACCGTCGGGCCCGACGAGGGCGCCGGCGCTTCGCCCCCCGAGTCGGCGTCCCGCTTCGGGCGCGGCTCGGCGTGGCTCGCCCTCGGGCGTCAGGCGCTCGAGGAGGGCGCCGTGGACGTCGCCCTGTCGCGCGCGCAGCGCGGACTCGAGGTCGTGGGCGACGACTACGCCTCGCCCATGGTGGACGACGACACCGATCTCAAGCGCTTCGCCGCCGAGGATCGGGTCGCGAACGGGCACCGCCGGGACGGCGCCGAGGTGCTCCTCCGGGTCCTCGACGACCGCCTGGCGCTCCTCGCCGATCGCGACCATCTGCGCCTCGTCGTCACGCGCTGAACCCGAGGCGCTGGTGTACTGTCGCGCGGGAGCCGTGTTCGATGACGCGGAGAGGTCGCAGGTCTCCCTAGCCAGGGCTTGGTGATCGTGCAGCGACTGACCGCCCTGAACGTCTTTCGACACGCGGCCGACCTGGGGAGCTTCGCGGCCGCCGCGCGGCATCTCCGGCTCTCGCCCGCGGCGGTGAGCAAGAGCATCGCGGGGCTCGAGGACGCGCTGGGGGCGCGGCTGTTCAACCGCACGACGCGCCGGATGACCCTGACCGAGGCAGGCGCGGTCTACTACGAGCGGGTCGCCCGGGCGCTCGACGAGCTGGCGGAGGCGGACCTCGCCATCGGCGCCATGCACGACGAGCCGCGCGGCCGGCTCCGGGTCAGCGCGCCGCTGACGCTGAGCCTCCTGACGTGGGCCCCGGCGTTGCCGGGGTTCTTGGAGCGCCACCCCGAGCTCGCCATCGACCTCCAGCTGGACGACCGGCGGGTCGACCTCGTCCGGGACGGCTTCGACGTCGTGATCCGGGGCAGCGACCGGCTCGAGGACTCGAGCCTCATCGCCCGGCGCCTGATGACCATGACCCACGTCGTGTGCGCGGCCCCGGCGTACTTCGAGCGCTTCGGCGAGCCCGCGCACCCCGACGAACTGGCGGCTCACCGCTGCGTGCAGTTCACCCTCTCGGGCCACGCGGACACCTGGACCTTCTGCCGCGACGGCGAGGAGGCCCGGGTCGCCATCGACGGGCCCTATCGCGTCACCTCGAGCCTCGCCGTCCGCGACGCCCTGCGAGCCGGCTACGGCCTGAGCCTCATCCCGCGCGTCTACGTCGCCGAAGACCTCGAGAGCGGCCGGCTCCGAGCGGTCCTCGACGACTGGACCTGCGACGAGACCACCCTCTACGCCGTCTACCCGTCCCGGCGCTACGTCGTCCCGAAGGTCCGCGCCTTCCTCGACTTCCTCGCCGAGCGCTTCGCCGGCTGAGCGACGGGGCGAAGCGGCGCGATCCGACGGGTTGCTCGGTGCTGTCGGGGATTCGCCAGACGCCTGTCGAATCAGGAGGGGCGCCGCGTTTGACGCCCCAAGTGTATGGCCATACTCTCGGCGTATGGCCATACCTCGTGTCAAGTCGACCTACTCCCTCGATCTCGAGACCGTTCAGGCGCTGGACGCGCTGGCCCGTCGGTGGGGGATCCCGAAGTCCGCCGCGCTGAGACGGATCATCCGGTCGGCGGCTCGCGAGCTCGACGGCGCGAGCGACGCGCTCGCGGCGTTCGACGAGCTGCAGCGCGACCTGGATCTCGACCGGGATTCCGCCGACGCGTGGGCCGAGGACGTGCGCGCCGAACGCCGAGCGTCGCGGTCTTGATTCACCTCGATACGAGCTTCCTCATCCGGGCGCTCGCCGGCGGTACCGCAGAGTCACGGCGGGTTCGCGGTTGGCTCGAGGGTGGCGAGGCGCTCGGGATGAGCGCGGTGGCGTGGGGCGAGCTGCTCTGCGGCCCATTGACCCCCGAGCAATCCCGGCTGGCGACGCGCGTCATCGTCGAGCGGGTCCCGCTGACCGAGGAGCACGCAGCGCTGGCCGCCGAGCTCTTCGACCACGGTGGGCGCCGCCGCGGTTCATTCGCCGATTGCCTGATCGCTGCGACGGCGATCTCGAGCGGGGCCGCGCTGGCGACGTCCAACCCGTCGGACTTCGAGCGGTTCGAGCCGCACCGGCTGCGCGTCGTCGCCCCGTAGCGACGCTGTCTCATGCCGATGGGCCGCGCCGTCTGGTTAGGGCCGTAGCCGGGCGAGGATCACGCTGTCGTAGGGCACGCCGTCGACGACCCAGTTGGCGCGCAGGACGCCCTCGCGCTCGAAGCCCGCGCGCTCGAAGGCGCGGACGCAAGCGACGTTGCCGGGGTCGATGTCGGCGAAGACGCGGAAGGCTCCGAGGGACTCGAACGCGTACCGGGTCACCGCGTCGATGGCGCGCCTCGCGTAGCCCCGACGCTGGCAGCCGGGGACCACCTGGACGCCCACCTCGCAGACCCCGGCGCGCTTCGGCATCAGCGTGACGCGCCCCACTACCTCGCCGCTCTCCGTTACGAGCGCCCACTGGGGTGACGTCTCGTCCGTGGCCCACCGCTCCAGCTGTGCCCGCGTCCCGGCGACGTCGGGAAAGGGCTCGCGCAACATGAAGCGCAGCTGCTCGCGGTCGCCGAACACGGCGTGGAGCGCGGCGGCGTCCCCGCTCGGGTCGAGGGGGCGGATCGTGAGCTCTGCGGCGGTCAGAGTCGGCGTCGGCATGGCGCGGAGCCTCGTCGCACCCGGCCCTCGGGTCAAGTGAGCCGAGCCCGAGCCCCACGCGTCGTTCAACGGAGCTCTCGACGTCCAGGCGCGTCGGCCGGGCGGCGGGGCCTCGCCCGCTGTCGGGTCGGCTCGTCGAGATCCTCGAGGGTGGACGGCGGGTCCGGCGCCAGGAGCGCGTCGAGCTCGCGCTCGCGGCCGAGGCTGTACATGACGCGGACGAGGGTCTCGACGGTCCCGCGGCCGCGGGACTCGAGGGCGCTCAGGGTCGGCCGTGAGACGCCCGCCTGCCGCGCGAGATGAGCCTGGGTGATGTTTCGCTGCAGACGGAGCGACCGCAAGCGCTCGGCCAGCTCGGCGACGACGGTGTCTGGGGATTTAGTGTCAAACATCACGCGCTTTATAGCGCCGTTGTGGCGTTAGTGTAAGCGATTGTTGTCTTTAATGTGACTGTCGCGACCGGTCGCTCGGGTCTCCCCATCGCGGCGGCGCAGGAGCAACCACAAGCCGGCGAGGAGGCCGAACAGGCCGCCGCCGCCGGGACCACCGCTGCAGTCGCCGCAGCCGCCCGAGCCGCCGCCCCCGGTCTCGATGTCGGTGCCCGGTCTCTCCGTGTCCCCAGAGGTCGTGTCAGCCGTGGTTGTGTCGGGTTCGGTGGTGTCATCGACCGCGGTGTCGGGCTCGAACGTGTCGGACGTGATCGTGTCCGGTTCGAAGCCGTCTGGGTCGACGGTGTCGGAGACCACGTCCGGGCCGACATCTCCGGTCAGGGCGTCGTCCTCGGGCTCGACGACGTCGGCGGCGACGACGTCGTCACCCTCCACCACGCCGTCGGCAGGGCCGAGCTCGCAGAGGCGGCTCGGCAGGTCGGCGGCGCTCGGGACGGACGCGCAGCGCAGCGCCTCCGGGTCGCAGGCGTCGTCGGTCCCCGGAGCGCCGTCATCGCAGACCACCGCCGGTCCGAGGGTCGCGTCGCAGCCGTCGCGCCAGACCAGGTCCCCGGCCTCGCAGGCCAGCTCGCGGTTCTCGTCGCAGCCGCCGTCCACGCCGCACGCGGCCGCCGTCGACGGGGCGAAGACGCAGGCGGCTGCTGCCTCGTCGCAGCTCGCGACGATACACGGATCCGCCGACGAGCACGCCGCCGCCACCCCGGCCACCTCGCCGCACGGGTCGCGCCACATCACGTGCCCGTCCAGGCACTCTCGCGTCCACTCGCCGGCGCACGCCACGTCGCAGTCGTCGAAGCCGGCCGGGACGTGCAGGCACACGGCGCTGTCCACATCACAATGGTCGTCGATCCCAGCGTCGCCGTCATCGCAGACAACGGCCGTCTCCCCAGGCTCGTCGCAGGCGTCGTGCCACACGACGTCGCCGCCGAGGCACGCCGCGGCGTAGGCCTCGGGCGCGCACTGGCAGGCCTCGTCGTCACTGGGCGCGTGCTGACAGCCGTCGACGTCGTCGCAGCTGTCGACCGTGCAGTCGTCGCCGTCGTCGCAGGCCAGCGCCGAGCCCGCCACACACGCGCCGTCCACGCACGCGTCGCCGTCGGTGCAGACGCTCGCGTCGGCGTCACAGGGCGAGCCGTCCGCGAGCGCCGCGAAGCCGCAGACGCCGCCGTCGCAGGTCGGGACCGCGCAGGCCGAGGCGCTCGCCGGGCAGCCCGAGGCGTCGCCGCAGCAGCCCGGGATCTCGCCGTGGGTGCAGCCCGTGACGGCGTCGCAGGCGTCGGTCGTGCACGGGTCGCCGTCGTCGCAGTCCAGGGTCGCCCCCGCGGTACACACGCCACCGCTGCAGGCGTCGCCGTCGGTGCAGGCGCTGCCGTCGGCGTCGCAGGCGGTCCCGTCGCCGACGGCGGCGTTCACGCAGTCGCCGGTCCCGAGGTCGCAGCTGTCGGCGGTACACGGCTCGAGGTCGTCGCAGTCGCCGTCGTCCTGGCAGCAGCCCGGCGCCGCCGTGTGGTGGCAGCCGACGTCGGCGGTGCAGCTGTCGAGGGTGCAGTCGTCGCCGTCGTCGCAGTCGAGGGTCCCGGTCCCGGTGCAGCTCCCCGCGGCGCAGACGTCGCCGGTCGTGCAGGCGTCGCCGTCATCGCAGGCCAGCGGCGCGACGGCGTGGACGCAGCCCGAGGTCGGGTCGCAGGTGTCGAGGGTGCACGGGTCGCCGTCGTCGCAGCTCGCCGGGCCGGCGCCGATACACGTGCCCGCGTAGCAGGCGTCGGCGACGTTACACGGATCCGCGTCGTCGCAGGCCGTCCCATCCGGGGCCGGACCATGGGCGCAGCCGGTCAGCGGGTCGCAGCTCGCGACCGTACAAGGGTCGCCGTCGTCACACGCCCCGGCGCAGTCGAGCAGCGCCGAGAACGCGACGGACGCCGCGTCGTTGGCAGCGTCGGTGTCGACAGCCGGAGCCGCGACGGTCGCCGCGACCTGGTGCTCGCCTGGCGCTGTCGCCACGAACGCGACGTCGATCTGCGCGGTGTCATCGGCCTCGAGCGCGCCGAGGTCGCAAGCGATGGCCTCGCTCCCCGCGACGCAGCCGCCGCGGTCCGTCGTCACGTCCACCGCCGCCGCGCCCGGCGGCAGCGCGAGCATCAGGCGGGACGCGACGACCGGGTCACCGCCGCCGTGGACGACGTCGAGTCGCACGCTCACCAGGTCGCCGACCGCGATCGACGCCGCCGTCTCGAGGCTCGCGGTGAGCGCCAGGTCGGCGCTCGCCGTGACGACGTCGACCTCGGCCACCGCCTCGTCGTCCGCCGCCGTCCCGTCCACCGTCGCCGTCGCGACCGTCGCTGTGACGACCGCGGTGTCGCCCGCCGCGTCCGAGAGCGCCTCGAAGGGCAGCTCCAGGTGCGCCGCGACGCCGAGGTCGCCCAGCTCGCACCACGCTCCGGCCCCGGAGGCGGCCCGGGCGCAGCCGTCAGGGACCGTCACGAGGCGCCCCTCGGCGACCTCCACCGCGAGCCGCGTCGCCTCGGCCGGCAGCGGCCCGGCGTTGTCGACCGTCGCCGTCAGCGTGAAGCGCCCGTCGGCCAGCGCCGTGGCCGGCGGGTCGATCCACGCGACGCTCAGACCGGCGACGGGCGAGACGGCGATCACGCTGCTCTCGTCTGTGTCGTTGGCCGCTTCGGGGTCCGGCGTGGCGCTCGTGATCGCCGCCTCGACCCCGAGGGTCCCCGGCGAGTCGGCGAGGCCGGTGACGACGACCTCCCAGGACTCGCCGGGCCCGAGCGCGGGCAGCGTGCAGCCCGCGACGTCACAGCCGGCGTCGGTCGCGTCCGTCGCCGCCGCCAGGCTCGCGCCGGTCGTCATCAGCGCCAGCGTCAGGTCCGTCGCCAGATCCGGCCCCACGTTGGCGACCGTCACGACGAAGCTCGCCTGGTCCCCGACCAGCACCGAGCCCGCGTCCGCCGTGACGCTCACCGCGAGGTCGGCGCTGAACGCCGGCAGGCCGACATCGATCCTGTGAACGACGGCGTCGTCCTCGGGCGTCGGGTCCAGCGCGTCGGGATCGACCCCCTCGGTGAGCCCGACTACCGCGACGACCGCCTGGGGCCCGACGCTCGTCGCCGTGACGTCGAGCGCGATCGCGCCTGGCGGCCCGCCCGCCGGTACCACACCCAGGTCACAGGTCACCTGCGCCCCAGCACGGTCGCACCCGGGCGGCGTCACCGCGTCGAGCCCGGCGGGCAACGCCAGGAACAGGGTCAGCCCGCCGTCCGCCGGCCCGAGGTTCGAGACCTCCCAGGTCAGGGTCCCGCCACTCCCGATGGTCAGCGCGTCCGGCGCGCTCGCGAGCGCGAGGTGGGCGCCCACCAGGACGTTCGCGTGGACGACGGTCGCGACCGCCGCGGTGTCGTTCGCCGGCTCCGGGTCGGGCTGGTCACCGGACACCGTCGCCACGACGTCGAGGTCCCGGCGCGCCGTCCCGAACCCGGCCAGCGTGAGCTCGACGCGCTCACCGGACACGAGCTCTCCGACGTCACAGATCAGGCCGTCGAGCGCCGCGTCGCACCCGTCAGCCGACAGCGCCAGCCCCTCCGGCACCAGGACGCTCACGGCGACCCCGGTCGCGTCGAGCGGGCCCAGGTTCTCGACGGTCAGCGCGTAGCTCGCGGGCTCGACCTCGGCCTCCAGCGACGCAGGTCCCGTCAGGGTGAGCGCGAGGTCGGCGTCCGTCGGTGGGACGACCTTGGTGCACGCTCGGATCCGGACGTCGTCGACCCACCAGCCCTGGGTCGCCCCGAAGCTGTCGCTCCGCGCCTCGAAGCGCAGGCGCACGCGCTGGCCGAGGTGGGCCGAAAGGTCGAGGCGCACCTCGTCGAAGCCGGGCCAGCTCGGGTTCGTGGTGGTGAAGCCGTACTCGCCGTTGAAGATGCTCTGGCCCTCGCTGGAGGCGCCCATCGTGTACGTGACCGAGGTCCAGCTCTGCCCCTCGTCGGCGCTCAGCTGGATGCGCCCGCCGTCCTTGTAGGCCTCCATGTCGTAGCGGTGGAAGAGCAGCGCCTCGGGGCGGCTCAGGTCGCCGGTCAGGTCGACGTCGGCTGTCCCCATCAGCGTCAGCGACGCGTAGTTGTCGACGGTCGGCCCGAACCAGCTGTGGTCGCCGCTGTGGGCGGCGTCGGTGACCAGCCGCCACGTCGCTTGGCTGCAGTCGGCGGCGTAGCAGTAGTCGTCTGCGCCGCCGCCCCAGCCGGCGCCGCCGGCCTCGGTGGTGTCGCTCAGCAGATCGGTCAGCTCGTAGCCCGCGGGGCAGCTCGGCTCGCTGGCGCCCGGGTCCTCGCAGGCTCGGATCTCCACGCCGTCCACCCACCAGCCGGGGCCTCCGGTGGCGTCGTCGGTCACCTGCTGGAAGATGAGGCGGACGTCCCCGCCGATGTGCCCGCTGAGATCGATCCGCGTCTCGTCGAAGCCGGGCCACGACGGGCTCTGCCCGGTGTAGGCGTCGCCGCCGAAGAACGCCGAGGTCGGCGCCTGCGGTGGCCCAGCCGTGAAGACCGGCGGCACCTGGGTGAAGCCCGAGCCCGGGTTGACCCACACCTTCGCCCCGTCGACCCCGGGCTGGTAGTCGAAGCGGTGGTGGAAGACGGCGACGGGCTCCGTCACGTCGACCAGCGACACGGGGGCGACCATCCGGTGGCTGACCTGCGCCTTGCCGTCAAAGCCGTCGACGTGCCAGCTGTGCGCCCCGTCGTAGGCGACGTCGTCGACGACGCTCCAGACCGCGCCCGAGCAGTCGGGCAGGTTGCAGTAGTCGCCAATCGTGATCATCCAGCCGTCGCCGCCGCTCTCGTCGCTGTCGCTGAAGAGGACGACCTGCCGCTCGGGCGGGCAGGGGCCGGGCGGCGCCTCGGTGATGTCGAGGGTGAAGTAGCCGGAGTCGTTCGACGCGGTCAGGTCCAGGCTGTCGCTGGCGACCTCGGCGGTCATGAAGACGTCCTCGCCGGCGTCGCTCGCCAGGAGCGTGATCGCGACCGCGCCATCACCGTTCGCGGGGACGTCGCCAACCTCGCAGGTCACGATGTTGCGGTTGGTCTGCGTGTCGAGCGCGACCTCACACGGCCCCTGCGGCGACACGAAGCCCAGGTGATAGGGCAGCCCGACCGCGATGGTCGTCGCGCGGGCCGTCGCCGGGCCGGCGTTGTGGACGGCCGCCGTCACGGTCAGCTCGGAGCCGACCTCCGCCGGGTTCGGGACGATCGTGACCGCCGGCGTGAGGTCGACGGCGCCGACCGCCGCGACGGTGGTCTCGCAGTCGTTCCCCGGGGCGTAGTCCTCCCCGGGGGCGGACGCGCAGGCGATGTTCTGCAGGGTCAGGCTCTGGTCGGTCACCGCGGTCAGGGTGACGAGGGCGCTGGCGCCGCTCGCCAGGTCACCCAGGTGACAGCTGACCGTGCCGAGGTACATGCCCTCGCTGTCCTGATCCCGATAGCACTCCCCCTGGCTGGCCGTGACGGCCGCCGGGTAGGCCTGGATCTGCGGCGTGTTCTTCAGGACGACCCCGAAGGCCGGCGACGGCCCGCCGTTGGTCACCGTGACCGTGTAGTCGAAGGGCGCGCCGACCTCGGGGTAGAGCGGCGCGACCTGCTGCGAGACCGCGAGGTCGAAGGCCCGCTCGCGCACGTCGACCGTGGTCGCCGCCGTGTTGTTCGCCGGGTAGCGGTCCGGGTTCGGCGCGCTGACCGACAGCGAAAACGGCGCGTCCCCGACCTCGCCCGCGACCACCGTCAGCCGGAGCTCGGCCGCGTTGTCGGCGGTCAGCGGCGGCAGGGCGCAGGTGACGACCCCCGCGGCCTCGCTGCAGCTGCCGCCCGCGGCCGACACGAAGGACACCGCCGACGGTAGCGGCAGGGTCAGCGTCGCCGTCGCGGTCCCGCCGCCGCTGATCCCCGGGTTCGACACCGTCGCGACCAGCTCGAAGGGCACGTCGACGGCCTGGGGCCCGAGGTCGGCGACCGCCAGCTGCAGGTCCGCCGGGCCGACGGTCGTGTCCTCGTCGTCGTCGTCGTTGAGCGGCGCCGGATCCGTCGTGTCGGTCGTGATCGACGCGCGCGCCGTGATGACGCCGATCGCGGTCGTCGTCCCGCGGAAGAGCACCTGATATTGGCCGGGCGACAGGCTCACGGCGCTGCACGTCGTAGTCGGGAAGCTCGACAGGCAGGTGAAGCTCCCGGGCGTCTCACCGGCGTAGTCGACCCCGGCCGGGTAGTCGAAGGTCAGGGTGACGCCGTCGGCCGCGTCCGGGCCCGCGACGGTCACCTCGGCGAACCACGTGATCAGGCAGCCGACGCAGGTCGGGTCCTCGCCCGCGCCCTCGACCAGGGTCACGCCGACGTCGGTCCAGGCCGGCGCCGCGTCGACCCAGACGAAGCGCGACAGCTCCGAGGTGTTGCCTGTCGCGTCGGTCGCCGTGGCGCTGATGAACGCGCCGACGGCGCCGTCCCGCGGCAGGTCCACGCTGAACGCGTCCGTCCCGGAGAGCGCGGTCGACCCGAGCCACGCCCGCCCCTCGCCGTGGCCCGACGGATCCGGCGCCTGGTCGAGGTAGAAGTCGAGCGTGTAGCTACCCGACAGCGCCGGACCGTGGGTGCCGGAGACCGTGATGACGCCTGCGTCCTCGCCGGCCGTCGTCAGCACCGGGAGGTCGGGGTCGCCGTTGGTCACCCCGTCGTAGACGCCGTTCTGGTCGACGCCGAGGCCGTTCAGGTCGAGGCCCAGCCCGCCGTTGTCGTAGAGGCTGTTGCCCCGGACCGTCGTCCCCTGGCCGCCGGCCTCGACCCAGACGCCCGCGTAGCCGTCGTTGTACGCGACGGTGTTGCCCTCGCCGGGGCCGACGCCACCGACCTGAACGCCGCCGCTCTCGTGGACCCGGATCCCGTAGCCGCCGTTCCCGAGGTCGAGCATCCCGAGCGCGTCGGTCCCGACGATGTTGCCGCGCAGGACGGCGCCATCCGAGGGGTAGGAGACGAGCGGCCCGTCGTCGACCCGGATCCCGTCGCCGGCGTTGGCCCCGACGAGGTTGCCGATGACCGCCAGATCCGGCGCCCCGTTGGCCCAGATCCCGTGGGTCAGGTGCGGCAGCGGCGTCACGCCGTCGGTCCCGAGCCCCACGGTGTTGTCCCGGACGGTCACCCGCGCGGCCCCCTCGCGGAGCCAGATCCCGGCGAAGGGCCAGTCGAGGTCGCTCACCCAGGCGTCGGTCGTCCCGTTGCCGGCCACGACGTTGCCGTCGACGAGCACGTCCGCGACCGTCCCGCCGTAGCGCGCGTCGACGTGGATCCCGCTCTTCAGGTTGGGCAACGCCGCCGTCCCCGTGGCGTCCACGCCGACGCGGTTGTCGGCGACGGTCACGAAGCTCGCGTCCTCCCAGATGTCGACGCCGTGGAGGTAGCTGCCGCTGATGACGTTGTCGCTGATGGTGGTGCCGCTCGCGCTGTCGTGGACGAGGACGCCGCGCGACCAGATACGCGTCGTCCCGGGGATCGACTGGTCCGCATAGAACGCCCGCAGGCCGGTCGGGTCGGTGCCGATGCGGTTGCCCTCGATGCGCGTTCCCGAGGCGGTCCCCATGACCTCGATGGTCGGGACGACGTTGTCGGCGATGACGGTGTCGGTCGCGTCCTGGACCCGCAGCACGTCGTCGAGGGTCAGCCGGACCCAGGGCACGTCGCCGCGGGCGTCGAGCATGATCCAGTTGCCGCGCAAGACGTTGCCGTCGCTGGCGGCCCCGACGACCGCCATCCCGCGCCCGGCGCAGACGTTGCGCTCGTCCTCGCTCGCGCCTCCAACGACGTTGCTCGACGCCCCGTCGATCCGGACGCAGGGCCCGCCGTTGTCGAGCTGGTAGGTCCGGCTCACGGGGTGCCGCTCGGCGACCCCGTCTCGGTCCGTCCCGAAGAGGTTCCCGGCGACGCTGTTCCCGTGGGCGCCGCCGTCGATGAGCACCCCGCCGAGGCCGTTGCCGCTGATGAGGTTGCCCTCGTCGAAGCCGCCGGCCCCGATGGCGTTGCCCCACGCACCGCCGGTCAGGTGCACCCCCCACTCGCCGGCGCCACCGTCGCAGGGTCCTGCGCCCGGGGTGTTGGTGTTCGGATCCGAGGAGAAGTGCGTGCACGCGCCGTCGGCGTCGAGGCCGATGACGTTGCCGAGCACGCGGTTGTCGGTCGCGCCGCCGCCCGAGATCGTGATGGCGCTCTCGCTGAAGGCGTCGTGGACGGCGTTGCCCCGGACGAGGGTCGCGCTGGCGTCGCTCAGGGCGACGGCGCCGGCGACGTCGTTGTCGACGATGACGTTGGCCGTCGCCGGGCCGCTGACCGTCACCCCGGACAGGGCCGAGCGGCGCACGAGGCAGCGGTCGACCTGATCGATCAGGACATCCGTCTCGCTGTCGGTGATCAGCGTGGCGCCTTCGCCGATCACCTCGACGCCGCCTGGCAGAACGAGGTGTCTGAGGGCGCTGTCTCCAGCGGCCACGGGCCAGCGTGGGGCGCCGACCATGACGACTGGCGCGTCGCTCCAGCCGGGCTGGGTCGCGCCGTCGACGACCACCGGGGCGGTGATCGCCGGTAGCCCACCCGCGGACGTTATCTGGATCGGTAGAGCGTCCTCGTCGACGGCGAAGGCGATGAAGTGCGCCGCCTCGTGGGCGTTCGACTCGTCGATGGCGGCCCGCAGGGTGCAGCGGCCGTCGCCGACGTCGCAGAGGCCGTCCCCCGGGCTCGCGTCGGGCGCGTCGCCGGTCGCGTCGACGACCAGGAGCCGGAGCGCCGGCGCCCCGGGGTCCACGATGGTCCCGTTCGCCGTCAGGTCGTCGTCGCCGCGCCCGCCGTCGACCAGCACCACCTCGAGCTGGTTCGGCGCGATCTTCCGCGCCCCGGTCGTCCCGTCGAAGGTGAAGTCGTACCAGTGCGGGGTCGCGTTCCCCGGCTCGGGCCCGTACTTCCAGTAGGCCCACGCCGGGATCCCCGTCGGCATCGTGATCGTCACCGTCGCGGCCCCGCCGTTCGCCAGGCCGACGACCTCGTAGCTCAGAGCGTCCACCGGGAACGCGATCCCAGACGGCGTCGGCGTCGGCGGCGCCTGGCTCGCGACCGCGCTCAGCGCGCCGGCGTCGGTCTCCAGGGTCGTGTAGTCGCCGCTGCCGTTCGGGACCGAGGTCACGGTCGGCTGGTCCTTGTCGGGCACCCCGTCGCCGTTGCCGTCGCCGCCGTTCGGGGCGCCGTCCTCGGTCTGGCTCGAGACCCCGTCGCTGTCGGCGTCGCCGTCGACGATGGTCGTCCCGACGGTCACCTCGTCGAGGTGGGTCCCGGTCTCGCTGCTCTCCGAGCTCGCGTTCGCTCGGGCCGACGCGGTCGTGGTCGCCTGCATCGCCGTCGCCGTGACGGTCCAGACGCGGCTGGCGCCGACGTCGAGGTCGTAGGGCGCACACTCGGCGATCCGGACGCTCGTCTTGCACCCCGCGCTCGCGCCGACGAACTTCACCTCGCGCGGGCGCACGAAGGTCGGGATGACGGACTTCGCCTTCGCTGGCCCGTGGTTGGTGACGGTCATCGTCCAGGTCACGTCCTGCCCGATCGACACCGGATCCGGCGCGTCGACCATCGTCACCTCGAGGTCGGCGCCGCGGACGGTCGTCGTCTTGTTGGCCGTGTTGTCCGCCGGGTTCTCGTCGCTCTGGCCGGGCTCGTCGACCTCGAAGCTGCTCGTGACCTCGCCGGGCTTCTCGGCCCGATACGTGAGCCCGATCAGCGCGTAGTCCGTCGGCCCCGTCCCCGCCTGAAGCCCCGTCAGCGCACAGGTCGTGAGCCCCGTCGCGTCCACGGCGCAGGTCCCGTCGCCGGCCGCGCGCAGAAACGTCAGCCGCGTGGGGTCGGTGGTGTTCGTCAGCCGCGGCCCGATGGCGTCCGCCGGTCCGCTGTTGCGCACCGTCACGTTGAAGGTCAGCTCCTCGCCGTGGTTCACCTCGGTCGTCCCGGGCCCGGTGAGCCCGGTGATCGCCAGGTCCGCGCCGGCGAAGTCCAGCGACAGCGACGCCGCCTGGTTCGCCGCGCTCGCGTCCGCGTGCGGCGCGGTCACCCCGGTGAAGTCGAAGCCGTAGGTCCCCTTCTTCTCGGCCTTCAGGGTCACCGCGATGTGCCGCGTCAGCTCGTTGCGGTTCACCTCGCCCAGGGCGCAGCGCACGCCGTCCGCCCCGCTCGGGAGGCGCGCCGCCGCGCAGCTCCCGGCCCCGGTGGGCGTCACGGTCGCCGACTGGAAGGTCACCGCCGGCGACAGCGGCAGGTCCACCCAGGTCTCCTTCGACTCGCCCAGGCCGACGTTGTCGACCGCGACGTTCAGCGTGAACGGCTCGCCGCGCTTCGGCGTGCCCGTGAACGGCGTACCGGTCACGGCGATGTCCGGGCCCTTCACCCCCACGGCCTGGATCGTCGAGTTGTCGCTCGGGGTCGCGTCCTCGGCGTCGCTCTCGGTGACGATGACGACCCGGTAGTCGCCAACCTGCTCGGCCGACCACAGCGACCCGATCAGCGCCGAGCTGGCCCCGGGCGCGAGGTCGCCGAGGGCGCACTCGAGGACGTTGTCGGGCTTCACGGCGCAGCCGCTGGGCTGGTTGGCGGCGGTCAGGACGAAGCCGCCCGCCGGCCCCGAGGACAGCTGGCTGTACGTGAACCGGAGCTTCACCCCGCGAGCCGTCGTGTCCGTGGACGTGTTCGTGACCCTCGCGCTGACGCTGACGCCGTCGTTGCCCACCCCGGCGGGGGTGTCGGCGGAGCCGTCGGTGATGACGAGATCGGGCCCCTTCACCTCGCTCTGGTGCGTCGCGACGTTGTCGGCCGGGGCCTCGTCCTTCGTCCCCGGCGGCTCGGCGGCGGTCAGCGTCTGGGCGAAGGTCCCGGCGCGGCCGGCGCGATAGCGCAGATAGACCGTGGTCATCTCGTCGGCGGCGAGGGTCCCGAGCGCGCACTTCACCGCAGCGCCATTGTCGACGCAGCTCGGCCCGCCGGTCGCCTGGCCGATCGAGCTCCCGAGGTAGACGAGGTGCGGGTTCTGTCCGGCCGTCGCGAACCCTTCGTGGGTCAGCGTAACGGCCTTCGACGGCGCCGGGGTGTGGCTCGTCGTCGTCCGGTTCTTCACCGTGACCTGGAGGTCCACGGTCTCGCCGGACCGGAGCGGCCCGCTGGGCCAGTTGACGCCGGTGACGGCGAGGTCCGCGCCGACCACGTGCAGGGTCGGCTTCACCTCGTCGTCGCTGGTCGGCGCGTCGCGGTGGTCCGCGTTGTCCTTCGCCGCCACCGAGAAGATGAGCTCGGCGTCTCCGGAGGCGACGGCGTCCATCACGAAGGCGACCGTCCGGCTCTGGTCGTACGGGATGTCGCCGAGCGCGCAGGTCACGACCCCCGGCGCGTAGTCCCGGCAGGCGTCGCCGGGCAGGCTGACGGTCTGCTTCTCGAGGGTCTTGGCCGGGTAGATGAACACCAGGTCGACCGCCTTCGCCGTCGTCCGGTGGTTGTTCCGGACGACGGCGGTGTAGGTGACCTGCTCGCCGCGTCGCTTCTCGAAGGGGGCGCCGTCGCGGGTCGCGCTGACCGCCAGGTCGTGCCCCTCGCGGGTCGTGCTGAGCGTGCCTACCGGCAGGACGTTGTTGGCCGGGTTCGGGTCGGTGGCGGCGTCCTCGAGGAGGCGCACGGCGCCCTCGACCCCGTAGGTCCCGCGGTCGAGCCCGAGGGTGTCGACGACGACCGTGACCTTCGCCGGCGTCCCGGCGGCGCTGGCCTTCGGGACCCCGGCGGTCCAGGTGCAGCTGGCGCTCCGCTCGTCCTGGCTGATGGCGCACGGGGTGGTGCCGCCGACCGACGTATTGACGATGCGCGCCTTGCCGGCGGCCGCCGCGCCCAGGGCGAGCACCGCCTCGAAGCCCGGGGTCTTCGCCTTCGTCGACGGGTTCAGGACGTCGAAAGCGTAGCGGACCGAGCGCGTTATACTGACAGGTGTAGCGGGATCCTGGGTGGCGTTGCCGACCTGGATATCGGCCCCGAGGATCGTCGCCGTGACCTCCGCGGAGTTGTTGGCCGGCGTGGTCTCCTCGGTCTCGTCCGGCCCATCCGTGACCTTCAGCGTGACCTTGGCCCGACCCGGTGCCAGGGCCTTGAAGCTCAGCCCCAGGTCGATGCCCGCCGCGCCCGCGGGCAGGGGGTCGAGGGCGCAGCGGAGGGTCCCGCTCGCGATCGGCAGGCACGGGCGCTGTGGGTCGTTCGTGCTCACGGCCTCGAGCCGCGCAGCGTCGTAGCTGACGTGGAGCCGCGCGGTCTTGCTCTCGGCGGGCCCGGCGTTCGCGACGATCGCGTGCAGGTTCACCGGATCGTCGATCTGGACCGGGTCGTCGGGACCGGTCGCCGTGAGCGCCAGGTTCGCCCCGGCGATCGAGCGGCGCAGGGTCCGCTGGCCGTTCGGGGAGCGCTCGTCGTCCCCGGTCGTCGCGACGGCGTCGACGTCCATGGTCGCGGCGTGCTCGTCGCTGGCCTGGCTGACGTCGAAGGCCTTGATGGGCTCGATCTGCCAGCTCAGATCGACGTGATCGCCCTTCTCGAGGCGGCCGAGGGGGCACTGGACCAGGCTCGCGTTCACCGGCGTGCAACCGCCGCCGCTGGTGTTCGTGGCGTTGCCGACCCAGCCCAGGTAGGTCGTGTCGAAGCTGAGGTTCAGCAGGGCGCCGTCGGCGACGCCGGGGCCGTCGTTGACCACCCGGAGCGCCCAGGTCGCGTTGTTGTCGCGCTCGAGGGTCAGGGGCTCGGCGACGTTCACGAGCGCCAGGTCGTAGCCGCTGATCGGCGTCGTCAGCGCGGTCCGGTCGTTCGATGGCTCGGGGTCCGGCGTGCCCGCGGACACGACGCGGAAGCCGTGGGTCAGCGGTCCGCGCCGCTTCGGGACCACGCCGACCGTCATCTTCGCGCTGGCGCCGCCGGCGATCCTGGTGAAGGTACAGCGCAAGACGGCGCCCAGCGTGCAGGACCCGGTGCCGTCGGCGCCGACCGACTGCAGGGTGACGGGCTCGGTGACGCCGGCGACGGTCGTCGTGGGGGTGTACTCGATGACGACGTTGTCGGCGTCCACGTCGGCGGTCGTGTTGGTGAAGGTCGCCTCGACGCTCAGGGTCTCGCCGACGGCGTAGGGCGGTGCCTCGGGGACGATGGCGACCGCGCCCTGGCCCGCGACGTCCGCCTGGCCGACGTGCGAGATGACCAGCTCGAGGTTGTTGGCCTTGTCGGTCTCGTCGTTGGCCGCCGCGAGGACCTTGGTCACCACCGTCTTCACCTCGGACGGCGTGGTGAACTTCAGGCTGAAGCTGAGGCTCTGGCCCTCGGCCAGGCTCGGCGCGCTGCCGTCGGCGTTGTCCGGCAGCTCGCAGAGCGCGTGGACGCCGTTCGGGAAGACCTCTCGGCAGCGCGGATCCGAGCCGGCGGCGACGAAGGCGAAGCCCGGCTCGGACGGCTCGAAGTAGACGGTGGGGTTGTCGGCGTCCCCGGGGCCGAGGTTCTTCACGACCGCGACGATCGTCACGGGGCTCGCGGTGCCGACCGGCTCGGGGCTGGGCGTGGCGCTGACGAGCTGGAGGTCCGGCGGTCGCACCCGCGTGATGACGGGCGCCTTGTCGTTGGCGCGGTGCTGATCGTCGTCGGGGTCCCCGTCGGCGACGAAGGCCGCCGTCGCGCGGAGGTCCTTGGTCTCCTCGGGCGCGCGCAGGATGATCTTCAGGGGGCCGACGCTGCCGTCCTTGCCGAGGTCCACCGGCGTGCAGACGACGGTGTTCGCCGGGGTGCCGACCGCGCAGCCGGCGGTCGTGCCGGTCGGGACGAAGGTCGCGACCGCGGGGTCGAAGGTCAGCTCCACCGCGACGTTCTCGGCGGTCTCGGGGCCGGCGTTGGCGGCGGTGATCGTGTAGGTGACGAGCTTGCCGTAGCCGACCGGGTCGGGGCTGGCGCTGGCGGCGACCGCGACATCGTAGCCGCCGACCGGGAGCGTCAGGTGGCGGCGGTTGTTGGCGTCGTTCGGGTCCCGGCGGTCGCCGGTGACGAGCAGGTCGAGGGCCAGCTTCTGGCGCGCGTCGGGCGCCTTGAAGGTCAGCGTGTAGGTCGCGGACTCGCCGCGGGCGAGGGTCTTCGGCTGGTCACACAGGATGTCGTCGGGGCCCAGGGCGCAGCTGTTCGGCGGGTTCACCCAGTGCGACGCCGCGGTCTTCACCCGGAGCTTCACGTGGTCGGTCGACTCGGGGCCGTCGTTTCGGACCTTCACGGTCAGCGTCACGTCCTGGCCGCGCTCGGCGACGGCCGGCTCCAGCGTCGCCTCGGTGATGCGCAGGTCGGCGATGTCCACCGGCGCCCGGACGAGGTAGCCGTTGGCGACGTTGATGACGTCGGTCGGCTGGGTGAGCTTCGGGTCGAGGGACGGGAAGTCCGCGGCGTAGGTCTGGCCGCCGAGATAGAGGTGACGCGCCCCCGGCGTCGCGGCGAAGGCGAGGTCGTAGCCGGCGTCGTCGGTGTCGTAGCCGTCGCCTTTGCCGCCGAGGAACGAGGAGATGAGCAGGTCCTTCCCGTCGGCCGAGACCCGGGCGAAGAAGGCGTCGGAGTTGTCGACGCAGTCGAAGGGATCGCTCGCCAGGCAGCCGGCCGAGCGGCCGTCGGCCTTCTTCGGCTGGACGGCCGCGACCGTGGGGAAGTCGGCCGACCAGGTGGTGCCGGTCAGGTAGAGCTCGCCGGTGGCGGGGTCGACGTCGAGGGCGTTGGCCTCGTCCCGGACCTCGCCGCCGAGGTAGCGCCGGAACGCGCAGGTCGAGGGGAAGCCGAGGTCGAAGGCCAGGACGAAGCCGTCGTCGTGGACGCGGCCGTAGAGATCGGGGTCGCAGCTTCCGTCGCTGCCGCAGGTCGCGTAGGCGTGGGTCCCGCAGGCCGTCGTCCAGAGCTGGGGGGAGGCGGTCGCGCCGGCGACGATGACGCGTCGGATGTCTCCCGTGGGGCCCTCGACGATCCCGACGTCGTTCAGCTCGTCCGCGCTGGCGCCGCCGACGTAGGTCTGCTGGAGGAGCGTCGTGGCGCCGCCGCCGTCGCGGGCGAGGATCGCGACGAAGCCGTCCTCGCCGCCGCCCCCGTAGCTCGGCTGGGCGCCGTTCGTGGTCCCGTTGGGCAGGCTCGTCGCGCTGGTCGTGCCGGCGACGACGACCTGCCCCGAGGTCGACACGGCGACGGCGTTGGCCTCGTCGTAGCCGTAGCCGCCCAGGGTGGTCGAGAACGCGAGCCGGTTGGCGACGAAGACGCCGGTGGGCCGGATGCGCGCGACGAAGGCGTCGTAGCTCTGGTCGCTCAGCCCGTCGTGGAGCCCGCCGGAGTAGGGCTGGAAGCGGTCGGCGGTCGTGGGGAAGGCCGCAGAGCCCGTGAGGCCGACGACCCAGGCGTCGCCTGCGTGATCGAAGGCCACGCCGCGGGCGACGTCGCGTCGGGTGCCGCCGAGGTAGGTCGTCAGGGTGACGCTCCCGGTGGCGTCGAAGCGGACGAAGAAGGCGTCGCTCGCGTAGTGCTGGTCGGGGTGCGTGGGGTCGAAGGACTTGCCCGAGAGCTCGCTCTGGATCGTCGTCGCCACGGGGAAGGCCGGGAAGTCGGTGGCGTTGGTCTCGCCGACGACGGCGACCCCGCCGTCGGGCGCGACGGCCAGGCCGAGGGCGACGTCCACGCCGCCGAGTCCCCACGGCGAGGCGACGATGTCGTTGCAGATGACGTTCGGGTCGCTGCTCGGCGGGTCGTCGAGGCAGAGGCTCGACGGGAACTCGTCGGTCTTGCCCCCGTAGAAGCTGGCCCAGACGAGCGTGCCGTCCGGCGCGAGCTTCATCACGAAGGCGTCGGTCGACCGGTAGACGCGGCCGTCGAGGGTGTTGGTGTGGAGGGTCTTCCGCTCGCCGCCGCCGGCCATCGGCAGGTCGACCGAGGTCGTCGAGCCGGCCAGGTAGACGTTCCCCGCGGGGTCGGTCGTGACGGCGTTGACCTCGTCGTAGCCGTCGCCGCCGACATAGGCCGCGAAGTCGAGGCCGGGGTCGATGACCAGGGGGAGCGTCGGGTCGTGGTCGCCGATGGCATAGGTCACGCGGCCGTCGACGGCGACGCGCCAGTCGACGAGGACCAGCTCTCGCGTCCCGCCGCGCTCCTGCCAGGCGAAGGGGGCGGCCTCGGTCAGGAGGCCGCGGCCGGTGTTCACGAGGAGCGCGCCGTCGGGGGAGACCTCGACCGAGCGGGCGCCTTCGTACCGGAAGGCGATGGCGCCGGGGGCGGCGCCGGGGGCGACGATGAAGTCTCGCTTCAGGGCGCCGTCGGCGGCGTGGACGACGAGGTCGATCCCCGGGTAGAGGTCGACGTAGCGGAGGTCCGCGTAGCGCTGGAGCTCCTGGCGCCAGGCGCTCGGGTCGGCGCCGCGGATGACGCTGACGCGGCCGGGGAGCGGGGCCTCGGCGACGAGCTCGGGGTCGGGGTTGGCGTCGAGGAAGGCGAGCCGGAGCGTGGGTTGAGCGTCGGCGCGCGGGACCAGGGTCATCCCGCCGGGCGCGAAGAGGACGACCTGCCCGGCGCCGCGGGCGACGAAGCTCACGGGATCAGGATAGCGTCCCGAGGCGGAGGTTATCCCGGTCAGACCGGCCAGTCCGCCGGGCCCGTGGGCCTCGGGGCTCGCCGCGTGCGCGGTCGGCGCCAGCAGGGCGAGCGCCGACGCCAGCCCGACGAGCCCCGCCCAGGTCCACCAGCGTCTCTCGTTCGGGGCGTGGGGGGCCATGGCTTCACTCCAGGTGGCTCGGCGCGCCCGCCGCTGGACCGCGGGCGCAGGGGTTCGGAGCGTGGGACACGCGGGGGCCGACGATGGGCAAGGTGACGGACCGCCCGCGGCCGAGGCTTGCGTCCACGTGCGCTACAAAGGGCTCGATGGGTCGGCAGGACATGGCGAACGAGCCCGGTGGAGGGCGACGCGGCGGTGCCGCCGCGGACGCGCGTCGAGGGAGACTCCCGGTGGGGCCGGTGGGGCCGTGTGGAGCGCTGGGTGGGATCGCGAGTCTTTCTACCAAGTGAGTCCTCGAGGACCAAATCGGGGGGCCTCGGGGGCATGGTCTTCGCGGCGCGCGCTCCGGCGCGGCAGGCGCACGGGACGACGATCAGCGCCGCCAGGGGGCGACCCCTCGGGCGCTCGAGCGGGGTGGGGCCCCGGTTCCCTGCGCGAGCTTCGGCCTTACGGTGCTCCGCCCGGACGCCCCGGGACTCCCTGGCACACCTGGGTGTGCACCTCGGGGCCGCCGCTCATCCTGCTCACCTGCGCATCGCAGGGGATTGGACACCATGGACAGTATCGAGATCCTCGGCTTCGTCGCCTCGGCGATGGTGGCCGTGTCGCTCACCATGAGCTCGCTGGCGCGGCTGCGCGCCCTCAACCTCCTCGGCTCGGCGATGTTCGCCGCCTACGGCTGGCTCGTCGGGGCCCTGCCGGTCCTGCTCGTCAACGCCTTCATCGCCGTCGTCAACGTCGTCTACCTGGCCCGGATGAAGCCCGGCTCGAGCCACGCCTTCGAGCTGCTGCCCATCGCGCGCGCCGACAACCGCTACCTCCGGCGCTTCCTCGCTTTCCACGCCGACGACATCGAGCGCTTCATCCCGGGTTTCGACCTCGACGCCGTCGCCGAGCCGCGCCTCGTCTTCATCCTGCGCGACATGCTCCCGGTCGGCCTCGTCGTCGCGGAGGAGAACGCCGACGGCGACCTCGCCGTCCACCTCGACTACGTCATCCCCGCCTACCGCGACTTCCGCTGCGCCCAGTACTTCTACCGGGCCTGGTCCTCGGCCATGCCGAGCCCGCGCGCGCGTCGCTTCGTCACCCGCGGCGGCCCCGCGGCCCACCGCGGCTACCTGACCCAGCTCGGCTTCGCCCGCGAACCGAGCCTGGGTGACGACGTCTATACCCGCGCGGCGACCTGAGGCGAGGCCTCGCTGCACGGACCACGGGAGCGGCGGCCGCACGGTGCGCTCACGCCGCCTGGGGCGCGGCGACCTGCAGCACGACGTCGCCCCGGACTCGCCCCGTCTCGACCGCGGCGTGGGCGTCCGCGACGCTCGCCAGCGGGAAGCGGGCCGCCACGACGGGGCGGAACACGCCGGCCGCCGCCAGGGCCGCCACGTCCTCCATGTCCTGGCGACCGCCCATGGCGATCCCCGCCCGGGCGCGGCGACGCCCGAAGAGCTTCGTGAACAGCTGCTGCATCAGGAGCCCCACGGTGACGATGAGGGACAGGTAGCGCCCGGTCGCGGTGAGCGCTCGGCGGCTGCGACCGAAGCTGCTCGCGCCCACCGTGTCGAGGATGACGTCGTAGGGCGCGCCCTGGTCCCGGAAGTCCTCGCGCTCGCGGTCGACCACGGCGTCGGCCCCGAGCGAGCGCGTCAGGTCGTGGTGCTCGGCGCGGCTGACCGCGGTGACGTGCGCGCCGAGGTGCTTGGCGAGCTGCACCGCGTACCGGCCGACGCCGCCGGAGGCGCCGAGGACGCAGACGCGGTCACCGGGCTTCACGGCCGCCAGATCCCGCAGGAAGTGCAGCGCCGTGACGGCGCCGTAGGGGATGGCCGCCGCGTCGTCGTGGCTCCAGCCGGCGGGGATCCGCGCGACCGGTCCGCCCTCGGCCACCACCACCTCCTCGGCGTGGGCGCCGTGGCCCACGCTGCCGAAGACGTCGTCGCCGACGGCGAAGCGGCTGACCTCGTCGCCGATCGCTACGACGCGCCCGGAGAACATCGTCCCGGTCACGGGCTTCCGGGGCCCGGTGATCCCCATCGCCAGCCGACCCGGGAGCCAGGTGACGCCGGGGAAGGCGCCGGCGCGCAGCCGCCGGTCGCCCTGAGTCACGGCGGTCGCGTGGACCGCGACCAGGACGTCCTTCGCGCCCACGGTCGGGCGGGGGAGGTCGGTCAGGGTGAGGACGTCGGGGGAGCCGTAGGTGCGCTGGGTGATGGCCTGCATGTCGTGTCCTTGGTCGCTGGCGGCGAGTGCGTCTCACCGGCACCGACAAGGTAGCCATGCGTAGCTGTTAAGTGAATTGCCGTAATCGGCAGGTATGATATTCAATTATGAATGGATTGGCGCACCATCACCTTCGACTGGAACCGCGCGCGGGCCTTCCTGGTCGCGGCGCGCGAAGGGTCCTTCTCGGCGGCGGGGCGGGCGCTCGGGCTGTCTCAGCCGACGGTCGGGCGGCAGGTCGCGGCCCTCGAGGAGGAGCTGGGCGTGGCGCTGATCGAGCGCGTGGGGCGGAGCTTCGCCCTGACCGAGGCGGGGGCCGAGGTCGCCGAGCACCTCGGCGCGATGGCGGAGGCGGCGACCCGGGCCTCGCTGGCCGCGGCGGGGCAGTCGTCGTCGCTCGAGGGCAACGTCAGCGTCACGGCCAGCGAGATCATCACGGCGGTTCTGCTGCCGCCCATCGTAGCGACCGTCCGCGCCGCCCACCCCGGCATCACCCTCGAGCTCGTGGCCAGCAACGACGTCCGTGATCTGCGTCGCCGGGAGGCGGACATCGCCGTGCGCACCGGGCGGCCGGCGGATCCCGAGCTGGTGGGGCGCAAGATCCGGGACGGCGCCGCGTACCTCTACGGGACCCCGGCCTACCTGGCGAGCCTGGGGCCGCTGGCGTCGCCCGCCGACCTGGCGCGCGCGGAGATCCTCGGGTTCGACAGGACCGAGCGGCTCATCGCCGGCCTCGCCCAGCTGGGCGTCCCCGTGACCCAGCGCAACGTCCCCATCGTGACCACGAGCCACCTCGTGCAGTGGGAGATGGCGAAGCGCGGCATGGGCCTCTGCTTCATGATGGCGGAGGTCGGCGACCCCGAGCCCGCCGTCGTCCGTGCGCACCCCGAGCTGCCGCCGCTGCCGCTCCCGATGTGGGTCGTGAGCCACCGCGAGCTGCAGACGAGCCAGCGGATCCGGGTCGTCTTCGACCTGCTCGTCGAGGGGCTCCTGGCGCTCGGAGCGACCGGGGCCTGACCCGCGATCGAGACAGCTACTCGGCCGGGTGCCACCAGTCGCCGCAGGTCTCTACGTTCGGCGCCGCGTCGGTGGGCTCGAGCTCGAGCATGAGCGTCCGAGAGGCGTCGAAGTCGAACGGGTCCCAGTCGGCGTCGCGCAGGAGCTCGAGGCGGCCCTCGGGCGTCACGAGCGCCGATGGGCCCGTCCGTGGGCTCACGACGCGCAGGTGCGCCTCGGGGCTCGCGCTCATGTGGGCTCCCCAGCCGAAGTTCGCCGAGCTCCCCGATAGCATCACGGCGCCCATGACCTCCGTGTTGGGGCCGAGCGCCACGATGAAGTCGAAGAGCGCGCCGCCGTCGCCCGGGAAGCTGAAGGTCTCGACGCCGAAGCCGAGGGTGAACGCGCCGTCGGTGACCCCGGCGTAGTAGCGCCCGCCGTACGCCGTGGCCGGGCCGAAGCGCCCGCCGATCATCGGTGTCTCGGTGAACTGGCCGATCGGCCCGCCCTGGTACTGGTCCCCTTCGTGGGAGTAGCGGCCGACATACGGCTTGGGGAGGGTGCCGTGGGCCAGCAGGTCGCCGTCGGGGAGCTCGAGGAGCCCTTCGAGGCGTCGTGAACCGGTGTTCGCGCCGAGCTTCCCTTCGAGCGTGATGGCGCCGTCGCGATCGTAGGCGACCATGTCGTTGTACATGCCGACGATGACGGCGACGCCGTTGGCGCCATAGGGCGCGGGCTCGGAGATACGCGTGCCGCTGTTACTCGGCTGCGGGACCCGGGCCCAGAGGACCTCGCCGTCCGCGTCGAGGCGGAGCACGAAGGGCGCGCGCTCGTCCTCGGCGCGGAAGTCGGCGAGGGGGGCGGCGCTCGCGCTCTCGACGAGCAGGCCCTGGCCCGTCCGGCCGACCAGCGCGACCCCGCCGTCGGGGAGCGCGGTCGCGCTCTCCCCGATGAGGCCCGCCGCGTAGTAGGAATCGACGTCATGGAGGCCGAAGACGCGCATCCAGGCCACCTCGCCGTCGGGCGCGATTCGCGCGACGAGGAGGTTGGGCTGCGCGTAGCCCGGCGCGCTCGGCGTCCCGGGGACGGTGGCCTCGACTGGTGGCCGTCCCGAGACGCGGAGCGCGGTCGTCTCGGTCACCGGGCCCCAGATCAGGACTCCGCCGTCCGGTACACCTCCGGCGACGAAGAGGAAGGGCGCGTCGTCGGCCCAGGCGATCCACTCGAGGTCGCCGTCGGCGCTCAGCCGCTCGACGACGCCGGTGTTGGTGTCGGGCGCCCCCAGCGGGGTCTCGCCGGCAGGGCTCCAGCGCGGCTGCGCTGCCGGGCCGACCGCCGCGAGCGTGCCCGGCGTGGTGCCGCCGATGGTCCAGTCTCCGTCGGCGTGGGAGGCGGCGGACACGCCGTACATCGGGACCAGCGGCGGCTCCGTCAGAACGCGGTGTACCGTCCACCCGCCCGGGAGCGTCGCCGGGAGACAGCTCGGCGTGTCCAGCGCTGCGGCTCGGTAGGCGCTGTCGCCGCCCGAGCTCGACCCACCGGTGCACGCCGAGGCCCCGCTGGCGACGAGGAGCGCGGCGAGCAACCTGACCGCTCCGGGCGTTTGGTTCGACCGAGCCCAATGCTCCGTTCGGTTCGCTTGCTTCGTCCCGCTCACGTCGCCCTCCCGGCCATACACCACTGGCCAGGATGCCCCCTGGACGGCGACGGCGCCAGCGGGCGAGACAGTTGTTGCGGAAGCCGCAAGGACCGCTCGCTCGCGCGACGTCACTGTGGCTGATCGGGCGGTCCGCAGCGTGCATCGTAACCAGAGTGGCGCATAGCCTTCCGGTCTCGGTGAGAACGACGGCGTGCCCGTCGTCCCCGAGGTCCAGCGCGACGGCGACGGTGACGGGCGCGGCCACGCCTGCGACGAGGATTTACGGCCGGTTCGAGGTCGTCGCTCCGACGCGGCCGGCGAACGTGAGAAAAAGCGTCGCGGGGCGTTTTCGTCCTTGACGGCTCCAAGGTGAAAATCTCGTTTCGCGAGGTCGGTCCCGCCAGAACGGGCGTATCGAGCGCTAGCGGGCTGCTGGTGGGCGTGATCAGCGAAATCGATCTCGCGGGGTGGGTGGAGCGTTGAAAACGCCTTGAAGGTGGCGCTCTGAGGACACGAAAACCCGCATGGTATAAGGGTCGCGTGAAGATTCGGGCGACAGACTCCGGGGCTCCAGGCTGGCTCGTCGAGCTGGACCGACGGCTCGTCGCGCTGTCCCGCTCGGCGGGGGCGCTGCGGCTGGCGATTGGCGACGCGCTCCGGCTGCTCCGGGAGACTGGCGGGTATCTCGAGCTCGGGTTCTCGTCGGTCGGGGCCTACGGCTTCGAGCGCGTCGGGCGGAAGCCGCGCTGGGTCGACGAGTCGGCGCGGGTCGCCGCGCGGTTGGCCGAGCTTCCGGGGCTCCGAGCGGCGCTGGAGCACGGCGCGCTCGGCTGGTCGATGGTCGAGCTGCTGGCTCGAGAGGCGACGCCCGAGACGGAAGAACAGCTCATCGCCGAGGCGGGCGGGAGGACCGTCCGGGCGATGCGCGAGCGGCTGGTGGGTCTCGGTGAAGGCGGCGACGGCGAGCCCGCGCCGCCCGAACCGGGCGACGAACGGCGGACGCTGCAGGTCAGCGTCGACAGCGTGACGGCCTGGGCCTTCGAGGCGACTCGGAGTCTCTTGCGGACCCGTTTCGGGGTGGTCGGCGACGACGCGATGGTCGAGGCGCTGCTGGCTGAGGCGATGTCGACGCTCCTGGCGCGGCACCCGGAGCTGACGTGCCGCCTGGACAGCGCGAGCCGGGCCGAGGCGGGGGACCAGCGCCGCGAGCTGGAGCGCCGGTTGGCGGAGCTGCTCGCCGAGGATGGCATGGATCAGGGCGAGGACCCAGCCCTGACCGAGCTGATCGCGGGTTTTGTCGATGACGCCCAGGATGGTGGCGAGCTGCCGCGGACGCCGGTCGAGTTGGACGCGCACCTCCGCGAGCTGAGCGCGCGGCTTCAGACCCGTGACCGCCGGCTCGGTGAGCTGGCGTGCGAGGTCTGGGCCTGCTCCGGCTGGCGCGAGCTGGGCTACGCGAGCGCCGCTCAATATGCCAACGAGCGCCTCGGGTGCTCGCTGGCGTCGGTCAAGGCCCGGATGACCCTGGCGCGGCGGTGCAAGCGGCTCGTCCCCGAGGTCGCGCTGGCGCTCGACGACGGGGACATCGGATACGAGGCGGCGCGGCTCGTCGCGCGGGTGGCCGACAGGCACACGGTCTACGCCTGGCTCGACCGAGCGGCGTCGCGGACGACCAAGCATCTGCGCGAGGAGGTCGAGATCGTCGAGGCCGTCGCGCGAGCGGAGGGGATGACGCCGGTCGGGTGCGAGCCGCCGGACGCTGCGCTGGTCGCTGAGTTCCAGGACCTCGAGCGCGGGATGCTCGACGGCACCGTGGCCGAGCTGGTCGTGAACGGCGGGCGGCTGGAGGGTTCGGGGTCGAGCCAGATATCCGTCACGGAGGATGGCGAGGCGAGCCAGATATCCGTCACGGACGACGGGCGCGGGCGTTGGGCGGGGATGGTGCCGCTCCGAATGCGCCTCCGGAGCGAGACGATCGGGTTCTGGCGGGACATCTCGCGGCTGTTCGAGGCGTCGGGCGAGGTCGGGAGCTTCGTCGACTTCCTCATTCGGGCCTTCTGGAGCGTCTGGCTCCGCCGGGACCCCGAGCGGGTGGCGTATCAGGACGTCTATGAACGTGATCGGCTCCGCTGCGCCTCACCGGTCTGCTCGAACCGGGACCTGACGCCCCATCACCTGAAGTTCCGTGGTCACGGTGGTGGAGAGGAGCGTAGCAATATTGCTGGCTTGTGCGTGACCTGCCATCTCGAAGTTCTACATCTCGGCCGCATGAGAGCTGTGCCGCCGGCCCACGACATCCACTGGACCCTCGGTCGCGACGGCTTCCTCACGGTCCATGGTCGCGAGCTGCTCGGGTGATGTCGTTCAACCAGGGGCTGGGGAGAGCGCGCTGTGGAGATGACGTCGGTGGCGCCCCTGTGGACAACCCGCTCGCCCGGGGGGCTCGCGGGTTCCCCACGAGGGGCTTGGATAACTCCGCTCGCCCGGGGGGCTCGCGGAGTTACCCACACCGACTTGGAGAACCCCGCTCGCCCGGGGGGCTCGCAGGGTTCCCCACATCCCCACGAGCGCCAACGACGGCTGTTTTTTTCGTTGGGGGATACTGGAAAGGACGGGCGCGACGCAGTCGGACGTGTGAGCGCGCTGTGGAGATGCCGTCGGTGACGCCCCTGTGGACAACCCGCTCGCCCAAGATCCGCAGAGAGCGCGCTGTGGAGATGACGTCGGTGGCGCCCCTGTGGACAACCCGCTCGCCCGGGGGGCTCGCGGGTTCCCCACGAGGGGCTTGGATAACTCCGCTCGCCCGGGGGGCTCGCGGAGTTACCCACACCGACTTGGAGAACCCCGCTCGCCCTGGGGGCTCGCAGGGTTCCCCACATCCCCACGAGCGCCAACGACGGCTGTTTTTCTCGTTGGGGGATACTGGAAAGGACGGGCGCGACGCAGTCGGACGTGTGAGCGCGCTGTGGAGATGACGTCGGTGACGCCCCTGCGGAAAACCGGCTCGCCCGGGGGCTCGCAGGGTTCCCCACATCCCCGCGAGCGCCGACGGCGGCTGTTCTTCTCGTTGGGGGGATACTGGAGAGGAATGGCGCGACGCACTCGGACTTGTGAGCGCGCTGTGGAGATGACGTCGGTGACGCCCTGTGGACAACCCGCTCGCCCGGGGGGCTCGCGGGTTCCCCACGAGGGGCTTGGATAACCCCGCTCGCCCGGGGGGCTCGCGGAGTTACCCACACCGACTTGGAGAACCCCGCTCGCCCGGGGGGCTCGCAGGGTTCCCCACATCCCCACGAGCGCCAACGGCGGCTGTTTCATTTTTTTTGGGGATACTGGAGAGGACTGGCGCGACGCACTCGGACGTGTGAGCGCGCTAGGGCTCGGGCGAGAACGTCACGGTCAGTGGGCCGCCGTCGAGGGTGCCGATCCGGAGGGTCTCGCCGTCGGGAGCCAACGCCGCGCAGCCGCTGGAGACCGTCGCAGCGACTTCGCCCCCGTAGAGGCGTGAGGGCACGCGGAGCTCCGAGACGCCGCCCGCGTCCGACTCGAACGCCAGCGTCCCGGTCAGGGTCTCGCGATCGAAGGTGAAGCTCGTCACGCGGCCGGCGATGGCCAGGGGGTAGGCGCGGACCAACTCCGGGGCGGTCGCGAGCTCGTTCCCGGCGCCGTCGACGACGCTCATGCCCTCGCCGTTCCAGGTGTCGGTCGTGGCCGAGTACTCCCAGAACGTGCCGTGCAGGAGGTGCGTGTCGAGGGCGTCGAAGTTCGCGCGCGCCCAGCCCGCCGCGCCGTTCGCGTCGGGGCGCACGCCAAACTCGCCGACGAGCACCGGGGCGTCCCAGGCGTCGCCGACCGCGCGCCACCGCTCCAGCGGCGTGACGGCGTCACCGTCCGCCGGGGCCGAGCCCGACAGCAGCGCCAGCGCGTCGTAGTAGTGCGGCGCGAAGACGATGTCCTCGGCGTCGGGGCGGACCGTCGCGGTCTCGGCGGTCACGGCGTCGAAGCCGGTCGCGTCGACGAAGACCGGCGCGCCGGGGGCGACCTCGCGGATGACACCGGCGAGCCGCGCGTAGAAGGGCGCCAGGGTCCCCTCGGCCCACGCGACCTCGTCGCCGCTGCCTCGGTGGGGCTCGTTGATGACCTCGAAGCCGATGACGTTGTCGTGGGCCCAGGCGCGGGTCGCGACCTGGCGCCACATGGCCTCGAAGGCGTCCATCAGACCGTCCTCGTTGGCCCAGAAGCGGTCGAAGTCCGAGGCGACGTTGGGGTCGGTCGTGTAACCCTCGAACCACCGGCGGCAGTCGTCGTCGGGCGCGGCCTCGGGATCGCCCACCGCCCACGGCGGGAAGCCGTCGCCGCAGTGCGCCTGGGCGAACACGTCCTGGTGCAAGTCGACGACGACCCGGATCCCGCGCGCGCCGGCCGCGGCGATCATCGCCTCGTAGCGATCGAGGAAGGCCGCGTCGTAGCTGCCGCGCACGGGCTCCACCGCCTCCCAGGTGAACGGCAGCCGCACCACGTCGTGACCCCACTCGGCGACGCGGTCGAAGTAGGTCGCGAGCGCCTCGTCGAAGGGCGGCGCCGTCTCCTGGCCGGCGACGCCGGACTCCGCGAAGGGAAACGGCAGAAAAGGCGCGTACTTCGAGCGCCCGCCAGCGTTGACCCCGCGGAGCAGGACCTCGCGGCCCAGATGGTCCCGAAAGCGCGTCCCGTCGACGGTGAGGCGCAGCGACTCGGGGGCCTCGGCGGACTCGAGGAGCGCCTCGCAGGTCGCCGGAGCCTCGTCCCCGTCGTCGCCGCAGGCCAGGGCGACGCTCGCGAGGACGAGGAGCAGGAGCACGGCGCGCAGGGTCGAGGTCGGCATGGGGCCCTCCGGGTTACACCTCTCGCGTACACGGGTGGCGCCGGGTCTTCAACTCGCTCGGGGCGGCGCGTCCGTGCTTCACGGCCTGGGGAGAGGTCCGCTCGGGATCCGCGTGACATCGATCTCGGCGAGGTCCGCCCGCTATGTCCCCGACATCGAGACTCGACCGCATGACCGCGCCCGGCGGCCCCCTCCGGAGGGCAGCCGCGAGCTCTCCGGTTTCGCGCGACGGCCAGCCGATCCGCGCGCCGCTGGCGTCGTCGGCTGGGCCGTGATTATGATCCGGCCCATCCGAGAATACACCGTCCGCCCCCCGCGGACCCCGCACCCGAGCCGCGCGCCCCCGCCGACGTGCCGCTCCCCCAGGACCCTGGAGCCCGCGCCATGGCCCTCGACATCCTCTCGCTCGCTCGCGCCCGCCTGTTCCTGATCACGCTCGCCGCGGCCCTCTTCGCGCTGCTCGTCACCGAGAGCCGGGACGCCCGCGCCCAGGGGGCGCTCTGCGCCAGGGTCAAGCTCGAGATCCCCCAGCGTCTCACCCTCGAGCGCGACGCCTTCGAGGCCCGGCTCGTGATGAGCAACAACCTGACCGACCTGCCCCTCGAGGACATCGCGGTCACCCTCGAGATCCAGACCGCCGACGGGGGCGACGCCTCGACCCTCATCTTCGTCGCCGACCCGAGCCTCGCCGGCGTCACGGCGATCGACGGCAGCGGGCGCGTCGCCGCCGCGGCCACCGCCGAGATCCAGTGGCTCTTCGTCCCCACCCCGGGCGCCGGCGGTCAGGACCCGGCGGGGCTCGCCTATCGGGCGCGCGCGCACCTCCACTACCGGGCCGGCGGCGTCGAGAGCGACCTCGCCTCGACCTGGGCCGACTTCACCGTCTACCCGCAGCCGCTCCTCGACCTCGTCTACGCCCTGCCGCGCTGGGTCGACAGCGACGACCCGTTCACCGCGCCGATCGAGCCGCCGGTGCCCTTCGACCTCGCCCTGCGCGTCGCCAACGGCGGCTTCGGCCCGGCCCGCGCCGTGCAGATCGCCTCGGCCCAGCCGCGCATCGTCGAGAACCTCATGGGGCTCCTCATCGACTTCGAGATCGTCGCCACCGAGGTCGACGGCCGCCCGGCGCCGGGATCGCTGCTCGTCGACCTCGGCGACATCGCGCCGGGGGCATGCAGGACCGGCGCGTGGATCATGCGGACGACCCTCAGCGGGGCGTTCACCGACATGGACGTCACGTTCAGCCACGCCGACTCGCTCGGCGGCGAGGACACCTCGCTCGTCGCCAGCGCCACGACTCGCTGGCTCCTGCGCCGGGTCCGCGCCCAGCGCACCGGGCCGCTCCCCGACATCGACCAGCAGGACGATCTCCTCGTCGAGCCCGCCGACGCGCCCGCCACCGCCACCGGGCTGCCGCTGCCCGAGAGCTACGGCCTGCTCCAGTCCAACTGCGGCGAGGACCCGGTCGCCCGGGTCGCGGGCGACCTCGCCGGGACGCCGAGCGAGGCGTCGCCCGACGTCGTCGTCACCGCCGAGCTGACCGTCGGCTTCAACCTCGTCGTCGTGGACGACCCGATGGCTGGCGCGGTCCCGGTCCGCCAGGCCGTCCGCCTCGACGACGGGCAGGCCCTGCACGCGAAGAACGCCTGGGTCGGCCAGGAGCGCGACGAAGGCCGGCGCCTCTTCGTCCTCGACTGGGCCGAGACCGCCGGCACCCGGCAGTACCTCGTCACCTACGCCTTCGACAGCCTCGACGTCGCCGCGCCGGTCTCCGACCTGGTCGCCGCCAGCGGGCCCTGGCGCCGCGACGGGGCGACCTTCTCCGCCGCCGCGTGGACCTTCTTCAGCGCCGAGGCGCAGGACGACCTCAGCGGGGTCGCCTCGATCGAGGTCCGGCTCGACGGCGGCGCGTGGGCGTCGCTCTCGCCCTTCTTCTTCACCGACGGGGTCCACGAGGTCGCGCTCCGGGCGACCGACGGGCGCGGCAACGTCGAGACCCCGCGGGTCTTCCAGGTGGTCGTCGACACGGCGCCGCCAGCGCTGACCGTCACCGCGCCGGTGGCGGGAGAGGTCTACGGAGTCGACGGGATCCCGGTGGCCTTCGACGTCGTCGATCAGGTCCCCGGGGCCGAGGTCACGGCGTCCCTGCGGCAGGTCGGCGGCGACGTCACCGTGCCGGTCGCCAGCGGGCAGAGCTACGGGCCGCCGGAGCTCCTGTGGGGTAGCTGGGAGCTGGCCATCACCGTCACCGACTGGCTGGGGCTGGAGACGTCGACCGTGGTCGGGCCGCTCGAGCTCCGGCCTGCGCCGCCGACCGTGGCGTTCGTCTCGCCGGACGCGGGCGCCGTCAGCGGCGGGCCGGTCGTCGTCGCGGTCGAGGCGAGCGGCGACCAGCTCGGGCCCGTCGCGCTGACCGTGGACGGCGTGGCCCACGTCTCGGGTGAGCCGTATGGCGCCGAGGGTGCGCACACCGCGCACGTCATGGTCGAGGACGTGACCGGACAGACCGCCGAGGCCGAGCGGAGCTTCGTCATCGACACGACGGACCCGGTCGTGACGATCACCGGCGCGGAGGCGCAGACGACCCACGCGCCGGGGCTCACGCCGGAGATCAGCGTCGACGACGCGACCGAGGTGAGCCTCGTCGTGACCCTCGATGGGTCCTTATATACGCCCGGGACGCCCATCGACCCCGTCGGCGACCACACCCTGGTGGCCACGGCGACGGACGCCGCCGGGAACGTCGGCGAGGCCCGCGCCGACTTCGTCATCGCCTGGCCCGACGCGCGGCTGACCTTCACCGTGACCCTCGGCGGCGAGGCGCTGGCGGATACGCGGGTGTGGCTCCTGAACGACGACGCCGGCCGGAGCTTCACCGGCGTCGGCGGCCGGACCGACGATGACGGCGTCATCACGCTGATCGCGCCGGAGCACGAAGGGACCTATCGCCTGCGGGTCGACCTCGCCACCGAGCGGCGCTTCGCCGGGCCGTGGGCGGTGGTGTCCGGAGACCAGGAGATCGGCGTGGCGCTGCCCGCCGAGCAGGGCTTCGACCGCGAGCTCTACGTCGTGGCCGACGCGTCACCGGACGGGGCCGACGGGACCCTCGACCACCCGTTCGCCAGCCTCTCTGCGGCGTTCGCGGCGCTCGACGACGGCTTCGGCGCGCGCGTCGTGATGAGCCACGGCGACTACGTCCTGAGCACGCCGGTCGCGGTCCCCGAGGGGGTCGTCATCGTCGGCGGGCGCGACCCCCTGAGCGGCGCGCTCGACACCGAGGGCGTCGGGACGGCGCTCCACGGCGCGGACGGGGCCGCGGCGCTGGTCTTCGACGGCGTCGTCCACGCGGTCGTGGGCGAGCTGGCGGTCGTGGGCGAGCCGGCCGTCAGCGGCAGCGGCGGCGCGCCGCTCCTCCACGACGTGCGGCTCGAGGGCGCGAGCGGGGACGCGGTGTCGCTGTCGGTCGTCGGCGAGCTGGCGGTCGAGAACGCGCTCATCCTGGGCGCGGTCGACCTGTCGGGCGGCGTCTCGGCGGTCGGCGCCGAGGCGCGCTTCGACGCGCTGACCCTGGTGGACGGCGGGCTCAGCGCGTCGCTCGGGGTCCACGCCAGCGTTCGTCACGCCATCTCGGCGGACGCGCCGGGGGCGGCGTTCTCGGCGTTCGGTGAGGCGACGCTGAGCCTCTCGGCGGTCCTCGTCGACGGCGCGGTCGGCGTCGCGGGCGGCGACGGTGAGCTGCCCGGCGTGGGCTCGGTCATCGAGGCGGCGCCCGGCTTCGTCGACGGGCCGCGCCACCTCTTCTACCTGGCCCAGGGCGAGGTCGAGACCGAGAGCCCGGCGGTGGACGCGGGGCTCGTGTCCGCGGCCGACCACCCGACCGCCGGCCGCACCACCGACGCCGTGGGTCAGCTCGCCGACGACGGTCCGCTCGACCTCGGTTACCACGCCTGGGCCGCGCCGACCCAGGTCGTCGCCGACGGGGACGGCGACGACGCCGACGTCATCGAGGACGTCGCCGACGACACGACGGAGGGCGACACGAGCGTCGCCGAGGACACCAGCGTTGCCGAGGACACCAGCGTCGAGGACACGGCGACGGCGGAAGACACCGTGACGGAAGACACGAGCGTCGCGGAGGACACCGCGGTCGCGGAGGACACGGTCGGCCCCATCGACACGACGGGCGCCGACACGAGCGCGGCCGACACGGGCGGCGACGATGGCGACGGCGGCGGCTGCGGGAGCTGTAGCGGCGCGCCGGGGCGGGGCGGGGCGCTGCCGCTCGGGCTCCTCCTGTTGGCGTGGTTGATCTGGCGATCACGTAGGTCGCGCCTGGCTCCTCTCGACTCGCGGACGTCCCGTCCCCGCGGCCTGCGCGCGCTCTTCGGTGGGCTCCTCGCCGTGAGCGTCGTCGCCAGCGCGCCCGTGGCCCACGCCGCGCCCGAGGTGACCCTGGGGTCGCAGAGCTTCCGCGCGTTCTACGCCGACGAGCCGGACGTCGCGCTGTTCAGCGCCCCGGCGGTCGAGCGGCTCGAGAGCTCGTCGAGCTTCTACGGCTACTGCTCGGCGAGCTCCCACACCGGCTTCGAGAAGAAGAACCGGAGCCTCTTCTTCTTCTACCGCGACGTCCGCGACACGGCCCCGGCCGACGTCGTGAGCCTCATCGTCACCCACGGCGTCGACGCCCCCGGCGGCGGCTGCCCGGGCACCGGCGGCCAGGGTAGCGCGACCGTCCAGATGCGCTTCGTGGGCGTCCCCCCGAGCGCCAGCGTCGGCGTCTCCGACGACGGCGGCGAGCTGAAGGAGCCCTCCCCGGGCTACTTCGAGGGCAACTGGAGCTTCGGCGACAACACCGACGGCGGCGTCATCGCCAACATCCCGACCGACGAAGACTGGACCATCTGCACCGAGCAGCGCCGCACCGACGCGCAGACCGCCCCGGCGTGGACCGGCGCCATGAGCGAGTGGCAGTACTACTACGGCGGCGGCGCCTTCGTGACCCTCGACCCGGCGCGCCAGGTCTGCCTCAAGTACAAGCAGCCGCTCGCCCCCGACACCGTCGCCGTCATCGTCGACAAGCCCCTGACGATATGCGGACACGTCGAGGACAGCGACGGCCTGGCCACCGAGGTCGACGTCACCTTCGACTGGAACGACCCCGACGACCCCAGCGCCGTCGTCACCGAGACCATCCCGACCGGCGCCGTCCAGTGCTGGACCCACACCTACACCAGCGACACCCGCTACCAGCCCGACGGGACGCTCGAGGTCGAGCTGACCGCCACCCTCGACGGCGTGACGGCGACGGACCACGTCGCCGTCATCGTCGGCTCGGGCGAGCTGGCGCGCTTCGAGCTCGTCCCCTCCGCGTCGACCGTGGTCGCCGGGACCCCCATCACCCTGACCGCCACCGCCATCGACGACCTCGGCGACCCGCGCCAGAGCTACACCGGCACCGTCACCCTGAGCGCCGACGACGGGAACACGACCCTGCCCGACCCGTGGACCTACACCCCCGCGGAGCTGGGCGCCCACACCTTCGTCGGGATCGTCCCGCGGACCGCGGGCGAGCAGGAGATCCGCGTCAGCGACCTCGGGGCCTTCCCGGTCGTCACCACCGGCGTGACCCTGACCGTCCTGCCCGCGACCGCCGAGGGCGCCCAGACCGAGCTCTCCCTCTCCCCCGACCCGGCCATCGCCGACGGGGTCGGCCCGGTGACCGTCACCCTGACCCTGCGCGACGTCTACGGCAACCTCGTCGACACCGACCAGCACGCGGTCGGCCTCGCCGTCGACCGGGGCTCGGTCGGCGCGGTCACCGCCTCGGGCGAGGGGCGCTGGACCGCCGCCTGGACGCCCCCGGCGAGCCCCGGCGAGGCGACCTTCACCGTGACCGTCGGCGGCGCCGACTTCTACGAGGCGAGCGTCACCCTCGCGGCCGACACCACGGCCCCGCCCGCCATCCAGCCGACCGTCAGCGTCCCCGGAGAGGACACCCTGACGCTCACCTGGCCCGCCGCGCCCGTCCCCGACCTCGACCACTACGAGCTCCGCTGGGCCCCGGCGGGCGAGACCCCGGGCGATCCCGTCGTCATCGCGGGCGACGCGACCACCGGGCAGGCGACGGGCCTGACGGCGTGTACCTCCTACGACGTCACCCTCGCGGTCGTCGACCACGCCGGCAACGTCGGCCCGGCGACCGCCGTCACGGGGCGCACCGTCGAGGCCGGCGCCCCGGCCGCGCCCGACAACCTCACCGGCGAGGCCGGCGACGGCTGGAACACCCTGACCTGGGACGCGACGAGCAGCTGCGACGCCGCGGCCTACGCCGTCTTCCGCCGAACGCTCCCCGACGGCGCCTACGCGCCCCTGACCGACGACCTCGTGATGCGGAGCTACACCGACTTCGACGCCCCCAACGGCGCGTCCTACGGCTACGTCGTCCGGACCCGCGACTCCGAGGGGCTCTACAGCGCCGACTCGGCCGAGGTCGTGTTATCCCCCGTGGCCGCGCCGCCGGCCCCCGCCGTCACCGGCCTCGTCGCCGTCCCCGGCCCCGCGCGCCGGGTGACCCTGGACTGGGACGTCGCCGCCCAGGCCGATCACTACCTCGTCTACCGCGGCGCGACCCTCGACCCCGACGGCCTGCCCGCGTCGCTCTCGCCCGCGTACACCGCGCACTTCGTCGACTCGGCCCCGGCGGACGGCGCGTGGTCCTACACCGTCGTCGCCGTGGACGCCTTCGGGAAGGCGAGCCTCGCCGCGGCGCCCGTGACCGTGACGGCCGACGGGACCGTTCCCACCGCGTCCGTCGCCCTCGATCCGCCGCCGCCCTACGGTCTGACGGCCGCGGTCACCGTCGACCTGACCGCCAGCGAGGACCTGAGCGGGACGCCGACCCTCGCCGCCATCCCGCCGAGCGGCGCGCCGGTGGCGATCCCGCTGACGCCCGCCGAGGGCGGGGCCGCGCACTTCACGGGGACCCTGGTCTTTCCTGCGTCTCCGGCCGAGGGGACGTGGCGCCTGTCGTGGTCCGGAGAGGACCTGCTGGGGCAGACCGGCAACGGCGCGCCCATCCCCGGCGTCCAGACGTTCGGCGTCGACTTCACCCCGCCGAGCCTCGATCTGCTCGTCGACCGCCTCGCGCGGCCGGGCGACACGCTGAGCGTCACGATCGACAGCTCCGAGGACCTGGTCGACGCGCCGACCCTGCGCCTGGTCCTGGCCGACATGAGCTCCGTCGACGTCGTCCTCGACGGCGCGGACGACCACTGGACCGGCGTCATCGCGCTGCCCGTGGGCGCCCCGAGCGGCGAGGCGGCCCTGGAGGTCGCGGCGACGGACCTGGCCGGCAACGTCACGACGACGCTCCAGGACCCGACCGTCGTCATCGACGGCGTGGCCCCTGACGCTCCGCCGTCGATCCTGGTGACGGCCCGCAGCCAGGGGAAGCTCCGCGTCCTCTGGCAGTCGCCGCCGAGCAGCGCCGGCGAGCCCCTGACCTACACGCTGCTGCGGGCGACCGACGTCGTGGACGGCACCCCGAGCGGCGTCGAGGAGGTCTCGACGGACCTGCTCCTGACCCTGTACGAGGACCTGCCGCCGTCCGACGGGGCCTGGTGGTACGCGGTCCGGGCGACCGACGAGGCGGGCAACGTCGGGCCGCTGTCGACCTGGGCGTCGGGCGACAGCGACCAGACCCCGCCCGGCGCGCCGACCGGGCTGACCGCGAGCCTCGAGGACGGGCGCGTGCGGCTGACCTGGCAGGCCCCGACCGGCGAGGTACCGGCGAGCTACATCGTCCACCGCAGCGCCGGCGGCGAGCCCGAGGTGGTCGCGACCGGCCTGAGCGGGACGACGACCCTGGACCTGCCGGCCGTCGACGGCGAGTACAGCTGGACCGTGACGGCGCTGGACGCGGTCGCCAACGCGAGCGACCCGTCGGAGCCGGCGACCCTGCTCTTCGACGAGCTGCCGCCGACCATCACGGTGACCGGCGTGTCCGACGGCGACGTCCTGGACATGGCCGTGGTCGTCGTCATCACCACCGAGGACGCCAGCGACGTCACGCTGACGGCGCTCCTCGACGGCCAGGCCTTCACGCCGGGCGGCGTCGTCTCCGAGGAGGGCGCCCACACCCTGCTCGTCACCGCCAGCGACGCAGGCGACCGCGAGTCCGAGGTGTCGCTGTCCTTCACGCTCGACCTGACCGATCCCGTCGTGACCATCGACGGCGTCGCCGAGGGGGCGACCGTCGGCGAGGCCCCGGCCCTGAGCTGGCAGGTCGACGACGCCACCGCCGTCGAGGTCTCGGCGCGCCTCGACGGCGCGCCCTACGCGGCCGGGACCGAGGTCACTTCCGACGGCGCGCACACCCTGGTCGTCACGGCGACCGACGCCGCCGGCAACGTCGGGACGGCGAGCCGCTCGTTCACGGTCGACCTGCCGCCGGCCGCCCCGGAGACCGTCGAGGTCGTGGTGGACCTCGACGCCGGCGAGGTCGGCTGCCGCGTCCCGAGCGCGCCCGCCGACGTGGCCGAGGTGCGCTACCACCGGGACGGCGCGCTGGTGGCGACCGCCGCGCCCGGCGAGGAGGTCGGCTGCGGAGAGGCGACGACCGGGGCGTTACGCGGATCCGTGTCGGCGCACTTCATCGACATGAGCGGACAGGCCGGGCCCGCGCGCCGTGTCGAGATCTACGGGGTCGACGTCGCCCTCGGCGACTACGGTCGCGAGCGCGTGGACGGCGGCCGGGAGCTCATCCGATGGATGCTGGACACGGCGCCCGTCATCGTGAGCAGCGACGATCTGCAGGGGCTGACGGTCAGCGGCCTCTCGACGAACCTGTCCGACGACCTCGGCGCGAGCTGGTTCGAGCACGTCTCGGGCGGCGCGCGATCGCTGCCGGCGGCGGGCGAGGTGACCTGGCCCGCCACGGTCCACAGCCACCGTGAGCTGACCGACGCCTCGGCGCTGGACGTCGCCGTCGACGTGGCGGCGCCCGGGGCGGACCCGGTGACCTACCGGCGGCGCTTCGACGTGAACGTCGGCTGGCCGTCTGGCGACACGGTCCACTTCGAGTCGCAGAGCCTGTGGCTCGGGGCCAGCGGCGAAGTCGTCCTGAGCGTGCAGAACCAGGGGACGGCGCCGCTCGGGCTGAAGGCGAACGCGGGCGAGATCAGGGTCCGTGTAACGAGCGTCGACGGGGTCGATACCTGGGCGACGCTGCCGGTCGGGGCGTCGGGCCTGCCGACCGTGCAGACCGGGCAGGGGCGCTTCGTCGTGATCCCGCCCGGCGAGACCGTGCGCTTCCCGAGCCTGGCGACGACGGTCCCGCCCGACGCCGGGACGCAGCTCCGGCTGGTCGCCGACCTCGAGCGCTTCTACGGCGACGTCACCTCGACCGCGCCGTTCTCGGTGGTCGGTCATGGCGGCGAGGGGTACGCCGACACCGCGCCGCCGCCGTACGAGGCGACGCTGACGGCGCCGGTGAGCGAGCTCCCGATGGGCGGCTCGGCGACGCTGACCGGCGAGGTGCGTGACCCCAGCGGGGCGCTCGTGGGCGAGGTGCCGGTGCGGATCCGGATCCGCCGCGGGTCCTTCGAGTCCCGGCACACCGTCGTGAGCGCGGTCGACGGGACCTTCGAGTACGACTGGACGCCGCTGCCGCGGACGGCGGGGCGCTTCCGGTTCTCGGCGGACCACCCAGCGGTCACGGCGTTCATGGCGGACGCGACGGTCGACGTCTGGGGCTTGCTCGCCACGGCCGGGACCTTCGGGTACACGCTGCCGCGCGGGGCGACGGGGACGATGACGGCGAGCTTCCGGAACCCCGGTGACCGGCCGCTGAGCGGGCTCGAGGTCGCGCTGTCCGACGGGCCCGGCGACGACGGGGTCGAGGTCGCGCTGAAGCAGGCGGCGCCTGGGTCGTTGGGCGCGTCGGCGACGCTGCACGTGGCGCTGACGGTGACCGCGGCCGAGGGCGCGGACCCGCACGTCGAGCGGACGCTGACGGTGACGACCGCCGAGGGGGCCGAGGCGAGCGCGACGCTGTCCATCGACACGGTGGGGGCGGACGCGGTGCCGCGGGTGGAGCCGGCGCTCCTGCGCTTCGGGCTCCGGGCCGGGGAGATCGCGACCAAGCGGGTCCTCGTGCGCAACGTCGGCTACGCGGTGTGGCGCGGGGTGACGGTGACGCCGCCCGCCGGCTCGCTGGTGACGGTGAGCAGCGCGGCGGACCTCGGGGACCTGGCGCCCGGGGACAGCAGGATCGTGGACCTGACCGTGAACGTCCCGACAGGGACGGCGACGGGCGCGCAGTACGGTGGGGACGTCGCGGTCGTGGGGGCGGACGGCGTGTCGACGGCGATCCCGGTCGGGGTCGGCGTGGTGACGGACCTCGAGGGGAGCGCGCTCGTGGAGGTGCGGGACCTGACCGAGGCGCTGACGAGCCCGGACGCGCCGGTGGTCGGCGCCAAGGTGACGCTGGTGTCCCTCGACGGGTCGGCGCTGGTCAGCCGGACGGCGCTGACCGACGCCTCGGGGGACGCGGCCTTCGTGGGGCTGCCGGCCGGGAGCTACCGCTACACCGTGACGGCGTCGGGCTACGCGCCCATCGACGGCGGCGACACGCAGGCGGTCGTCGACATCGTGGCGGGGGACACGTCGCTCGTAGAGATCGGCCTCATCGCGTCGCCGGTGAGCCTGGACTTCACGGTGACGCCGACGACGATCACCGACGACTACGACATCACGGTGACGGCGACCTATCAGTCGAGCGTGCCGGCGCCGATGCTGACCGCCATCCCGTCGCAGCAGCATCACGTCTTGAGCGGCGGGGAGACGGGGACCGGAGAGCTCACGCTCTACAACGGCGGGCTGGCGTCGGCGTGGCACATCCGCATCCAGCCGCGGGACAGCACCTACGTGAAGCTGTCGTACGCGGTCGACGAGGTCGAGGAGATCCCGGCGGGCGGGCAGCTGACCATCCCCTACACCGTGCACCTGAAGTCGCACGGGTCGCCGCCGCCGCCCATCTGCGGGCCGCAGTGCACCGACGTCTTCATCGGCAGCGAGTGGTACTGCAACACGGCGGGGCTGTGGGTGAAGCAGGGGGTGTGGCAGCGCATCTGCGTCGATGTGCCGCCGTGCAAGATCGAGTCGAACGTGCCCCAGGTGACGCGGGTCCAGTGGATCGGGTGCCCGAACCCGGACGGGGCCAACGAGCCGCTCTGCATCAAGAACCGCTCCGGCGGCGAGATGAAGATGTGCAACTGCGGGATGGTGACGGCCAACGGCATCGGTCTGACCACGCTCAGCGGGGTGCTGGGTGGGCTGGTCGGCAAGATCGCGGTGAAGATCCAGGTGCTCGGGGCCAAGCTCCTCGGTGGCTTCGTCGACTACACCGACGAGTCCGTGGTGCAGCAGGTGACGCAGCTCCTCGGCTATGCGCGGCAGGCGATCGCCGACGGCAAGCAGCTCGTGGACATGGTCGCACAGCAGGAGTGCGACCGCGAGGGGACGGGCGAGCAGATCCAGGGGCTCCTCGAGGACGCGGCGGACGTCCTCGGCGAGGAGGTCGTCCGGCAGGTGCTCAAGAAGTACACCGGCGGCATCCTGAAGTTCGAGGGGACGACCTTCGCCTTCGACAAGACGTGCCTGCAGAACGGCGAGGAGACCTGTGCGGACCCGGGCAAGCCCGACTACTCGATCGGCGTCGGCGGGATGAACTTCTGCGTGCAGTGCGGGAGCTGCGAGGACCCCGAGCTGCAGGGCGAGGAGTGTCCGATGGTCATCCCCTTCGCGGACATCACGGTCTACTGCGGCCCCGGCGTCGGCGACGGCCGCCGCGTGGAGCAGCACTACTCGCTGCCGAAGAAGTTCGACATCCCCCAGCTCCCCACCGGCGGCGACAGTGGCGAGCCCTGGGACGGCGGCGTGTGCGAGCCCGGGACGATCGCCCCGTGAGCGATACCCGACCAGGACTTCGCCTCGACTCGGCGTCGTCCGCTGCCGCGGGTTGAGGAGGGACCTCATCATGCGCGTCGATGTCCGACTGTCAGCGGAGCTCGCCCGAAAACTCGAGGTCCTCGAGCAGGTCATCGGAAGGAGCGCCTCCGAGGTCATGCGGGCGGCGCTCGAGCGCTACTACGAGGTCGTGTGCGCTCGGAAGACCACTTCGCGGGAGGCCATCCTCGCCTCCGGTCTCGTCGGGTGCGGGGAGGCGGAGCCGGGGCTCTCCGAGGGGTACAGAGACGCGCTCTCCGAAGGCCTGGAGGCGAAGACGGATCCTCGCTGACGGCGGTGCCCGAACCGGGATGGCGAGTCACCGCGAGGCGCGTCGGTTCGAGGACCCGCTCCTGTGACACGAGGCTCGGTGTGGGTCGGGTTGCGGGGCGATCGCGCCCGGGCTACCGTCGGCGACCGTGAAGCTGGTTCGTCAGACGCTGCTGCATTTCCAGCAGGGGAGCAGCGACAAGGTCTACGAGGTCGACCTGTGTGAGGTCGGGCCCGATCGGTACGTCGTCAACTTCCGCTACGGGCGGCGCGGCGCGAGCCTGCGGGACGGGACGAAGACGCCGCTGCCGGTCGGCCGGGCCGAGGCCGACGCCGCCTTCGACAAGCTCGTTCTGTCCAAGACGAAGAAGGGCTACGTCGACGTCACCCCGCGCGCGGCCGCCCCTGCTGCTCCGGCGCCGGCCCCCCGAGCGCCCGCGCCGCCCCAGCGGGCCGTCGCCGATCCGCGCCACGAGGCGCTCCGCGCGCACCTCGACGGTAGCGCGCCCAACGATCGGCCCATCGACAACGTCCTGTGGCGGGCCAGCGAGGTGCGCGTCCCGGGGATCGCGCCGCTGGCCGCCCGCTACCTCGACCGCTACCCGTGGCTCGTGGTCCGCGCCATCGCGCGGAGCGGCGATGTCCGCGGGCTCCCGACCGTCTACCGGGTCTACGAGAGCGCGAGCTACCCCGACCACGTCCGCTGGCTGGCCGCCAACGCCATCGCGATGCTCGCGACGGGCGACGACCTGGCCGCCTTCGCGGCCCGCGAGCGCGAGCGCCTGCCCCAGGTCCTCGCCAACGCGATCGGCGACCCCGTGCTCGCCGACGCCGTCATCGACTGGATCGGCCGCGGCGAGGCCCCCGACCCCGTCGAGCGCCTGTACCTCTGCGGCCCCGAGGCGCGCGCCGGGCTCCTGGCCGCGCTGCCCCGGCTCCCGTTCCGACACCCCGGCTTCCGCGCTGTCCGCCGGCTCTTCAAGGCCGCCGAGATGCGGGGCGACGGGCCGGTCTTCGGCGCCCTCGCCGCCCGCTTCGAGGACGAGGCGCCCGCCTGGCGCCGCTCGGCCTGGGGAGACGGCGGCTACCACCCCGAGCATGGCCGCGTCAGCGCCTCCGACCCGCGGGCGGCCTGGTCTCAGGCGACCCGCAAGTACCTCCGGCGTCGGGTCTGGCGCACCCTCCGCCACCTCGGCGAGGTCGCGCTGTATCGCGAGTACGCCGAGCTCGCCGCGGGGCTCCTGCTCGCCGACACCACCGACGAGACGCGCGCGGAGGCCCCCGACCGCCGGCGCCGCTGGGCGTGGAACAAGATCCTCCACGGCGACGATCGGCGCTGGGCCGGCGATCGCAAACACCTGAGCTTCCGCGCGGACCGCTCGCCGGTCGAGGTCGAGGCGCCTGCGGGCCCGACCGCCTATCGGCACAACCGGCGCCCGGAGTGGGGCGTCGGGACCCTGGTGGCCGATCTCGGCTCGAAGATCCGGCTCCGCTTCGAGGACGGCGAGGTCCGAGACATCGCGACCCGCGTCGTCGACCAGCTCCTCACCCCGGTCGACAACGCCGGCCCGGCGCTGGTCGCGCCGCCGCGCGGCGAGTCCTTCGAGCGCGCGTGGGACGCCTCGCCGGACCTCCTCGTCGAGCTCCTCCGCCGAAGCCGGGTCGCCGAGGTGCACGCCTTCGCGGCGGCGCCCTTCATGGCCGACCCCGACACCTGGGGACGGTTCGACGACGCCGACCTGCTCGCGCTGCTCGAGCTCCCGTTCCCGCGGTCGCTGGCGCTGGCCGGGGCCATCGCGCTCCGCCGTATCGACCCGGCCTCGCCCAACCTCGAGCTCGCCCTCGGCGTCCTCGAGTGCGCCGACGAGGACGCCCGCCGCGCCGTCGGCCGGCTCGTGCGAGACCACGCCGAGGTCTTTCTGGCCGACCTCGACTTCGTGACCTCGCTCTGCCTGAGCCGGCGCGCGGACACCCGCGCCCTCGCCGCCGAGGTCCTCGCCCTCGCGCCGCTGTCCGCCGAGCACAGCCGGGCGCTGCTCACGAACCTCGTCCTGGCCGCGACCGCGACGCCGCCCGACGCGACCAGCGCCAACGCGGTCCTCGCCGACGTCGCGAACCTCGTCCTGACCGTGCTCGCCGCCTACGCCGGCGCCGTCCCGCGCGACGCGACCCTGGCCCTCGCGCGCCACGCGCTCCTCGGCGCCGCGGAGCTGGGCGCCAAGCTGCTGCTCGCCCAGGACCGGCAGGGTCAGGCGGTCCCCGAGGACGTGGTCGCCGCGCTCCTCGGCTCACCCCACGACCCGGTCCGCGCGGTCGGACGGCGGCTCCTCGCCAGCCTCGCGACGGCCGACCCGGGGGCCGCGGACCGGATCCTCGCCGCGCTCCTCCCGCGGCTCGCCGGCGCGGTGGACGACGAGGCCCGAGACGTCCTGCGCATCGCCCGCGAGGCCCTCGCCCCGGCGCTCGCGCGGCTCGGGATCGACGGTGTCTTCACGTTGCTCCGGGCCGCCGACGGCGCGGTCCAGGAGCTCGGCGGCGAGCTGCTCGGCGAGCACGTCGACCCGCGGACCCTGTCGGTCGCGCAGCTCGCCGAGCTGGCCGGCCACGACATCCTGCGGATCCGCGAGGCCGCCCAGGGGCTCCTCGAGGCCGACGTCGCCCGGGTCCAGGCGGCGCCGGGCGAGGCGCTGATGATGTTCGACGCCCGGTGGGACGACACCCGCCGCTTCGCCTGCGCCCTCTTCGAGCGCCACCTCGACGGGCGTCACCTCGACGCCGCCTTGCTGATCGCGCTCTGCGACAGCGTCCGCCCCGACATCCAGGCCTTCGGGCGGCGGACCATCACCCGCCTCTTCCAGGACGACGATGGCGCGCAATACCTGGCGCACCTCGCGCAGCACCCGGCGCCGGACATGCAGCTCTTCACGAGCAACTACCTCGACCGCTACGCCGCCGGCGACGCGGCCATGGTCGGGCGCCTCCGGCACTACTTCAAGGTCGTGCTGGGCGGCGTGAACCACGGCCGGGTGGCCAAGCTCCGGGTCCACGCGTTCCTGCGCGCCGAGGCCCTCGCCGACCGCGAGGTCGCGACCATCGTCGCCCCGCTGATGCGCGAGGTGGCGCGCTCGGTGGCCATCGGCGACCGCGCCCGCGCCATCGCGACCCTGACCGCCATCCACCGGCGCTGGCCCGACGTCCCGGTCGGCCTCACCGTCGTCTCGCCGGAGGTGCGCGGTGCGGTTTGACTATCGCTACTACGGCAGCTCCGCGGTCGACAGCTCGCCTGCCGCGACGGGGCTGTCCTTCGCGCCGGACACGACGCGGTCGCCGACCTTCTTCGAGGGGACCGTCGCCCAGGCGCTGCCGTTTCGCGAGTGCATGTCCGCGCTCCACGACGTCGTCGCGTCGGACCTCCGCTTCAAGCCGAAGGACCGGAGCCAGTACTTCGCCTGGCTCGAGACGCAGCAGCTGCTCGACGTGGCCGGCGTCGCGGCCGAGCGCACCCAGCGCGCCGCCGAGCTCAGCGAGGTGCGGGCGGAGCTCGCGACCCTCGACGCCGAGCGGCGGACGCGGATGGGGCCGTACTACAAGGCGCAGCGCCGCTACTTCGACTACCTCTACCAGCGCGACTACGACGCGTGGTTCGTGCTCGATCCGGTCATCACGGTCCACCCCGACGCGCTCTTCTTCGAGTGCTTCAGCCAGGACGAGTCGAGCTACGGGCGCGTGACCTGCCGCTACGAGGTCTTCGAGCAGCTCGGCGAGCGGGCCGAGGGGACGACCAACGTCGACTACTCGGCCGGGCTCTACGACGCCTTCCAGAAGATCCGCGACTACAAGACGACGACGCTGAAGGTCGACCCCAGCGGCTTCGACGTGAAGACCGCCGAGGAGCCGGCCTACCGCGAGGTGAAGATCGATCTCCCCGACAGCTGGATGCGGGGCTTCCTGCAGGTCAGCTCGGCGATGACGATGCCGGCGACGGTCGTCAACCTGCTGCCGGCCCACATCCGAAACCTCTTGTTCGTCCTGAAGCGCCGACGCGAGCGGTTCGGCCCGCGCTCGCTCCGCTTCGAGCTGAAGCCCGGGGCGCCGGTCGTGGTCGTGGTCGAGCCCTGGGGGACGCGGCTCGAGCTGGCGGGCAGCTACTACGAGGGCGACACCGAGCAGGAGATCCGCGTCTGGGGGCGGCGTCGCCTGGCGCTGCTCGAGCGGCTCCTCCCGGTGGCGCGGAGCTTCCGCTTGTCGTTTCTGGGCTACGGGATGCCGTGGTTCGTGGTCGCCGACTGCGGGGACCTGTCGTTCACCCTGGGGCTCTCGGGGTGGACGGCGGCCGACTGGTCCAAGCAGGGGAACTTCGACCTGCTGATGCCGCGCGGGGAGGTCGACGGCGGGACGCTGTCGCGCGTCTTCGACGGGCTCGGCGCGGACTGGCTGGCGACCCCGCGGGCGCTGGCGGCGCGGCTCGCCCTCGACGAGGCGACGGTCGAGGCGGCCCTGGGCGCGTGGTGTCAGGTCGGTCGCGTCATGTACGACCTCGAGCGCGGGGTCTACCGGAAGCGGGAGCTCACCCGCGAGCCCCTCGACATGGAGCGGCTCAGGTTCTCGAGCGAGCGCGAGCGGCTGGCGGCGGAGATCCTGCGCGAGGGGCAGGCGATGGTGGCCGAGGTCCGGGTCGACCCCGACGGCCGGACCCACGTGAAGGGCACGGTCGGGCGCGGGGACAGCGCGCTCGTGCTCGACAGCGACCGGCGGCTCGTCGACGGCGCCTGCCACTGCAGCTTCTTCTTCAGAAACCGCCTGCGGCGCGGGCCGTGCGAGCACCTGCTGGCGCTCCGGCTCGCCCACGAGCGCCGGGTCGACCGACCCGGTGGAGTTGACATCAGGCCGGGGGGCGCGAGATGACGGCCCTCGGCAACAGAACACGACCCGCGCGGCGCGCCGCCGTCCGGGTCGACCCCACGCGGCGTGGGGTGGCGTGCCTTGCAACGTGGGCGGCGGATCGCCGTCCGGGCGCGAAGCGCGACCTCGCATCGACGGCGCGGTCTCCACTGTGCGGGGTCTCGCCCCCTGCAGGGCTCTGCGATGGGCTTCGGTCTGCGAAGAGAGCGCCTGCAGGGGGCGGACCCCGCGTCGAGTTGACCGCTCCGCCCAGTGGTCAGACGAAGACCGTCACCCCACGCCGCCCTCGTCCCTCGCTGCCGGCTCTCCTGCGCTCGGGAGGTCGCCCCAGGTGAGCGACGACCGCCCGACGACGCGCCAGGAGCTGTACGACCGCATCCGGAAGAGCAGCAAGGACGAGGTGATCCTCGAGGAGATGATCCGCCTCGGCTTCTGGCCGCGCGACGAGCCCCTCGCCGGCGCGAGCCCCGAGGAGAACCGCCGCTGGACCGAGCTCCGGCAGCGGATGGCGGCGCTCCAGACGGAGCTGTCGCGCCTCGGCGACGTCGAGTCGATGAAGCGCGCCGCGCGCCGAAAGCGCATGGACGAGGCGCTGGCCCGGCGTGAAGAGACGCGGCGCCGCCGCGAGGAGAAGCGCCGCGCGCGGGCCGCCGCCTGGGCCGCGCGCAAGGATCGAGAGGTCCTCTATGTCGGCGAGGGCTACAGCGGGACGCTCGGGCGAACCGACGGCCGGGTGCGCGAGGGGCTCCCGAACCTGCAGGACGGGGCGGCGCTGGCGCGAGCCCTGGGGATGTCGGTCGGAGGGCTGCGGTGGCTGGCCTTCGCCCGCGAGGTGTCGCCGACGAGCCACTACCGGCGCTTCTCGATCCCCAAGAAGACCGGCGGGACGCGCCTCATCTCGGCGCCGATGCCGAAGCTCAAGGCCGCGCAGCGCTGGATCCTCGAGGAGATCCTGCTGAAGGTCCCGGTCCACGAGGCCGCCCACGGCTTCGTCCCCGGGCGCTCCATCGTCACCAACGCCGCCGCGCACGTCGGTCGCGGGGTCGTGGTGAACATGGATCTGCGGGACTTCTTCCCGACCCTGACCTTCCCGCGCGTGCGGGGGCTCTTCCGTCACCTCGGTTACTCGCCCGAGGCGGCGACCCTGCTCGCGCTCCTGACGACCGAGCCCGAGACGATGGAGGTCGAGCTCGACGGGAAGCGCTGGCACGTCGCGCTCGGCGAGCGGCGGCTGCCGCAGGGCTCTCCGGCGTCGCCGGCCATCACGAACCTGATCTGCCGGAAGCTCGACGTGCGGCTGACGAAGCTGGCGGCGAAGCTCGGCGGAACCTACACGCGCTACGCCGACGACCTGACCTTCAGCGGCGACGCGCTGCGCGTGTCGACGGTCTTGAAGGCCGTCCCGAGGGTCGTCGCGGACGAGGGCTTCACGGTCCACCCGGACAAGACGCGGGTCATGACGAAGGGGCGGCGTCAGGAGGTCACCGGGCTCATCGTGAACGAGCGCCTCGGCGTCCCGCGGCGCCACCTCCGGCGCTTCCGCGCGGTGACCGAGCAGGTCCGCCGCGACGGCCCGAAGGGCAAGCGCTTCGGCCTCGGGGACGACGTCGTCGCCTCGCTCTTCGGCTTCGCGGCCTTCGTCCAGATGGTCGACGGCGCCAAGGGCCGCGCCCTGTCCGCCGCCGTCGCCCGCGCCGCCGACGCGCACGGCTGGACCCGCCCCCCGCGCAAGGTCTACCCGAAGCGGACCCCGCCCCCCGAGCCCGAGCCGACCACCGGCCCCGAGCCGACCCGAGGCGAGGCGCCTGCCGACGGCAAGCGCAAGTGGTGGCAGTTCTGGAAGAAGCTCGACTGACCGGCCGCGCTCGGGGCGGTCACGGCGTGCAGGTGAGGTCCGAGCCTTCCGGGGACGGGTCGATGGGGTTGCAGACGGCGATGGGCTCGTCGCCGTCGACCGGCTCGAGCGCCTCGCACAGCCAGTCCACGGGGCAGTCGAGGCTGGTCTCGCAGGCGACGGTGCAGGCCTGGTAGGTGCAGGAGTCGCCGCGCCCGACGACGCACAGGCCGCGCTGGCAGGCGTCCTGCTCGGTGAGCAGCGCCCGCTCCGGGGCGGAGTCGGGATAGGCGTCGGCCAGGTCGTCGGCGAGGAGCGCGCAGCTCGCGCCGAAGTCGGCGAGCATGACGGGCGGCTCGGACGCGACGCAGACCGGCGAGTCCAGGCTGGTCTCGCAGCGCATGTAGCGCTCGGGGACGTCGCCGTAGGGGGCGCAGGTCCACGCGCAGTCGAGGTCCGTGGCGCAGGCGCCGAGGGCGCGGGCGGGCTGACCCTCGGCGCAGCGGGCCGAGAGGTCACAGTGACCGCCGGCGGCGCAGTTGGGGTCCGGGTCACAGGAGGTCGCGAGGCCGCAACCCAGCTCACATACATACGTCTCGGCCACGTCCGCGCATGCCGGTATCCGGTCACAGGGGCCGTCCCAGGCCACCCGCGGTATCGCGGTCACCACGCCGTTCCTGCAGCTCAGCTCGGGCCCGCAGTCGAGCGAGCACATCTGCGGCTGCCCGGTGTCCGCGGTAGCGGTGGTGTCCTGCTCGCCGTCGCACGCCGACGCGATCGGCAACAGAGCGAGCAGGAAAAGCGTCATTCGAAACGCGCGCATCGTCGGCCTCCAGGCACACCATCCGCCAACGTAGCGCCCACGAGCGCGCGTCGCAACACGTTCTCGCGGGCCCCTCGTCCTTCGATGGAGCGCTCCGGAGCTCGGCGGCTCCGACATCCGGACGCCGCCGTCGGCTCCTACTACGAGCGTGCGTGGAAGAGCTGCCCGGCCCCCGATTCAGGGGGCGGCCGCGGCTTTCCGGATCCGCACGCTCGGCGTGCTGCTCGACTCGGGGCTGGAGCCGGCTCTGGGACCAGCGCAGTGCTCGTCCGGGGAGACGTTGTGCCAGTTCGCGGGGAACTCGCAGTCGAAGTAGATGGGGAGCGAGTAGGTGTAGCTCTGGCCCGCCTCCATCCAGGAGTAGACCCCGAACGGGATCTCGAAGGTCTCGGTCGACACCTGGGTCATCTCTCCGACCCACTTGCCGTCCATCACGGCGTACGCGGCCGCGGGCCGCGCCGGCCACTGCTCGGGCGTGTCGTGGAGCTTCACCACGATGACCCCGTCCCAGATGCCGGGGTCGTCGGGATCGACGTCGGTCACCGTGGCGACGCCGTCGAAGAGCTGGTCGATCCCCCAGTAGTCCTTGACCGCGACCACCTCGGCCCACGGGGGCGGTTCGCCGGGGAACGGGTGGTCGTTGGAGCGCAGCCCGTCGACGGAGACCTGAATCGGGCCTTCGCCCCAGCCCGGGGGGAGCACGAACGTCAGCTCCCGCTCGCTCAGCACCGTCACGCTCGCCTGCGGCACGCGCAGGGTCGCCCCGGGGATGAGCTGCCCCTCCTCGCTCACGTAGACCAGCGTGTCCTCCGGCGAGTCGGCGTCGAAGCCAACCCCGTCGACCGTCACCACGTCCCCCGTGTCCACGTCCTCGTTCGGGCTCGTGGCGTCGATCCGCGGCCGGGTGATCGTCGCCGTCCAGGTCTCGATCCACGGGGACTCATAGAGGTCCAACAGGGCGTTGGCCGTGTTGGCGGTCAACACGTAGGGCCCGGCGACGGCGCTCATCTGGTCGAGCTCCTCGAACAGGCGCTGCATGCTCTGGTCGAAGAACCAACGCGCGCTCTCCGCCGAGCCGGCGTACTTGATGAGCTCCCAGACGAGCCCGCCGATGTCCCGTTTCTGGAGCTTGTCCCACAGCTGCGGCGAGCCCTGCAGGAGCTCCCAGAGATCGGCCGGGAACGTGTCCTCCGCGGTCACCGCCTCGAAGGTCTTGTCGACCCCCGAGAAGAGCTTGAGCAGCGAGCGCAACGGGACGAGCGACAGGGTCAGCCCCACCGACCGTGTCATCACCGCGCGCTCCGGCTCGGCCAGCTGAACCCCGCCGGCGTCGATCCAATCCAGCGGCTCGGAGGCGCCCAGCGACAGGCCCATGAGCTTGAAGCGGACCTTCATCGACTCGCCCGGCTCGAGCGCGTCGGTCGAGGCCGGGACCGCGTAGACACGCTCCTTGTAGACCGTCGACTCCGCCACGTCCCGGTCGTCGACGAGGTACTCGGCGATCCCGGACAGGACGGCCATCACCCCCTCGAGGCTGGCCGGAGCCGGGCCGGGCTCGACGGTGTGGTCGTCGACGCCGTTGTCGACGTAGGTCCAGCCGGCGCCAGGCGTCGAGGTCTCCACGGTGACGCCCACGTAGCGCCGCGCCGTGTTGCGGACGCGGAAGAAGACGTGGTTTTCGGCCTCGGGGAAGGTCGTGTCGCCCGGATCGTCGGCGACGACCTTGTCGATCCACTGCATCTTCGAGTCACTCCCGGGCCAGTCGACGTGCACCAGGGCCTGGATGGGCGGGCCCTGCATCTGCGGCGTCAGCGCCGACATCGCCCCCTCTACGGCGTCCACGACGGCCGCATCCAGGGTCGGGTCGTCCGTCGTCAGCGCGGCCGGGTCCGCCTCCAGCGCCGCACAGAGCGCCGCGTCCAGCGTGTCCAGCGCGGCGGTCTCGTCGAGCGCGTCGAGGCTCAGCTCGAAGTAGGGGTCGGGCAGGGTGAAGAGCCCCGACCGGATGGCGATGTACGACCGCGCCGTCTCGCGACACGAGACGGGGACCGTCGGATCCGACGGCCGCACCAGGCTCAGGCCCACCGGGACGCCGTCGCTCTTGGCGATCAGCAGCCACGGGCTGGCGCCGGCGGGGCTGGTGACGATGAACCGGCCACCTTCGATCGCGACGTCCTCTCCCTGGGCGGTCACCGTCAGCGAGGTCGTCGCCGACGGCGGCAGGTCCACGACCCCGACGTGGGTCGTCGCGGTCTGTGTGTCCTCCGGGCAACCGGCGCTGAGCGAGAGCGCCGAGATCAGCATGAGAAACGCTCTTCCGCGCACGACGCACCTCCGAACGAGCAGGCCGCCAATCGACATGAGGCAGAGCGCACTCTCGGTGCACATTGCACGCCAGCCCGCGAGAGCCCGCCGTCACGGAGTCCGTCGCCCGACCGGCTCGCTCCAAGGGAGGGCATATCGCCCGGTTTCGGTCCGCCAATCGGGTCAGATGGCGCGGCCGAACGCGTCGCCCAATGAACGCTGTGCCGCCATCCTGTCCGCAACGGGCCAGCCGACCGCGGCTGAGTCGCACATCGCAGCTCGTATGCCGCCCGGTTTGACCGCCCGTCTGTCAGCTCCTCAGAGGTTGCTCCAATCCAGGTCGACCGGAGCGAACCGATCGGTCGTGCTGCCATCGCCCACCTGGCCGTACGTGTTGGCGCCCCAACACTGGGTTCGCTGCTCCGAGTCCACCGCGCAGGCGGTGGCCGAAGTGACGAAGACTCGCGCGACCGGATCCGGAAACGCGTTCCAGATCGTGAACGGTGTGTCGGTCATGGTCACCAGGCTGTTACCCAGCTGGCCGTGGCTATTGCTGCCCCAGCACAAGACGCGTTGAGCGCCGGATGACACCACGCAGGTGGAGTGGATACCGACCGAGAGATCGCTGGCCTGGACGTCGATCGCGTTAGGCGTTTCCTGCTTGTCCACCGAGGACGGGAGCCCGATCTGCTGGCTTCTGTTGTCGCCGAGACACAGGACCTCCAACGCGCTCGTCCTGACGCACATATGCTTCCAGCCTACCCCGAGCTGAACCACATCCGACTGCTCGAGGACCACGATCGGGTTCGCGTCCGGTCCGTCGAGCACGACCTCGTGCAGGTCGTCGCCGCTACCCCCCCAGCACCACACCCTGGGGCCGTTCAACTCAGCAGCGCAGGTGTGGTAGCTGGCCGCCGTGAGGATTCCGACATCTCCCAATCCGTTCACCAGCTTCGGCGCGTCGCGGCTACTGAAGGTACCGTCGCCGAGCTGCCCCCGAAGGTTGCTACCCCAACACCAGACCTCGTGGTCCTCGGTCAACGCGCAGGTGTGGTAATCGCCGGCAGCGATGGAGGTGACGCCGGTGAGATCGGTTACGGTGACGGGTTGGTCCGTGAGGGTCGGGCCGTCGCCGAGCTGGCCGGACCCGTCATGGCCCCAACAGCGGACGGTTTGGTCCGAGAGCAACGCACAGCCGTGGTCTCGTCCCGACGCGACGGAGGTCGCGGTGGTCACCCCCGGGACCGCGAGCGGCACGGCTGATGAGCCGAAGCTCGGTCCGAGCGGGCCCCAAGCGCCCTGGCCCCAGCAGGCGACGCGACCGTCCGACATCGCCGCGCAGGTGTGGGCGAAGACTCCGTCCATCGCGACCGGATATACACACTCGCCCCCGACGCAGACCCCCGCGCAGCGACGGCCACAGCCGCCGCAGTGCTCTTCGTCGGTCGCGATGTCCCGGCACGACGCCCCACAGGGTATTGCCGTCTCGACCTCGCACACGCACTCTCCGGCTCTGCACACCTCGCCGTCGACGTCGACCGCGCAGACATGGCCACATTCGCCGCAGTTGGTGTCATCTACGCTCAGGTCCAGGCAGGTGCCGTCGCACGCCGACTCTCCTTCGGGACACAGGCACGCGCTGTCCTGGCAGTGTCCGCCGTGTGGGCAGGTCCTGCCACACTCACCGCAGTTGTCGTCGTCATCGGTCAGGTTGATGCACCCCTCGCCACCGCACCCCGCGGTCGAGACCGGTACGTCGTCGCAGGTCTGCTCGTAGCCGTTGGCGTTCGTGAAGGTCTCGCCACCGCAGCGCTGCTGCGTTTCACAGAGCGATTGACAGACACCGGCCGCACCATCGCATCTCTCGGAGCGGTCGTCGCACCCGCCGCATGCGAGGCCACCGCACTCCCGTGCGTCGCAGGCGGCCTCGAACATCGCGCCGCTGCATCCGGGACCGAAGCCCTCGGATGAGAATGTCCAGCTATCCGAGATCTGCGTCGTTGCCTGGGCGACGCTCACGCTGACCTCGTGCTCCCCGGCCAGCGTGGGGGAGCAGTAGCCGAGCAGGTAGGTGCGCTCGAACTGCCCCGCGATGCGGTTGGCGATGGCGCCGAAAGCACGGGCGAGCCCCTCGCTATCGCTCGCCTCGAAGAGCCCGTTCGGGGCGAGCAGAGCCAGGGCGTCGTGATCGTAGTCGTCACCCTCCAGACCGACGGCCAGGACGTGTGCCGAGCTCTCGTCGAGAGCGTCAGCGACCTCGCCGGGCACGCCGGTGTAGAGCTTCGTCGTATCGCGGCCGTCCGTGAAGAGCACGAGATATCCCGTCGAGAGAGCGCCGTGGGCGCTGCGTTCGGCGAAGCCGTTCTGCGACGACCGCAGACGGGCGAGAGCGTCGATGACCGCTCCGTTGAGGTTGGTCCCGTTCGGCGCCTCGATCTCCCACGTCTCCAACTCGGCCAGCTTCGCGCGGATGGTCTCCTGGAGGAGTGTCGGCGGCTGGACGCGAACCGACTCCGCCATTCCCGCGAAGACCTCGATGCCCACCTGGACTCGTCCCGGGAGCCGTGCGTAGAGCGCATCGCAGAACGCCTGTGCGGACGCGAGGAGCTGCCCGCGGACGGCGTCGGTCGACTTCGAGAGGTCGAGCGCCAGCGTAACGAATGCCTGGGCGCCGGGTTTCGGGAGGACGACCGCCTCCGCCTCTACGCTGAGCGCCTCTCCGTCCTCGGCCACGGAGAAGTCAGTCTCGGTGAGGTCTGTGATGGGGTTGCCGTTGCAGTCGTCGACGGTGAAGAAGACCGCAACGCCGGACGGCTGGACACGGCGCCCCTCGAGGATGCGGGTGGCGACGCAGGAGCGATCGACCGGATCGACGTAGCTCACGCCGTCCGCCGCGAACCCGTCGCTGAAGTGGCTCACCGCGGCGATCGCGAGGCTCCCGTCCACGCTGGTCGGCGTCCACGCATACCCGTCGCCATCGGGGCGAGACCAGAAGATCGTCGCCCGCTCTGCGTCCCCGACGAACGGGAGCTCGGCCCGGATCGGGAGCGCGAATACCAGCCCGTCGGGCTCGAAGCGCCACACCTCAGAATAGGCGGTGTAACCCTCGGGGGGGGCCTCTTCAGTTCGGAAGAGACCCAGCGCGACCGTGTGATCGAGCGCGCCCGGCGGGATCACGAGGCGGGCGCCGGCGTAGCTCAGCTCACCGCCCTGCGGCCCAACCTCCAAGGTGACCCCGGTGGGCGGGGCGACCGCGGTGTCCTGCGAGTCAGGCGAATCGGAGTCAAACGACGGATCGACGTCACCCACCATCGAGTCCGAGATGGCGCTGGTCGAATCGGCGTCGTCAACGGTCGTATCCGTCGCGTCGTCCGGAGAAGAACCGCATCCCGCGGCGACGGTGAAAGCCAACACCCAGCACGACGACCCCGAGAGCTTCAACATCAGGACTCCAAGCTGCGACCGCAGTCCGTCAGGGCGACTGCTGAAGGCGCACGCTTCCCGAGCCTGCACCGAAGCGCCGATTCGGACAACCAGAAGCCATCAGGAGTGGCTCGCGCGGTCCGGTCGACGGCTCGATTCAGCCCGCGTCACTGTCCTGTGGGGCGTACTTGCCGGTCTGGTGGGCGATGTCCCAGGACTCCTGGCGGCGCCCGAGGAGCTCGATGGCCTTCTGGTAGACGGCCTTCTCTGGCGCCGGGCTCCTTGGGCTGCTTGCCCATGAAGCCGGCGGAGCTGCCGCCGCTGGCGAGCTGGTCGCCGGGCGCGACTTCAGGTCCTTGCTGGTCGGGCGCTTCATGTAGGCCGCGGCGAACAGGAAGGCGTACTTCGGGTTGGCGGCCTGGCTCGGGTCCTTCTTGATGGCGTCCATCGCCTCCTTGCAGAGGTCGCGGTCCTCGGCCTCCTGGGTGCCCTCTGTTGCGTCCTTCAGCTCCTCGTAGCGCTCGTCGAGGACCGCGATGGTCTGGACCTGGCCGTAGTCGCAGGGCATCAAGGGGGGGGCGCGCCGAGGGCCTCGAGGCGAAGCTCGGGCCATCGCTGACACCGGCCTCTCGATCGCCCCGGCCAACCGCCGCGCCGCGCACCACGGCGCGGCGGCGCAGGCGCTCGACTCCCTCGGGGCGAGCAGCTCGTCGTCACCGGTCATGACCAAGACGCGCCAACGGCTCGGACCGGAGGCCTCGACCCGTCTCATCGCGTCCCACGCCGCTGACGCCTTCGCGGTCGCCGACCCCGACGTCCACCCGCCCGAGGGGGAACACACCCGAACACCCTCTCGGGGGCCGACTACGGCGCTTCGGCCTTGGCCGCGTCGATGGCGCCCGGCCAGGTGTCCCGCTCGGCCTTCTTCACGGCCAGCAGGAGCTTGTACTCGGTGCCCTGAGCGTCGGTGATGACGAGCCGCTTGGAGAAGCCCAACCGCTTGAACCGGTGGGAGACCTCGGAGAGCGGGAGGTCGAAGATGGACTCCTCCTGGTCGTCCCCCTGGCCCATCGCGCTCGCCATCTTGTCCCGGATCACGTTGCCGACGGCGCCGTGGTTGAACTTCATGCGGGCGCGTGTGCCGGAGTAGACCAGCCGGTGATTCGTGAGCGTCAAGAAGCCCTCGATCATGTTGGTGGCTGACTTGAAGTACTGGGCCTGAGCCTCTTTGATGACGATCTCTTCCAAGCGCGACCTCGCTCTCTCGTGCGTATAGCGCCGCGCCCCGACCGACTGTAGCTGAGGCGGCGTCGTACGCGCTGAATAGCCCAGGGTCGACCCCCAGACAACCGGCGCGGGGCAACGACGGTAACGAAGATTGGCGGGTGCCCGCGCTCGCTGGAGGTGCACGCTCTCCGTCGCACGCCCCCGAAGCGAGCAGGACCAACGTCATTCGGATCACGCGCATCGGCGCCTCACGGGGAAGCCACCGCGCAACGTAGCGCCTCCAAGGGTGCGCAACACAGGATTCCGCGAGCGAGGCGGCTCGCTCGCCCGGCGGCGCGTCGCGCCCTCCCGGTGTACCAGCCGCGTCCGCGGTGACGTTCGCGTCGAGCCGACCCCGGCCGCGCCCCCGGTGGCGCCGTCCCGGCGCCGCCGGGTGGGTCACGATTGTTGCGATGCGTTGCTACGCCATCCGCAAACGCTCGTGCTATGAATCAACTCTAGCGGAGCGATGACGAGCCACCGTCACCGCCGCTATGTTGCGCTGCGCTCGCGGAGTCACCATGCGTGTCGCTCTCGTCGGAATGGCCCTCGCGTACGTCCTCACCAGCTGCGTCGGGGAGAACGACGCCTCGCCCCCGGGCTCGGGGGAGCTCCGGGTGGACGTCGCCGCGCTGAGCCTCGCCGGCGTCGGTGACGTCGTGTGGGATCTCGAGGTGGACGCCGGCGCCGAGGTCGTCTGGCAGCGGCGGCTGAGCTCGGCGACCCACGGCGACAGCGCCGGCTCGGCGAGCTACGTCGGGACGTGCGACGCCGACGCCGGCGACAACGTCGTCAAGGTCTGGGTCGTCGGGGTCTACACCGGCGACGTCTCCGGCGCGGACCTGGGCGCCTTCGCCTCGGGCGATGACAGCGGTGCCGGGGCCGTGAACGCGACGCCGGTGGACTTCCAGAACCCCACGGTCCCGGTGACGGGACCCCTGACCCGGACCGTGCGGTGCGACGCCAACGCGGACGCCAGCGTCCAGTTCGACGTGACCCTCGCGCGCCCCGCGCAGCAGGGCTTCTTCGACGTCGCCGTGTCCTTCGACGACCTCTTCTGCTCCGCCAAGGTCGACTGTCGCGACGAAGACGGCCCCCTCGAGCTCGTCCACGACGCGAGCGGCGCGCGGGTCCCGTCCCTGGTGTGGGCGGTCGTCTGCACCGATGGCGACGCCGGTACCGGCGAGGCGACCGGGACCCACGTCTACATGGACCCGGTCGTGCTCGACTGCGACGGCGTCGAGTATGCCGTCGCGCCGTGGCTCGGACCCGGCAACCTGTACCCCGGCGGGGTCGGCGCGCCGGCGCCGCTGGTGCAGGCGATGACCTTCCGGGGCGTGCAGCAGCTGTCGAACGGGGTCGAGACGATCGACGCCGTCTACTGGAACGTCGCGCTGGGCCTCGACGCCGCCTACTTCTCGGCGCAGGCCCCCGGCGCGACCTGCACGCTGAAGACCCGCGCCACGGCGTCCCGCGGCGAGCTCACGGGCGGGCTCCCGCCGGAGGGGGTCTACCCGTTCATCGACGTCGCGGTGACCGTCTCGACCGGCACCGCCGTCACCTGTACGCAGCACCCCCTCGACGGAGAGAGCCCCCACGACGGCGTCGCGACCACCTACTCCGGTCAGGACGTCCCCGCCGTCGCCTTCGCCGGGGTCGTCTACCGTGACGACCTCGGCGACCTCGTCGTCGGCGGAGACGCGTGCGGCGCGGGCATCGACGACTGTGACCCCAACGCCACCTGCACCAACGCGCCCGGCGGCGGCTGGACGTGCGCTTGCGACGCGCCGTACGTCGGCGACGGGCAGGCCTGTCTCGCGCCGCTGGTCGGCGCAGGGACCGCGGCGTCGCCTCGCTCCTGGGCCGACGGCGCGACCGCGATCTCGTGCGACGCCTATCTGCGCGCGACGGCGCCCTACGAGGCCGCGACCAGCGACGGGGTCTACACCATCGACGCCGGCGCGGGGGAGCGGGACGTGTACTGCGACATGACCACCGACGACGGCGGCTGGACGCTGGTCGCGAACGGCTGGCGGGCGGGCTACACACCCGAGGCGCCCTACGTCGACGTCGGCGCCTTCGTGATGGCCTGGTGGGAGCCCACGCCCGTCGCCTACAGCCAGATGCGCCTGCAGTGCCACGCGGCCAACGGGACCACCGTCTATCGGTTCCGGACGCTGACCGGCTCGCACACGGCCTTCGAGGACATCGCGGAGGCGGCGACGGAGACCTACGCCCCCACCGACAACGTCGCCAAGCCGTCGAGCTTCGTGACCTATCAGAACTACGCCGAGTGGCACGGCTTCGCCGGCGACTACCAGCGCTATATCGTGCGTACGTCCGACCCCCACTGCGCGCAGAACTACATCGTCGTCGGGAGCAACACGTCGCTCGGAGAGTGGGGTCGCATCTGGATCCGCTGACGCCGCCGACCTGAGCCGGGCGGCTTGTCAGCAGCGGCGCTCGCGCGCATGGTGGGCGCCATGAAGGCCGCCCGAATCCATGCCTACGGTGGGCCCGAGGTGCTGCGCGTCGAGGACGCGCCGGACCCCGCGCCCGGTCCAGGACAGGTCCTCGTCGAGGTCCACGCCACCAGCGTCAACCCGGTCGACACCAAGATCCGAAAGGGCGTCCTGCGCGCCGGCCTCCGCTACAAGATGCCGCGCATCCTGGGGCTCGACGTGTCCGGCGTCGTCATCGGGGTCGGCGACGGCGTGACCCGCTGGAAGGTGGGCGACGCCGTGTGGTCGTCGCCCGGCCCGAAGCCGCAGGGCACCTACGCCGAGCAGGTCTGCGTCGCCGAGGGCGAGCTCGGGCGAAAGCCCGACAACCTCAGCCACGAGGAGGCCGCGTCCCTCCCGCTGGTCGCGCTGACCGCGTGGCAGGCGTTGTTCGATACGGCGAAGCTCCAGCGGGGCGAGCGGGTGCTCGTGACCGCCGGCTCCGGTGGCGTCGGGACCGTGGCCATCCAGCTCGCCAAGCACGCCGGCGCCTGGGTCGCCACCACGTGCAGCGCCCGCAACGCCGAGCTGGTGACCGCGCTCGGGGCCGACCGGGTCGTCGACTATCGAAGCGAGGACTTCGTCGACGTCCTGAGCGACCTCGACGTCGTGCTCGAGGCCCTCGGGCCCGCCGAGATGCGGCGCGCGCGCAAGGCCCTGAAGAAGGGCGGGCGGCTGGTCGGTATCTCCACGGGCCTGCCGGACAAGGTCAAGCGCGTCGGCCCGACGCTGGGGCTCGTGGCGACCGGCGTGACGATGGCGCGCCACAAGATAGGCGCCCGCTTCTGCGCCGGCGTGAAGAGCAGCTTCATCACCCGCCGCCCCGATGGCGCCCAGCTGGACGAGCTCGCCGCCCTGTGCGAGGCCGGAGCGGTCCGGCCGGTCATCGACCGCGTGATGCCCCTCGACGACATCGTCGCCGCCCACACCTACAGCGAGACCGGCCGCGCCCGCGGCAAGATCGTCATCGCCGTCCGCTGAGGGGCCCACGGCGGCCCGCCGGCCGCGCTTGGCTCACGAGGGCGTGCGCCAGGCCGCGATGTCACCGCGAGCGGCCGACAATGCTTGTCTTTTGCGGCACCGCCGCATAGCGTCAGTGGGCTGGGCCGGTCCAAGAGAGAGGCACATGAAGCGCGACCTCCAACCGCGGGGTGCGTCCGCGGAACGCAACACGACGCGTAGCGCGGGCAGCGACAGCGCCCGAGGTGGCAAGGACCTGAGCTCGGTGAAGGACATGTCCTTCGCCGAGGGCGAGGCGTTCCTGGCGCCCGTTCAGGCGCACGCGCCCGGCGGCGGCGCGAACCTCGTCGGCGACATCGCCGCGCGTGGCGTTCAGGGCGGCGGGCAGTCTGCGCCTCATCTCGGCGCCGTGCAGCAGGCCTTCGGCAAGCACGACGTCAGCGGCGTCCAGGCCCACGTCGGGGGCAAGGCCGCGGACGCGACCCAGGCGATGGGGGCCGAGGCCTACGCCACCGGCAACAACGTCGCCTTCGGGAAGTCGCCGGACCTCTTCACCGCCGCGCACGAGTACGCGCACGTCGTGCAGCAGAAGGCGGGCGTCAGCCTCTCGGGCGGGGTCGGCAAGTCCGGCGACCGCTACGAGCAGCACGCCGACCAGGTGGCGTCGCTGGTCGTCCAGGGCAAGAGCGCCGAGGGCAAGCTCGACGAGATGACCGGCGGCGGGGCTCAGGCCGGCGGCGTCCAGAAGAAGGCCGTCCAGCTCAAGGGCAAGCCGAAGATCGACACCCTCGACGCGGCGTCGATCGCGACGGTGGTCAAGCACCTGCGCGGCATGGCCGTGTGGGACACGGCGGTCGCGAACTTCAAGGCGCTGAGCCAGGACGGCAAGCGCCCGCTGGACCGCGCGGCCGAGGACGACCTCTTCCTCGAGCTGCTCATCGCCGTGGAGAGCGGCTTCGAGCTGGGCGAGGGGGCGTCGATCGGCACGCTCCTCGACGACGCGAAGACCCGCGCGACGCTGCTCGGGGCCGTGAAGAAGGACGCGACGCCGGCACCGGACAAGCCCGCCGCGCCGGAGCAGCCCAAGGTCGCCATCCCCGCGGTGGGGACCTTCGGCATGGTGACGTCGGACACCGAGCTGACGAAGCCCGACGGGTCGAAGCTCGCGCTGAAGGCGGGCGACGCCGTCGAGTCGAAGGGCGCCGGGGACGACGGGATGCTGAAGGTCCTCGTGCACTCGGGCAAGGAGGTCGAGGGCACCGTCGACCCGAACCTGTTCAAGGCGCAGCCCCGCATCTCGACCGACGACCACGGCAAGACCGAGGCCTACACCTACCAGAAGTACGAGGGGCAGGCGTTCCTCGGCGAGCCGTCGGTGATGGACGTCGACCAGGGCTCGCTGGGCGACTGCTTCCTCATCAGCGGCATGGGGGCCGTCGCGGCCGCCAACCCGCAGCTCATCAAGGACGCGCTGAAGGACAACGGCGACGGCACGTTCACGGTCCGCTTCTACGAGCTCCAGAAGGACGGCAAGAGCTTCAAGGAGCACTTCGAGACCGTCGACACGTTCATGCCGACGCGCGCCGGGTCTCGAAACCGCACCGCCTACGCGCAGAGCGACCAGAACTTCGACCCGCGGAACCAGGCGCTGTGGCCGGCCATCATCGAGAAGGCCTACGCTCAGTGGAAGGGCGGCTACACGGCCATCCAGAAGGGTGGGCAGTCGTCGAAGGCGATGGAGTCCCTCACCGGCGTGAAGTCGGTGCGCGCCGCCATGCCGAAGGAAGACGACGTCGTCGCGCGCTTCGAGCAGTGGCAGGGCGAGAACAAGGCCGTCGTCTGCGGGACGCGCGACTGGATCCAGCAGACCTCGAAGACCGGCCTCTTCGCCGGCGGTGGGGACGGGCCGTACCGCGGCTCGCTGACCGACGAGCAGGGCAAGGCGGCCGAGATCGTCAAGGGCACGGTGAACATCCGGGACGCGAAGGGCCAGGGCGGCACGGCGCGGGACGACAGCAAGGGCAAGCTCACCGGCGCGTCGGTGGACTCCGGGACCGTCGCCTACGACACCGGCAGCACCGCCATCACCTACAAGAGCAAGCGCGGGCCGGGCGCCCCCGAAGACCTCGAGGCGAGCTACCGCTTCGAGGGGACCCTCAACCAGGGGCTCAACATCCACGGCAACCACGCCTACATGTTCCGCGGGGTGAAGGACGGCAAGCTCCTGTTCCACAACCCGTGGGGCCCGGCGGCGCACAAGCACCCGCAGCCGATCAGCGCGTCGGACTTCCTGTCGTACTTCGAGACGATCGGCATCAACGCCACCCTGCCGAAGAAGTGAGATGAGCGAGCTGCGCATCGAGCCAGGCGAAGACCTCGCCCGAGCGGTCGCCGACGCGCCCCCGGGCGCCGTCCTCGTGCTGTCGCCGGGGCGCTACCCCGCGCGGCTGGTCGTCGAGCGGGACGTGACCCTGCGCGGTGACGGGGGTGAAGTCGTCCTCGACGGCGAGGAGCGGGGCGGCGTGGTCGCGGTCTACGTCGACGACGTCACGGTGACGCTCGAGGGGCTCACCGTGACCGGCGGCAGCGCGCCCCAGGGCGGCGCCGTGGCGCTGGCTGGGATGTCCCGCGTCGAGCTCCGGGGCTGCGTGCTCCGCGGCAACGTCGGGCGACAGGGGCCGGGCGGGGCCATCTACGCCGAGCAGGGGACGGTCGCCCTCGAGCGCTGCCGGGTCGAGGACAACCTCGCGCCCGACGGGGCCGCCGCGTTCATCGACGGGATCGCCTCGCTGCGGGCGAGCGCGTCGCTGCTGACCGGGCAGGGCGGGGCCGGCGACGGCGTGGTCTGTGTGCGCGACGGGGCCGACGCGGCGCTCGTCGGGACGACCATCGTCGCGGGCGGCTCGGCGGCGGCGCTGAGCGCGGCCGGGACGACCTCGCGGCAGCCGGAGATCGAGGTCACGGGCAGCGTCCTGGTCGGCTCGCCGGCCATCGCGGTCCCGACGCCGAACGGCGCGCGCGTGACGGTGGCGCGCTCGGTCCTGCACACCGCCGCCGGCGGCTTCATCGGAGAGGCCGGCGTACGCCTGCGCGACCCCGGCTTCGTGGGCTCCGGTCACGAGCCGTACCGGCCGGCTCCCGGCTCTCCCGCGGTCGGGTTGGCTGCGGGCGGCGGCGTGGACCTGACCGGTCGCGAGCGCCCGTCCGACGCCGCGACCGCCGGAGCGCTCGAGGTCGAGTAGCCCCGCAGGAGCCCGTAGTCGTCGAGGGGCTCTCGCTCCCTCGGGGGGGGGCCGCGGAGATCACCGCGGCGCCCTCTCGGACCTGGCGCCGATACCAGGCCGGGGGCGCGCGGCGCGATCACGGCCCGCGATCGTCGCTCGCCGTGGCCCGCTCGCACCAGGCGACGGACACCTCGGGGTTCAGGCAATAGCCACCGCGCCCGCGCAGGAGGTAGCCCTCGAGCCCGAGCCGACGCAGCTTGGAGACGGCGACGTACAGGCGCGCGGTCCCCGAGCGGCTCTCGCCGGCGTCGCTCCACACGCGCGCGTGCAGCGCCGGCGTCGGTACGACGGCTCCCGGCGCGTCGAGGCGGGCGCGGGTCAGCTCCGCGAGCACCTCGGCCAGGGTGGGACGGGCCGACAGGTCGACGACGTCCCCGTGGAGGCGGAAACACGAGCCGTCCGGAGCCACGACCAGAGCCGGCGCGCCCGCGAGCCCGGCGTCGCCCACCTGCGGATGACAGGGGGGCGCGGGCTCTTCGGGCTCCCCCGAGTCGACGCCGGCCGACCGCGTCGCGAGCTCGCACGGCATCCGCAGCGTCTCGACGAGGTGGTCGACCGCCGCGAGCGCCTGGCAGCCGGGATCGCACCCGGCAGGACCGCACCCGGTGGCTCCGGTCCGCGCCTCGCGCGCCGTGCAGGGGCCGCCGGGGTCGACCGCGGCGCAGTCGATCCCCCAGAAGCCCCACCACAGTGGCGCCCCGAGGTGCGTCACCCGGGCACACTCCTCGCGCCGGTCACAGGGCTCGCAGATCGCGCGCTGCGCTGCGAGGAGGTTGTCGTGATCGGCCAGGGCGCCCGTCGCGCCGGCGCCCGCCGCCGCCAACCGCGCGCCCAGCGCGCTGTAGTGGGACACGAAGCGGCCGCGCGCGCCGACCTCGTCGTCTCCGCCTCGGATGGCCGACGCGACCGCGCGCGGCACCTTGAAGCGAGCGTTCGGCAGCGTGCGCACGAGGGAGTGGCCATGGAGCCGATGGACGACGTCCTCGAGGACACCGGGCGCGAGGCCGCTCACGGCCCGCGCCGCGTCGAGGTCGAAACCACCCGGGATCGTGGCGAGGTCCCGGAGGACGGCGCGCTCTTCGTCGGTGAGGAGTCGGAGGGACCAGTGGATCGCCATGTCGAGGCTGGCGTGGTGGGGTGCCGCGTCGCGCAGGCCGATCTCCAGCTCCCCGAGGCGGTCGGACGCCTCGGCCACGAGCACCGGGAGCGGGAAGACCCCGGCGCGGGTCGCGAGCGCCTCGAGCGCGAGGGGCGTCCGGTCGGCGGCGGCGACGATCGCGCCCAGGTCGTCGGCGCTCCCGTCGCTCGGGAGCTCGCCGCCCGAGGCGCGGCTCCGGGCGATGAAGAGCTGCCTCGCGGCGTCATCGTCGAGCGGTCCGACGGGGACGACGACCTCGGCGCGGAGCCCCACGCGCCTGCGGGAGGTCACCACCACCAGGAGGTCGCGGTGGTGGTCGAGGAGGTCGGCGCAGAGGCCCGACAGCGGCGTCAGCACGTGGTCCGCGTCGTCGAAGAGCACGACCCCGGACGTGGTGCCGGCGAGCGCGGCGCCGGTCGCCCGGCGCTGCAGGACCTCTTCGACGGCCCGGTCGAGCGCGGCGGCGTCGCGGACCGCGGCGAGGGCGCAGCGTCGGTAGGGGGCTCCGGTGGTGTCGGCCAGCGTTCGGCAGAAGTGTGCTCCGACCCGCGACTTCCCGACGCCGGGGGGGCCGGTGAGCGTGATCATCCGCACGCCACCGGCGCGGACGAGGTCGTCGAGGCGCGCGACGAGGTCGTCGCGGCCGAGCAGCTCGACCGGGTTGGGGGCGGAGTGTGGCAAGGCGTGGGGAGTGGCGCGGAGACGAACCCGAGGCGACGCTTCGCCGGCGTGGCGTGAAGCGTGATCGCCGGGTGTTATGGATCATTTGATTTGTGGTGGCCAGTCGAGCGCGGCGATCACCCCCGCCCCCCCAACCTGAAGCGCTGAACCAGGCGCCGGAGCCCGGACGACTGGGTGTCGAGCTGGCTCGACGCCGCGGCGAGCTGCTCCGAGGTGGCGGCGGTGCGCTGGGTAGCCCCGCTCATCTCCTCGACGTTGGCCGACACCGCGCGCAGCTCCTGGAGCTGGCGCGCCGAGGCCTCGCGCACCTGCCGCATCGTCTCGGTCAACACGGCGGCGCCTCGCGCGACACGGTCGAGGTAGTCGAGCACCTGGGTCATGAGCTCCATCCCGCGGTGGGCGCTGCGGGTCGACTGCTCGATGAGGTCGGCGGTGCTCCGCGCGGCCTCGGCGCTGCGGTTGGCGAGGCTCCGGACCTCCTCGGCGACGACCGCGAAGCCGCGCCCGGCGTCTCCGGCGCGCGCCGCCTCCACCGCGGCGTTGAGCGCGAGGAGATTGGTCTGAAACGCGATCCCGTCGCTGGTCTTGACGATCTGGGCCGAGGCGTCGCTCGCGCGCTGGATCTCCTCCATGGCAGCGTTCAGGTCGTTGACCGACGCGACGCCGCGGGCGACGAAGCCGCTCAGCTCGTCGACGGCCGTCGCGCCCGTCTCGGCGTGAGCCGCGTTCTCTGCGGTGGCGTCGTCGAGGCTACGGAGTCGCTCGACGGCGTCGTGGATCGCCCCGGCGAGGGAGGTCGCGTCGTTGGCCTGACTCTGGGCCGCCTGAGCGATCTCCGTAGAGGCGCAGTTGACCTCCGACGCGGTCCTGGCGACCTCCTGGAGAGCGTGGGAGAGTCGGCCGATGGCCTGGTTCAGGTGCGTCTGGATCTCGGCGAACGGGCCGTCCTCCGCGCCGGTCATGCGCCGCGTCAGGTCGCCGGCCGCGAGCCCGCCGAGGGCGGCCGAGACGTCGCGGGTGAGGCGGGCCTGTCCCGTCGTCGTCGTCGCCGCCGAGCACAGCGCGACGTCCGTCGCGAGGAGCCGAGACAGCGCGCTCGCGAAGGCCGCGAGCTCCACGTCGCGCGCCCCGGCCTCGGACACCGCGTCGGTCACGACGAGCCGGATCTGCTCGTACATGGCGGCGTACCAGGAGAAGTCGAGCTGAATGCGGTCGTGGGCGGCGCCGACCCGCTCGCGCCCAGCGATGAAGGCGTCGTCGATGACCCCACGGAAGAGCGACTCGAGGTAGCGCCGCAGCATGGGCCGCTGCTTCGCCTCGGACGAGTGCCGCGCGAGGAGCTCGCGGGTGTGAGGCTCGGCGGCGATGTGCGCGTAGAAGCGGTCGGCGACGCGCTCCTCGAGCCCGTCGCATCGACTCGTCCAGTACGCGACCAGCCCGAGGTCTTCCTCGGTGAGGCCTTGGAAGGCGATGCGCCGGACGACCTCCGCGTCGGTGACGGTGATTCGACCGGGGGGGACGTCGGCGCGGGCGCTGGTTCGGCCGCGGCGCCAGAGGTTTGCCATCATCGTCATCTTCTAGACCTCGATCGGGCCGGCGCCCGTCACTTCACCCTGGTCCCGGGCGCGACCTCGCGCCTCGGGGGTACGCTGCGCGGTCCGGTAGGCTCCGGCCTCGCGCGCCGGCACGCGCCACGCTCCACGGCGCGCGCCGATCATGTCCTCGAGCGCCGCGGCCGACATGGCGGGCGCGAAGAGCCACCCCTGGCCTCGACGGCAGCCGAGCGCGAGGAGCGCGCGGCGCTGCGCCTCGGACTCGACTCCCTCCGCGATGACCGACAGCCCCAGCGCGGAGCCCATCGCGAGCACCGCCCGGACGATCGCGACGTCGTTGGGGGCGGAGGGCAGGCCAGCGACGAAGGTCCGGTCGATCTTCAGCTCGTCGACGGTGAGCTGCTTGAGGTGGACGAGCGATGAGTGACCGGTCCCGAAGTCGTCGATGGACAGCGTCACGCCGAGCTCTCGGAGCGCGAGCACGGCCTCCTTGTGGCGGCTGGTGTCGACGAGCGCGGTCTCCGTCATCTCGAGGAAGAGGCGCTCGGGCGGAAGCCGGGAGTCCTCGAGCGCGGCCCGCATGAGGGTCACGATGTCGCCCCGCACGAGCTGTGCCCCCGAGACGTTCACCGAGACGTGCCCGATGGAGCGGCCGTCGTCGAGCCAACGTCGCATCTGGTGACAGGCGCGGCGCAGGACGTACTCGCCGAGGCGCACGATGAGGCCGCTCTCCTCGGCCAGGGGGACGAAGCGCGCGGGGGGGATCGCGCCGTGCAGCGGGTGGCGCCACCGGAGCAGGGCCTCGACCCCGAGGACGCTCCCGTCCTCGAGGGCGACCTGCGGCTGGTAGTGGACCTCGAGGGCCTCCTCGTCGATGGCCTGCCGCAGGGCGCCAGCGAGGCCGAGGCGCTCGTTCGCGTGGAGGGTCAGGCCGAGCGTGTAGAAGCTGTAGCGGTCCCGACCCTCGCGTTTGGAGCGGTGCAGCGCCGCGTCGGCGTGGCGGGTGAGGGTCTCGGCGTCCGCGCCGTCGCGGGGAAAGAGCGCGATCCCGACGCTCAGCGTGACGTAGAGCTCGCGTCCGTCGATGTCGAAGGGCGCGTGGGCAGCGCACCGCAGCCGCTCGGCCAGGTGCGCCACGCTGGTCGGACCGTCGACGTCCTCGGCGAGCACGAGCAGCTCGTCACCTCCCAGCCGCGCGAGCGTGTCCGACGCGCGAAGCCGATGCTTCAGCCTGGCCGTCATCGCGCGAAGGAGCTCGTCACCGCAGCGGTGGCCGAGGCTCTCGTTGACGAGCTGGAAGCCGTCGACGTCGAGCACGAGCAGGGCGAGCGGGCTCCCGTTCCGGCGCGCGCGCGCCACGGCGTGCTCGACCAGCGTCAGCGCCAGCTGACGGTTCGGGAGCCCGGTGAGCCTGTCGTGGTGGGCGAGCTTGCCGAGCTCGGCGTCGAGGCCCGTCGCCCGGGTCAGGTCGGTCATCGTCGCGACGTAGTGGTCGGTCCCGGCCTCACCGCCGGCGACCGAGACGATGCGCAGCCAGGCCGGGAACGCCTCACCGTTGCGCCGGCGGTTCCAGATCTCGCCCTGCCAGGCCCCGACCCCGTCCAGGCAACGCCACATCTCCGCGTAGAAGGCCGGGGAGTGGTGGTCGGACTTCCAGAGGCGCGGCGTCTCACCCACCACCTCCGCGGGCGTGTATCCGAGGATCTCGGTGAACGCGCGGTTGACCTCGACGACGGCCCCGGTAGCGGTGGTGACGATCATCGCCTCCGGGGCGTTGTCGAAGACGGAGGCTGCCAGCCGGGTCCGAGCCTGCTCGGCGGTGCCGCGCGTGACATCGGACACGGTCCCCAGGACCGCCGCCGTCTTGGCTCCGGGGCGATGCTCGCCACGAATCCTGATGACGAGCGGTCGCCCGTCCTGGTGGGATATCGGCACGTCGAGCTCGAACGGGGCGCCCCGTGGAACGAGCAGCGCGTCACGGAGCCGCTGCCGATGAGGCTCCGTGACGGCGAGGAGAAGGTCGTCGAGGCGGTCGAGGTGCCCGGACGGGAACCCGAGGAGCGCCTCCGCCCCGGCGGTCCATCGGAGGGTCCTGGTGAGGAGGGCGAGCTCCCACGCGGCGGTCTGCGCTAGCTTCAGCGCCGTGGGGAGCCAACGCAGGTCGGCGTCACGCAGCTGGGGTTCGGTCATGCGTCTGCGTCCTCGTAGAGATCGCGTATTTCGGTGGGCTGGCACGAAGATGACGGCCTGGATCTACATCATCGTTTGATCTGTGTCACATCTTTAGGCGCTGTATGTTGTTTGGTGTCAAAGTCGTCAGACGCTCGGATGATCTTGATTTAGTAAGTGTATTCATGTGGCTGTGCTCTTTGTGGTGTCTGGGGTGGCGGTTACGGAGCTAATCTCAAAGTGGCGTGTGTGGCGTCGTGGAAATTAGATTCTAATCGAGGGACTCCCCGGAGTGGCTCTGGATCAATATTCTCGAGCCGTTGTCCGTTGCTCGTGTGAGTTCGCCCGCACGGTGGGGGATTTTCACCTTCACCGAACGGTCGCCACGCGCCTGAAGAGCGTGACTCCGCTCCTGGTCGATGGACGAGGACCGGCTGGGACCCGCGGCCTGCCGCGGTCCTCGCCGCCGCGTCAAGTCGCCGCAGAGGCGTCTCGGGGAGCTGGCACTTCACTTGCTCGCGTCTCACGACAGTCCGAGACTTCGTGCGACCTCCGAGGTATCCCTGAGAACCCTTGCGGAGTCGCGGAGCTCGAATGACCAGACCCGAGCTCGCCCGGGGGGGCGGCGCGGGTGTGGTGCGCTCGTGAATCCACGGCCGCCGGGCGAGAGCCGGGCGCTGTGATAACCGTATCCTCCTTCGTTCGTGCGTCGCGCGAAGTAAGCGACCCGCGAACGAGGGCGGGGAGCGCTTCGTCATGTACGTTCTTCCGCCGCTCGACCATTCGCGCCACCGCATCGCGGACATTCACGCGATGCGGAGCCAGAACGCCTCGGTCCTCGCGAACCTGGCCTGGTGGCGCGCCGAGGGCATCTCCCGGGCGCAGCTCGCCCGGGAGTCCGGCCTGTCGGCGTCGACGGTCTCGGCGATCGTCTCCGAGCTGCTCGACGCCGGGGTGCTCAACTCGAGTCACCACGCGCCCTCGGCCGGGGGGCGCCCACCCCTCGTCCTGCGCTTCAACGCCGAGCGAAACCACCTCGTCGGCGTCGAGGTAGGGGCCTCCCACCTCGGCGTGGCGGTCTGTGACCTGCGCGCGCGAGTCCGCTGGTACCAGGCGCGCGACTTCGACGTCCCGAGCGATCCGCGAGGGACCCTCGCGACCGTCGCCGAGCTGGTGAGGCGAGCCCGCCGCCAGCGCGAGGCCGTGGGCCCGCTGCTCGGCCTGGGGGTCGCGGTCCCGTGCCCGGTGGACGAGCTCACGCCGGACCGGCTGTCGCCGCGGCTCTTCCCGGCCTGGATCGACGTCCGGCTCGCGGCGGAGCTCCACGAGCGCGTCGGCGTCCGGGTCTTCGTCGACAACGACGCCAACTGCGGCGCCCTCGCCGAGGCCCACGTCGGCGGCGCCGTGGGCGTCTCGGACTTCGCCTACATCAAGGTCGCGACCGGTGTCGGCGCGGGTCACGTCGTAGAGGGCCGTCCCTATCGCGGCTTCAACGGGATCGCCGGCGAGATCGGCCACACCAGCGTCGATCCCCGCGGTCGCCCGTGCCGCTGCGGGCTCCGCGGCTGCCTCGAGGCCGAGATCGGCGCTGGCGCCATCGTCGACAAGGCCCGCGCGGCGATGTCGGCGGGCCGCGCCTCGTCGCTGGCCGAGCGGTCCCCCTTGACCCTCGCCGACGTGGTGGCCGAGGCCCGCGCCGGTGATCCGCTGGCCACCGAGCTCGTCGCCGAGGCCGGCCGTCACCTCGGCGTCGGGGTCGCCAACCTCCTCAACCTCATGAACCCGGGCCGCGTCATCATCGGCGGAGCGCTCGCGATGGCCGGCGACCTCCTGCTCACGCCGCTCCGGAGCGTCGTGCGGGAGCGCGCGCTGTGGACCGCCGCCGAGCGCGCGCAGGTGGTCATCTCGCCCCTCGGCGCGTCGCAGATCGCCGTCGGCGCCGCCGCGCTGGTGCTGCGCGCGGCGCTCGCCGACCTCTCCCTCTTCCGGGCCCCGGTCGCCCTCGCCCCGCAGGCGGCCCGGCCCGTCCCGCGAATCTGGAAGGCAGGAGGTCACGGACACGCATGAAACACCGCTGAGAGAAGACCAACCCGAGCGCGCGGCGGAGGTGGGCGGGCCACCACGGCGCAGGGCTCGGCGAGACTGCGAGGGCGCCACGGTCGAGCGCGCCCTGAGCTCGACGCCCGGTGAGGGCGACCCCACGTCGGGAGGGACGTGTTCCCCGACCCGCTCGGGGGCACGAAGGACGACGGACCGTCGTCGAGGAGTCATCACATGAAGAGACCGTTCCGAATCGCGATCGGCATCGCAGCCACGTTCATCCTGTTCGGCTGCGGCGAGGACACCAAGACCGAGACGATCATCCAGGAGGTGGTCCCCGACTGCGGCCCGACCGAGCCGTACGGGGCGTGTGACGCCGGCGAAGTGTGCATGGACGGGGCGTGCGTCGTGCTCGCGTCGCTGTGCAGCCCGACCAACCTCGACGGCGACTGCGCCGACGGGATGGTCTGCTTCGCCGGCGGCTGCGTGCTCGAGAGCGAGCTCTGCAGCGCGACGACGCCGGACGGGCCGTGCGAGGTCGGCAGCACCTGCTTCGAGGGCATGTGCGTCGCCACGTCGAGCCTGTGCTCGACCACCAACCCGACCGGGACGTGCCCCGGTGACCTGACCTGCATCGACGGGATCTGCGGGACCCCCGAGGTCGACCCGTGCACGGTCGCCGTCTACACGGAGCAGCCCGCCATCGTCGCCAAGACGACGACCTCGAAGAAGTCCGTCATCACCGTCGACGGCCTCGACTTCAAGGACCTCAGCGGCGACGGCGCGCTGCAGCCCTACGAGGACTGGCGGCTGCTCGAGATCTGCCGCGCCCGGGACCTCGCGGTGCGCATGTCGATGGACCAGAAGATCGGCATCATGAGCGAGTCGAGCTCGCTCGGCAGCGGCACCGAGGACGGGACGATCCCCGACAACGTCGTCTCACGCATCGTCGACGACCACGTGCGCTACGCGCTGATCCGCGTCGGGTCGCGCTCCGCGCAGCAGCTCGCGACCTACCTGAACGCCGTGCAGGAGCTCGCCGAGGAGCAGCCCCTGGGCATCCCCGTGACGATCACGGCCGACCCGCTCCACGGCTTCGGGATGTCGACGAGCTCGAGCAACGGCAACCAGTCGGTGAACGCGAGCAGCGTCATCACGCCCTGGCCGTACCCGCTCGGCATCGGCGCCATCAACGACCCGCGGGTGACGCGGCAGTTCGGCGACGTCGTGCGCCAGGAGTTCCGTCAGATGGGCTTCGCCTGGCAGCTGGGGCCGATGGCCGATCTCGCCACCGAGCCGCGCTGGGCGCGCGTTCAGAACACGTTCGGCGTGAACGCCTTCGCCGTCGCCATGCACGTCCGCAACACCGTCGCCGGCTTCCAGGGCGTAGGTGACGGCGGGCTCCGAAACGGCATCGCGGCGACCATGAAGCACTTCCCGGGCGCTGGGGCGAACGAGGACGGGATGGACAGCCACAGCTACGACGGGCGCTTCAACGTCTACCCGGGCGGCTACTTCGAGTACCACCAGATCCCGTTCCAGGCGGCGATCGACGTGGGCGTGGCCGCGGTGATGCCGTGCTACTCGATCTTCAAGGACCAGTTCGAGTTCAGCCCGGACCAGCTCGCCGCGGGCTTCAGCGAGACCATCATGACGACCTATCTGAAGGAGGAGATGGGCTTCACCGGGATGGTCACCGGCGACTGGGGCGCCCTGTCCCACGCGTACAACGCCGAGAGCATGTCCTTCGCGCTGGCGGCGGCGATGTGGATCCAGGCCGGCTCGCACCAGTTCGGCATGGACTCGGCCGAGAACTTCCGTGACGCCTACGAGCTGGGCTTCCTCTCCGAGGCGGAGATCGACGAGGCGGCGGCCAAGATCCTCGAGATGACCTTCAAGCTCGGGCTCTTCGAGGACCCGTACGTCGACGCGACCGCGCCGAACGTCCGCTCCGACGAGAACCTGGAGAACGGCTTCATCGCCCAGAAGAAGGCCATCGTGCTGCTCCGCAACACCCAGCACGAGACCCAGGGGGGCGGCGGCTGGGGTGCCCCGCCGGTGCCGAGCTACCTGCCCATCGACGGGAGCCGCTTCGAGGACGCCAACGACGACGACGTCCCGCAGGTCGGCGAGTACACCTGCGACACCAACGGCGACGGCGTCATCAAGGTCTGGTTCGACGGCGTCCAAGACAGCCTCATCACCGATCCGGAGAACCCGGACTACATGGCGGCCGTCATGGGCTACGGCGAGTACGACTACACCGCCGCCGCCGGGGACGGGCGGCTGGCCATCGAGGAGGCGACCGGCCTCGACGACGCCGACATCGCGGTGCTCCGCATCACCGCGCGCAAGGGCTCGTACTTCGGCATGGACGCCGGCGTGCCGCTGTCCTTCGACGGGGCGTTCCCGGGGCAGAGCAACGACAGCAGCATCCGCTCGTCGCGGGTCGACCGGAACCGCGTCATCGACGCGCTGCGCGTGCGCGACGGCTACACCGACGCCGACGGCAACGCGATCGCGGCGACCAACCCGGATCTGCGCATCGTGCTCGTCATGCACATGGACCGGCCGGGCATCGTCAAGCCGTTCATCAACGGGCTCACGACCCTCGACGAGCTGCCGGGCGAGGCGGACAGCTACCCGCTGGTCAGCGACGAGGCGAACATCGACCAGACCGGGCTCAGCGGCGTCGACGCCTTCCTGGTGGAGTTCGGCGCCATCGACCGCGCGGTGCTCGACTTCGTGTTCAACCTGAACGTCCCGACCGAGCCCGAGGGCTACGAGTACGGGCGCGCCATCCTGCCGATGGAGATCCCGAGCAGCGACGCCGCCGTCGAGGCGCAGCTCGAGGACGTCCCGGCGGACAGCCTGAACCCGACGTTCCGGCTGGGCAGCGGCATGACCTACTGACGGCAGGGAGTGTTGGATCGCGGGGTCTGACCCCGCGATCCAATGCTTCCGCGCGGGGCGGTCGAGACGACCGCGGGCCACCGAGGTCGCCCGACCCACCGCCGGGGACAAAGTGTTAGAAGGCGGGGTCTGACCCCGCGATCTAATACTTCCGCGCGGGGGGCGGTCGAGACGACCTGGGGCCACCCGCGCTGACGACGGGACGCGGTCGTCGCGGCCGTCGCGTAGGCGGTCGAGGCGACCGCGGGCCAGCGAGGTCGCTGGAGCGGCCGCCAGGGAGAAAGTGTTAGAAGGTGGGGTCTGACCCCACGATCTAATACTTCCGCGCGGGGCGGTCGAGACGAGCGCGGGCCGCCGCGCTGGTGAAGGCCCGTCCGGAGGGCCCGTGTGGCGCGCGCCGTCGCGGCGACGCGCGCCAGACCGGCTCACGGGGTGGCCGGCAGAGCCACAGAACCACGGCGAAGGACGGTGAAGACATGAAGAGGATGTGGATCCCGATCGCCACGGCGCTCATCTGGGGCGGCGTGGCCTGCTCCGATGACAACGGCTCCGAGGCGGACGCGGATACGTCGCCCCCGACCGACACCGTCGCCGACACCGGTGACGAGGACGCGGACACGACCGACACCGGGACCCCGGTGGACACGATCGTCGACACGGGCCCGCTGGCCGAGTGCGACAAGCCCGCGAACGCTACCCACCGCGCCGCGCTCCTGGCCGCGCAGCCCAGCATCGAGGGCCGCGCGCGGGACGCCATCACCGCGACCGTCAGCTGGCAGAGCCTCGCCGACGAGCCGGCGACCACCTGCACGGTGGACCTGAGCTTCAAGGACTCCAACGACAACGGCGCCCTCGACGACTACGAGGACTGGACCCTGACCCCGGCCGAGCGCGCGGCGGACCTGCTCGGCCGCCTCTCCGACGCCGAGAAGCTGGGGCTCCTCCTGCACCCGTCGGTGACCGACGCGCCGAGCTCGTCGAGCCAGGAGGTCTCGGCGGCGCTCCAGGCACACGTCACGACCCAGCACGCGCGCTTCGGTCGGGTCGAGGCGCGGGCCGGGCAGGTCGGCGCGCGCGCGACCTGGGCGAACAACGTCCAGGAGCTCTGCGAGGGGACGACCTACGCAATCCCGTTCGTCCTGAGCATGGAGCCCGCTCACGCCGACGGCGGGGGGCGCGAGAAGGTCGCCGGCTTCTCCAAGTGGCCCCACGAGCTGGGGCTCGCGGCGATGGGCGACCCGGCGAAGATCACGACCTTCGGGCAGGTCGTCTCGAAGGAGATGCGCGCCCTCGGGATCCGGATGGCCCTCGAGGTCCCGGCGGACCTCGCGACCGACCCGCGCTGGCACATGAGCCAGTTCACCTTCGGCGAGGAGGCCGCCGCGGTGAAGACCGCCGTGAAGGCCTACATCACCGGGCTCCAGGGCGACGCCCTCGGCCAGGAGAGCGTCGCCGCGGTGGTCGGGCACTTCCCCGGCGCCGGCGCGGGCGTCGACGGCTGGTGCGGGCGCCTCGCCAAGGGCATGCACCTCGTCTACCCCGGCGACAACCTCGACGCCCACGTCGGCGTCTTCGCCGGGGCCGTCGAGGCCGGCGCGGGCGGGGTCATGACCGCCTACCAGATCCCGCAGCAGGGCAGCTGGTCGGCCCTCGGCGGCGTCCTCGACGGGACGACCATCGAGCAGGTCGGCGCCCCCTTCAACCAGACCCTCGTGACGGGCGCGCTCCGCGACGTCCTGGGCTACGGCGGGCTCGTCATCGCGCCCTGGGGGGCCATCGACGACGCCGGCGGCGCCACCATGGGCGCCCCGTGGGGCGTCGAGTCGCTGACCGTCTCCCAGCGCGCCGCCAAGGCCATCACCGCCGGGGTCGACCAGCTCGGCGGCCTCGGCGACGCGACCCCGCTCAGCGCCGCCAAGACCGCCGGCGACCTGAGCGCCGCCGACCTCGACCGCGCCGCCGGGCACGCGCTGGCGCTGATCTTCGCCCTCGGCCTCTTCGAGGATCCGTACGTCGACGCGGCCCAGGCGCCCGCCCTGGTGAACACCGACGACAGCTACCGGGCCGGCCTCGACGCGCAGAACCGCTCGATGGTGCTGGTGCTCAACAAGGACAAGCCCAGCGGCTGGCTCAACGGCGACGGCGACGGCACCCAGAGCGGCGACAAGGGCAACGCCGGCAACGGCTCCATGAAGGTCCTGCCCGCCCCGCCCGGCGAGCCGTACGTCCACGCGGGCTGCTCGTACTACATCCTGGGGAACTTCGACCTCGACTACGTCCGCTCGGTCTCGACCGGCTACGGCGAGCTGACCAACGACGCCACCGAGATCGCCGGCGTCGCGGTCAGCACGGCCGCCGAGCGCATCGCCAACTCGAACTACGTCTTCATCCGGATCGACGCGCCGTTCTCGGTCGACCCCGACAGCGGGAGCCTCGGCTACTGCGCCGCGTCCCTCGAGTACGCCGGCAACGGCGTGACCGACGAGCTCGACGACCTCGCCTTCGCCCGGAGCGCCATCGACGCCCTGGCGACCTCCAGGACCCAGATCGTCGTCGGCGTCGACGCCGGCCGCCCCTCGGTGGTGAGCGAGATCCTCGCCTACGACCCGAGCGCCCTCTACCTGGAGTGGAGCGTGACCGACAAGGTCTTCCTCGACGTCGCCTTCGGCATCGTCGACGGCGTCGGCGTCCTGCCGGTGGGCCTGCCCGCCTCGGACGCCGCGGCGGCGAGCCAGGACGAGGACGTCGCTGGCGACGGGCAGCACCCGACCTTCGTCAAGGGCTTCGGCATCCCCACGGACGCCTTCTGACCACGCGCTGATTCGTTCGACGCGCCCCGGCGCCGGGGCGCGTCGGGAGGTGACCCCAAGATGATCCCCATCGAGTCGACACTGCGACGGCCCCCACTGCTCACCACGTTGCTCACGGCGGCGCTCGCGATACCGCTGGCGCTGGCGCTCGCGCCCTGCTCCTCGGACACCAGCGGGCCGATCGACGACTGCGATCCGCTGGTCCGAAAGGCCCACCTCGGGTGCGACGACCCCGAGGTCGAGCGGGCGCTGCTCATCCTGGCCTCGATGTCCCTCGAGGAGAAGATCCAGCAGATGAGCGGCCCCGCGTACAACCCGAACAACATGTTCGACCAGGAGGACAACGAGCGCCTCGGGATCCCGGGCTACAAGTACATGGACGGGCCGCGCGGGGTGCGCTGGTACAACAGCGACTACGGCACGACCGTCTACCCGGTGGCCGCCGCCCGCGCGTCGACCTGGGACGTCGACCTCGAGCGGAAGATCGGCAAGGCGTGCGCCAAGGAGATGCGCTACCTCGGCCGCCACGTGCTGCTCGCGCCGACCATCAACCAGGTCATGCACCCGCGCTGGGGGCGCGCCCAGGAGAGCTACGGCGAGGACTCGCACCTCCTCGGCGAGATGGGCGCCGCCTTCATCCGCGGCGCCCAGTACGACCCGACGGTGGCCGACCCGGACGACCCCGACTCCGAGCCGGAGGACACCTATCGCATCCAGGCCTGCGCCAAGCACTACGTCGCCAACAACATCGAGGACACGCGCATCCACGTAAACGCCGTGCTCGATCCGCGGACCCTGCGCGAGGTCTACCTGCCGCACTTCCGAAAGGCCGTCGACGCAGGCGTGGCCAGCGTCATGGGGTCGTACAACCGCGTCAACGGCAGCTACAGCTGCTACTGCCAGGACAACGTCCGCGAGATCCTCAAAGAGGAGTGGGCCTTCCCCGGCTTCGTCGTCTCCGACTGGTTCGCCAAGGGCAACACCCTCACGTCTCCGGTCGCCGGGCTCGACGTCGAGATGCCGTTCAGCTCCGGGGCGTTCCCGGACATCTTCGAGAGCGCCTACTTCTACGGGCAGTCGCTCGTGACCGCGGTCAACAACGGCCTGGTCGACGAGGCGCTCATCGACGAGGCGGCGCTCCGGCTCCTCTACGCCAAGGTCCACAACGGCGTCCTCGACCACGATCTCCTGTGGACGCCGTGGCTGACCAAGAGCGAGGAGACCCAGGCGCTGGCGCTGCGCGCGGCCCGCGAGGGGACGGTCCTCTTGAAGAACGGCCCCGACCGGGCGCTCGACGACGACGTGCTGCCCCTCGACCCGTCGGCGCTCTCGAAGGTCGTCGTCCTGGGCAAGTTCGCCAACAGCGAGAACATGGGCGACAAGGGCTCGAGCGACGCCAAGGTCGTCGACGGCGAGCTGGTCATCACCCCCTTCGAGGGGATCCGGGACGCGCTGCAGGCCGCCGGCAGCGGCGAGGCGGTGACCTTCCTCGAGGGCGCCGGGCACGAGGCGACCCTCGCCCAGGCCGACCTCATCGTCGTCGTCGGCGCCTACTACTACGCCGACCTCGCCCGCTCGAGCAGCGGCGAGGAGGGCGAGTGGAAGGACCGCGAGAGCATGGATCTCCCGCAGCGCGACCTCGACAACATCGCGGCGGCCGTCGCGGCGAAGACGACCAACCCCAATCTCGTGGTCGTCGTGGTCCTGAAGAGCGGCGGCGCCGTCGTCGTGGACGACTGGGAGAGCGGCGCGGACGCCATCCTCATGGCCTGGTACGGCGGCATGAAGGAGGGGACCGCGCTGGCCGAGATCCTCTTCGGCGAGGTCAACCCGAGCGGCAAGGTCTGCCAGAGCTTCCCGGTCAGCGAGGCCGACCTGCCGTTCTTCGACAACGCCAACAAGGAGGACGTCGAGTACGGCTACTACCACGGCTACCGGTGGCTCGAGCGGCAGAACGTCGCGCCGCGATACCCCTTCGGCTTCGGCCTGAGCTACACGACCTTCGCCTACTCGAACCTGCAGGTCGCCGAGCCGGAGGTCGACGAGGACGGGACGCTCGCGGTCACCGTCGACGTCGAGAACACCGGGCCGGTCGCCGGCGATGAGGTGGTCCAGCTGTACGTCGGCTACGCGAACACCGGCGTCGACGACCAGTGGGGCCGGCCGGTCAAGGAGCTGAAGGCCTTCGCCCGGGCGACGGGCGTCGCGCCGGCGGCCAAGAAGACCGTCACGCTGAGCGTCCCGGTCGCGGACCTCGCCTACTGGCACGTCGACAAGTCGGAGTGGCGGGTCGAGGAGATGGCCTACGAGCTCTTCGTGGGGCCCTCGTCCGACGCCAGCGACCCGAACATGCTGACCGGCTCGTTCACGGTGAAGTGAGCCGGCCTCGGAGACGCGGGTGGCCGCCTACGGGCGGGAGGTGGGGTGAGCATGATGCGGACGCGAGGCCTTTCGTGGGTGCTGGGCGCGGCGGCGCTGCTGATCCTGGGCGGCGCGGCGCGGGCCGATGACGGGGAGGGCCCGATGCGGCCCCACACCGAGGTCGGCGCCATCCCCATCGCGCTGTCGGGGTACTTCTGGACCGACGTCGGCTACATGCAGCGGCAGAACGCTCGCGCCGGGCAGTACGACTCCGACGCGGCCTATGCCCAGGGCCGCTTCGTGCTGGCGGCCGAGTACTACGCGGAGCTGTCCGACCTCTTCGCGCACTCGAAGGTCGAGCTCATCGGCTTCGTCAACGAGTTCACGAAGTCGCAGTTCGAGGCCCACGTGCTCGACGCCTGGGTCATGTTCGGGCAGCGCCTGTGGGACGTGCAGATCGGGCGGTTTCTGGCCTGGGAGGTCTACCACCGCGGCCAGGGCATCGAGCTCTTCACCGCCGAGGAGGCCGGCGCCCTCGGCGGGCCGAGCCTCGCCTGGCTGGAGCTGACCCGCGGCTACCGAAACGAGTCCGGGCAGCTGGCGGTTCACCTCTACCCGTGGCGCTTCCTCAGCTTCGAGCTCGCCGGCGTCTACGGGCAGGAGTCGAACCAGAACAACTACGGCGTCCGCCCGGTCGTCGACCTGCATCTCGGCGGCTTCCAGATGATGGGCGGCTTCGAGTACCTGACCCAGCAGCCGCAGACGAGCGCCGACAAGGTCGAGGTCACCTCGATGGGGTTCGCCGGCAAGCTCCAGTACGCCTTCCCGTACGTGACGGTCGGGGCGAACGTCGGCTGGGCGAGCGTCGACTACACCGACATCCAGGGGCTGACCGACAGCGACAAGACCTACGACAAGCTGAGCGTCGGCGGCTTCGCGGACGTCGACTTCGGCCTCGGCTCGGTCGGCCTGGGCTTTCACTACACCCGCCAGGAGAACGAGCAGGACGAGGTGAACACGCATCAACAGATGTTCGCCTCGTACCTGCACCGGCTGCCGGTCGACGGGCTCAGCCTGAAGCTCGTCTACGGCTTCGCCCTCGCCCGTATCGAGGACAACGACGTGGGCGCCTCCTGGGAGAACACGATGCACTCGGTCCGTCTGAGGGTGGCCTATGACTTCCGTTAGCGAGCACGGCCCGCGCCGCGCCAGCCAGGAGCGCGGCGGGGGGCACCACAACGCCTACGTCGTCTTCATCTCGAGCGCCGCGGCCCTGGGCGGCTTCCTGTTCGGCTTCGACACCGCCGTCATCAACGGCACGGTGTCGGCGCTGCAGCAGCACTTCGGAGCCGGCTCCGTCGGGATCGGCCTGGCGGTCTCCCTGGCGCTGCTCGGCTCGGCGGTCGGCGCCTTCTTCGCCGGGCAGCTGGCCGACAGGATAGGCCGCGTCAAGGTCATGATGCTGGCGTCGCTGGCGTTCTCCCTGAGCGCCATCGGCTCCGGCATGCCGGTGACCATCTACGACTTCATCGCCTGGCGGTTCCTGGGCGGCATGGCCGTCGGCGCCGCGAGCATCATCGCGCCGGCGTACATCGCCGAGGTCTCGCCCGCCCACAAGCGCGGGCGGCTCGGGTCGCTCCAGCAGCTGGCCATCGTCATCGGCATCTTCGTGGCCCTGCTCTTCGACTTCCTCATCGCCGACGGGGCCGGCGGCGCGTCCAACACGTTCTGGCTGGACCAGGAGGCGTGGCGCTGGATGTTCTGGTCCGAGATCCCGGTCGCCATCCTCTACGGCGTCATCGCGCTCAAGATCCCGGAGTCCCCGCGCTACCTGGTCGCGCGCGCCCAGGAGGACACGGCGGCGGCGGTGCTCGTGCGGGTCGGCGCGACCGAGACCGTCGACCAGATCCGCGAGACCGTGGAGCAGGAGCGAAAGCCGCGGCTCCGTGACCTGCGGGCGGCCAAGCGCTGGCTCCTGCCGATCGTCTGGGTGGGCCTGGGCCTCGCGGTGCTTCAGCAGTTCGTCGGCATCAACGTCATCTTCTACTACTCGAGCGTGCTCTGGCAGGCGGTGGGCTTCTCCGAGGGCGACGCCCTGGCCCTGACCGTCCTCACCGGCGCCATCAACGTCATCACGACCCTCGTCGCCATCGCGTATGTCGACCGCTTCGGGCGCAGACCCCTGCTCATCATCGGCTCGATCGGCATGGTCGCGAGCCTCGGGGTGATGGCGTTCATCTTCGGGACGGCGCCCATCGGCGCCGACGGCACGCCGGTGCTCCTGGGCTCGGCGGGCGTCGTCGCGTGTGTGGCGGCCAACGTCTACGTGTTCTGCTTCGGCTTCTCCTGGGGACCGGTGATGTGGGTGCTCCTCGGCGAGATCTTCCCCAACCGGATCCGCGGGGCGGCGCTGTCGATCGCGGGGGCCGCGCAGTGGATCGCGAACTTCCTCGTGACCGTCAGCTTCCCCTGGATGCTCGAGTCCATCGGCCTCGGCGCGTCGTACGGCCTGTACACGTTCTGGGCGCTGATCTCCGTCCTCTTCGTCCTGCGCTACGTGCGCGAGACGAAGGGCAAGGCGCTCGAGCAGATGTAGCCGGCCGCGGTCGGGCCCGCGTGGCTGCACGCACCTCTTGTTGCGTTGCATCAGGGAGGCGTGACACGGGGTGCGGGGCTCGACCGCCCCGGCTTTTTCCTGTCGCCGTCAGAACCCGGGTGGCGCGGGTCGACTCAGCTCGGCGAGTGACGGATGTCAGCGGCCGCGCGATGTGACCCGGCGATTCGCCATAGTCGCGTGAATCTGCAGCGAAACAGGCGATCCGGAGGGCCGCCGGATTCCGACCCGCTGACTTATTTCGTATGCCGAAAGAAATAAGTTGACTCGTCCCGGCCAGAAGCAGACCTTCTGGCCATGTTTGTTTTTCCTCCGTTCGAAGAAAGTCGGATGCGCACCGCGGACACGCAGGCGATGCGCAGCCACAACGCTTCGATCGTGGCGAACCTGGCCTGGCAGCGGGCGGAGGGGATCTCTCGCGCCGAGCTCTCACGGGACTCGGGGCTCTCGGCCTCGACGGTCTCGGCCATCGTCTCGGACCTGATGGCCGCCGATCTGCTGACCTCGGGGCACATCGCGAAGTCCAGGGGCGGTCGACCGCCCCTGATGCTGCGGTTCAACACCGAGCGCAACTACATCATCGGCGTCGAGATGGGCGCCTCCCACGTCGGCGTCGCCATCTGTGACCTCCGCGGGGACGTCCGCTGGTACGCCTCCTCGGAGCTCGACGTCTCGAACGACCCCCCGGGCACCCTCCGCGCCACCGGCGAGATGATCGACCTCGCGCGCGTCCGGCCGGAGGCGACGGGCGAGCTCCTCGGCCTCGGCGTGGCGGTCCCGTCGCCGGTCGACGCCCTGACCCCCGACCGCCTGTCCCCGCGGCTCCTGCCGGCGTGGGGCGAGGTGCGGCTCGCGGCGCAGCTCCATCACCGGGTCGGCGTCCGGGTCTTCATGGACAACGACGCCAACTGCGGCGCCCTGGCCGAGGCGCAGATCGGCGCCGGCGTCGACGTGCCGGACTTCACGTACATCAAGGTCGCGACCGGCGTCGGCGCCGGGCACATCGTGCAGCGCCAGCCCTACCGGGGATTCAGCGGCATCGCGGGCGAGATCGGGCACACCACGGTGGACCCCAACGGTCGGCCGTGCCGCTGCGGGCTCCGGGGGTGTCTCGAGGCCGAGATCGGCTCGGGCTCCATCGTCGACAAGGCGCGCGAGGCCATGGCCTCCGGCCGCGCGTCCTCCCTCGCGGCCGTCGCGCCGCTGTCGCTCGCCGACATCGTCGCGGCCGCCAAGCGTGGCGACTCGCTGGCTGTCGAGCTGATCACCGAGGCCGGCAACCACCTCGGGGTGGGCATCGCGAACCTCCTCAACCTGATGAACCCGGCGCGGGTCATCGTGGGCGGCCGCCTGGCGAAGGCGGGCGAGCTCCTGATGACACCGCTCCGGCACACGGTCGGCGTGCGCGCGCTGTGGACCTCGGTCGAGCGGGCGGACGTCGTCATCTCGCCCCTCGGCGAGGCGCAGGCCGCGGCCGGCGCCGCGACGCTCGTGCTGCGCGCCGCCCTCGCCGACCTCTCGCTCTTCTGGGCCTCGGACGCCTCCGCCCCGCAGGTGTCCGTGCCCGTGACGCGAATCTGGAAGACAGGAGGGAACCGCCGCGCGTGACACCGCTGAGACGTGAACGGCGAGCGCGACGTCGTCGGTGGGCGGGCCACCTCGACGGGCGCTGCCACGGAGAGAGAGGGCGCGGTCGTCATACGCGCCCGGGAAGACTCGACGCCCATTCGGGCGGCCCGACGTCGGGAGGGAAGTGCTCCCCGACCCGCTCGGGAGCACCAGGACGACAGCCCTGAGGAGTTAGGACATGAGAAGACCGATCCATCTTGCAGTCGGTATCGCGGCCACGTTCACCCTGTTGGCCTGCTCCGAAGACACCAAGACCGAGACCATCATCCAGGAGGTGGTCCCCGACTGCGGCCCGACCGAGCCGTACGGGGCGTGTGACGCCGGCGAAGTGTGCCAGGACGGCGCCTGCGTCGAGCTGGCGTCGCTGTGCAGCCCGACCAACCTCGAGGGCGCCTGCGCCGACGGCCTGACCTGCTTCGGCGGCGGCTGCATCCTCGACACCACGCTCTGCAGCGCCCAGACGACCGACGGCGTCTGCGAGGTCGGCAGCACCTGCGTCGAGGGCATGTGCGTCGCGACCGCGAGCCTGTGCTCGGAGAACAACCCGACCGGGACGTGCTCCGGCGACCTGACCTGCATCGACGGCGTCTGCGGGACCCCCGACGTCGACCCCTGCACGGTCCACGTCTACACCGAGCAGCCGACCATCGAGAGCGCGGCGAGCGACGGGAAGTCGACCATCACGGTCGACGGCCTGCAGTTCAAGGACCTGAGCGGCGACGGCGCCCTCGACGTGTACGAGGACTGGCGGCTCAGCGAGCTGTGCCGGGCCCAGGACCTCGTCTCGAAGATGAACATGGACCAGAAGATCGGGATCATGCGCGAGGGCAGCTCGATCGGCAGCGGCACCACCGACGGGACCATCCCGGACAACGTCACCGCCGCGATCGTCGACAACCACTACCGCTACGCGCTCATCCGCGTCGGCTCCCGCTCGGGCAGCGAGCTCGCGACCTACCTCAACAACCTCCAGGCCCTCGCCGAGGCCCAGCCCCTGGGCATCCCGGTCACCGTGACCGCCGACCCGCTCCACGGCTTCGGGATGTCGACCAACGGCAACAGCGGCGCCCAGAGCACCAACGAGAGCAGCGTCGTCTCGCCGTGGCCGTACCCCCTCGGCATCGGCGCCATCAACGACCCGCGGGTCACCCGCCAGTTCGGCGACGACGTCCGCAAGGAGTTCCGCGCCATGGGCTTCACCTGGGAGCTCGGCCCGATGGCCGACCTCGCCACCGAGCCGCGCTGGGCGCGCGTCCAGAACTGCTTCGGCGTCAACGCCTTCGCCGTGGCGCTCCACACCTACCAGACCATCGCCGGCTTCCAGGCCCTCGGTGACGGCGGCCTCCGAAACGGCATCGCCGCGACGATGAAGCACTTCCCCGGCGCCGGCCCCGACGAGGACGGCATGGACAGCCACAGCTTCGAGGGGCGCTACAACGTCTACCCGGGCGGCTACTTCACCTACCACCAGATCCCGTTCCAGGCCGCCATCGACGCCGGCGCCGCCGCCGTGATGCCCTGCTACAGCATCAACAAGGGCATCATGGACTACGCGCCCGAGCAGCTCGCGGCCGGGTTCAGCGTCTCGCTCATCACCGACTACCTGAAGCAGGACATGGGCTTCGATGGGATGGTCACCGGCGACTGGGGCACCCTGTCCCACGCCTTCAACGCCGAGACGATGTCCTACGCCCAGGGCGCCGCGATGTGGATCCAGGCCGGCTCGCACCAGTTCGGCTCCGACTCCGCCGAGAACTTCCGCGACGCCTACGAGCTGGGCCTCCTCACCGAGGCCGAGATCGACGGCGCCTGCGCCAAGATCCTCGAGATGAGCTTCAAGCTCGGCCTCTTCGAGAACCCCTACGTCGACCCCACCGCCCCCGGCGTCCGGACGGCCGAGAACCTCGAGCACGGCTTCATCGCCCAGAAGAAGGCCGTCGTCATCCTCAAGAACAAGCAGCACGAGCTGCCGGCGCCGACCGGTGGTGGCTGGGGCGCCCCGCCGGATCCGCGCCTCGAGTACCTCCCCATCGACGGCAGCCGCTACGAGGACGCCAACGACGACGACGCCCCGCAGGTCGGCGAGTACGTCTGCGACTCCAACGGCGACGGCGTCATCACCGTCTGGTTCGACGGCGTGCACGACAGCCTCGTGACCGATCCGGACCACCCGGACTACATGACCAGCGTCCCCGGCTACGGCGAGTACGACTACACCACGAGCGCCTCGGGCAACGCCCTCGCCATCGAGGAGGCCACCGGGCTGGCCGACGCCGACATCGCGATCCTGCGCATCACCGCGCGCAAGGGCGTCTACTTCGGCATGGACGCCGGCGTCCCGCTGTCCTTCGACGGGCCCTTCCCGGGCCAGGACAGCGACAGCACCATCAACGCCTCCATCCAGGACCGTAACCGCGTCATCGACGCCTTCCGCGCCCGCGACGGCTACACCGACGCCGACGGGAACGCGGTCGCCGCGACCAACCCCGACCTGCGCATCGTCCTGGTCATGCACATGGATCGCCCCGGCATCGTCGAGCCCTTCATCAAGGGCCTCGTGACCCTCGACGAGCTCCCGGGCGAGCCGGGCAGCTACCCGCTGGTCAGCGACGTGGCGAACACCGATCAGGGCGGCCTCGCCGGGGTCGACGCCTTCCTCGTGGAGTTCGGTGCCATCGACCGCGCGGTCCTCGACGTGCTCTTCAACCAGAACATCCCGACCGAGCCCGAGGGCTACGAGTACGGGATGTCGGTCCTGCCGATGGAGCTCCCGAGCTCCGACGCCGCCGTCGAGGCGCAGTTCGAGGACGTCCCGGCGGACAGCCTGAACCCGACGTTCCTCCTCGGGTCCGGGACCACCTACTGACCCGCACAAAGTGATAGATCGTGGGGTCAGACCCCGCGATCTAACACTTTCCACCTTTGCTCGGGCGGCACACGCCGGCCGAGCTGACCGAGGCCACGGGCTCGGGAGCGCGTGCGGGCGCTCCCGGGTCCTCCTCCCAGCGGAGGACGGTGCGGTGCGTGCCGCCGCGGCGACCCGGACCAGACCAGCCCTCCGCGCCTACCCGAACCACCCTGAAGGACGGTGAAGTCATGAAGAGAACCTGGATCCTCATCGCAGCGGCGCTCACCTGGGGCGGCCTCGGCTGCTCGAGCGACGGCGGCGGAAACGACACGGACGCGGACACCTCGTCCCCGACCGACACCCACGTCGGCGACACCGGCGGCGGAGGCGACACGACCGGCGACGTCACGGTCGACACCGTCCAGGACACCGGCCCCCTGACCGAGTGCGACCAGGGCGCCAACGGCGAGAAGAAGGCGGCCCTCCTCGCGGCGCAGCCGACGATCGAGGGGCGCCAGAAGAGCGCGCTCACCGAGACCGTCAGCTGGGACAGCCTCGAGGGCGACATGACCTGCTCGGTCGAGCTGACCTTCAAGGACTCCAACGGCAACGGCAGCCTCGACGACTTCGAGGACTGGACCCTGACGCCGGGCGAGCGCGCCGCCGACCTGGTCGCGCGGCTCTCCGACGCCGAGAAGCTCGGGCTCCTGCTCCACCCGACGCTGAGCGACGACCCCAAGTCGTCGAGCAACGACGTCTCCGCCGAGACCCAGGCCTTCGTCGGCGACAACGCCCGCTTCGGGCTCGTCGCCGCGCGCGGCGCGTCGATCACCGGGCGGGCCAAGTGGGCGAACAAGCTCCAGGAGCTCTGCGAGGGCACGAGCTACGGCATCCCCTTCGTCCTCAGCCTCGAGCCCGGCCACTCGAACGGAAACGGTCGCGACGACGTCTCGGGCTTCTCCAAGTGGCCGCACGAGCTCGGCCTCGCGGCCTCCGACAGCGGTGACGTGCTGAAGAGCTTCGGGCAGGTCGTCTCCAGGGAGTACCGCGCCGTCGGTATCCGGATGGCGCTGTCGATCCCGGCGGACCTGTCCACCGACCCGCGCTGGTACCTGAGCCAGTTCACCCTCGGCGAGGACCCGACCGCGGTCAGCGCGCTGGTGAGCGCGTACATCGAGGGGCTCCAGGGCGAGGAGCTCGGTCAGGAGAGCGTCGCGGCGGTCGTGAGCCACTTCCCCGGCGCCGGCGCCACCACCGACGGCTGGGACGGGCGGCTCGCCAAGGGCAAGCACCTGACCTACCCGGGCGACAACCTCGACGCCCACCTCAGCGTCTTCTCCGCGGCCGTCGACGCGGGCGCCGCCTCGGTCATGACCGCCTACCAGATCCCCGAGCAGGGCAGCTGGAGCGCGCTCGACGGCGCCCTCGACGGGACCTCCATCGAGCAGGTCGGGGCGTCCTTCAACAGTGACCTCGTCACCACCGGGCTCCGCGACGGGCTCGGCTTCGACGGCCTCGTCATCGCGCCGTGGGGCGTGCTCGACGACGCCGGCGGCGAGGCGATGGGCGCGCCGTGGGGCGTCGAGTCCCTGAGCGCCTCGGAGCGGGCGGCCAAGGCCATCACGGCCGGCGTCGACCAGCTCGGCGGCCTGGGCGACCCGTCGCTCCTGGCCACCGCCAAGAGCGCCGGGAGCCTGAGCGACGCCGACATCGACCGCGCCGCCAGTCACGCGCTGTCGCTGATGTTCGCGTTGGGCCTCTTCGAGGACCCGTACATCGACGAGGACCAGGCCCCGGCGCTCGTGAACACCGACGACTCCTACCGGTCCGGGCTCGACGCGCAGAACCGCTCGATGGTGCTCATCGTCAACGAGGACAAGCCCAGCGGCTGGCTCAACGGCGAGGGCGACGGCAGCCAGAGCGGCGACAAGGCCAACGCCGGCAACGGCTCAGGAAAGGTCCTGCCCGCCCCGCCGGGCGAGGCGTACGTGGCCGCGGGCTGCTCCTACTACATCATGGGCAACTTCGACCTCGACTACGTCCGCTCGGTCTCGACGGGCTACGGCGAGCTGACGAACGACGCCACCGAGATCGCCGGCGTCCCCGTGAGCACCGCCGCCGAGCGCCTCGCGAACTCGAACTACGTCTTCATCCGCGTCGACGCGCCCTACTCCGAGGACCCGGACAGCGGCTCGCTCGAGTACTGCGCCGAGAGCCTCGAGTACGCCTCGAACGACAACAGCGACGCCCTCGACGACCTGGCCTTCGCGCGCCAGGCCATCGACGCGCTGCCCAGCTCGACGACCCAGATCGTCGTCGGCGTCGACGCTGGCCGGGCCTCGGTCGTCAGCGAGATCCTGGCCTACGATCCGAGCGGCCTCTACCTCGCGTGGAGCGTCTCGGACAAGGTCTTCCTCGACGTGGCCTTCGGCATCGTGGACGGCGTGGGCGTCCTGCCGATGGGCCTCCCCGACTCGGACGCGGCGGCCGCCTCCCAGGACGAGGACGTCCCCGGCGACGGGCAGCACTCCACCTTCGTTCGCGGCTTCGGCCTCACGACGAGCTCCTTCTGAACGCACTGCCGGTCGCGCGCGTCGTCGGCTCGGCGCGCGCGGCCACGGAGGTCAACACGATGCGACTCAGCCACTGGCTCACCCTCGCCGCGGGCGGGGGCCTCGCGGCGCTCCTCGGGCTCTCGACCGCGAGCTGCTCTTCGGACACCAACAACATCCCCGTCGACACCTGCGACCCGACCGTTCGCGCGGCGAACCTGCCGTGCGAGGACGACGCCGAGGTCACCCGCGCGCTGCAGCTCCTCAGGGCGATGTCCCTCGAGGAGAAGGTCCAGCAGATGAGCGGGCCCGCCTACAACCCGAACAACATGTTCGACCAGGAGGACAACGAGCGCCTCGGCGTCCCGGGCTTCCTCTACATGGACGGCCCGCGCGGGGTGCGCTGGTACAACAGCGACTATGGCACGACGGTCTACCCCGTCGCCGCGGCGCGCGCCTCGACCTGGGACCTCGCGCTCGAGGAGAAGATCGGCAAGGCGTGCGCCAAGGAGATGCGCTACGTCGGCCGGCACATCCTGCTGGCGCCGACGGTCAACCAGGTCATGCACCCGCGCTGGGGGCGGGCCCAGGAGAGCTACGGCGAGGACAGCTACCTCCTCGGTGAGATGGGCGCGGCCTTCGTCGTCGGCGCGCAGTACGACCCGAGCGTCGCCGACCCGAACGACCCCGACACCGAGGTCGAGGACACCTACCGCGTTCAGGCCTGCGTCAAGCACCTCGCGGCCAACAACATCGAGGACACGCGCATCCACGTGAACGCGGTGCTCGACGAGCGCACCCTGCGCGAGGTGTACCTGCCGCACTTCAAGCGCGCCGTGGAGGCGGGCGTCTCCTGCGCGATGGCGTCCTACAACCGGGTCAACGGCGAGTACGCCTGCTACGCGAAGAAGACGCTCCGCCAGATCTTCAAGGAGGAGTGGGGCTTCTCCGGCTACGTCATCTCCGACTGGTTCGCCAAGGGCAACACGCTCACGTCGCCCGAGGCCGGCCTCGACATCGAGATGCCCTTCAGCTCCGGGTCCTTCCCGAGCATCTTCGAGAGCGCCTACTTCTACGGGCAGTCGCTCCTGACCGCCCTGGGCAACGATCTCGTCGACGAAGAGCGCATCGACGAGGCGGCGCTCCGGATCCTGTACGCCAAGGTCCACTACGGCCTGCTCGACCACGAGCCCGCCTGGACGCCGTGGCTCACCAAGAGCGAGGAGGCGCAGGAGCTGGCGCTGCAGTCCGCGCGCGAGGGGATGGTGCTCCTGAAGAATGGGCCGGAGCGGGCGCTGACCGACGACGTGCTGCCCCTCGACATGGACACGCTCGACAAGATCGCCGTCGTCGGCAAGTTCGCCAACAGCGAGAACATGGGCGACAAGGGCTCGAGCGACGCCAAGGTCGTCGACGGCGAGCTGGTCATCACCCCCTTCGAGGGCATCCGCGACGCGTTCTCGGGCGACACCGAGAGCTACCTCGAGGTCGCCGGCAACGAGGCCGACATCGCCGAGGCCGACGTCGTCGTCATCATCGGCGCCTACTTCTACGCGGACCTCGCGCGCTCGAGCAGCGGCGAGGAGGGCGAGTGGAAGGACCGCGAGAGCCTCGAGCTCCCGCAGCGCGACCTCGACAACATCACGGCGGCCATCGCGCTCAAGGCGCAGAACCCGGACATGCTGCTCATCGTCGTGGCCAAGTCCGGCGGCGCCATCGTCGTCAAGGACTGGATCGACGACGCCGACGCCCTGGTGATGTCCTGGTACGCCGGCATGAAGGAGGGGACCGCGCTGGCCGAGATCCTGTTCGGAGACGTCAACCCGAGCGGCAAGACCTGCCAGAGCTTCCCGGTCGAGGAGGCGGACCTGCCCTTCTTCGACAACACCAACAAGGAAGACGTGGTCTACGACTACTACCACGGCTACCGGTGGCTCGACCGCGAGGGCATCGCGCCGCAGTATCCCTTCGGCTTCGGGCTGAGCTACACGACCTTCGACTACGCCAACCTGAGCGTCGCCGAGGCCACGGTCGCGAAGGACGGGACGCTCAGCGTGTCGGTCGACGTGACGAACAGCGGGCCGGTCGTCGGGTCCGAGGTGGTGCAGCTGTACGTCGGCTTCGCGAACACCGCGGTTGACGACGCGTGGGGGCGCCCGGTGAAGACCCTCGCGGCCTTCGCGCGCGCCGAGGACATCGCGCCGGGCGAGACGAGGACCGTGACGATGACGGTCGACGTGTCGCGGCTGGCCTACTGGAACGTCGCCGACCAGGAGTGGCAGGTCGAGGCGATGGACTACGAGCTGTTCGTCGGGCCGTCCTCGGACGCCGCCGATCCGAACATGCTCAGCGGCTCGTTCACCGTGAACTGAGGCCGGCGCGCGGTTCGACACCCTCGTCGAGGGAGGCCGCTCGCCGGCGCCCGGCTGGACGCCGGTGAGCGGGGCCCGACTCGGCGCTCGATACACCCTGGGGCCGCCTGCGGGGGCGGCGGAGCGAGAGACGATGAAGCTCGGTATGCGAATGTTGGGGACCCTGGCCGCGTGCGGCCTGATCTGGACTGGCGTCGGTGCGGCGTGGGCGGCGGAGCCCGCGCCGCCCGAGGGGGACGCGGTCGCGCCCGTCGAGGCGGGCGCGGCCGTGACGCCGCCCGAGGCGGAGGCGGCCGAGGATGGTGGGGACGTGGCCGCGCCGGCGGCAGAGCCCGACGAGCTGGTGACGGCGCCGTCGGAGCCGACCGCGGCGCCGTCGGATCCGGCGCCGGTCGCGGCGTCCACCCCGCCGTCCTCGGTCGCCGCGCCTTCGGAGCGCGCGCCGATGCGGCCGCACACCGAGGTCGGGAGCATCCCGATCGCCCTGTCCGGCTACTTCTGGACCGACACCGGCTACATGATCCGCGAGAACGCGCGGGCCGGGCAGTACGACTCGGACGCGGCGTACGCCCAGGGGCGGTTCGTCCTGGCGGCCGAGTACTATCAGGAGCTGGCGGACTTCTTCGCGATGTCCAAGGTCGAGCTCATCGGCTTCGTCAACGAGTTCACGAAGTCGCAGTTCGAGGCCCACGTCCTCGACGCCTACGCGATGCTCGGCGGGCGCGTCTGGGACGTGCAGATCGGGCGCTTCCTGGCGTGGGAGGTCTACTCGCGCGGTCAGGGCATCGAGCTCTTCACCGCCGAGGAGGCGGGCGCCCTCGGCGGGCCGGCGCTGTACTGGCTCGACCAGACCCGCGGGCACAAGAACGAGGCCGGGCAGCTGGCCTTCCACCTGTACCCGACCGAGTTCCTGGGGATCGAGATCGCCGGCGTCTACGGGCAGGAGTCCAACCAGAACAACTTCGGCGTCCGGCCGGCGGTCGACTTCCACATGGGCGGGTTCAAGGCCATGGCCGGCTTCGAGTACCTGACCCAGAAGCCGCAGACGAGCGCGGACAAGGTCGAGGTCGAGACGATGGGCTTCGCCGCCCGCCTCCAGTACACGCTGTCGGTCTTCACCCTGGCCGCCAACGTCGGCCACCAGACGGCCGACTACACGACCATCGAGGGGCTCGACGACACCGAGAAGTCCTTCGACAAGACCAGCGTCGGCGGCTTCCTCGACGTCGACCTCGGCGTCGGCCTGGCCGGGGTCGGCTTCCACTACACGACGCAGAAGAACGACCAGGGCGAGGAGAACACCCACCAGCAGATGTTCGCCTCGTACATGCACCGCCTGCCCATCGACGGGCTCAGCTTGAAGCTCGTGTACGGGTTCGCGCTGGCCTACGTCGAGGACGCCGACTCGGGCGCGTCCTGGGAGAACAACATGCACTCCGTGCGGCTGAGGGTGTCCTATGAGTTCCGGTAACGCGGCGAAGGGCCTGTCGCAGAACGCCTACGTCATCTTCATCAGCGGCGCCGCGGCGCTGGGCGGCTTCCTGTTCGGCTTCGACACCGCCGTCATCAACGGCGCGGTGCCGGCGCTGCAGAAGCACTTCGGCGCGGGCTCGGTCGGGATCGGGCTGGCGGTGTCGCTGGCGCTCCTCGGCTCGGCCGTCGGCGCGTTCTTCGCCGGGCAGCTCGCCGACCGCATCGGCCGGGTGAAGGTCATGATGCTCGCGTCGCTGGCGTTCTCGCTGAGCGCCATCGGCTCGGGCATGCCGTTCACCATCTACGACTTCGTCTGGTGGCGCTTTCTGGGCGGCGTCGCCGTGGGCGCGGCCAGCGTCATCGCGCCGGCCTACATCGCCGAGGTCTCGCCCGCGCACAAGCGTGGCCGGCTCGGCTCGCTCCAGCAGCTCGCCATCGTCATCGGCATCTTCGTGGCGCTGGTCTTCGACTACTTCATCGCCGAGGGCGCGGGGGGCGCGTCGAACACCTTCTGGCTCGATCAGGAGGCCTGGCGCTGGATGTTCTGGATGGAGCTGCCGGTGGCGGCGCTCTACGGGATCATCGCGCTGAAGATCCCGGAGTCCCCGCGTTACCTCGTGGCGCGCGCCAGGGAGAGCGCCGCCGCGGCGGTCCTCGACCGGGTCGGCGCGGCCGAGACCGTCGAGGAGATCCGCGCGACGGTCGAGCAGGAGCGCAAGCCCCGCCTGGCGGATCTACGGGCGGCGAAGCGCTGGCTCCTGCCGGTGGTCTGGGTCGGGCTCGGGCTCGCGGTGCTCCAGCAGTTCGTCGGCATCAACGTCATCTTCTACTACTCCACGGTCCTCTGGCAGTCCGTCGGCTTCTCCGAGGCGGACGCGCTGGCGCTGACGGTGCTGGGCGGGGCGATCAACGTCGTCACGACGCTCATCGCCATCGCCTACGTCGACCGGTTCGGCCGCAAGCCGCTGCTCATCATCGGCTCCCTGGGGATGGTGGCGACCCTCGGGGTGCTGGCCTACATCTTCGGGACGGCGCCGATCGGGGCCGACGGCATGCCGGTGCTGCTCGGCTCGGCCGGCGTCGTCGCGTGCGTCGCGGCGAACGTCTACGTCTTCTGCTTCGGGTTCTCCTGGGGCCCGGTCATGTGGGTCCTCCTCGGAGAGATCTTCCCCAACCGAATCCGCGGGGCGGCGCTGTCCGTCGCGGGGGCCGCGCAGTGGATCGCGAACTTCCTCGTGACGGCGAGCTTCCCCTGGATGCTCGAGTCCATCGGCCTCGGGGCGTCGTACGGCCTGTACACGTTCTGGGCGCTGATCTCGGTCTTCTTCGTCCTGCGCTACGTGCGCGAGACGAAGGGCAAGGCGCTCGAGCAGATGTAAAAGGGACGTGGAGGGACGCGCTCGTCTCTCGACGTCCGCTGTGCCAGGGGCGGCGCGGGCTGACGTGGCTGTCTATGTCGTTGTCGCGTTGCATCAGGGAGACGCGGCCGCGGCTTGGAGCCCGGCCGCCCCGGCTCCACCCGCACGGAGCCGGAGGGGCACCCGCCCCTCGGCCCGCCCGCCCCGGGCCCTTTCTCCGCGCCGTCGGAGGCCATCGAGACGACCGCGCCAGGGAAGCGAGATGCCCGTGGCCCGCGGTCGTCCCGACCGCCCGAACGCCAGTGGGGGAGCTCCGGTGGCCTGCGGTCGTCCCGACCGCCCGAACGGCTGGGGTCGGCGACTCCCTCAGGGCGCGCCGACCTCGTCGAACATGTCGAGGTAGATGAGGGCGCCGCGGATGACGTGGAAGGCCGCGCCGCGGGCGACGACGCCGGGCCCGAGCTCGGAGAGGCGGACCTCCGCGCGCTCGATCGAGGTCCAGAGCGCGCGCTCGCGAGCGGTCTCGCGGAGCGGGGCGAGGAGGATCTCGCTGGCCCGCGCGAGGCGGCCACCGATCACGACCTTCGAGGGGTTGAGGAGGTTGAGGAGGTTGGCCACGGCGACCCCGAGGGCGACCCCGGCGCCGCGGATGATCTCCCTGGCGACGGCGTCACCCGCTAGCGCCGCGTCCACGACGTCGACCTCGGAGGGGGTGTCGATGGCGGCGAGCGTGGTCTCGCGGCCGGCCGCGAGGGCCTCGGCGACCCGGTCGAGGAGGGCCCGCGAGCCGATCTCGGCCTCGAGGCAGCCCCGGAGCCCGCAGCGGCATTGACGCCCGTTCATGTCGATGCAGGTGTGCCCGATCTCGCCGGCGATGCCGTCGGCGCCCCGAAACGGCAGCTGCTCGACGATGATGCCGGCGCCGACGCCGGTCGCGACCTTGATGTAGACCAGGTCGGCGCCGTCGCGGCCCGCGCCCGCCCACGCCTCCGCCATGGCGCCGCAGTTGGCGTCGTTGTCGACGATGACGCGCAGGCCGAAGCGCTCGTGGAGGCGCGCAGCGAGGCGGACGTTGGCCCAGGCCGGGAACAGGCGCGGGGAGAGCTGATCCGGGCTCCGCTGATCGACGGGGCAGGGGAGGGCGAGCCCGATCGGGAGCGTCCGACCGCGGGCCTCCGGCCGCCGGCGCGCCTCGTCGACGCCGTCGATGATGCGGGCGATGGCGCCCTCGGGATCCCGGGCGACGTCCCACTCCTCGGACCGGTGCCAGCGGATCTCGCCGTGCAGGTCGCACAGGGCGACCGTGACGTGGGCGGCACCCAGCTCGACGCCGACGACGTGGTTGTGGTCGTAGTTGAAGTGGAGGATCCGCGGCGGGCGCCCGGTCCGCGAGGCCGCGACCTGCCCCGGGACGAAGAGCCCGGAGTCGAGGAACTGGGACACGATCGTCGAGACCGTCGACGCGGACAGCCCCGAGCGCTGCGAGATCTCGGCTCGGGAGATGCCCTTCGGCCGCTCCCAGGCGAGGCGCGCCACGACGGCGGTGTTCTGGGCGCGCATCGCGTGGATGTCCGCCGAACGCGGGATGGGCTCGGGGCGCGGTGGAAACACGTACATGAGAGGAGATCCACTACCCCAGGATGGTGCGTCCGCGCTACCCGTGATGAGCCGGCTTCACGCCTCGCGGCGCCGTTGGGCCGCGGAGCCCACGTGACCCAGGCGCGCCGGCGGTCGTCGAGCGGCGGACCACGCGGCCGTGGGGGCGGGCCCGGGTTGCGGATACCACCATGTTGCGATGCACAGCTCGGGCGGCGTAGGATTGCCCTGCGCCGCGTTGGTCCTGCCGGCGCGCCACCCCTGATCACGCGTCCTGGAGCCGCCCATGACACCGAGCCGCTCGCTCGCCTCGGCGTTCGCCGCGCTGTTCGCCCTCGCCGCCTGCGCGGGCGAGCCGACCGCGCCGACCTCCACGCTGGCGGTCACCGTCGCGCCGCTGAGCTACCCTGGCGTGACCAACGCGAGCTACGATCTCGAGGTCCGCAACGCCTCGGGCGATCTGGTCTTCAGCCGGTCCATCGACTCGCTGGGCTACGGCGGCGGCGACGGCTCGGCGAGCTACATCGGCCCCTGCGACGCCGACACCGGCGAGAACCCCAACGAGGTCTCGCTGACCCTGACCGGGCTCTACGCCGGGGCGGGCGGCGCCACGGAGATCCCGGCCTCCGATTATATGAACCCCGGGACGCTCACCCGCGAGGCGACCTGTCTGCCCAACGCGGACGTCGCGGTGACCTTCGACCTCACCATCGCGCGGCGCGCCCAGCAGGGCTTCTTCGACATCGCGGTGGCGTTCTCGGACGTCTACTGCTCGGCCAAGCTCGACTGCGTCGACCAGGACGATCAGCCGCTGATGCTGCTCCACGACGCCGACGGCGCCCGCGCGCGCACCGTCGTCCTGGGCCTCGCCTGCACCGCGGATATCGCCTCGGGTGGCGAGACGTGGCTCTACCGCGACCCCGTGGTCGTCACCTGCGACGGCGGCACCGCGACCGTCGACCCCTCCGCCGGGCCGGGGAACCTCACCGAGGGCGCCGGGATCACGTCGACCGGGACGGCCCCCTTGTTCGGCGCGGCCGTCTACCGCGGGGGCGAGCAGCTCGGCTTCAACAAGCGCTACTGGAACGTGCTGCTCGGCCTGAACCCGACCGCCGCCGGCTGCACCGTCACGACCACGGCGACGGCGTCCCCCGACGAGCTCACCGGCGGCGGCACCCCGGCCGGGACCAGCTGGCCGTACATCGACTGGGACGTGGAGCTCACCGCGCCGACCAGCGCCGCGCTCAGCTGCACCACCCACCCGATCGACGGCGAGGACCCGAACGACGGCGTGTCGACCCTCTACACCGGCCTCGACACCCCCGAGACCTTCGCGGCCACCTTCGGCCCGTCGCTGCCGACCCAGCCCGACCCGCTCGCGCCGTGTACGGTCGGGCAGACGGACTGCGCCTTCCGGAGCTGCCGCGCCATCTACGACGCGGGCGCCGGAGACACCGACGACTTCTACGTGATCGACCCTGACGGGCCCGACGCGGGCGAGGTCGCGTTCGAGGTCTGGTGCGGCATGGCGCTGCCGCTCGGGGGCTGGACCCTGGTCGGCCACTACTACAGCACCGGCGGGTCGGCGCTCCCGGTCGGCGCCGCGGTCGGGACCGCGCCGGTCACGGTCGACGGGACGACCTCCCAGGTGCTCGCCGACGCGACCATTGCGGCCTTCGGCGCCGCGACCTATCTCGTGCAGTCGGGCACCTCGCACACGCGCAACCCGTCCTGCGACACCTACTACCAGCTCGCGACCCCCGGGACGTGGAGCACGTCGACCAACTACACGAGCGTCCGCTGCAGCCTCGATCTGACCGACTGGGGCGCCTACTTCGACCCGACCGGCATCAGCCTCAACACCCAGTCCGGCGGCGGGAACTGGGAGCTCAACTACTGCCGCTCGTCCGGTGGGTCCCAGGGGACGACCTCGCAGTGGGTCTACAACGGCTACTCCGGCGTCCAGGGCGACGACCTCTGCGCCAACGGCGGCGGGCCGAACGACGCCGACAAGTGGCTCTGGGTCCGCGAGACCGGGGCCCTCTGCAGCCCGGGCCAGACCGACTGCGCGCTCGCGAGCTGCGCCGACGTCTACGCCGCCACCCTGACGACGACCGACGGCACCTACGCCATCGACCCCGACGGCCCCGACACCGGGACCGCGGCCTTCGACGCCTACTGCCTGATGTCCACGCCGACGCCTGGCTGGACGCTGGTCGCCCGGGTCTACGGTCCCGGCGCCTACGGCTTCGGCTACAGCGACTGGACGAGCTTCACGACCCTCGGGACGCCGTCGAACCTGAACGTCACGACCCTGGACGACACGGTCTTTCCGACCTACGGCACGGTCGCCGGTGACGCGCTCCTCTTCTACGACGGCACGGCCGTCTGCGGCAGCGATCGGCGGCTCCTCGAGACCGCCGACGTCCTCGGCGGCGTCACGCTGAAGACGTTCCTGACCGATCTGCCCACCGGCGGCTGCGGCGACGACTACTGCAGCTCGCTCCCGACCGCGAACCGCGTCACCGTCACCTACAAGAACACCGGCTGCACCCAGCCCTTCAACCCGACTGGCGGCGCGGGGTACGTCCTGCCGAGCGGCGAGCTGGGCGTGAACCTCAACCACGGCCCGGGCTACACGCGCTTCGCTGTGCAGTCGCCGTCGTGGGACAGCGGTATTGGCGGCGTGAACCCGGCGGACGGGTCGTACGCGACCGGCGACCTCGACATCCAGGGGGACGGCATCAGCCAGTGGTCGGGCCACGTGGTCTCGATCTTCGTCCGATAGGTCAGCTCGGCGCGTTCTTCGTTCGCCCGCGCGCCGCGGCGTGATATCCATGCCGCTCGTCGCGCAGCCCCGCGGCGGGCCTCACACCACATCAGGATCCGGCCGACGACCGGAGCGCGCAGCTCGCGCGTCGGCGTCGCCAGAGACCGACGAACGGAGTCGCCGCGAGATGAAGTACGCGAAGCTCTCGCCCCTCGTTCTGGTCGCGCTCGGCGCCTGCGCCGAGGGCCCCACGACGCCTACCCCACCGGACGGACCGCCGCTGAGCGTCGACGTCGCCGCGCTGTCCCTCGAGGGCGTCGGAGACGTCGTCTGGGACATCGAGGTCGTCAACGGCGCCGCGACGCCGGAGGTCGTCTGGCAGAAGCGCCTCTCGTCCTCGGGGTACGGTGACGGCGCCGGCTCGGCGAGCTACGTCGGGTCCTGCGACGCCGACCCCGCGGCCGCCTCCAACGAGGTGCGCGTCTGGGTCGTCGGCGTCTACTCCGGGCCGGTGTCGACCCTCGGGACCTTCGCCTCGGGCGCGGTGGGCGACGCGAGCGGAACGAGCGTGCCGTTTCAGAACCCGACGCTGACCGGGCCCCTCACGCGGACGGTCACGTGCGAGGCGAACGCCGACAACGCCGTGGCCTTCGACGTGACCCTCGCGCGCCCGGCGAGCCAGGGCTTCTTCGACATCGCGGTCAGCTTCGACGACGTCTTCTGCTCGGCGAAGCTCGACTGCTGCTACGACGACGCCGGCGACGGCTGCGCCCTCGACGGCAGCGAGGACATCCGCCTCCTCTTCGACGACAACGGCGCGCGGGCGCGGACCTTCAACCTCGCGCTCGCGTGCACCGCCGGGGCCGACGCCGGCGTCCGGACCGGGCTCCACATGGACGCCCTCGCCCTCGACTGCGACGTGACCTCGGACGGAGCGACGTTCGCGGCCGACGTGCTCATCGCCCCCGGGCCGACGGCGCCCGGCAACCAGTGCACGGCCGGCGAGCTGTCGAGCTGCCCGGAGATCATCGAGGCGGCCGGGGTCGACGCCGACGACTACCTGTTCCAGGTCGCGGTCTTCCGCGGCGAGGAGCAGCTCACCAGCGGTGGCGTCGACGCCCAGAAGGTCTACTGGAACGTCTCCCTCGGCGTGGAGGACGCGATCTCCGGCTGCACGCTCCACACCGCCGCGACCGCCGAGGACGCCAGCGACGACACCGACGCCGTCGTCGGCGGCGCCATCTCGGCCGGAAACGCCTACCCGTATCTGGTCTGGGACGTGGACCTCGGCAGCTGCGGCTCCGAGGCCCTCGACTTCGACGACCCCGACGCGCCCGTCCACGTCGACTACACCTCGGTCGACCCGAGCGCCGACCCGCGCCCCTTCGACTTCCACCTCGACGCCGGCGTCGTCACCGGGAGCTTCCCGGCCCTCGACGGCCTGGCGCCGTCCACAGCGGCGCTGATCCCGGCCTTCGAGCCCGACGTCTTCGGCTACACGATGGACGTACCCAACACCGCGACGTCCATGACCTTCGCGCCGAGCGCCCCCGCGGGCTCGACCCTGCGCGTCGACGGCGAGGAGGTCACCAGCGGCGCGCCGTCGTCGCCCATCGCGCTCTCGTCCGGGCAGAACGTCATCACCGTGAGCGTCACGAACGCGGTCGGGACCCGGGTCTACACCGTCGTCGTGACGCGCGCGCCCGACACCGCGCTCGAGAACGGGGGCGGCGGGGTCCTGGCCTACGCCGACGGCCTGGTGCCGCAGAACTGCGAGGGCTACCGGCGCCCGCCGGTCGGCTACGAGCCCGCGAGCGCCGACGGGACCTACCTCGTCGACTGGGGTGACGGCGAGACCACGGCCTACTGCGACATGACGCGCGACGAGGGCGGCTGGACCCTGGTCTGGAAGGTCGACAACCGCACCCTCGGGGTGACCACCGGCGCCGCCAACCCCGGCAACCTCGTGTCCCCGGTGCTCGACAGCTGGGGCAAGCTCAGCGACGCGCAGATCCGCGCCGTCCGCACGTCGACCTCGGCCGACGAGGTCGGCTACCGCGTCGAGCAGTTCCAGGTCTGGAGCAGCGGCGCCACGTGCGGCGATCCCGACGGCGTGATGGGCTATGTCCCGGCGGCGTGTCCCTTCGCCTTCACCGCCGGCACGAGCATCCACGTCCAGTGTTCGCGCGGGCGCCGCTACTACGAAGACCCTGGCTTCTACTCGAACTGGTATCCCAGCGGTTCCGGAGGCTGGTGCCACCAGGGCAACAAGATCAGCACCATCATCTGCTCGCACGACGTCGTGGACAGCGTCACGCTCCACTGGTTCAGCGGCTACGACAACAACTGCGGCCACACCTACAAGGGCACCCGGGTCTGGGTCCGATGACCCGCCGCGTCCACTCCGGCTCGCCCTACGAGCCGCGCTACGGCTTCTGCCGGGCGCTCCGGGTCGGCGACCGGGTCGAGGTCGCCGGGACGGCGCCGATCTGGCCGGACGGCGCGTGCCCGGACGACGCCGCGCTCCAGACGCGACGCTGTCTCGACATCATCGTCGCCGCGCTGGCCGAGCTCGGCGCGGGGCCCGAGGACGTCGTCCGAACGCGGATGTACATCACCGACGCCGCCTACGCCGACGCCGTCGGGACGGTGCATGGCGAGGTCTTCGCCGGCGCGCACCCGGTGGCGACCATGGTCGTGGTCGCCGGGCTCCTCGACCCGCGCTGGCGGGTCGAGATCGAGGCCGAGGCCCTCGTGACCAGCTCAGGGTAGCCGGGCGCGTGCGGCGCCCTCTGCAGCCCGCCGTCCGGCTCCGTCGGCCCGTGACCATCTGTCGGCCAACGACACCCGGGGACGGGTCGGCCGGCTCTCGGGGCGGTGTCGCGGACCGGGCGACCAGCTCGCGCGGAGCGTCGGCCGCGAGCCCCTCCGCGGTCCGCCTCCAGCGCGTCTCCCGGGGACCGCTCGAGGCCGATGTCGCCATGGTTGATGTCGGTCCAATTCGCGCGACGTGTAACGGAGGTGTAACGCCCGGCGTGATAGCGACGGGAGGTCCATCCAGCCCTGGAGCACCCCATGTCCGTGACCGCCCTGGCGCGATCGGCGGCGACCGTCGTCGTCGTCCTCGCCGCCCCGAACGCGTCCGCGATCGGCGACTTCTGCACCTCCAACGGTGACTGCGGCCTGCTCGGCGAGCGCTGCGACACCGCCAACCAGCTGTGCGCTTGCGCCCCGGGGCTGACCCCGTGTCTCGGGGGGCCGTGCACGAACACCGACGTCGACATCCAACACTGCGGCGCCTGCGGGGTGGTCTGTGACCCAGGCGAGATCTGTGTCAGCGGCACCTGCGTCTTGTCCTGCCCCATCGGGCTCACGAACTGCTTCGGCGCCTGCGTCGACCACGACACGGACGAATCTCACTGCGGGGCATGCGGCCAGGACTGTGAGTCCAATGAGCGCTGCGTGAGTGAGACCTGTGTCGTGGTCGGCGCCCCGGAGAGCCAGGGGACGCGCATCGAGAGCGGCTTCACGTTCAACGTCTCGGCGGCCAGCACGACCGCGACGCCGCTGCTGAGCGAGGCGGACAGCGACGGCCTGCAGCTCGCCTTCTACCTCGAGCTGGGCGGCGGCGGGCCGAACGGCGGGAGCCTGGACGTGACCTTCGCCCTCGAGGGCTTCGGCGGCGTCGCCGTGGACGAGCTCGAGCTCGTCGCCGCGACCGTCCCGACGAGCGCCGGCGAGTCGAGCTACGTCGCGATGGTCCAGGGGACGCCGGTCTCGCTGGGGCTCGCGCCGGGCTACTACGAGGTCGCCGTCGTCTGGGAGGTCACCGACGCCTTCGGCGAGCGCGCGGCGACGGGCTTCTCGGCGGACGCCGTGCTCGTGGTCTTCGACGACCCGACGGTCCCGTGAGGTACGCCGTGACGAACCCACGCCCTGTCATCGCGCTGGTCATCGCGCTCGCCGTCGTCGCCGGCTGTGAGCGGGAGCGCTCGGGCCCGGTCGGGACCCGCGGCGACCTGGTCTTGAGCGTGGCGCCGTTGAGCCTCGCTGGGGTCGGCGACGCCTGCTTCGGGCTCGAGGTGCGAAACGGCGGCGGCGACCTCGTCGTCGACCGCACCGGCCTCTGCTCGAGCCGGTATGGCAACGGCGCCGGCGACATCGCCTACGTGTCCCCGTGCGACGCCTCGCCCGGGGTCGCGGGCAACGTCGTGACGGTCACCCTCGAGGCCCTCTACGCGACGGCTGGCGACCCGACGAGCGCCCTCGACGCGGGCAGCTACCACGACCCGACCCCGGTCACGGCGTCCTTCACCTGCGTCGAGGGGGCGGACACCGCGGTCGCCATCGACCTGACCATCGCGCGCCAGGCGAACCAGGGCTTCTTCGACGTCGCCATCAGCTTCTCCGAGCTCTTCTGCTCGGCCAAGGTGGACTGCGTCGACGGCGAGGGCGGCCCGCTCGAGCTCCTCCACGACGCCGATGGCGGGCGGGACCGCACCGTGGTCGTGGGCTTCGCGTGCACCGGCGGGGCTGCGGCCGGCGACGTGCTGCTCCACGCGGACGACTACGTCATCACCTGTGGGGATCACACCTCGGTGGTCGACCCGACCGGCGGCCCCGGGAACCTCGGCGTCGACGACGCGCTGCTGTTCGAGGCCGCGACGTTCCGGGGCAGCGAGCAGCTCCCGGGCTACGTGAAGCGCTACTGGAACGTCGCCCTCGGGATCGACGACGACGCCGGCCCCGCGCTCGGCAGCGGCGGGAACCTCACGGGCTGCCGCCTCACGACCACGCTGACCGCCTCGACCTCCCAGCTCGTCGCGGGGTCGACCCCGGCGAACAGCGTCTACCCGTACGTCGAGGTCGACGTGCCGCTCAGCGGCTCGGGGGGCTTGAGCTGCGGGCGGCACGCCCTCGACGACGCCGGCTCCCCCGGCGTCGCGACCCGCTACACCGGGCTCGGCGGGCTCGTCTTCGACCACTTCTACGACGGCTCGACCGCTGGGGACCACGGCGTCGTCCCCGCGCCGCTCTCGCTCAGCGTCGGCGGGCTGACCCAAGGGCCGAGCGCCGTGCTGGCCCCCGAGGCGAGCTTCGATCTCGAGGTCGGGGTGACCCTCGGCGACACGCCGCTCATCCCGGGCAACACGCTGGTGACCGAGCTCGCCTTCGAGGGGGCGGGGACGGGGACCGAGGTCCGCGTGGAGCTCTCGGAGGCGACGGTCGCTGGCGTTACCAGCTACACGCCGACGCTCTCGACCACGGCGCTCGGCGAGGGGCTCACCCCCGGCGTCTACGAGGTCGCCGCCGTGACGCGCCTCGAGGACACCGCCACCGGCGAGGTCCACGACGTCGGCGCCTCCAACACCGTCAGGTTCCAGGTCGCGCCGGCCGCTCCGGCGCCGCTGTCGGTCCTCTCGGGGGTCACCTCGCCCCTGGCCATCGAGCCGGTCGAGGTCGGCGGGCGGGTCTACTTCCGCGGGGACGACGGCTCGCACGGCAACGAGCTGATGGTCTACGACCCGGCGTCCGGCGCCGTCGGCCTGGTCGACGACACTCTCCCGGGCGCCACGGGCGCGGTCACCGACATCGTGGCCTTCGACGGGACGGTGGTCTACCTGGCGCACGACGGCGCTGAGAACCGCTGGTGGCAGTACGATCCCGCTCAGCCCAGCGACCACTGGGAGGGGGACGGCGACCCGAGCACCGGCAACCCGCGGGCGTTCACCGACCCGTCCGGCAGCTACTCGTGCGCGATCCCGGGGGCGGACCTCGCGGTCGCCGCAGACGCCGGGGGAACGCCGGTCCTGATGCTGGTCTACGACGTGGGCAGCGGTTGTGAAGCGCAGCAGTGGGACGGGACGTCGGCGCTGCCGACTCGGGTCGGCGCGGGCGCCGGCGCTACGTTCCCCCTCGGTCTCATGGCTGCGCCGAACGGACGGGTCTACTTCGTCGGGACCGACGCGTCGGGCAGGGGCCTCTTCGAGTACGTCCCGACCGCGCCGCAGGTCACGACGGCGACCCGGGTCAACGACGTCGCCTACGGTGGCAGCGCCGTCCGTCTCGCGTACGTCGACGGCAAGGTCTACTACAGCGGCTCGGATACGGACGGCACCGACCGCGAGCTGTGGGCGTACGACCCGGTGGCGGGCACGACGACGCAGGTCGACGACGTCTACCTCGGCGGCGGCTCCAACCCCACCTACCTGACCCCGATGAACGGCGTCCTGTACTACCGCGGGACCCCGAACGGTGCGCAGGCGGAGCTGATGCGCTACGACCCCGGGGCGCCGACCGTCCACTGGGAGGACGACGGCGACGTCACGACCGGCAACCCGCGGGTGGTCGCGACGATGGGTCCCGGAGGCTCGTCGCTGCTGGCGCCGCCCGTGGTCGTCGCGGGCTCGCTGTACTTCCGGGGTGACGACGGCGGCGCGGCCTACGGGCGCGAGCTCTATCGCTCGGACGGCGACCGGATCATCGAGATCGCCTTCGACGGGACCCCGGGCCCGGCGGACACCCCGTCGCTGACGGGCCCCATCGCGCTCGGCGGCGCGGTGTACCTCTCGGTGGACGGGCAGCTGGTGGGGCACGACGGCGCGCGCGCTCGGATCCTCGACGCCGACGGGGGCGCGGGCCACGCGGTCGGCGGGCTCGTGCTCTTCCGGCGCGCGGGGGGGCAGGTCGGCGCCTGGAAGCCCTGAGGTGCGCTCGTCTCCATCGGGGCCGGCGGCGGTCCGAGCCCCGCTCGTGTAACCTCGTGGCGTCGCCCGCATAGGACCGGGTGCGCGGCAGCGGTGCCGCGGCGAGCAGCGAGGGCGCGATGGGGAAGAAGAGCGAGCCGAAGGGATCGGAGATCACCTCCGAGTCCCACTACAGCGGGCGCCGGGAGTGGCTGAAGAAGGTCGGGCTGACGGTCGGCGGCGCGGCGGTCTGGGGCGGCGCGGTGTCGCTCCTGATGTCGCGCGGCGCGGCCGAGCGGCCGGAGGTCGTGCTGCCGACCGGGCCCGACCCGCTGGCGGGGCTGCCTCGGAAGCCCGGGCCGACGTGGACGGTCGACGACAAGAAGACGCCCTTCGAGGACGTGACGACCTACAACAACTACTACGAGCTGGGGACGCGCAAGAGCGACCCGGCGCGCTACGGCCACCACCTGAAGCCGCGGCCGTGGACCATCGAGGTGACGGGGCTCACGCACGAGCCGCGGACGCTGGGGATCGAGGACATCCTCAAGTGGTTTCCGCTCGAGGAGCGGGTCTATCGGATGCGCTGCGTCGAGGCGTGGTCGATGGTCATCCCGTGGCTTGGCTTCCCGCTGGCGGACCTGATCAAGCGGCTCGAGCCGACGTCGAAGGCGCGCTACGTGGCCTTCGACACCCTGGTCGACACCGAGCAGCTGCCGGGGCAGAAGTACGAAGCCCTGCCGTGGCCGTACGTCGAGGGGCTGCGGATGGACGAGGCGATGCACCCGCTGGCCTTCATGGCCGTGGGCCTCTACGGCAAGGCGCTGCTGGGGCAGAACGGGGCGCCGATCCGGCTCGTCGTGCCGTGGAAGTACGGCTTCAAGGGCATCAAGTCGATCGTGCGGATCCACTTCGCCGACCGCGAGCCGCCGACCACGTGGAACAACGCCGCGCCCTTCGAGTACGGCTTCTACGCCAACGTCAACCCGACCGTCGACCACCCGCGGTGGAGCCAGGCGACCGAGCGGCGCATCGGCGAGCTGGGGCGGCGGCCGACGCTGATGTTCAACGGCTACGCCGAGGAGGTCGCCGACCTGTACGCCGGCATGGACCTGCGGAGGAACTTCTGATGGCGCGCGGGCTGAAGACGCAGGACTGGGTCCGGCCGGCGGTCTACTACGGGTCGCTCGTGCCCTTCGTGCTGCTCGCGGTGCGGGCGGTGACCGGGAGCCTCGGGGCGAACCCCATCTCCGAGGTCTTGAACCAGCTGGGCCTCCTGGGGCTGGTCTTCCTCATCGCGTCGCTGGCGTGCACGCCGCTGAAGATCGTCTTCGGCTGGAAGTGGCCCATCGCGGTCCGGCGCACGCTGGGGTTGTTCGCGTTCTTCACGATCCTCTTTCACTTCTTCGTGTACTTCTTCCTCGACCACCAGCTCGCCGTCGCCGCGGTGCTGCGGGACATCGGCGAGCGCCCGTTCATCACGCTCGGCTTCGCGGCGCTGGTCTTGATGGTGCCGCTGGCGGTGACGTCGACGAAGGGCAGCATCAAGCGCCTCGGCGCAAAGCGCTGGCGGCGGCTCCACAAGCTGGCCTATGTCGCGGGCGTGCTGGGTGTCCTGCACTACTTCCTGCGGGTGAAGGCCGACGCGTCCGAGCCGCTCATGTACGGGACGGTGCTGGCGGTGCTGTTCCTGGTGCGGCTCTTCGACTGGGCGCAGAAGCGGGCGGCGAAGCGGGCGCGCGCGGCGACGTAGCGCGACGTCACAGCCACGACAGGAGCTTGGCGAAGCGGTCGCCCTCGGCGAGGGCGAGCAGCAGGTAGATCCCGGCGCCGATGGCGACCGGGAGGTTGACCAGGCGCGGGCGGCGGCGCCGGATGGCCTGGACGGTGACGCCGAGCGCGACCAGGATCGGGAAGGCGAGGAGCCCGAGGGGCAGGGCGAGGGTGGCGCGGAAGAGGACGCCCGGGAGCTCGTCGGGGTCGCTGGGGAGGGAGGCGCCGCTGGGGCCGCCGGTGGCCATCAGCGCGTCGAGGTCCGCCCGGGTGCGCATCAGGACGCGGTCGAAGCGCTCGAGGGCGGAGAGCGGGTCGAGGCGCTCGAGGGTCGTCGGGTCGAGGCGGAGGTAGACGCGGCCGTCGAGGGCGGTGTGGGAGTGGTCGAGGAGCCAGGCGCCACCGGCCGAGGCCGGCAGGAGCACCGGGTCCGCCGGGTCCCAGCGCGTGGTCGCGACGTCGTCCGCGGTCGCCCCGCCGGGCGCGGTCCAGGTCGCGGTGTGGGCGTGGGGGTCGTGCTCGATGCAGAGCGCGGCGGGGGCGGCGGAGGCGGGCAGCTCGAGGCACCAGTGCCAGAAGCCGCCGAGCGTGACGGCGCGGCGGAGGGCGGCGCCGTCGCTGCGGAGGACCTTGTCGGCGTAGCGGGCGCGCATGTCGGGCGGGGCCTCGGGCGGGCGCGCGGGCTTGGGCTTGTCGTAGCTGTGGCGCCCGTAGCCGTAGCCGAGGCCGCCGGCGGGGACGAGGTCCCTGGCGGGCACGACCTCGGGCGCCGGGATGATCTCGGCCGGGCCGTCGGGTCCGCGGGTGCGGCGCGTGAGCCCCTCTTCCGAGAGCCGCGTGTCCCAGATGAGGCGCCATCCGTCCCCCTCGGCGGTGGCGGCGACGAGCCGAGGCCGCGTCGCGGGGTCGGGGCAGTTGGCGATCCGGGTGACGGTCGGCGGCCGGGACGCGCGGAAGCGGACCGTCTCACACCCCCAGGTGAGGGCGTCGAGGCCGTCGGTGCGGAGCGAGGTCGCGAGGACGCTCTGGTCGGCGACGTCGGCGCGGCCGAGGTCGACGAGCCCGCCATCGGCGCGGAGGTGGACGGCGCAGAGCCAGCGGTCCCGGCCGTCGACGCCGAGGGCGAGCCACAGGTCGCCGGACTCGGGGTCGTGGGCGAGGCCGCGGACGTGGAGGTAGCCTTCGGAGAGCGCGCAGGAGGGTGGCAGCGGCCAGTCTCGGCGGGCGACGCCGGCGGGGAGGTCGAGCCGGGCGACGTCGAGGGTCGCGCCGTGGCCTTCGAGGCTGCGCTGGGCGATGAACCAGGCGGCGTCCTGCTCGAGGACGAGGAGCTCGGGCAGGCCCCGGTCCTCGGGGGGCGTCGGGTCCGAGCCGGTCCACGGCAGCGCTCGCGGTGGGCTGGGGCCACCGAGGGTCAGCCCGGTGGCGGCGACGGCCGCCAGCCAGACCACCGCCCCGAGCGCGAGGGCGCTGGCGTAGACGACCTTCCAGCGGGGAGGAGCAGCCACGCCTCCACCACAGCCCGCGCCCGGCACCCCGTCAAGCCGACGCGGTCGGATCCTTGCGCCCACAGCCCAGGTGCGAGAAGACTCCCGCCCCGGCCGGATGAGTCCGCCGCCCCGTATCACGATGTGATTCAAATGCGTCTCACGATGTGGTACTTTGTGTCACGCCGTGCGCACCGCACCATCGACGTAACCTGACGCGCAGACGACGAAATCGCGCCATCACCGTCCCTCACTCGTCACGAACATGACCGAAGGTCATTCCGAGGGTCCCCGAGGGTTCGCGAGGTGGAACGCGGCTCGGAAGCTGGCGCGATGTGTCACGTTGTGAGACGTTGTGATCCAATGTGAGACGTTGGTTCGTCGGGACCTCCGGCGTACCCTGGCGGCATGCGTGTCGTCATCGCCGGGGCCGGGGCCGTCGGGGCCGGGTTGGGGGCGCTGCTCGCGGCGGGCGGGACGGAGGTCGCGCTCATCGCCCGCGGCGCGCACGCCGCCCGGATGCGGGCGGCGGGGCTCCGCGTGCGCACCCCGCGCGGCGACTGGTTGGAGCGCCTCCCCGTCGCCCTCGAGCCGGCGGAGATCCGCTGGGAGCCAGGAGACATCTGCGTCCTGGCGGTGAAGACCCAGGACGCGCCGCCCCTCCTCGCGGCCCTCGCCGCGGCCGCCGGACCGTCGCTCCCGATCGTCTGTGCGACCAACGGCGTCGCCTGCGAGCGGATGGTCGCCGAGCGCTTCGACCGGGTCCACGGCGCGATGGTCTACGTCCCGGCGACCCACCTCGTGCCCGGCGAGGTCGCGCTCTGGTCCACCAGCGCTCCGGGCATCCTGGACGTCGGCGTCCACCCGCGCGGGACGGACGACGTCACCGCGCGGCTCGTCGCGGCCCTCAGGGCGGCCGGCGTCGACGCGCGCGGCGACGCCGACATCCTCGGGCTGAAGCTCGGCAAGCTCCTCGCCAGCACCGGCAACGCGGTGCAGGCGCTCTGCGGGGACGCCGCGGGGGCCGCGGACCTGGCCACGGAGGCGCGCGCGGAGGCGGCGGCGTGCTACCGCGCGGCCGGCCTCGATCCCGACGCGCTCTGGGAGCGGCTGACGCAGCGAGTAGCCGCGTTCCCGGGGCTCGGGATCATCGACGGCGCGGCCCGGCCGGGCGGATCGACCTGGCAGAGCCTCGCCCGCGGCCGTGGCACCGAGGCGCCGTACCTGACCGGCGAGATCTGCGCGCTCGGGGCTGCCCACGGTGTCCCGACGCCGCTGAGCGACGCGCTCCTCCGGACGGTCGCGGCGGTCGTCGACCGGGGCGACCCACCGGGCAGCGTGGACCCCGCGGACATCCGCGCGCTCGCCGAGGCGCTGGCGGCCAGGTGAGGGTCAGCCGCCCTCGAGGCAGGTGATGGTCGCCAGGGCGGGGAAGCTGATGGCGTGGAAGTCGAGCTGGGTCACGAACACCAGGTCGTCGCCCGATGACGCGATGAAGCGCGTGGTGATGCCGTTGTCCTGGTGCGGGATGACCGTGACGTCGCTGGCCGGGACGACCTCGCCCGCGGCGTCGCGGCCGAGCAGCACGAAGTGCGCGTCGTAGTCGCTGATGCAGCCGCCACAGATGTAGATGAAGGTCCCCTCGGACCAGGTCAGGCCGGGCACGCCGCCGTGATTGACGAGCCGCGGCGCGGTCCGGAAGAGGTCGACCTCCGCGGCGGCCATCGGCGCCTCGCGGACGGACCCGTTCGGATCGATGACGGCGACCCGGATCTCCGCCCGCCCCTGTCCGAAGTCCTCGCCGTAGGTCGCCTCGGACCACGCGATCCACAGGGCGTCGTCGACCGAGAGCAGGGCCAACCGGACGCCGACCGACCAGCCCTCGCCGTGGCCGCCGCCCAGGGTCACCGGGTCGCGGGTGGCCACCCCGTCGGCGCCGAACCAGGCGACCCGGACGGCGCCCGGCTCACGCTCGGCCCACGCCACCGCGACGCCTCCGGGCACGCTGACGACCTCGGCGAACACCGAGCCGTAGCCAGGGAGAGCTGCGACCTGGGTGGGACCGGCGGTCGTGTCCCCGTCTTCGTCCAGGATTCGGAGCCGCAGCACCACGTTCGCGCCGGGATCCGTCACCGCGGTGACCATCGCGAAGCCGCCCTCGACGGGAACCATCGCGCCGACGGCGTCCGCGTCGCGTGGCGCCACGGTCAGGGTCCCGTCGGCGTTCGCGACGGCGAAGCGCGGCTGCCCCATCGCGCTCGCCCGGTCGAAGGAGACGGCGAGCCGGTCCCCGTCGGCCGCGAGGTGGATGGTCTCGCCGAGGTCGTCGAGCGCCAGGGCTGTCCCGAAGGTCCCGTCGGCCGCCACCGGGGTGACAGCCGCCTGGAAGCCGCCCCGCTGCCAGCCGCCGTAGGCGAGCCACATCGCCCCGTCGGAGGTCTGGGCCATCGACGTCGTGTACCAGCTCGCGTCGGGGATCCGGGTCAGCGGCGAGCTGACCGAGCAGCTCGCCACGACCTGCGGCGGCCGGTCGAGCACGGGCCCGGTCGCAGGCCCTTGGGTGTCGCCGTCCGTGTCCATCGCGGCGTCCTGCTGCGACGTGTCCTCGTCGCCGCCGCCGCTGTCGTCGTCTCCGCAGCCCACCCCGACGGCGAGCGCGGCCCCGAGCACGAAGAGAACTGCGGGCGAGCCGACGATGAGGCAGGTTGGGGACTTCATGCGCGCAATCTGCGCCGCGCGAGAGGTCGAATCAACCGGTCGCGCACCGCCGCTGACCGCGCCGTGGTTGTCGCCGCCACCGACGACGGAGACCTCGCCAGAAATGTTATAAGGCGGGGTCTGACCCCGTGATCGGGTGTGATCCACAAGCCGGCACAGCTCGGTTTGCGAGGCATGATGATGGCTGCATGGGTTCTGAGCTGCCGTTTCCATTCGGTATTCTGGCGTCACCTCGCCCCCGGTGGCGGAGCGGTGGGGTAGGAGACGCGGAGCGGAGCGGGGGCTGAGCTGAGCTGAGCTGTGCGCGTGCGCGTGAGCGTGAGCGGCGCGGGGAGCGTGAGCGTGAGCGGAATGGTGAGGGAGAGCGGGGGCGGAGCGAAGGTGGACGGAGCGGAGTGTGCGCGTGGGTCTCCTCAGTCTGACCTCGTGCTCCCGCCCCGCAAGGCCAAGCCACGGCTCCGCCGTCCTCGCCGTGCTCGCTCCACTCGCTGCGCTCGCTCCGCTGTGCGCGGCTCCGGGCGGCAGAGCCGTGGTGCGACTGCGTCGCAGCCTTGCAGGGCGGTGCGCGCGAGGTCGAGACGAGTCGTCCCTCGCGGCACAAGGCCGCTTCGGGACGTCACGTTTCGACAAGGAGACACTCATGTTGCGCATCTACACTGTTTCGCTGCGCGTGGCGGCCGACGCTGCCGACGCGGCCGATCGCATCGGGCGCAAGGACCCGGACCTCGCCCGTCAGCTCAGGCGTGCGGCCGCGAGCACGCCCCTGAACATCGCCGAAGGCGCGGGTTCGCTCGGCAAGAACAGGCGCGCGCGATACGCCAACGCC